>Ga0310123_10001060_pt1 | contig 23350 bp, 18 predicted proteins | sample CB6_AW_1057_MG_FD_203505 | JGI IMG/M metagenome (GOLD analysis project Ga0310123, IMG submission 203505) | Marine microbial communities from Western Arctic Ocean, Canada - CB6_AW_1057 | ecosystem: Environmental > Aquatic > Marine > Oceanic | place: Canada: Western Arctic Ocean | collected... | reverse complement strand
ATCAAGATCCAGCAGCAGGTTGTGAGAATTCGGGAACCCGATCGCCAGCGATCGGGCCACCGTCCCGCCACCCGCCGATTCGGGCAGCGTGAACACGTCGCGGACCACTCGAGGTGACTCGCCTCGATTGACCACCATGAACTGCTCGACCGCGTTGGGATTCACCGGTGCCTGGAACCGCTTGTCGTTCAGAGCGTCCCACATCGCCGCGAGTTGACGATCGATGTCGCCGCCGAAGACGTCCGTGATCGGTTTCTTGTACGAGGGCATTTCCATCCCCGGCACGATCCTCAACGGCTCGCGACACCACCTCAGGAAGTACTCGCGGCGCATGCGGCCCGCCAGTCCCTTGAGATCCGAACCGCGGGTCGCGAGGGCGACGTTCTTCGGAGTGAAGCTGCCAAAGCGATGACAGGCGATGCAGCTGAAGCCCTTGAAGCCGACGAGGTCCTGGGACTCGAGCAGTTCCTGGTCGCTTCCGCTGCGGGGCGGCACGGTCGGAGTTGCAGGCGGGTCGGCGGGGATGCGGTCCGCCGCCTTCAGGTAGTGCGTCAACGCCTTCACGTCCTCGGGCGTGTGTACAAAGCGGGGCATGCGGACCCGCAGCCACGGCATCCGCGCCGTCTTCTGCTCACCGGCCACCGAGCGGGTCAGTTCCGCATCGAGCAACTTGTCGCCGACCGCCGAAAGCGACGGCGGGACCATCGCCTGGCTCTGACCCTTAAGCTCCTCGGTCGACAACGCAATCGCACCGGCCACCGCCGCAATTCCCTTACCGGTGCCCCGTTCGTGACACGCAAGGCAACCGCGTCGCTCGAGCACCAAGCGGCCGCGGTCGTAGCTCGAGAGAGCCGTCAGCGGCCGTTTGACTCGTGATTCGACAAACGCCCTGATCGCGGCCGCCTGGCCTTTGGCCAGCAACTTGCCGAAAGCCGGACGTCGTTTGCCGCGGTCCGGAACCTCGCTCAGGCAGCTCGACTCCCAGTCGGTCACGGCCCGCGACAGGTCGCCCGGCCGACCCGCAGCCGTCTTGTCCCTGCTCGGCTTGGCCGGTGGACCCGGCAATCGATGACAGCTGGCACACCCGGCCACCTGCACCAGCTTCCGGCCTCGCAGGATCTGCTCGGGAGTCACCGCAACCGTCTCAGCCTTCCACGGACCTCCCAGGGCCGACAACGCCACGACCAACTGCAGACGCTCGGTGTCGCTGAGCCGAAACAGCGGCATCTGGTGATCGCGGTTCAGTCGCGACGGGTCCTTCAACCAGGTCCAGAGCCAGCGGGCCGATCGTCGGCGGCCGACATCGGTCAATTCCGGCCCCGACTCAATCGAAGTGCCCCCCAACGCGTTGACCTTGTGACACGCCAGGCATCCGGTTGATATCAGCAACTGGTTACCGGCCTGGCGGAACTTGTCGGGATCGGGAATCTTCAGCTTCGGAGGCTCGAGCAATTCGACCTTGCCAGCTGCCGCGACCAGCCAGCCGACAATCGACCTGGCCTCCTCGGGGTTCACTCCCATGTGCGGCATGCGGTGCGCCGGGTTGGCCTTGCGAGGATCGATGATCTGGTCGACCAGCGAACGGAGCGAGCTGCCGACGGTCGCAGTCGAGAGGTCTGGAGCCGATGGCGCGGCGGGGTCGTGAGTCCGCAGGTGGCACCGATTGCAGCGATGCGTCCGAGCCAGCCGTCGGCCGACTTCGAGATTCAACAGATCGTTGCGTGGCCTGGGCAGGAACAGCAAGTGAGCGGGCACCGGCTCGAGCGGAAAGTGCACCGACGACCAGAACAACTTCACGCTTCCCGTCTTGCCGGTCCGCGAATAGTCGATCTCCAACAGCTGCTCACCGAACGCCAACTCGACTTCGCCGCCGGACTTCCATCCCGACCCACCCAGCCCGGCCGATCGAGCCGCCAGGACCTCACGGCCTCCCAGTCGTACTCGGATCGTCCCGCTGAAAAACGCGTGCCAGCGATATCGACCCGGCTGCCGGACCAGCAGGTTGCCCCGCCAAGCGGCCCGAAACTTGCCCTCGGGCAACCGCGTATCCGGCGAAGAGTCCTTCCAGTCGAAGGCAATGTCCGGATCGATCCGCTCGATCGTGTGGCCGCCTGAGGTGTAGGTCCCCACCAATCCCGGCTGGTACTCGTCGTCGACTTCGGGCAACACCTCGTCGGCGGCGGCACTCGGTCCGGATCCCAGCAGAACCAGCCCCAGCATCAGCAGCCACCACGTTCGGCACGTTCGGCACGTTCGGCACGTTCGGCACGTTCGGCACGTTCGGCTTGTCCCGCCCTCTGGCATCGTGTTCCCTGCTGTTTCTCTCTGTCTCTCTGTCAAAGCAACTTGGCGGGTGATTATAACCTGATCAAGAGAAAACCGGTGCACCGTCGGACCTCCCAACCTCCACGTGGATCATGCCCGCCAACAACTCGCATCGCCTGCTCGAGTCGATTCGGCAGGCGATGGAGCAATCCGAGTTGCTCAACACGCTGGCCACCGTCAGGGAGTGGGCCGAAGACGAGGTCAGCCTGGTGCTGGGCGTCGCCACTCGAGGTCTCTCCGGCGACGAGATCGATCAACTGGTTTCGCAGGGGAATCGGGCAGAGGACTGGTCGGGTGTCGAGGTCGGCTCGGACTTTGCCACCGACCATGTCTGGGGCAACCACTTCCTGGGCAAAGTGGTCCTGGGTCACTTCACCGGTACACCGGCCGAATTCGAGGCCAAGGTGTCGCTGCCGACCGGAGTGTTCGACTCGACACTCGCCGACTGCGAGATCGGGGACGAGGCGCTCGTCCACCGCGTCGGTTTGATCTCCGGCACCCTGGTCTCGCCGCATGCCAGCATCATCGGCACCGACAGTGTCACCGGCGGCGAGGAGACATTCTACGGTTGCGACCTGGCGCTGCCGCCGGGGATCGAGGCCTGTGTGGTCCGCATGGGGACCTTCGCCGAGTTGAATTCGACGATGCTGGCCGAGTTGATCGAGTGGTTCGACGACGAGGATTTCCGGGTCGACTACGAGAGCCTGCTGGAACAGTACGTCGTCGAGGCGACCGGGCACTGGACGATCGTCGACGAGGCCGCGGTGATCCAGGATTCGGGTCGGGTCGTCGGATCCTACATCGGCCGCGCCGCGGAGGTCCGGGGAGCACGGATCATCGACAACAGCTGCGTGATCTCAGACGAAGAACAGCCGACGTCGATCAGCGACGGAGCCTGCCTGTACGGATCGATCGTCCAGTGGGGCGGCACGGTCAGCACCCATTCGGTGGTGCGGGACTCGGTGATCGGTGAACACACCACGGTCGAACATAACTCGCTGGTCCGCGAATCGTACCTCGGAGCCAACTCGCACATCGGCCAGGCCGAAGTCACCGCGTCGCTGCTGGGTCCCTTCGTGGCCGCTCACCACCAATCGCTGCTGATCGCCGCGACGTGGCCCGCTGGCCGGGGCAACATCGGCTCGGGAGCCCAGGTCGGCTCGAATCACACCGGCCGCGCCGCCGACCAGGGGATCCGCTGCGGAGAGGGCCTGTTCTTCGGACTGGGGTGCCTGGTCAAGTTTCCCGCCGACTTCACCTGTGCACCCCACACCGTCATTGCCGCCGGAGTCACCACTTCGCCGCAACGCCTCGAATTCCCCTTTTCGCTGATCAACGTCCCGACCGACGGGGTCGATTCCGCCACGGAACTCCCGAGCGGACTCAACCAGTTGACTCCCGCCTGGGTGCTGCGTCACAGCCTGTACCAGGTCCGTCGCAACGACGAAAAGCACCGGCAACGAGACCGGGCCCGTCACGATGTGCTGGCCCTGGACACGATGTCACAACGCACGATAAGGCTGATGCAGGCTGCTCTGAAGCGGCTCGAAGAGGCGGCCGAGCAACCGGTCTACACCGAAACCGACATCGCCGGATTGGGCAAGAACTTCATGACCCGCCGTGCGCTCGAAGATGCCATCGAGACCTACCGCTTCCACATCAACTGCTCGGCTCTGCACAGAGTCAAGCAGCGGCTCGAGACGGCCGGGGTGAAGGCCGCCACAGTGCAGGCGGCCGATTGCCTGCTGCCAGATCCCGACGACTCCGACTGGATATTCGCTCGACAATTCCTGGACGGCCGCACCGACATTCCCGAGATGCTCGAAGAACTCAGGGCCGGCGAGCGGACGATGGCCGAACAGGTCGAGAGCTCCAAGCGGAAGGACGATGTGCGGATGGCGAGGATCTTCGGCGGGTCGGTCACGACCAGCACGCCGGCCGAAGAGGACGCGATGGTCAAGTTGAACTGGACGGCGTTTGAAGAACTCTCGCGTGAGATCGACGCGCTGCTCGAATGACCCCCTCACCCCGGAAACGGGACACTTGGAAACGGGACACTTGGAAACCGGCTATGGATTCTCGGACACCCTCGCTGACGTCACCCGTGGATCGGATCCGCTCGATCAGCGAGCCGGGCGTCTCGCTGTTCGAAGTCCCCCTGGTCCACGCCACTCCCGAGACACTCGAGGGCCTGGCCACGCTCGAGGACTCGTTCGAGGAGGCCGAAGTGCGGATCGAGACCTGGCCTCAACCGGGCTGGCGACCGGTGGTGGCCGGGACCGGCAACGAGGGCGGTGTGACCGAAGGTGAGTTCGAAGTCTACCGCAGCGGCCAACTGGTGCTGGGCCGCAACCATGCGGTCGACGGCTACTACGTCACCGGCTGGTTCGACGACCCCGGCACGGCCTCAGAAGAGGTCACTCCCCGGGACCCGTCGCGGGTACTGGTCAGCGAAGCCAACTACCACCCCGACGGCGGCCAGGTCTTTTCGCCACGCGACGCCGACCCCTTCGTCGCCCTTCTGGCTCAAGCCGGCGACGACGTGACCCCCGGGGACTTTCGAGCCTATTACTGCGACGGACGGCACGGGATCAACCTGCTGCCGGGCACCTGGCATCAACCTCTGTATCCGCTCGGTGAGCGGGTGGTGTTTGATGACAAACAGGGGCGGGTCCATGCCTGCATCGCGGTTGATTTTGTCGGCGAGTTCGGCGTCTACCTGGCGGTGCCGTTGATCCAACCGCCCTCAGCAACCGACTAGCAAGAGTGCTGTTGCAGGGGTCAGACGCCGCCCGGGGCGGGCTACGGTCTCGAGGCGGCCGACGTGTCGGCGATGCAATAGAGCACCTCGCGACGACTGCCCGCCTTCAAATGGCCGACCCGAGCATAAACTCGGCCACCACAGATCGACGGAGTGGCAAACACCTCGTTGCCCAGAGTGTTCCGGCCCAGCTCGGTGTACTTTGTCGGCGAGGCCTTGAAGACGAACGTCGTACCCCGCTCGTTGGTCATGTAGATGTTCCCACCGGCGATGACCGGCGAGGCGCTGATCGGTCCACGCAGCCGCTCTCGCCACATCACCTTGCCATCGGTCGCCCGCCAGCAGAAGACGATCCCCGAATCGGTCATCGCGTAGAGGTAGCCACCCAGGACAATCATCGACTGCTCGTAGCACTTCTGAGTGTTCTTCCAGACGATCTTCCCCGAACCATCGGCCTTGATGCAGACCGTCTCGGCCTTGGGAAACCCGCCGCTGGCAAACACCAGGTCCTTATACCAGACCATCGTGCCGCTGGTGGCCATCGTCGTGGCCGGGACCTCCCACAGCCCCTTGCCCGTGTCGGGGTCGAAACCGGCGACGCGGTCGCAGCCGGGAATCAGTACCTGGTTGCGGCCGGCGACTCGAGCGAGGATCGGAGACGAGTAGCTGATGCGGGCCGGTCGTGGGATCCGCCAGGCCAGTTTCCCGCTGCTCCGCTCAAGCGACACCATGGTGCTGCTGTCGTCGCACTCGGCCAATACGATCAGGTGCTTGCCATACACGATCGGTGAGGCGGCGTAGCCGTTCTTGTACTCATCGGGTCGGAAGGGACCGATCTCTTTTTGCCACAGTTTCTTGCCGGCCATGTCGAGCGCCGTGACATGGATCGCCTGGTGGTGGTAGGCCGCGGCGAACAGCCGGGTTCCGTCTGCGGCGATGGTGGGTGAGGCGTGAGTGTTCCTGCGGTGGATCCGCGTCGGGAATCCGCCACTGTTGATCGTCGTCTGCCACAGCCGCTTGCCACTCTGGCGGTCAAACGCCACGACCGACTGGGTCTTGGCGGTCTCGTTGGACGTCTGCAGTACGACCAGTGAGCCGATGACCGTTGGCGAGGAATGGCCCCGTCCGGGCACCTCGGCCTGCCAGGCAATGTTGCTGGTGGCCGACCACTTGAGTGGAGCTGCGGCTCCGACTGCGACCCCATCACGAGCCGGACCTCGCCACCACGGCCAGTCGTTGGGACCGACCTCCCCGGTGACAGGCCCGTTGACAGGCTCGGCCGCGATCGAGAACGGCGAGATGAGGAGCATGAGCGAGAGGGCCTGGAACGAATACCGGACAATCGATCGCATGGCTGTCTCTGCTCCCGGAAACGACATCTTCAACCCCCTGGGACCGGCATCCTACTCGCTGGCACCCACCGAGGCGACTGACTGACACGTGCGGTTCGGGTTGAGTATGCTGGTGACTTCGCGACCTGATTCCTGGAGTTCCCCCAACGATGCATCCTTTTGTTGAGAAGATTCGCAGTGGCCAATTGTGCCTGGGCACCTGCATCAGCCTCTCCGACGCCCAGGCCGCCGAGGCGTTGGGGCCGGATGCCGACATCCTCTGGATCGACACCGAGCACGCTTCGATACCGCTGGACAGCATCAAGACGATGATGATGGCGCTCAAGGGTACCGACACCGCGGCACTGGTCCGCGTGCCGTGGAACGACCCGGTGCTGGTCAAACCGGTGCTCGACCTGGGCGCCGACGGCATCATCTTCCCGATGATCCAGACCGCCGAGGACGTCCGCAAAGCGGTCTCGGCCTGCCGCTACCCGCCGGCGGGCGTGCGAGGCTTCGGCCCGCTGCGGCCGCTGGACTACGGACGCCGCGATGCGGTCGAATTCTGCGACGAGGCGGATGAGAACATCATCGTGGTGGTGCAGATCGAGCAGGCCGCTGCGGTGGAGAACATCGAGGAGATCGTGGCGGTCGAGGGCCTGACGAGCCTGGCCTTTGGACCGATGGACCTCTCGGCGTCGCTGGGCCATCGAGGCCAGCCGGGTCACCCGGCGGTCGAGGAGGCGGTCAAGCGGGTGGTCGAAGCGGCCAAGGCGGCCGGAGTCGCCACGGGTGTCTCGATCGGCTCGGACCCCGAATCGGTCGCCCAGTGGGCCGACTACGGCCTCGACTGGATCTGCTACGGCGTCGACGTGACCCTGATGATCCAGTGCTTCAACGACGTGGCCGCCCACGTACGCAACCACGTCGCCCGCTCAGACTGACCAACCCGTTCGGGGACTGGCATCCGCCGCAGGTAGGAACCGGTACTCGCCCTCGAAGAGACTCCAGCATGCCTACAGGCCCCTCCCTGCTGCCCTCCTCCTGGGACATCCCTCAGATCTTTCGTGACCGGCTGGGAATCACCGCCGGACGCCAGCGGGCCATGGTCCACGAGGGCCACCTGCTGCTGGTGCTCCACGCACCTCCCGAAGAAGACCATGCCGCCCGTGGCGGGAGATTCTTCTGGAGAGATCCCGGTGGAGGCTGGTCTGCCCATTCCACCGGCAAGCCCTGCCGCTCGCTCGATGCCCACCTGGCCGAGTTCGAGACGACCGTGGCAGAGCTCGACGAGCGGGATCCGGCTGATGAGACTGCCATCGAACTGCACGCCGACATCACCGCACTGGCCCCGCTGGTTCGGGCCGCTCGCAACCTGCGCGCCGCCCTGCAACACGCTCGCGAAATGCTCTCGGAGGTCGAGGAGATCATCGTCTACCGCGACCGGTCCAACCAGATCGAACGGATGGCCGAGCTCGCCTACCAGGATGCCCAGAACACGCTGGGCTTCACGACCGCGCTGCAGGCCGAGGCCCAGGCCACGTCCGGATACCAGATGGCCCGCTCCTCACACCGCCTCAACCTGCTCGTCGCCTTCTTCTTCCCCATGGCCACGCTCTCGGCCATCTTCGGTGTCAACCTCGCCCACGGTTTCGAGGCGAGACTGGCCCCGTTTCCCTTCCTGGGCCTTATCGCCCTGAGCATCATCAGCGGCTTCGTGCTCAAGTCGTTCATCTCCGCGGACTCGGACAACACGTAGGTCAGGCTGTGCCTGACGTGCTTCGGACACTGCGTCGATTCCTTTGACACCGTCGAACCTGGAGACTTGTCAGGCACAGCCTGACCTACAAGCCAACATGTCCTCTCGCCTGTTGACACTCCTGATCCTGGGCACCTCCCTCACCTCGCCCGCTCTCTCGGCACGCCCTCACATCGTGCTGATCGTCGCCGATGACCTGGGCTTCAGCGACCTGGCCTGCTTCGGCAGCGGCTACTACCGCACGCCTCACCTGGACCGCCTGGCCCGTTCGGGCATGAAGTTCACGGCCACCTACACCTGCGGTCCCAACTGCGCCCCGACCCGGGCGTGCCTGATGAGCGGCCAGCATTCCCCTCGGCACGGCATCTACACCGTCGGCAGCGGTGCCCGCGGTCAGGCCCGGCTCCGAAAACTGGTCCCTGCCGAAAACACGACCGTGCTCGACTCGAAGATCGTCACCCTGGCCGAAACGCTGCAGGCGGCCGGCTACAGGACCGCTCACTTCGGCAAGTGGCACCTGGGACCGCCCCCGACGGCCGGACCCCGACAGCAGGGCTTCGACATCAACTTCGGCGGCAACCGCACCGGCTCACCCCGCGGCGGCTACTTCTCGCCCTACCGCAACCCGCAACTCAGGGATGGACCCACCGGCGAACACCTCACCGACCGGCTCAGCACCGAAGCCGCCAACCTTATCCGGGAGCATGTCCGACTATCTGCCGAAAAGCCGCTGTTCATCTACCTGCCGTTCTATGCCGTCCACACACCGATCCAGGCCAAGCCTCGTCTGGCCGCCGAGTACGCCAAACGAGAGACCGCCGGAGGCCACACCAACGCGAAGTACGCGGCGATGGTCGAAACGATGGATGCGGGCGTCGGACGAGTCCTCGCCGCACTCGACGAAATGAAGATCGCCGACAACACGCTCGTCATCTTCACCTCCGACAACGGCGGACTGGGAGGTTACACCTCCGCCGACCGCCAACTCCCCAACGGCATCACCGACAACGCCCCGCTGAAGGGTGGCAAGGGGATGCTCTACGAGGGCGGCATCCGTGTGCCAATGATCGTCCGCTGGCCCGGACACACCCGACCCGGCTCATCCTGCTCGACGCCCGTGGTCACCGTCGACTTCTATCCCACCCTGGCCGAAATCGCCGCAGCATCCCTGCCCGCCGGGCAGCCCCGCGATGGTGTCAGCATCACCGGCCTGTTTCAGGGCAAGGACCTGCCCGAGCGGCCCCTGTTCTGGCACTTCCCTGGCTACCTGCAGGCCTACGGACGCCGGGGCGCCTGGCGGACCACTCCGGCGGCCGCCGTCCGGCTGGGCGATTGGAAGCTGATCGAGTTCTTCGAGGACGGCCGACGTGAGCTCTACCACACCGGCCGCGACATCGGCGAAACCAGGAACCTGCTCGATTCCGAACCCAGGGTGGCCGCTCGCCTCTTTGAGCTGATGACCGACTGGCGAAAACGCATCAAGGCCCCCATGCCAACAAAAAAAGACGGCGGTGCCAGGTGAAAATCACCAACGTCAAGCTGATCCCGTTTGACGTGCGACGTCGCTATGCCACACAGATTGCCCAGGAGGGCGGCGGGGCACGCGAGGTGGTCCAGGCGTCCCCGTTCCTGTTCCTGCGTGCCACGACCGACAGCGGCCACACCGGCTGGGGTGAGATCTCGGACATCGAGCCCGACGAGGTGCCCGACCCGCAGGCCTGGCAGGAACGGGTCGCCGAGGCACTGGTCGGTCGCGACCCGATCGACATCGCTCGCCATCATGCCGAGTGGGCCGAGATGTTTCCCGACGCCGAGGGCATCGGGGGCTCGTCGCTGCACCGGTTGACCCGAGCCGGACTCGACATGGCCTGCTACGACCTGATCAGCCTCGCGGCAAACACCCCCGTCTGCCGCCTGCTCGGCGGGCAGTGGCACCGGACGATCCAGATCTCCTGGGTCGCATTCATCCGCGATGACCTGGACTTGCTGCGTGAGGAGATTGCCGAGAAGTGTGCTGAGGGGTTTACGGCGTTCAAGCTGAAGGTCGGAGTCGACATCGACCTCGACGAACAACGACTGGCGGTGATGCGGGAGACGGCCGGGCCGGATGCCAGCATCAAGATTGATCCCAACGGGGGCTGGGATCGTGACCAGGCTGTGACCAATATCACCCGCCTGGCGGGTTTCGATCTCGACGGCGTCGAAACTCCAGTCGGTGGTCGCGATCCGGCCGAAATCGCCGCGGTCCGCCGCGAGGTCGACGTGAGGCTGATCGAACACGTGGTCACGGCCGACGATGCACTGCAGTACATCCGCCACGAGTCTCTCGATGTCTTCAACATTGCTACGACCGGGTGTGGCGGGATCTTCCCGGCGCGGCAGATTGCCTCAATGGCTGAAACGGCCAGGGTGGGGTTGCTGTTGGGGAGTACCGTGGAGATGGGGCCGGGGACCCGGGCGCAGGTGCAATTGGCCGCGTCGATTCGAGGCCTGAGCCTGGCCAGTGACCTGGTGGGGCCGGGACTGTATGCCGAGGATGTGCTGCAGGAGCCGCCCGGGTATGTCGGCGGGCATCTCGAGGTGCCCCAGTCGATCGGGTTTGGGGTGGGGATTACGCTCTAGCGGGGGGGTCAGACGCCGCCCACCAACAGTCCTGCTCCACCCAACGCGGTCCCAAGGCGGGGCCTGACCCCTTTTCAACCAGCACCCGCTGCAACACGAAGAGGGGGTCAGGCCCCGCCTGCGGAACGTTGCAGGTGGAGCAAACCCGTCTGTGGGCGGCGTCTGACCCCGGAGTCCGAGTTCTTTCTCATGAACGGGCTGCTACGGCTGCTGGACCAGCGTCGCCAAGGTCGTCGTGGCCACGAGGTCACGTTGCGCCTGCCGGAGTCGATCGAGCAGCCTCGATCCGGCCGCCGGTTGGCCCGAATCGACCAGCCGGAACGCCACCTCCAGTAGCTCGACCCCGGTGATCTGTTCGGGTGGCTTCGCCAGCGCGACGGTGTCACTGGGGCCGTCGAGTCGGTGCAGGAGGTTTTCGAGCACCAGGCCGGAGAACATTCTCGAAGCGGCGTGTTCGGGCAGCCCGGTCTGCTCGCACACCTGCAACAGCGTGGTCGGCTGACCGTCGGCAAACCGATTTCCGATCACCTCCATCACCGCCACCACCGTAGCCGGATCGACCAGCGATTCGGACTTGCGTTCCCGTTCCAATTCCTCGAGCCGTCGACCGGGCAATGCCTGCAGGATGGCACACACTTCCAGGCCAAACAGCACTGCCAGCCACATCAGGTAGACCCAGATCATGAACAGCGGTACCAGGCCGAGTGATCCATAGAGTTGGCCGACCATGAAGCCATAGTTGAGATACGCGCCCAGGCCCCTCAGGCCCAGCACCAGCAGCACGGCCGCAACCCCGGCACCGGCCGCAGCAGGCTTAAACTCCGGCTGGCTGCTGGGAACCAGCATGTAGACGGCCAACATCAGCAGCCAGGCAAAGAACAGGTTCCAGCCCAACCAGGCGATGTAGGCCAACCACTGCCATGCTTCGACCGACGTAATCCACATGTCGAAGCGGTGGTTGACGTAGTACCACAGCACGACCAACAGAGGACTACCCGTCAGCACAAACCAGTACAACGGGATGCGCCGGCTCCAGCGACGCCCGACCGGAGCACGCACGATCACGTTCAGGCAGTTCTCGATCGTGACCATCAGCGACAGCGCCGCGTACAGCATCAACGAGACGCCGATCCAGTGCACCGCCGCCAGGTCGACCTCAGCCGCCTGGCCAAACAACTCCTTGAGCCAGACGCTCATCGTCTGAGACTTCTCGGTGACTCCGTCTGCGGGGACAACGCGGATCGTGTCGAGACCGACCGAGGCGAGCAATTCTTCGGACATCTCCAGGAACGGCTCCAGGCCAATCAGACCCTTGACCAACAATGTGGTCACCACCAGCACCGGCAGCATGCTGAAGAGCGTGCGGAACGAGAGCGCGGCTGCCATGTGCTGGGCGCGGTCGTGCTTGAGTTGTCGAGCTCCGAAGCGGCCGAGGTCATAGCCGAAGCGGACGGCTCGCTGCCAGCGATTGAGTTCACCAAAGGGCTGAGTGATCACTCGACGCAGCCAACTCAGCAGGGATTCCAGCCGGTCACGCATCATCAGTTCGCCTCGGCATGTGGTCTCATAGAGGCCCTCTCGATTCGAGCCCCGATTCTAATCCTCAAACACGGCCACGACGCGCCCCTGCCGAGGAATCGCAGAGCTTTCCCGCAGCTCCTCAGCGACGCTCGACCCACAACCGGCGCAGCCCGCAAAACCGGACCCCGGATTGGCATCCTGCAAACCCCCCTCGATATACTCCCCCCCATGCCCAACCCGACCTCCGACGCGCATACCGAACTGAGGGACGTGCTGAGCAGGCTAGACCAGATCCGGCCGGCCTCCATTTCGGTCGAGACCCTGCAGGCCATGCAGGCGACGATTCACAGCGAGTACGGGGATCTGGCCGCACGCGGACTCGAATACGAAGAGACCGCCACCGAGGCGCTGGCGGAGGCCCGGCCCGAGATTCTGGAAAAGGTCCAGACGCAGGCGGGGCGGCTGCGAGGCGAGATGGAGTCGCTGGAGGACCTGGACCGCAAGCTCTTCGATGCGATCCACCGGCGGATCGTGCGAGACAACATGACCGCGCGGCTCGGCTCTCGCACTGCATTGATCGCACTGGAAACGATCGTGATGACCCTGATCGTCCTGGTGCTGGGACTGCTGGTCTACGACACGACCGCCGGACCGGATTCCGATCGACCCAGTTGGCTCTCCAGCGACGCGATCTTCATCGTTGATGCCGCCTGCTGCATGATCTTCATGGGCGAATTCTTCCTGAGACTCTCGTGTGCCGAGTCGAAGGCGTTCGTCTGGAAACACCACTGGATCGACTTCGTGACGTCGATTCCGATCCCCGGCGAGGCGCAGTTGGCGCGCTTCGGACGAGTAGCCCGATTGGCCCGGTTCGCCCGCGTTCTCCGGCTGTTGAGATTCCTGAGGTTCCTGAGGCTGTTCTTCCTGCTCTGGCGGGGCATGGACAAGCTGCAGGACGTGATCGATGTGAAGCTGATGAAGAGAACCCTGCGGTGGGCCGTGGTGGTCATGGTGCTCGGCGCGCTGTTGGTCTACCAGATCGAGGGCTCCTTGCCGCCGGGCACCGGTGCTGTCGGAGACAACGCCGTCTCGTCGTATCCTCTGGCACTGTGGTGGAGCTTCACCACGGTGGTCACCGGCGGATTCGGTGACATTCACAATCCCGAGACCGCCGGAGGTCAGGTGCTCACGGCCATTCTCATTGTCATGGGCATGGTGCTGATCGGTGTCTTCACCGCAACACTGACCTCGCTGTTCCTGGGAGAACAGTCCGAGGAAATCGAGAAGCTGCAGGAGGAACTGGGGCAGCGGCTTGATCGGCTGACGGAGAAGATCGAGGGCGTCCAGGGTGCCGAGGATGCCGATCCGCCCGAAGAGACCTGATGAGCAACTCCGACTGAGATCCCCGCTTCGGGCATGTTATGGTGTTATCGTAAAACTGGTCGCGTGGGGCCAATCACGCCGATCGGGAAAGACAGGAGGCTACGATGCTCAGGGTACTGGGACACCGAGGAACCGCCTGCGACGGCGTGACCCGTCGCGAAGCGCTGCGAGTCGGCGGCCTCAGTCTCTTTTCCGGAGTCTCTCTGCCCACGCTGCTGCACGCCGCCGGTCAGCAGGGACACCGCGGCGGTGGCGGTTCGCTCGACGGCCAGGCCAAGTCGGTCATCCTGATCAACCTCTTCGGCGGCCCGCCGCACCAGGACACCTTCGATCTCAAACCCCAGGCCCCCTCGAACATCCGCGGCGAGTTCCAACCGATCTCCAGCCGCATCCCCGGCCTGCACGTCTGCGAGTTGTTGCCCCGGACCGCGGCGATGATGGACCGCCTGACGCTGATCCGGACCTACTCGCACAAGTACAACAGCCACAACCCCTACAACGTCCTGACCGGCTTCGACGGCGGCAGCGACCGCGAGAACTACTTTGCCAAGAAGTCCGATCACCCGAGCATGATGTCGGTCGCCCGCCACTTCGGTCTCGGCCGCGACGACATTCCGCCCTACGTGATCATGCCCTCCTTCCCCGGCTTCTCGCAGGGACTCCGCCGAGCCGGACCCTACGGCGGATACCTGGGCACCAGCTACGACCCGCTGTTCACCGTCTGGGACAAGAAGTTCGGCGGCAAGGGCGAGTTCTACAAGCCGGTGCCGGCGCTGGGCGAGCCGCTGTTGCCTTCGCTCGAAGAACTCCCGGCGGTCACCGTCAATCGACTCGATCGACGTAAGTCGCTGCTGGCCCAGTTCGACGACCGGCTCGGCCGCATCGACCGCAGCCGTGCCGCCGAAAGCCTCTCGGAGTTCCAGCAACAGGTCTTCCGGCTACTCACTTCACCCAAGACCCGTGCCGCGTTTGATCTCTCGAAGGAATCCACCGCCACGCGCACCCGCTATGGCAACACGATCTGGGCCAACAGCTGCCTGGTGGCCCGTCGGCTGGTCGAGGCGGGCTCGACGTTTGTCAGCGTCAACTGGGAAGAGGCCGACAGCGGAAACCACTGGGACCTGCACGCCAACAACTTCAACATGTGCCGGCACCACCTGCCGATCCTCGATCGGATGTTCACCACGCTGATCGATGATCTTGCCGAACGGGGCTTGCTGGACACGACGCTGGTGGTGCTGATGGGCGAGATGGGTCGTACTCCGCGGATCAACGCCAAGGCCGGCCGCGATCATTGGCCGCAGTGCGGGTTTGTCGTCATGGCCGGAGGCGGCATGCGGCCCGGAGTGGTGCTGGGCAAGACCGACAAACAGGCCGCCTACCCCGTCGATCGTCCGGTCTCAGCCGGCGACATGGCCGCGACGATCTACCAGCAACTGGGCGTTGACCCCACGCTGAGCGTCGACGACCTGCAGGGTCGCCCGATCCACATTGCCCACGGCGGTGCGCCGGTCTGGGAAGTGATCGGCTGAAGATCATGCCGCCGGCCGCTCGATGGGGTCAGACACCCCCTCGCTTGAGTGTCGAGCGAAACACGCGTACAAACAGGCCTGAGTTTTTATACATCACAGGCACCAGGGGAGCCACCGCCGTGGACCTCGATCGTGACAAGTTGCTGTGGATCTACCGCCGGATGCGGCAGATCCGGGAATTCGAGAACCGGCTGCACGACGACTTCTCCGCCGGCCTGATCCCCGGCTTCGTGCATCTCTACGCCGGCGAGGAAGCGATCGCCGTGGGCGTCTGTGCCCACCTCGATGACGACGACTTCATCACCAGCACCCACCGCGGCCACGGCCACTGCATTGCCAAGGGGGTGCAGATCAACGAGATGATGGCCGAGATCCGCGGCAAGGCGTCCGGCTGCTGCAAGGGCAAGGGCGGCTCGATGCACATCGCCGACGTCGACCGAGGCATGCTCGGTGCCAACGGCATCGTCGGCGGCGGACCACCACTCGCCTGCGGTGCGGCACTCTCGAGCCAGATCCGAGGAACCCGGCAGGCCACCGCCTGCTTCTTCGGCGACGGAGGCGCGAACCAGGGCACCACCGCCGAGTCACTCAACCTCGCGGCCGTCTGGAAACTCCCGGTCGTCTTCATCTGCGAAAACAACCGCTACGCCGAAACCACCTCCACCGACTACTCGATCGGCGGCCCCGACATCGCCGGCCGCGGCACCGCCTACGGCATGCCCGGCATCGTCGTCGACGGACAGGACGTGTTCGCCGTCTACGAGGCGGCCGGTGAAGCGTTTCGGCGGGCCCGCGATGGCGAAGGACCCACGCTGCTGGAATGCCAGACCTACCGCTACTTCGGGCACTTCGAGGGTGACGAAATCAAGTACCGCACCCGCGACGAAGAAGCTCACTACCGCGAGAGAGACTGCCTGGAACAGTTCCGCTCGGTCGTCCTCGATGGCAACCTGCTCGAAGCCGATGTGCTCGATGAAATCGACCGCGAGACCGAGGCCGCGGTCCTCGAAGCGGTGGAGTTTGCCGAAAACAGCCCGCTGCCCGAACCCGACCAATGCCTCGAAGACGTCTACGTCGCCTACTAGGCCTCGACCCGTAACGGTACCCACGACACGCACGACACCCACGACACCCACGACACCCACGACACCCACGACACCCACGACACCCACGACACCCACGACACCCACGACACGCACCGCACGCAAACGGGAATCTCAAAGTGGCCGAACGTGAACTGACCTACCGGGCGGCAATCAACGAAGCGTTACGACTCGAGATGAGACGTGACGAGTCGGTGTTCATCATGGGCGAGGACATTGCCGGGGCACCGGGCCGCGACGACCCCGAGATGCTCGACGCGTGGGGCGGAGTGCTGAAGGTCACCGCGGGCCTGATCAACGAATTTGGACCCGATCGGGTCCGCGATACGCCGATCACCGAGAGCGCCTTCTTGGGTGCGGGAGTCGGAGCGGCGGCGACGGGCATGCGGCCGGTGGTCGAGTTGATGTTCATCGGCTTTATGGGCGTTACGCTCGATCAGATCGTCAACCAAGCCGCCAAGATGAGGTACATGTTCGGCGGCAAGGCGAAGATCCCGCTGGTGATCCGGACCACGATCGGTGCCGGGTTCCGGGCCGCCGCACAACACTCCGATGCCACCTACTCGACATTTGTCCACTTCCCCGGCCTCAAGGTCGTCGCCCCGGCAACTCCCTACGACGCCAAGGGACTGCTGATCTCGGCCATCCGAGACGACGACCCGGTGATTTTCTGCGAGAACAAGCTGCTCTACGATATCAGCGGCCCGGTCCCCGAAGACGACTACACCGTGCCGCTGGGTCCCGCCGGACATCCCCGCGACGGCAACGACGTGACGATCGTTGCCATCAGCCGCATGGTCTCGATCAGCCTCGAAGCCGCCGATCAACTCGCCCAGGAAGGGATCGAGGCCGACGTGGTCGACCTCAGATGCCTCTCGCCCTGGGACGAAGATGCGATCGTCGGGTCGATTGAGAAGACCGGTCGGCTGGTGGTCGTCGACGAGGACAACCCGCGCTGCGGCATGGCCAGCGACGTGGCCGCGCTGGCCGCCAGCCGGGCACTGGGATACCTCGACGCACCCGTGCAGATGATCACCGCTCCGCACACCCCCGTCCCCTTCAGCCCGCCGCTGGAAGACTTCTACGTGCCCAAGCCCGACACGATCGTCGAAGCGGTGCGGGCCATCATGTGAGCCCGCTCTCGGCGCACCAGACAAGGCACGGTTTGCACGGTCCCGAACTCTCGGTGGGAGTCTCATGCCGCTGATCGGCATCATCGCCAACCCCTCCTCGGGGAAAGATATCCGCCGACTCGTCGCCGACGCCGACGGGGTCGACAACCAGCAGAAGGCGAGAATCGTTCGCCGCGCACTCCGCGGCATCGCAGCCACCGCGCCCACCGCAGCCACCGACACCGACGACCCGATCCGGGTCGCAGTGATGCCCGAACAGGCCGACATCCGCCGCCGAGCACTCGATGGTCTCGAACTGCCCTTCCCCGTCACCGTGCTCGATTCGGACTGCCGCGGCGTGGCCGAGGACTCGCAGGCGGCGGCCGAGGAGCTGGTCCGAGAGGGCGCTGTGGTGATCATCGTGCTGGGAGGCGACGGCACACACCGCATGGTCGCCAAGGGCTGCAGAGACCTGCCGCTGGTGCCGATCTCAACCGGGACCAACAACGTCTGGCCCAAGCGCAACGAAGGAACCCTCGCCGGCATCGCCGCGGCACTGGTGGTCCAAGGCCGCGTGCCGATCGAATCGGCCTGCCGCCAGACGCCTCGACTCGATGTCCTCCGCGATGGCCAGCCACTGGACATGGCCCTGGTCGACGTCGCCGCCTGCGACATCCGGGTCCCGGGAGCCCGTGCGATGTGGGACATCAGCCGGATCCACCAACTGGTGCTCTCGCAGGCACTCCCCGGTGTCCTGGGCCTCTCGGCCATCGGCGGCAGCCTGCCTCCACCACCGGACGGACCACGCCGCGGGCTGGCACTGGAGATCGGGCCCGGCGGCGACCTGGTGCTGGCTCCGATCGCTCCGGGACTGGTCGTGCCGGTGCCGGTCCGCAGCGTTCGCTGGATTGAACCCGGCGAGAGGGTCGCGATCTCGGATCGTCCCGGTACGCTGGCACTGGATGGCGAACGAGAAACACCGATTCGCACCAACGACAACATCGTCGTCGAATTCAACCCCCACGGACCCACAATGGTCGATGTCGATTTGACCCTGCAACTGGCCGCCGACTCGGGCAGCTTGATCCTGCCACGACCTCCAGCCGACTGACCTTTTCCCCGACACTCCCCGCACCACCCCGCACCTCCCCCAAGGACCTCGACTGATGGCCACGCTGATTCCGATGCCCAAGTGGGGCATGACCATGCAGGAAGGAACCATCGGGAGTTGGCTGAAGGCCGAGGGTGAGGTGGTTGCGGCGGGTGAGGAGATTGTCGAGATCGAATCGGACAAGGCGATCCAGTTGGTCGAATCCCCTGCGTCGGGGATCCTGGCTCGGATCCTGGTCGCCGCCGGAGACACCGTGCCGATCACCACTCCGATTGCCGTGATCACCGACGAGGGCGAGGAGGTGCCCGAGGAGATGATCGCGGCGGCGGTGGCCGCCGCGGCCAGTGAAGCGGCAGCCCAAGAGGAATCCGCAGCACCCCCGGCCCCGGCTCCGGCCCCTGCGAGGCCTCAACGAAAACGAGGCGGCCGCGTTCCGGCCTCGCCCGCGGCCAAGCGACTGGCCCGCGAACACGACATCGAACTCGCAGCCGTCACCGCCTCGGGTCCCGACGGGCTGGTCGTCGTCGAGGACGTGCAGGCGGCCATCGATGACGCGGCCACACCCGCCGGTCCCGTCTCGCTGGTCTCATTCTTCTGCCAGGGAACACGTCTCGAAGGACGCCTCTATCTCCCCGAAGACCTGTTTGTCGAGACACCCGACGACGCCGACGAGCGGCCCGAACCCAACCTGCCCGCCGTCGTGCTCTGCCTGGGATATACCTACACAGCCGACCTGCTCGTCCCCGAAATGGCCCGGCAACTGGCTTCTGCGGGACGAGCCTGCCTGGTCTTCGACTACCGCGGCTTCGGCCGCAGCGGTGAAGCGGTCGATGTGGTCAGGCCGTGGGACCAGATCGAGGATATCCGCGCGGCGGTGTCGTTCCTGGCCGGCCGATCCGAGGTCGACGGCGAGCGGATCACATTGCTGGGGATCAGCCTGGGCGGCTCACACGCCGTCACCACCGCGGCACTCGACCCCCGCGTGACCGCCATCGCCACCATCTCCGCTGCGGGCGACTTCAGGCGACTGCTGCAGAGATCACGCGACGAAGACTCGTGGACCGAATTCCTCGCTCGCGTCGACTCCGATCGCACGTCACGCGCCCGGGGCGGCGATGGCGAGACGGTCGATGCGTGGGAAATCATCCAGCCCGACGAGGAGTCGCGGACGTTTCTGGATGCGCTGTATGCCGAGTTGCCTCAGTTGGCGTGCCGATTGTCGCTGGAAACCGCCGACCTGCTGCTGGGCTATGTCCCCGAGTTGTCGGCCCCGGAGATCGCGCCGCGGCCGGTGCTGCTGATCCACGGAGAAAACGACCAGCTGGTGCCACCGTCGGAATCCGAATCGCTGGTGGCCGCGATCGGAGAATCGGCCCGGCTGGTCAGCGTGCCCGAGATGGCCCACTTCGATTGGGCCCGGCCCGGTGACGACCGCTACGAAAAGGTCTTGGAGACCATCGAGGAGTGGCTCAAAGAACTCGGCCGCTAGTAGCCCGTTCATGAGAAAGAACTCGGACGCTGGGGGCAGACGCAACCACCAAACCCCAACGGGGTTTCAGCCCATAGCCCAGTGTCAGCCCGCCGCCAGGCGGGCGCCACGATGGGTCAACGTCGCAACACTGGTTCGTCACCACAACACCCCCCACCCCAACCCGCCTACTTCAGAAAGTCGTGCACGATCTGACCGTAGCCTTCGGTGTAATCCATTTCGAGGTAGCGGGCGCCGAGGTATTCGATCGGGGAGAAGTCCGAGAGATCGTAGGGAGAGCCCGCAAGGAATTCGACCTCCCCCTGGCCCCGGCGACGCTCGTGCACCGTCACCTCCTGCATCGCCGGTGCCCCGTCGATCAACTGGCAGACATCGGCTCCCTGACCGTCGGCTCGAGGAATCACCTTCAGTCGCCACGACGGCGCGAGATCCGGGAAGTCGGCCTCGCTGGCCGCCTGGTCCATGGATGATCGAATCCGAAAGGCCGACTTGCCGCCCAACCGCGTGTCGGTCTCCATCGAGTCCCCGTCCAACGAGACGGTGATCTCGGCCGAGACCTTCGGCGTACCATAGACCTCGCGACCGGCCGGAATACTGTTGGTCGAATTGAGAAACGCGATGGGTGCAAAGAATCCGGCTTGCCCCTCATAACGACACCCGACCACCAGCACGCTCTCGTCGAAGGGACCGTAGTGGTCCGACCAGGGCACCGTCAGCCCGATCGCCACGCAGAATCCGTCCGCGGCAGGCTCAAGACATTCCGGCAGCACCCGGTCAACGGCCGAGACGTCTGCGCGGAAGTCGACGAACTGGAACTTCACGTTTCGGTACCGCGCCGGAGGTGGAGCGTAGTACGGCGTGAAGGCCGGCATGTTGGAAATTTGCTCCAGCGGAATGCTCATGCCTGCTCCTCCCCGTCCGGCTGCTCGACGACAGCATTCTCGAGAAAACTCACCAGGTTGGCCAAGTGCATGACGAATTCCGCCGTGATCTCGATGTTGTCCGCCTCGGTCGGCTCGGGAGTCCAGTGCCTGGTGTTCTCCCAGTGCCCGTCGGCCAACTGGTGTTCACAGAACCACTGGCCCATTCGAATCGTCCAGTCCCGGTAGGCCAACTCGCCGGTGGCCCACCACAGCAGCCCCGACCCCCAGCCCGACTTGCAGGTCTGCATCGATTCGAACTGGCACTCATCGGTCGTCATCGAGAAGGCCTGACAGGTCCGGGCGGCCTGTAGCCACCGCGGTTGGCCCGTGACCTGGAACAGTTCGACCAGTGCCGCCGCCGAGATGCCTCCGTTGAAGTGATGCTGCCAGGGCAACGATTTCTCGGTGACATACATCGCCGCTTCCTCGTCGGGGAACTCCCTCACCAGCCCTCCATCGCCCCGGGCGATGTGAAACAGCCGCTCGTCAGGTTCCGGTTGCCGGTCCCACAACCCGACAATCCACTCCCCCGCCCGCTCCGCCTGCTCGACCCGCCCGATCCTCAGTAGAGTCATCGCCGCCTGGCAGGCCGGGAACAACTCCTGCTCGCACTCTGGGGACCGATCACTCCACCTGGCATAAAAGCCGCCGGTCACCGGGTCCTGCCACTCGAGCAGCCTCGGCGCTCCGCGCTCAACCAGGTCGCTGTGTCCAACAAGCTGGGCTCCCGCCAGCAGGCAGGCCAGAGGGTAGGAACCGTAGTGCAGTTCGAACAGGCCCCGCGGACTGACTCCCTCGAATTCGCCCGCACGGCTGATCATGTTGCGATCGATCCAGTCGAGGCACGCCTTTGCGGCAGACCGCTCTCCGACCAGCACCAACGCCCATGGCACCCGGTAATAGAACAGCCGGTCCCGCACCGGTCCCAGCGAGCCGTCGTGATTGACGCGAGCCAACAGCCAATCGGCTCCGCTGCGGAACGCAAAGCGGAATTGCTCGAGACACAGTTCCCGCTCGGCCTCGTCCATCTGCTGTTTCACCATCTGACTTTGAATCCGATCGGTCACTGTGTTCTTATTGACGCTCAAGTCAAGCAACCTGCGATTTCCGACTGAGACAAACCGATCGAGGAGTGATCCGTGGCCCTGAGACCCAATCGTGCCAAACTGAGACTTGCCGCCGGAGAGACGGTCTGCTGCGTATCGGGGCTGACCGATCCCGAGGACATCGACCGCTTCGGCCCGGCCGGCTTCGACGCCGTGTGGCTCGAAGGCGAACATGGTCCGGTCGACTTCCGAGACATCGGCGACCTCTCGCGAGCCTGCGACCTGTGGGGCATGACCTCGATCATGAGGATCAACCAGAACGAGCAGGCGATCATCTACCGGGCGCTGGATCGCGGAGTGCAGGGCATCGTGGTGCCGCACGTCAACACCCGGGCCGAAGCCGAAAACGTCGTCGCCGGCGGCAAGTTCTCACCCACCGGACAACGCGGCCTGTTCACCAGCCGACAGGGGTACGGCGTCGACAACTACTTCGACACCGCCAACGACCACACGATGTTCATCGTGCTGATCGAAGACATCATCGCCGTAAACAACCTCGACGAGATCCTCGAGGTCGACAACATCGACGTGTTCTTCGTTGCACCCAGCGACCTGGCCGCCTCGATGGACCTGATCGGACAATTCGACCATCCCGATGTCGTCTCGACCCGCGAAAACGCCCTGAAGAAGATCGCCGCGAGCGGCCGCGTGGCCGGCACGCTGACCGACATCGGAAACGTCGCCCACTTCACCGACCTGGGAGTCCGCTTCGTCATGACCTCCGCCGGAGCTTGGATCGACACCGGCGCCGCCGCCTTCAAGTCGGCCGCCAGCATCCCCTAACTCTCCTCTCAACTCTCTCCCCTCTCCCCTCTCTCCTCTCTCCTCTCTCCTCTCTCCTCTCTAACGAGCCTCCCATGTACGCCATCTTTGTCACACTCAACGTCAGGCACGACAAGATCGCCGAATTCGAAGAGGTGAGCCTCGGCGACGCCCAGGGCTCGACTCGGGATGAACCCGAGTGCTTCCGCTTCGACATCCTCAAGGACCCCACCGTCGCCGGTCGGTACTACCTCTACGAGGTCTATCTCAACGCCGATTCTCTCGACAAGCATCGCGAAACGCCTCACTTCCAGAAATGGTGGTCGACGGTGGAGGAGTGGTTTGAGACGGACCTGGAGAAGATCGAGATGCAAACCATCTTCCCCTCCGACGCCGGCTGGGAAGCTCAAAAGCCCCACCTGCTGAACTGGTAACCCAGGGACTGGCTCCGCAGCCCCGCCTCTGGCGGGGCGAAGGTGCCTGTCCCCCCCACCCCCACCTCCTCCTCCT
>Ga0310123_10001058_pt1 | contig 23474 bp, 22 predicted proteins | sample CB6_AW_1057_MG_FD_203505 | JGI IMG/M metagenome (GOLD analysis project Ga0310123, IMG submission 203505) | Marine microbial communities from Western Arctic Ocean, Canada - CB6_AW_1057 | ecosystem: Environmental > Aquatic > Marine > Oceanic | place: Canada: Western Arctic Ocean | collected... | reverse complement strand
TGTCCAGGGCGATGGCGGTCTTGCCCGTCTTGCGGTCCCCGATGATCAACTCACGCTGGCCACGCCCGATCGGAGTCATCGCATCGACCGGCTTGATGCCCGTCTGCAGCGGTTCGGTCACCGGCTGCCGAGCAGCGACGCCCGGTGCGGGACTCTCCACCGGACGGGTCTCGGTTGAGACAATCGGCCCCTTGCCGTCCATCGGGTTGCCCAGTGGATCGATCACGCGACCGATCATCGCGTCACCCACCGGAACACTCAGCAAAGCCCCCGTCGTGCGGACCTCGTCACCCTCGGCAATCGAGAGATACTCGCCGAGGATGATGATTCCCACGGAGTTTTCTTCGAGGTTGAAGACCATTCCCCGGCTGCCGCTGGAAAACTCGACCATCTCGCTGGCCATGGCCCCCGAGAGCCCATAGCAGCGGGCGATGCCGTCACCGACCTCGAGCACGCGGCCGGTCTCGGCCGTTTCCATCGTTCCGCGAAAGTCTTCAATCTCCTGCTGGATGACTGAAGCGATCTCGTCCGCCTTGAATTTCATGAAGACTCCTCTCGCGCATCCGGTCCCGCAACTGTCTGATGCGGGTCCGCAGCGAACTGTCGTACACCGTATTGTCCACCTGGATCACCAGCCCACCGATCAACGAAGAATCGACGTGGGTTTCCAGGATCGGAGTGAATGGGAATTTCGAATCGAGCGTGACTCGAATCGACTCGAGTGCTTCGGGTTCGAGTGTGTGCGAGGTGGTCACCTGCACGCTCTTGCGACCACCGCGGCGGTTCTCGATCAGGCGTGCCTCATCGAGCACCAATGGCAGCAGTTCGAGCCGTTCGTGACGGGCCAGGGTAGTCAGGAAACTGGTCAGCACCGTCGAACCGACCGGCCCCACAACCCGCTCGATCATCGCCACCTTCTGGTCACGACCGACGGCCATGCCGACCAGGATCGAGTGAAAATCGGGATAGGCTTCGAGAACATCGTCGAGGAAGGAGGCCAGTTCTTCGAGTGTCGTGGCGACGCCGGCCGATTCGGCGGCGTCGACCAGCGCGATGGCATAGACGCGAGCAATCGCCCGCGCCGATGGATCATCCATCACGCTGCTGACTCGAGTCCTGATTTCCTGGCCTTCGGCCATCTCAACTCTCTCCTCGTCCTGTCCTGCGTCCTGTTTAGCCCGCCCCCGCGGTCACGTCGGCCAACGCCTCGGCGATCAACCTCTGCTGGTCAGCCGCATCCAGCGACCTCCCGAGCACGTGCTCGGTGGCCGCGGTGACCTGTGTGGAAACATGGTCGAAGAGATCCTTCAGGGCCTGATCGCGGGCTCGTTCGATGTCGCCCAGCGCGCGGTCCCGAGTCGCCTCGGCTTCGCCCTGCGCCACCGCCATGATTTCGTTCTTGGTGTGCTCGGCATCGCGGCGTGCCTCGGCCAGAATCTCCTTGACCTCCTCCTGGACCCCCGCCAACTTCGCCTCGTGGTCGGCCAGCATCTGTTCGGCCTTGACCCGTGCTGCCTCGGCCGCATCGATGTCCCCGCGGATCCGCTGCTCCCGGGCATCCAGCCCATCGGCCAACGGTTTCCAGGCGAACTTCTTGAGCACGAACATGAAGGTCAGAAACACCACAAGCGACCACAGCGCCAGGTCCGCCTTGAAGTCCAGCGGAACCCCGGTGGCATGCGAATCGCCCCCGTCATCATGTGCTTCGGAGGTGGCCTCGGCCTCGGCGGCGAACACCGTTCCACCGGCAATGGTCCACCACCCCGCGATCGCGACCACGCACAGGCCATATATCAAGGTCTTGCGCATCTTCATGCCCTTACACTGCAAATCGTCGGCAGGAAAAGCCGTCCTTCCCACGAGCCAGCCACGCTCTGGCGACCGGCTCGAAGGAAACCAACAACCCGTGCTAGCCAACTGACATGATGCAGATGATCAGCGCGAAGAACGCAGCACCTTCGATCAGTGCGGCGGAGATGATCATCGCGGTCTGCACGCTGCCAGCCACCTCGGGTTGCCGAGCCATGCTCTCCACGGCCGACGCCCCGATTTTCCCGATGCCCAGCCCGGCGCCGATGATCACGATCCCGGCTCCGACGCTGGCGAGGTTCAAGCCGCCGATGCTACCGGTCTGGGCCAACGCCGGCATCCCCGTCGTCAGCACGATGGCCATCGCAGTCCCGGCAATCTTCATGCTCTGTAACACGTCACTTTCTCCTTGGTCATTGGCACCCTGGAAACAGCCAATCGCACCGTCTCCAACGGCTCCGAAACACGTTTCTTGTTTTGCCTGTAGATTTCCCGTCGCACTCCCACGAGTGGACCACACATTGGATCACACATTGTGATCAAACGACCCGGCGAAGTTCAGCCGACGCCACGGTCGATTCTTGTTTGTCGATGTTGCCCCGGTCTACCTAGTGAGGATGGATCGCGGTTGAGATGAACAGTGTTGAAAGGAACGCGAAGATGTAGGCCTGCAGAAAGGCCACGAACAGCTCCAGCATTCCGATGGCGATCTGACCGGCGATGCTCGCCCCCAGCACCGGGTAGTACAGGTACCAGGCACCGCCCGACGTGGCGGCGATGAAACCGAGGATGACGGCGATCACCGTATGGCCAGCCATGATGTTTGCGAACAGCCGAACGCACAGCACGCCATGCTTGATGAACAGCCCGATGACCTCGATCACCCAGATCATCGGCAGCAGGACCAGCTTCAGCGGTCCGGGCACGTCGATGTGGGGGGCCTGGGCCAGCCAGAAGCCACCGATGCCCATTTCCCGTGAACCGTAAAACAGCGTGGCCCCGAACGCGGACACCGCCAGGACTCCCGTCACGTTGATCTCGCCGGTTGCCGAACCCAACCAGGGAACCGCTCCCAGCAGGTTGCAGAACAGGACGTAAAAGAAGCACGACCAGACAAACGGCAGGTACTCATCGGCCGGGTGCCCATCGCCGGAGGACGCTTCGCCGTGGCCCTCGTCATCGTGGCCGTGATGTCCGTCACCAATCGTCGGCCGCACCACCTCATCGCGGATGAACACTGCCAGGAATTCCCAGAAGTTCCACCAGCGACCACTTGCCGGCTGACCACCCGATACCCGACGCGACAGTCCGCGGAAGATCACGAACGTGATCACGCAGACCACCAGCTGCAGGACCATGAACCTGGTCAGCTGCAGGTCGAACCCGAAGAGATTAAACCCGGGCAACTCCAACTTCGTGCCGAACGGAAGCTCGAAGTACGGGAAATCCCGAACATGATGAAATGTGTCGGCGTGACCGGCAGCCATCAGCTCTGTCCAGAATTCGGGTCCGGTACAGCGTGCTGCTGCTGACGGACCAGGAAAAACGACTCAATCGCCAAGGCGGCCATATAACTGAGGATCAACCAGGCAAAAAACTCGCGGAATCCCAGCTCCGGACGAGTCTCTCGGAGCACCAGCACACCGGCCAACACCAGCAACATCCGTAGGGCGGTAGAGAGCAGGATCGCATGGGGAGCCATCGCAAGTTTCGGCACCAGCCCCATCACCACCAGCACCATCAGGCCCGGCAGCAGGCATAGTCCAATCGCCCATGTCAGACCTTCGAGTCCCGCGATCCCGCCGACCCAGCGGGCCGGCAGGGCGAGCACGAGCCAGAGTCCGGCCAGGGTGGCGATGAGCCAGGCGGATTGTCGAAGCGGATGCATCAGGCGTCAGACTCGGGATCGGCCGCAGATTCAGTCGGGGATTCCTGTCGTGCCACCGGTGAACCGGCAATCTTCAGTAGATGAGTCATCCCCGTTCCCAATCCCAACAGGGCTCCAATCACTGTCAGCCACGGTAACGTGTCGAACCGTTTGTCGAGAAACACTCCGACTACAGCCGGGATTGCCATCTCCAGAGACACCGTCGTCGCGGTAGAAACCCACCGCATCGCGGACGCCATCGGGGGACGGTTGTCGGGAGGTGACTCCACCACGCTGACCCAATTAAACTCGCGGTGACCACGCTGGAACCGGATAGGTCGCGGCCAGTCTATTGGTCGCCCGTGAGGTTGTCAAAGCTGCAAGGAGCCACTTTTGAAGCGTTCTCGGATCTGGTGCCTCGAGTTCCCGGCTTCGAGGATCACCGCCTCACCGCCACTCCCGCACACCCCGCCACTCGAGCCGTCTCCAACCCCCGTTTCGGTTGAACCGGTCGTTTTCTTCATGGTAGAAACAAGGCTGAATTCGCGGGCCAATCGACCTTCAAGAGACGATCCCTCGGAGAGAGGGATTTACTGCGTTTCGCCGGGTCTCTCAACCAGAACACGGCGGCCGCGTTTCGCCTCCAGGCGATCGCAGCGGGCACGGACGACCGCACAACGATGTTGGTTTTCCTCTGTCTGTACGGCGACGAGGAGGCGGCCGGATGGTGAGTCACAACAACAGCAAGTTGGGACCGTCTCGCAACGGCGAGTACCGCAAGTCGCTGCAGGAAAAGACCCGCAGGGAACTCGCACAGCTGGCCCGCCGGCAACGGATCCCCGGCTGGCACCCAATGCGGAAGTCCGAGCTGGTCAACGCACTGGCCCAGGCGGCCCGGAAAAACGGCAGCCATGGCAAGAAAACCCGACGGAAACCGAAACCCGCACCGCCCAACGGAGCCATCGGTATCGCCGGGGCCGGGGCCGATCTGCTGGTCACCGAAGGAGTCAGCTCACGCTGGATCTGCGCACGCTGGAATGTCTCCTCCAGGATGCTCACCCGAGCCGAGTCGGCTCTGGGTAGCGACTGGCACCGGGCACGAGCGGTTCTGCGAGTGCTGAAGATCACCGAGGACGCTGAGGGGCCGGTGTCGGAATCGCGGGTGAGAGACATCGGAGTGGAACTCGAGACGGCTGAATGCTGCTTCGAAATCGACCGGGTGGGACTCCCCTACCGAGTCCAGCTCGGATTTACCGTCCCCGGTCGAGGCGATTTCTTCTCACTCTCACGCTCCGATCCCGTCTCCACACCACGAAACTGCCAGAGCGACGACGGCCGCCAACCCAATCGCTCAACCGCTCGCGACCCCGGGCCATCTCCCCCGAGGTCCTCGGCAGGTCTCAATGGTCTCGTCGATCTGCCACTGGAAATCTATACCGACCTGGTCATCTACGGCCGCACCGCTCCTGAAACACTCATCGAACTCGACGAAGCAACGGTCAAGGCAGGACGCGACGGAAAATTCGAACTCAGGCTCCCACTGGAAAACGGACGGCAGTTCGTCCCCGGGACCGCCACGGCCGGAGACCGTGCGAGCAAGAGAAACGTGGCACTCTCGGTCGAACGACACCTCAAGGTGCTCGACCCCGAACCCACCGATCGTGTATAGCCAGCTGCGTGGTGGCAGGTCTGGCAGATTGGCAAAGCCACTATTCACTATTCAAGCTCTGGCCCCAAACGATGTGGGATGGCCTATTGCTGGGGGGTGAGTCTGGGGATAGGATCAGGCTGTTGAGTCGCCTCGGTGGCTCGGCAGGCCTTTGCCAACCCGGGCACGATTTTGTTGACCCTACAAGCATGACCCCGGGGACCTTCCACGGACGGCCGCGTGTATATCCGAGCCTCACGGCTCGGCTCACACAACCCGGACGGGTGGTCCCCACCTGATTCTTACGGGTCCAAACAAAACCCCGCTCGGGACTCTCTTGGCGAAGGCCTCTTTCTTTTAACCCGCTTCCTTTTTGGTCGACCTCGTCTAGTCTGGTGGCATGACCGGGCTGTTCGAAAAGGCCGAATCGGCCAACCTGGATCGCGCACGGCCGCTGGCGGCACGCATGAGGCCAAGTTGCCTCGACGAATTCGTCGGGCAACAGCATTTCCTCGGCCCCGGACAACTGCTCCGACGAATCCTCGACGCCGACCGACTCAGCTCGGCCATCTTCTACGGACCTCCGGGGACCGGAAAGACTTCGCTGGCCGAGTTGATCGCCGGGCAGACCGAGTGTGTCTTCGAACGGCTGAACGCAGCCGCCGCCGGGGTCAAGGAACTCCGCGAGTTGCTCGAATCGGCTCGAGACCGACTGGCGACCGGCGGTCGCCGGACCCTGCTGTTCGTCGACGAACTGCACCATTTCAACCGCACCCAGCAGGACGTGCTGTTGCCCGATGTCGAGAGTGGCGTGGTGCGGCTGATCGGGGCCACCACCGCCAACCCCTTCTTCTCACTCGTCTCTCCCCTGGTCTCACGCAGCCAGATCTTCGAATTCCAGCCCCTGCAAGCCTCCGACATCCGCCAGCTCCTGGACCGCGCACTCACCGACACCGAGAACGGTTTGGGTCGGTTCGAGGTGACCGCCACCGAGAAGGCTCTGGAGTTCCTGGCCGAGGTGGCCGATGGAGACGCACGCCGGGCACTCAACGCACTGGAAATCGGAGTCTTCTCGATTGCCTCCAACGCCACCGACACCGAGCGTGTGCTCGAGTTGGACGTCGCCGAGGAATCGGTCCAGAAGAAGGCAGTACATTACGACGACGACATGCACTACGACGCGGCCAGCGCGTTGATCAAGAGCCTGCGGGGCAGCGACCCCGACGCGGCCATCTACTGGCTGGCCCGCATGCTCGAAGCGGGCGAAGACCCCCGCTTCCTGGCCCGGCGACTGGTGATCCTGGCCTCCGAGGACATCGGCAACGCCGATCCGCAGGCGCTGGTGCTGGCCAACGCCGCGGCGCAGGCGACCGAACGGGTCGGGATGCCCGAATGCCGCATCATCCTGGCCCAGGCCACCAGCTACCTCGCACTGGCACCCAAGTCCAACGCCTCCTACGTCGCCATCGACCGGGCCATCGAAGATGTCCGCAACAGGACGGTGCTGCCGGTCCCTCGACACCTCAAGGACTCGCACTACCCCGGAGCCGGACAGCTGGGTCACGGAGAGGACTACGCCTACGCTCACGACGGAGACGACGGCTGGGTCGACCAGGACTACCTCGGAGTCGATCGGACCTACTACGAACCGACCGACCGGGGCCACGAGGCACAGATGAAACAACGGCTCGAAGAACTGAAGCGGCGGCAGGGGAAGTAGCGCGGGGGATGGGCGGACACGCCGTGCCAGTCCCCGGGCCTAGCCGCCGAAGACTGCCGTCTCCAGCCCGCAACGCAGCCGGACCCGCTCGGCAATCGCCTCAAGTTCGACGTCGGTCAACGCCGTCACGAAACTCTCGGCCGGAGGCCGCGCCACGGTGTAGACCTGCACCAGCTTCAATCGGCCGCCCTCCGAAACGATCTCGCACAGTCGATCACAAAACGCCTCAATCTCCGACTCCGGCACAGCCTCTCCCGCAACCCTCATGAACAGGCTCTGGATCACCACCGGCCACCTCCGGGCCACCACCGTGATGTTCTCAAGCACCCGGGTAAACGGCACCACCGTCCGTTCGATCAGCTGGTAGTACTCGTCAGTGCCCGCCTCGAGCTTGGCCCAGATCTCACCGTTGTGCTCGTGCAATGTCTCGAGTCCCACCTCGACAACCGGTCGATGGAACATGCTGGCGTTGGTGATCAGAACCAGCCTGGCCGCCTTTGCTCCTGCCCGATCCTTGACCTCCCCTACCCGCTTGACGATCTCGTCGAAGTTCCGGTAGGTGGTGGGTTCGCCGTCGCCGGAGAATGCGATGTCGTTGAGTCGCCTGAGTTCTTCGGGGACGTCGGCAAAGGTGGGATCGTCCCACAGCGACCCGTCTGAGACCCGCTCGAGCAGGGCCTCGAGTTCTTCGAGAACCGCGTCGAGTTCGACAAAACGGGTTTCGGCCTGGCTGGTCCGGTCGACCTGGCAGTAGATGCAGTCGAAATTGCAGATCTTGTCGGGGTTGAGATTGATGCCGACCGAGAGGCCGTGGCTGCGACGCGAGAGGACGGGATAGACGAAACGGTTCTCGTGGAACGTCCGCGGGTGATGCCGGTGTTGTTCCAGCGAGGTCATCGGCCGACTCCAACCCTAGACTTCCTTCGAGTCGATCCAGGTCATCATTCGACGCAGTTCCAGGCCGATCTTCTCGATCGGGTGATTCCTCTGGTTGCGACGCTTGGCCTGGAAGGTCGGCTGGTTGGCCTTATTCTCGAGCATCCACTCGAGAGCGAACTGGCCGTCCTGGATCTCCCGCAGGATCCTCTTCATCTCGGCACGCGTCTCATCGGTGACGATCCGCGGCCCGCGAGTGTAATCGCCGAACTCGGCGGTGTTCGACACGCTGTATCGCATGTAGTTTAGCCCGCCCTGGTAGAACAGGTCGACGATCAACTTCAGCTCGTGCATGCATTCGAAGTACGCCATCTCGGGCTGGTAACCCGCTTCGACCAGGGTGTCGTAGGCGGCGGTGACCAGGGCACTGACACCGCCGCACAGCACCACCTGCTCACCAAACAGATCCGTCTCGGTCTCCTCGGCAAACGTCGTCTCAATCACGCCGCCCCGAGTGCCCCCGATGCCCTTGGCGTAGGCCAATGCCAGCTGACGTGACTCGTCGGATCCGCCCGGCAACAAGGCGATCAGTGACGGGACTCCGCCTCCGTTTTCGTACTCGATCCTGACCAGGTGACCCGGCCCCTTGGGTGCCACCAGCGCCGCGTCGACACCCTCGGGCGGCACCACCTGGCCAAAATGGATGTTGAAACCGTGCGAGCACAACAGCAGGTTGCCGGTCTCGAGATTTGGCTCGATCTGGCTGCGAAACACGTCTCCCTGCACCTCGTCGGGCAACAGGATGTTGACCAGGTCACCGGCCCGCGTCGCATCCTCGATCGACATCGGCTCGAAACCCTGCGCAACGGCCAAGTCGTAGTTCGCACTGCCGGGCCGCTGGCCCACGACGACCGTCAGGCCGCTGTCGCGGAGATTCTGGGCCTGGGCATGCCCCTGGCTGCCGTACCCGAGAATGGCAATCGTCTTGTCCTGGAGCAGTGACAGGTCCGCGTCGTCTTCGTAGTAGATCTTGGCAGCCATGAATTGATGTCTCTGGGGTGGTGGATTCTGCGGTGGATGCTGCGGGATGGGTTGCCGGCTCGGGTCATTCCGGTTCGGTCTCGGTCTCGGTCTCGGTCTCGGTCTCGGTCTCCTCGCTCGCCGACTCCTCATCGCCCAAGTTGCCCTCGGGCTGCTCGGGCTCATCCTCCTGGTCGGCTCGCAGCAGAGCCACCCGGCCGGTACGTACCATCTCGATGATCCCGTAGGGCCGGACCAGGTCGATGAACGACTCGAGTTTCCGTCCCTGGCCGGAGATCTCGACCATCACGTGGCCCGGGCTGACATCGACAATCTTACCGCGGAAGATCTCAACCAGTTCCCGGATCTCGCCCCGGCTGCCATTGCCAGTGCCGGACGTGACACCGCTGTTGGTGCTGACCTTAATCAGCATCAGGTCCCGTTCGACGTAGTTGCGATTCGAGAAGTTGAGCACCTTGACGACGGTGACGATCTTTTCGAGCTGCTTACGGACCTGGTCGAGCACTCGGCCGTCGCCGTTGACGACAAAAGTGACCCGGGAAAACTCGGGGTTCTCGGTCTCGCCCACGGCGAGACTGTCGATGTTGAAGGCGCGTGAGGCGAGCATGCCGGAGATGTGCGCGAGCACACCGGGCTGGTTGGTGACCAGGGCTGAAAGCACGTGTCTCATGAATCGAATCCGTCCCGGATCGAGTCGACTCGAGATGAGCGACCTGTACCTGGCGGTCGGGTGATTGCCGAACAAACGGGGGGACTGTTTCAGTGTAAGGAAGCGGTCGGGCACGGGGAAGCTTGACACCCGAGTACCGGCGGTGTTGGATTGCCGAGCCCGATCGGGACACTCCCGGTGGGCAGGTAGGACGGAGCCGACAGCATGGCCAGAGTCTGGCGATACGCGGTCCACGACGCGCCTCGAGTGAAGTCGCTCTCGGCCGAACTGAGAGTCCCGGCACTGGTGGCCCAGGTGCTGTTGGCTCGTGGCGTCGAGTCGGCCGAGTCGGCTCGGGAGTTCCTTTCGGCCCGCCTCACCGATCTCCACGACCCCTCGCTGCTGCCGGGAATCGACGAGGCGGCTGATCGCATCGTGTCGGCGATCGCCGACAAGCGATTGATCACCATCTACGGCGACTACGACGTCGACGGCGTCACCGGCACCAGCCTGCTGTGGCACTGCCTGACGTTGGCCGGCGGCCGGGTCGAGTACACGATCCCCGATCGGCTCAATGACGGCTACGGCCTGAACCCCGGGGCCATAAGGGCCCTGGCCGACAAGGACGTCTCGCAACTCGTCATATCAGTCGACTGCGGCATCGCCAGCATCGAGGAGGCGGCGTTGGCGGCCGAGCTGGGCCTGGAACTGATCGTCACCGACCACCACACGATTGGTGAGTCGTTGCCGGCCGCGGCGGTGCTGGTCCACCCGAGGTTGCCCGGCAGCGAGTACCCCTTCGGAGACCTCTGTGGGGCCGCGGTCGCCTTCAAGCTGGCCTGGGCCGTCTGTCAACGACTGGGCGAAGGCCGCAGGGCCTCGCCGCGGATGAAGGAATTTCTGCTCTCGGCTGTCGGCCTGGCCGCGATCGGAACCGTCTCGGACGTGATGCCGCTGCTGGGCGAAAACCGCGTGCTGGTCCGGTTTGGCCTGGCCGGCTTGCCCGGTCGCGCCAGCGTCGGACTCAAGGCACTGCTCGAAGTCTCAGACAAACAGCCTCCGCTGGAGGCCGAGGACGTCGCGTTTGCGATCGGGCCACGCATCAACGCCGCCGGTCGACTGCAACAGGCCCGGCTGGCCGTCGAACTGCTGACCACCTCCGACGAACACAAGGCCCGCCAACTGGCCACCCACCTCGACAAGCTCAACAAGGACCGCCGCAGCCTCGAAACCCGCATCTTCAAGCAAGCCAAGAAGCAGGTGGCCGAGCATCCCGAGTGGGAGGACTCTGCGGCGCTGGTGCTGGCCAGCAACGACTGGCACGCCGGAGTGATCGGGATCGTCGCCAACCGGGTCGCCGAGGAGTTCGAAAAGCCCACGGTGATGCTGGCACTCTCGGCAATGGAAGGCACCGGCCGCGGCTCGGCTCGCTCGTTCGCCGGCTTCGATCTCTACTCGGGCATCGCCGCCTGCTCGGAACACCTGCTGACATTCGGAGGGCACCACGCCGCGGCGGGAGTCTCGATCAAGTCCGACCAGGTCGCGGCCTTCCGCGAGACCTTCTCGAGTTACGTGGCCGAGCATCACACGGTCAGTGACGAGGACCTGCAATTGCGAGTCGATGCGGAGGTGTTGCTGGGAGACCTGAGCCACAAAGCAATCGTCGCCCTGGATGCACTAAGCCCCTTCGGACAGGGCAACCCCCGACCCCGCTTCTCGGCCTCCGACGTCGAACTCGCCGAAGACCCTCAGACGATGGGCGAGGACAATCGGCACCTGCGGCTGGCCCTGAAGACCGGCAATCGGCCGCTCAAGGCCGTCGCCTTCGGACGAGGGGAATGGGCCGAGCCGATCCGTACCGCCGAGGGGCCGCTGTCGATCTGCTTCGAACCGCTGATCAACCGCTGGAAAGGCCGAGAATCGGTTGAACTGAGGCTGATCGACTGGAAGTCCGGCTCGGGAATCGACTGAGAACGCCACAACCGGGCGAAAGCCCACAGACTGGGCTGAACCCACCCACACCGGAATGACGATTTGTCGTAAGGACGGGTGATCGGCTACCTTCGAGGATTCCGCCACGGAGAGCACCTCCACAGTTCTTTTCGACCCCAGGCCCACGCGATGTCGTTGTTGCTCGAGAACATCAGCAAGAGCTACCGGGAACCGGACGGCGGCAGCCTCCCGGTGCTCGAGATCGAGCGATTCGAGATGGCTCGAGGCGAGCAGATGGCGTTGGTCGGAGCCAGCGGAGGCGGCAAGACCACGCTGCTGAATGTCATCTCCGGCATCACCTCACCCGACTCCGGACGCGTGGTCATCGACGACACGCTGGTCTCGGAGATGCCCGAAGCGGTCCGCGACCGGTTCCGGGCCGAGCGGATCGGGTTTGTCTACCAGACGTTCAACCTGTTGCCGGCTTTCACGGCGCTTGAGAACGTGTTGCTGGGAATGAGTTTTGCGCGGGGCCGAGTCGACCGCCAGCGCGCCCTGGAATTACTTGAGAGTGTCGGACTCACTCACCGCCTCAACCACCGGCCCGGACAACTCTCCGTCGGCGAACAACAACGCGTCGCGGTCGCAAGGGCCCTGTCCAACCGGCCGTCCCTGCTGCTGGCCGACGAGCCAACCGCGAACGTCGACCTGGCCAACCAGCAGACCATTCTCGACCTGATCCGCACCGCCTGCACCGCCGACAGCGTCGCACTGCTCCTGGTGACCCACTCGGGCGAGGTCGCCGAACAGTTTGACCGCGTCGAGCGGCTCGACGAATTCAACACACCCGCCACCGTCACCCCCGAGACCTCACGATGAACCTGTGGGCGATCGCCATCAAGAGCGTCCGGCAACGGGCCCTGGCCAGTGCGCTGACATCTCTGTCGGTCGCCCTGGGGGTGATGCTGATGGTCGTGGTGCTGGTCGCCAACGGGATGGTCGAGCGAATGTTTGTCCAGACGGCGACCGGCTACGACCTGATCGTCGGGCCCAAGGGCAGCCAGTTGGAGTTGGTGCTCACCAGCATCTACCGCATCGGCGTCGCCGGGGAACCTCTGCCCTACCGGTTCTACCGCGAGTTGACATCAGCGAAGAACAACCGGATCTCCGATGCCGTCCCGATCACCATGGGCGACGTGACCCAGCAGGGCGGCTTCCCGATCGTGGGAACCACTCCGGCCTACTTCGCTCTGCCCTACATGCACGAGTCCGACGGGACACCGAAGCGGTTTCGGATCCGCACCCGCAGCCTCGACGGGCAGCACTCCGGCGAAGGACTGATCCGCAACCCGTTCGATGCGACGATCGGAGCGGTCGTGGCCCGGCAGAACGGCTGGGACGTGGGCACGAAGCTGAAGCTGGTCCACGGAGGCTCCGACGGGCACGTGCACGACGAGGAATTCACCGTCAGCGGAGTGCTCGAGGCCACCGGCACCCCCAACGATCGAACCGTCTTCGTCCACGTCGACGGCTTCTACATGATCTCCGGGCACGAAAAACCGCTCTCCGAAGCCGTCGCCCGCGAACTCGAGTTCTTCGGCAACATCAGCGAGGAATCGCAGAAAGCGATCGAGGCCGAGACGGCCGGAGGCCACGGCCACGGTCCGGTGCCCGAGGCCCAGAAGGAAGTCACCGCGATCCTAGTCAACATCCAGGGCGATGTCGGGGAGAAAGTGCTGGCCGAGAGTCGCCTGATGAGCGGGCTCAACGAAGGCGTACAGGCCCAGGCGGTCAAACCGATCGTCCAGATCGATCGCATGATGCAGACGCTCGTCGGGCCCATTCGCACACTGCTGATGGGTCTCACCTCGCTGATCATCGCCGTCTCGGGCATCGGCATCTTCGTCAGCATCTACAACTCGATGGCCGACCGCAAAAAGGAGATCGCGATCATGCGGGCCCTGGGAGCCCGTCGCCAGACTGTGCTGACGGTGATCCTGGCCGAGTCGACCCTCTTGTGCGTCGTCGGCGGCCTGGGCGGCTTCGTGCTGGCCCACCTGCTGATCCTGGCCTGCTCACCAATCGTCGCCGGCTACGGGCTGGTGGTTGACCCGTGGACTTTCGCCTGGGGCGAACTGGTCCTGCTACCGGTACTGGTCGCGCTGGCCTCCCTGGTCGGTTTCGTCCCCGGCATGACCGCCTACCGCACCGACGTGGCACAGACGTTGAGCGACTGAAAACAATCGTGATATGATGGAGGCCTCGAGGAACAGGTCACATGGCACAGACACTCCCCTCAACAACTCACGCCTCGCCGCCACCGGCGGCATTCGTGTACCGCCCGATCCCCGCTTCGGCACCGCTGGCGGCGGGCGCCGGTGCACTGGCCTGCCTGGGACCGATCTGGCACTTCGCCGAGGGCATCAGCCCGCTGTCGATCGTCGCCTGGACCTTTGTCTGCCTGGCCGCCGGAGTGCTGGGACTGCTAACACTCAGAACGATCCGCAAGACCGAGGGGGCCTTCAGCGGGGCCAAGACCGCCGCCACCGGAGTCGTGCTCGGAGGCGTGGCGGCATTGTGCAATATCGGCGTGGCGGCCCTGCTGATCAGCACCGAGGTGCCCGAGGGCTTCACCTCAGTCAACTTCACCACCGACATCTCCCAGAAGGGCTTCGGTGAAGACAACTCGCTGCACACCGACATCGCCGCGATGAACGGCAAACAGATCTACCTGCGGGGCTTCATGTACCGCGGCAAACAACGCGTGGGCCTCAACAGCTTCGTCATCGTCAAGGACAACCAGCAGTGCTGCTTCGGTCGACAGCCCAACCAGTCGGACATGGTCGAGGTGTTCTTGCCGCCCGGCGAGACGTTCGACCTGGAACTGGGCCTGACCGGAGTCGCCGGCACCTTTCGGACTTCCAATATCCGGTCTCAGAGTGACCTGCAGTATCGGCCGATCTACCGGATCGATGCCGACTTCTGCAAACGCGCTAAGGTGGACTTCTGATGCCCAGTTCCAGCCTGCGAACCGGCCGGTCGATCAGCACACCCGTGTGGCTCGCCACCCTCCTCTGCACTCTGCTCGTCGGCTCAGGCTGTCGCGAAGCCGATGACGGAGGTTACCGCGAGGTGACCGCCTCGGACATCGCACCGGCCGCCAAGGTCGAAAACCCGCCCGCTGTCGCCACCGTCGACGACCAGTCTACAGGTGATCCGGCCGCCACCACCGACCTCGACAGCAACCAGCCGCCAGTGGCGACCCAGGTGAACCCGGCGGACGCAATCAAAGATCCGGCGGTCGACCCGCCCGTGAAAACTGCCACGAGCCCCGCCGATTCGGGACCCCTGGCCACCAGGGACCCGGTCAATCCGCTGCGGCCGGCGATCCCCGATGGAGGCTTCGGACAACCCGTCAATCCGCTGCGGCCGGCACTGCCCGATGGAGGTCTCGGACCACGCCCCACGCCGCTCGGTCCGCCCGCAACACAGCCGGCCGCACCCGCCAAGCCGAGAGAGACCAAGCTGCTGATCAAGGAACGCTCGTTCAAGACCGTGGGTCCGCACAAGGCACTCAGGATCTCCTACGACGACTTCGACCTGCTGAAAGTTCTCAACATGGAGCCGGTGCCGCCCAATGCACCCTCGCAGATGCCCGGGTGGCTCAAGCAACTCGACGGCAAGCGGATCCGCGTCCGCGGGTTCATGTATCCCACGTTCACCGACCCGGTCGAGGTCTTCGTGCTGGCCCGCGACAACCAGATCTGCTGCTTCGGCCGCAACCCGAAGATCTACGATCTGGTCAAGGTCGCGCTCCGCAAGGGGGTCACCTCGCCCTACATCCAGAATCGGCCCTTCGACGTGGTGGGCCTGTTCCATATCGCCAAGAAGATCGAAGACGGTAGACTGTTGTACAGCATCGACGACGCGATCGTAGTCGATCGCTGAGCGTTTCACTTTTGAGTCGGCCGAGCCACGACGGGACACGTCGGAGCAACTCGGCAAACCGGAGACGAGTGTCATGACACTGAAGCGAACCTCCTGTTCGGCCCTCGCGCTGGCGGCCATTACGCTCTCGAGCCTGCTGGTGTCGCCACAACCGGCCACCGCGGCCAAGCTGTGCTGCCCGTTCTGTGCCGCACCCTCGCTGACCCTCTCCGAACAACTCTCACAGGCCGACGCCGCGGCACTGGTGATCTGGGCCGAGGCGAAGAAGGCTCGTGAGGTCGACGGGAAGAGGCTGCCGTCGCAGACGACCTACGAGATCCGCCAGGTGATTCGCAACGGCCGGGGAGCGGTCAAGAAGGGCCAACGCGTCCGCCTGTCACGATTTCGCTCGGGCAAGAAAGGCGACATGTTCCTGCTTTTGGGTAGCAAGGCCACCCGGGTCGAATGGGGCAGCCCGCTGCCGGTCACCGAGACCAGCTACCAGTACATCGTCCAGGCACCCTCGCCGGAAACCGCCGCGACCAAGCGGCTGGCCTACTTCATCAAGTTCCTCGAGTACCCCGACCGGCAGATCTCCGACGACGCCTACGCCGAATTCGCCAACGCGCCCTACAAGGACATCGCCGCGGTCAGCAAGCTGCTGCCTCGCGAAAAGGTCGTCAAGTGGGTCGTCGACGCCGAGACTCCCCAGACCCGCATGGGACTCTACGGACTGCTGCTGGGACTCTCGGGCAACGCCTCGGATGCCAAGCTGATGGAACAGAAAATCTCGGCACCGTCCGAAGAGTTCCGGCTGGGGATCGACGGCGTGATGTCGGGCTACCTGCTGCTGGCCGGAGAAAAGGGCCTGCCGCTGATCGAACAGCTCAAGCTCAAGAACCTCTACCTCGTCGACGCCAAGGGCAAGGTGCTGACCGATGCCAAGGGTCGCAAGAAACTGGTGCCCTTCAGCGAAACCTACGCCGCGATGCAGGCGTTGAGATTCATGTGGAGCTACTCCGAGGGACGCATCTCCAAACCACGACTGCGGCAATCGATGAGAATCCTGCTGGAACGTCCCGAACTGGCCGACCTGGTGATCGCCGATTTGGCACGGTGGAAGGACTGGAGCATCCAGGGCCGGCTGATGACGATGTACGATGACAAGGCCTTCAATGTCCCCGCGATCAAGCGGGCCGTCGTCCGCTACATGCTCGTCTGCACCAAGGACGTCCCCAAGGGGGGCACCGCCGGCCCGCTGCCCAAGCATGTCCAGAACGCCATGAAACACCTCGCGGTCCTCAGGAAACGGGACCCCAAGACGGTGACCGACGCCGAACGGTTCTTCTTCCTCAAGTAGCACGCCGACCTGCCAGTTCCCGTCTCGAGCTCAAACTGACCTGCAACCCCCTTCGCTCTCGATCATGTTCGACCCCGAACCGATCCGACAGGCGTTGCGAGAATTTGAACTCGACGGCTGGCTGCTGTACGACTTCCGCAACAGCAACGTGCTGGCCCGCCGCGTGCTCGGACTCGACGGCGAACACGCCGGCAGCCGACGCTGGGCCTGTTGCCTGAGAACCGATGGGCCGCCCAGGAAGCTGGTGCACCGCATCGAGGCCGGGGCGCTCGATCTCATTCCCGGTGACACTCGAGTCTACCTGGCGTGGCAGGAATTCGAGGCCGGACTCGCCTGGCTGCTCGAAGGACTCGAAACCGTCGCCACCGAGTACGCTCCACGGGCCGGCAACCCCTACGTCTCACGCATCGACGCCGGCACGATCGAACTGGTCAACGAATCCGGCTGCGAGGTCGTCTCCTCGGGTGACCTGGTCCAGAGATTCGAAGCGACCTGGGACGAGAACCAGGCGGCGATGCACCGCGAGGCCGAAGTGATCACGACGTCGGGGTTCGCTGTGGCCTGGAAGGCGATCGCTGCAGCGACCTCCGGAGGGGGACAGGTCCAGGAATCCGAGATCCGGCAGGTGATCATGGATCACTACCGCGACCACGACGCGGTGACCTACCACCCTCCGATCGTCGCCCGCAACGAACACGCCGGAAACCCTCACTACGAAACCGGAACCGGTTCCGATACCGCGATCCGCGAAGGAGACCTGGTGCTGATCGACCAGTGGTGCAAGGTCGACCGGCCGCGCAGTGTCTACAGCGACCTGACCCGGATGGGTTTCGTGGGGACCGAGGTGCCGGGGCGGTATGCCGAGGTCTTCTCGATCGTCGCCGCGGCCCGCGACGCGGCGATCGACTGCGTCAGCAGCGCGTTCGCCGAGGACCGACTGCTGCAGGGTTGGGAAGTCGACCAGGCCTGCCGCGACGTGATCGTCGAAGCCGGCTACGGTGACGCCTACATCCACCGCACCGGCCACAGCATCGGGCAGGAAGTCCACGGCAACGGCGCCAACATGGACAACCTCGAAACTCACGAACTCAGACGAGTCATGCGCAACACCTGCTTCTCGATCGAGCCGGGCATCTACCTGCCCGAATTCGGGATCCGCAGCGAAGTCAACGTGTTTGTCGATGCCGAGGGAACCGTGCACGTGACCGGCGGGCCCTGTCAGCAGAAAATCGTCCCGATCCTGGCCCTGGATTGAGCCAGTCGCGTCATCTGCCTGTGCGGAATGCGACGCCAAGTTCTCAGTCACGCCGTCTCACGGGTGAACGGTCAAAGGATGTCCGAACCAGTCGCGACCGAATCCGACACGGCCCAGTCACCCCGCGATCCGGTGGTGCTGCGTCGCGTGCACCACCGCAACATGCTGATCGCCAGTTCACTGGTCGTCGTGCTCGCTCTGACGCTCGAAACCCGATCGGACCAAAGGGTGGAATTTGCCTGGCTGAGGGGAGTGGCGATGCCCGAGACGTGTGCCAGCCGCAGCCTGTTCGATGTCGAGTGCCCCGGCTGCGGGCTGACCCGCAGTTTCATCGCCCTGGCGGCCGGAGACCTTGCGGAGGCCTTCCAACTGAACCGCACCGGCTGGCTGCTGGCCTTTGGACTGCTGATCCAGTTCCCCTACCGGCTCTACCTGTTGCACCACATCAGGACCAGAGGCCTGCCCGAGCCGGGCGGCGGGTGGTTGAAGCTGGCCTTCTCGTGGACGCTGATCGTCGCCCTGATCGGCAACTGGGCACTGAAGATCCTGGGCATCTGATACCCGAAGACGGCGACCCGGCTCACTTCACCGCAGCCTTCGCCTTGGCCTCCTCGGCCCTCGAGACCGACGGGTTGGGCGTCGCATCGCCCTGGTCGAGATTCAACACCCAGCGGACCGCGTTCTCGGTCGACTTCAAGACCACCTTGTTGGTCCAGGTTGCCGGGTTGTGACCGAGATTCGAGTAGTAGATCTTGCCCTGGCCCCAATCGCGACACCAAGCCACCGGCACATGGTAGGGCCGCTTCGGGTTGCACTTGGACATGTTCAGACTCATCAACACTCGCACGTTCTTCGGCACCCAGTTGACGTACTGGTAGATCTCGTCCTTGATCCGGAACTCCTCGCCGAACGGCTTCATTGCCGGGTGCGACTTGTCGTGCACGCTGATCGTGACGGTGGTCCCCGCACCCCAGGGATGACCGTTGAACGTCCCGCCGGCAATCTCCTGGTACCACCTGTGCCGCGGATCCTTGGTGCGGTAGGTGTCGGTGGCCGAATGGAACCCGATGTAGCCGTGACCCCTGGTCTTCAGCCACGTGTTGACGAAGTAGTCGCGGTCCTTCTCGGTAATCGGCAGCACCCCGGTCGTGTAGAACATCACGATCTTGTACTTCTTCAGGTTCGCCGCGGTGAAGTCCGCCTGGCAGTTCTGGGTGCAGTCGACCGTGAACAGCTTGGTCTGTTGCCCCAGCTGCGTCATCGCGATCTCGGCCGCGGCCAGCTTCTTGCCGCCTCGGTTGACCGACCCGTGACGGAACCCCTTGCTCTGGGTGACAAACAGCACCCGAGCCGGCTCGGCCGCCTTGAGACCGTCGACAGCAACGCACGCCCCGGCCACCACGGCCACGGCCAACAGACATCTCGGGAACATTTTCACGGATCAGACTCCTGGGGTTGTCACTTCAGGGGTGCTTACTTCTTGAGTTGTTTGAGAGTTCCGCCGATCTGGTGGTGCACCTCGGCCGTATTCCTCACGACTAGCACGAAGAAGTTGGGGTAATAGTGGATGGTGCCCTTTCCGCCCCGCACGTCCCAACTGCCAGGCGCGATCGTGTCCTGGATCAACGAGATCAACTCCGAGGCCTGTCGCTCGTCGGCCGGCCCGGCCAGGGACTGGGGTGAGGATGTCACGGGTCTGCGACCCAGCCGCACCCGCGTGAACTCGCGTTGCTTTCTCTGCATCCGCGGCAGCACATCCCTCAGCCGACCCTGAATCGCCAGGTGCTTCCGTCGACGCTCGGCAAAGGACAGCTTCCGTGTCTTTCTCAGATCTTCATCCAGCCGGACCAGGTCCGGAACCACCACCGCGGGATCGGCCAGCGGGCGACGGTTCCGCACCGTCCGCTTCATCAGGGCCAGGAACCGGCCACGAAGCCCCTTACGAGTCAGCCGCGAGGCGTCCGCGGAGACGGCCTGGGCCAGCCCCTGGATCGGTTGGTCGACGGCTGCTGCGGGTGTGGTCCCCAGTGTCAGAGCAACCAGCAATGCGGTGTTCATCACGGTCTACTCAAAGAGAACTCGAAGGCATCCAGAACCGGCTATTCGCCACCATCGCCCTCAATTCCGCCTTCATCGTCGGCAATCGGCTCCGCATCTGCTGCCGGTTCCTCTGCTGCCGGTTCCTCTGCTGCCGGTTCCTCTGCTGCCGGTTCCTCTGCTGCCGGTTCCTCTGCTGCCGGTTCCTCTGCTGCCGGTTCCTCTGCAACCGGTTCCTCTGCTGCCGGTTCCTCTGCAACCGGTTGCCTCGAGTCGGCGGCCGGTGCACCTGAGGACTGCTTCATGAAGTAGATGCCAGCGCCAATCACAACAACGACGATCAGCGCAATGTAGGGCAGCATCGTCTGCAGCGCCTCGCCCGAACCGACTCCGCCCTCATCACTACCGCTGATCGGCACATCACTCTGTTCGAAGTTCTTTTTATTTCCGGCTCCGGCATTCATGCCTCCGGGGGGCATCTGGGGCATTTGCTGCGCACCGGACGGCGGCTGACCGGCTCCGCCGGCCCCCGGGGTCCCCTGGGCTTGCAACTGGTCAGAACCGGCAGCCATCAGCAGCAACAGGGCCGCCAACAGGCCCAGACTCGTCCGGATCGAAATGGTCATCGAAACCCTCCGTTTGCACTGGTACGTGGTTGCAACCAACCGGCCCATCAAGACTGAAAACAACAGAACACACGGTTCACAGGAGGAGTATTCTCGCCCAGCCACCCTCGATTGGCAAGAGGCCGTCATCCCGCAACTCACCGGGTGGGCACAACCAGGGGGTTCTCGAGGTAGTGATCACCAACCGGGTAGTTGCGGAACTGGATCGAGTAGGTCTGTTCGAACCACGCCTGGATATCATCCACCGCTTCGGCATCGAATTCGGGCGCGACGTGCAGCGTGCGACCTCGCGTGTCCCGAACCACCTGGGCGTCGTCGACGATCAATTCGCCCCGGCTGATCACGTAGCGTGGCAGTTCGAACATCCGCTGGATGTCCTTGTCGGGGCTATAAAGCGTCACGTCGCCGTCGGCTCCGGGCCCGAGATGTCCCTTGTGCGAGAGTCCCAGCATGCGGGCCGGTGCGGCCCGGGTGATGATCGCGATCTCGTACAGCGAGTACTCTCGGTCCAGGTCCAGCAACGTACATCTCTCGGCCACCACCCGCGGTGCCCCGGCCAGCACGTCCCGACGCAGTTCGCGGTCCATCAGCAGCGAGATGATCTCGGGGTAGGCCAGGAACGACCCGCCGTTGGGATGATCGGTGCTCATCGCGATCCGCCAGGGATCCTCGACCAGCAGGTACCACTCCAGGCCGATCGCCCACTGCAGGGCGTGCACCAGGCTCTTCTGCTTGTAGACGATCGGCACGATCCCGCAGCCAGACTCCATCTCGATATCGCCGCTGAACCACTTGCGGCCGGTGACCTGGTGCAGGTAGTAGCCCAACGGCCCGTCGCCGGTCATCGAAGTGGTGTTGCCGAACATCACCTGTCCGACATCGACGGTCAGGTTGTCGTGCGTATTGATGTACTCGGCCAACTCGCTCACCCGCGACCCGAACGTCGACTGGTCGTCGGGATCGCCATCGTAGCTGTGGAACTGGATGTGAGTCAGGTGGGCCCGGTGCCCCTCCAGCGACGTCATCGTCTCCATCGTCGTCGCGTGATTGCCCGGCATCCCCAGGTTGTTGCAGTGGATGTGCACCGGGTGCGGCAACCCGAGTTCTTCGACCGCAGCGGCCACGCCCCGGATGATCTGCCTCGGGGTGACGTTGAAGTGCTCGACCGTGTCGTCGATCCCGCTGACGTTGCCGCCTCCGCTCTTCCACACCTCCACCCCGCCGGGATTGACCAGCTTGGCGGCGTAGCCCTTGGTCGAGTGCAGCAACCAGGCGATGTAGGCCTTCAGCCGCCCCGGTTCACCGGCGGCCAGCTGCTTCATCACGTAGTGGTTGTTGCCCATCAGGACATAAAACCCCTTGTCGATGATCGGGGTGTCCTCGAGTTCCTCGTGAGCGTGCCGGGCGCCCAGCGGCGGCACCGCGGCATCCATCGCCGTGGTGTAACCCAGGCCGGCATACAGGTACCCGGTGGCGAACGTGCTGGGGACGCTGCCGCCGGAACCCGAGCGGGTCAGGCGGGTACGACGGACCGGCTCGGCCGTCCGCTTGTCATCGGGGATCATCTTCCGGGCGGTGTTCACCTTCGGACCGGCGATGTGGCAGTGCATGTCGATGCCGCCGGGCATCACGACCAGGCCGGTGGCATCGAGCGTCCGGTCGGCCGACGCGTCGGCCTCGCTCGGCGCCTCGACCACGCACCCGTCGACGATCCAGATGTCGCCGACCTGTCCGTCGACCCCGTTGGCAGGATCGTAGATCGTCCCGCCGGTGATCCGCAGCGAACTCATACGTCGCTCGCCGGATCGGCCAACTGCTGCTGCCTAATCCGCGACTCGATCCCGCGGAGGATCTCGAGATCACTCCTGTAAGGCGACTCGAACGCCGGTCGCAGCGGGATCGGCACGTCGTCCATCCGGTAGACGGTCCCGCCGGTGTTGATGCCGTAGGTCGAAACGGTGAAGGCGACCGCGGCGGTGCGGGCGGTATCTGAGAGTTTTGGATCGAGCACCACGCTGGGGATGCTCGCCAGGTGATCTCGTGCCGGCTGAGAAAAGTTCGACATCGGGTCGCTGGCGATGATCAGTGCCGCATCGGCCTCGCCGCGAGCCAGCACGTCTGAAGCGGTGAACTCGCCCGGATTGAACCTCGGATACCCGCTGCCGAGATGGACGCCGAACGGGAAGCCCGTCGACCAGCTCACGACATTGTCGGCTCCGGTCACGTTGCCGTGGCCCCGCATCGGCTTGGCATTCCAACGGGTGTGTTCGTTCATGTCGCGGGCCAGGGCGAGGATGGCTTCGCTGTTGAGGTGCTTGCCACGGGTCATGGTGACTCCCATGCCAAACAGAATCACTCCGAACTTCGCCCGCTTCATCCCGTCCATGATTTCCTGCAGAGTTTCCAGCGGGATCCCCGTCGTCTCCTCGATCGACGCGTCCAGTTCCAGCCCGCGTGCCAGGGCCCGCAAGGCCCAGGCCAATTCGAAATCGCGACGGGGCTTGACCTGCAGGAAGTAATCCGCCGCCTTGGCACTCTTGGTCTTGCGAACGTCGATCAGCACTGCCGTACGGTCCTTCCGCCCGTTGGGCACGAACTCACCCTTGGGCATCAGGCTGAACTTGGTGAAGTGGCGAGGGTGACTCTCGGCGGGGTTCCCGCCCCAGAAGATCACGTAATCCGCCCGGTTCTTCACCTCGCCCAGCGAACAGGTCACCTCGCCCACGC
>Ga0310123_10001057_pt1 | contig 23491 bp, 19 predicted proteins | sample CB6_AW_1057_MG_FD_203505 | JGI IMG/M metagenome (GOLD analysis project Ga0310123, IMG submission 203505) | Marine microbial communities from Western Arctic Ocean, Canada - CB6_AW_1057 | ecosystem: Environmental > Aquatic > Marine > Oceanic | place: Canada: Western Arctic Ocean | collected... | reverse complement strand
GCAGCTGTGCGGCAATTAGCGGACGCCCAACGAATCGTCAATCGCGGCACGGACGTGCCATCGCAGATGCTGAGCCTCGCCATACAGGTTACCGATGCGAACGCTGCGTTTTTCGACGTTGCCAACGGTTACTCCGGCTGTATACCTGGGATTCACGAGATTCTTCGGCGCCAGGGCCTGCTTCCGACAACCTGCTGTCTTGACCCCGACGAGGTGCTGTCGCCGGGACAGGTGGATGAGATCGATCGCGTCTACGCCGCCTATCCGCATCTCAATGATGATGCATTCGTACGCGAAAACCTGGATCGATGGCTGGCGGCGTAACAAAAAAAAGAGCGGCCTGGGAGGCCGCTCCTATGGGGAAGTGACAACCCGTTTCCGGGCTGTCGTGGACATTCGGGTTTTGATTTCTGACTAAGCCAGTTTAAATAACACGTTTTTGCCCTAGTTTTAAGAAGTTTTGGAAAAAAGTTTGCCTGCATGAGTTTCGAGTTGATCAGTCAGGATCCGCAAAGCCAGGCACGTACCGGGATCCTGCGGACCAGTCACGGTGATGTCCAGACCCCGGTTTTCATGCCTGTTGGCACCCAGGGGACCGTCAAGACAATGTCCCCGGACGAACTCGAGGAAATCGGCGCGGCCATCGTCCTGGCGAACACGTACCACTTGAATCTGCGGCCAGGGCCCGAGATCATTCGCGCCGCCGGCGGCCTCCACAGGTTCATGTCCTGGCCCCGGCCGCTACTGACCGATAGCGGCGGTTACCAGGTGTTCTCCCTGGCGAAATTGCGTAAGGTCAGTGATGCCGGCGTTGCCTTTCAATCGCACCTGGACGGCAGCAGTATGTTTCTCGGGCCGCGGGAAGCCATGGGCATTCAGCGAGATTTGGCGTCCGACATTGCCATGGTGCTGGACGAGTGTACCTCGTATCCGTGCGACACCGAGGCAGCCAAGACATCGCTGGACGTGACCATGGACTGGGCCCGGCGTTGCCGCGACCAGGAACGGGCCCCGGGCCAACTCGTGTTCGGAATCGTCCAAGGGTCATTTCACCGCGAATTGCGCGAAGAAGCCGCCGCGCGCGTGATTGGGCTGAGATTTGACGGCTATGCGATCGGTGGACTCAGCGTTGGCGAACCCGAAGACATGATGTTCGAGGTCGTCGAGTGGACATCGCCGTTACTGCCGGAAGATTCACCGCGGTATCTGATGGGCGTCGGGACGCCGGCGCAGATCGTCCGTGCCGTCGCCCTCGGCGTCGACATGTTTGACTGCGTACTGCCGACGCGGGTCGGTCGTCACGGTTGCGCTTACACTACCCGCGGAATGGTACAGGCTAAGGCCGGGCGATGGAAAAGTGATTTTGCGCCGCTCGAAGACGAATGCGAATGTTACGCCTGCCGCAGTTTCACGCGTGCCTATATCCGGCACCTACTAAATGCCGACGAGATTCTCGGCTGGCGACTGGTGACCATCCATAACCTACACTTCTACCATATTCTGATGGATCAAATCCGCGAGCATATCCGCAGCGGCTCGTTCGCCGAATTCAGCCGGACGTTTCTGGAAAATTATGCGCCGACGAATCAAGGGAGCAACGCTGCTGATTAGATCCGCCCGGGGCAGATCTATATGAATCATGCCAAAGCAACAGGTACTGGTTATCGAGGATGACAGCGCGATCCGACGCGGGATCGTGGACGCTCTGGAGTTCGAGGGCTACGAGGCACTGGAGGCGGGAAGTGGTGATGTCGGGCTCGAACACGCATTGAGATTCTCCTACGATCTGCTTCTATTGGATCTCGTTTTGCCGGGCACCGACGGCTTTGAAATCCTGCAGCAGGTCAAGGCGGGACGCCCGGCGCTGCCGGTGATCATCCTGACGGCGCGCGGTTCGGTGTCCGACCGTGTACGCGGTCTGCGCATGGGAGCCGATGATTACGTCGTCAAGCCGTTCAGCGTCAAGGAGCTGCTGGCCCGGACGGAGGCCGTCCTCCGGCGGTCGCCGGAGCGCCCGACCCGTGTCAGCCGGGTGGTATTGCCGGCGGGCGTCGCCGATTTACAGCGTCGTGAAGTCACATTCGAAAACGGCGAGTGCCGCGATCTGAGCCAGCGCGAGGTCCAGTTGCTCGAGTACCTGGCGTCAAACTCAGGGCGGGCCATCGCCCGTGATGAGCTCCTGAGCCGCATCTGGCGAGTCAATCCGAAAGGTGTTGAAACCCGCACCGTGGACATGCATATCGCCCGGTTACGGGAAAAACTGCGATCCGATCCATCCGAACCGGATGTTATTCACACCGTTCGCGGGAAAGGGTATATGTTCATGGAACGACAATCAGATTAAACTCCCGGAAAATGCGCCAATCGTGTTCGTCCTCGTTCTCGAATCGACCGTCGATGACGATGACAAGGAGGGCGGAAAGCTGCCCGATGAGGCGCGGCGTACTCGCCGTTGCCTTGGTTGGCTTGGTTGCTTTTACAAACATCCAACATCCAACACTCAATTCTGCTTCGCGCCGATTCATTGTCAATCATTAGTTTGGTGCGATTCGCCGTCCTTCGGCCTGCTCTCGCAATTTGGACGTTAGATGTTGGATCCGCCAGCCGGCGGATTGGATGTTCGGTAGTGAGAACAATTCATTGCGCGTCCTATTGCCGATTCGGTGGGTTTTGAACCATTCTCCATTAACCATGCCCCGTAGACATGCTTCGGCGTATTCACACCTGGATCATCTTCGGTGTCTGTCTGGTGGCGGTCATTGTTGCCATCGGCTGGATTAGCCGGGCGGTGTTGCGCGTGGACCAGGCCGAAACGGCAGCCAGAGAGCAGGCGGAGCTCGAGGGGAACGTCCGCCTGGCGCTGTGGCGGATCGATGCCCTTCTGGCTCCATTTCTTGCCCGGCAGATTGCGCTGCCGGTGTCCGCCTATACCGCCACCTTTCGCTCGCAAGAAGGCACGGCAGCAGCGGATCCCGGCGAGGCGTTCGTTCCCTCTCCGATTTTGACGCCGGCTGCCGACACCATCCGGCTGCATTTTCAGTACGGACCCGACGGCGCCCTTTCGTCGCCGCAGGTGCCGACGGGTCCGTGGCGCGAGCCGGCGTTGGCATGTTGCACAAACCCGACGGCGATTCGGGAATACGAGCGGAGATTGCAGGCGTTTCAGTCCCGATTCAGCCATGAGCAATTGCTTGCAGCTTTGCGGACATCCGTTCGGCCGCCGCGTGCGGAGATCGTTCTCGCATCTGAATTCGGTGATCTCAACGCCCTCGACGATCGCCAGGTGCAGAACCTCAGGAGTTCAATCGAATGGAACAAGCGCGCCGATGTATACAGAGAGATGGTGGCGCAACCGGTAGTCAGCGACAGTAGTGCGGGGCCGGATACTACACGGGAATACGGTGGTGCCGGTACTCCGGGCGGCGTGGGTTACACGGCCAACGCAGGCAGATTGGAGCCGGTCTGGCTGGACGATGCGCTCCTGCTCCTGAGGCGGGTGCCGGGAGACGACGGGGAGCTGCTGCAGGGATGCTGGCTCGAATGGCGTCTGTTGCGGAGACAACTTCTAAAAGAAATTCTCGATCTTCTGACGTATGCCGTTTTGGAACCGGTAACCGCAGACCGGGCCGCTCCCCGCATCCACATGTCGGCATGGCTGCCGATCCAACTTTTACCGGGAACTTTGGTTCACCAAACACCGCGCGGCTTTTCTCCGGTCGAAATGATGCTGCTGATCGCCTGGAGCTGCATTCTGCTGCCGGCCGTTGCCGTTTTCATTCTGCTGGCCGGGGTCATTTCATTGAATGAGCGGCGGGGCGCCTTTGTTTCCGCGATTACACACGAACTGCGGACACCGCTGACCACGTTTCGGCTCTATACCGACATGCTCGAAAACGGCATGGTCCCGGAGGGAAAGCGCTCGGAGTACATACAGACATTGCGTACCGAGGCGGAGCGCCTGAGCCATCTGGTCGAGAACGTCCTTTCCTATGCCCGGCTCGAGCGCGGCAGCCCGGGGGTTCGGTTGGAGACAGTGACGGTTGACGAAATTCTCGAACGCATTCGCGAGCAGCTCAGCGAGCATGCCCAGCGCGCCGGCATGAGACTCTGCGTCGGCAGTTGCCGCAACGCCAACCCGGTACGTACAAATGTGGATCTGTCGGCCGTCGAGCGGATTCTGTTCAATCTCGTCGACAATGCGTGTAAGTATGCGGAGTCCGCACCGGGAAAGGAGATTTTCGTGGAAGCCGATCAGGACGCGCACTTCGCCATTGTCCGTGTTCGCGATCACGGGCCGGGCATTGCGCCGCGCGATGCCCGGCGCTTGTTCCGCCCGTTCTGCAAGTCGGCCAGTGAGGCTGCGGACTCCGCACCGGGCGTCGGCCTGGGGCTGGCGCTGAGCCGCCGGCTGGCGCGCAGAATGGGGGGTGAGTTGACTCTGGACCGCAGCGCCGGCAACGCCGATGGCGCCTGTTTTATCCTGACAATGCCGGTAAGCGGGTGATGGCCGGGCAGATGAGTTTACTTCGTAACTACTCAGGTGGAGGGTGGACGGTCGCGACCGAGTTCCGGCCTCTAACGCGACGTTTATATAGACGATCTTCGTGAGCATGCGACATACGTTCCACAGATCTTCTTCCTCCACCGTCCACCCTCCACCTGAGTAGTCACTTTACTTCCTCTTGTACTCCGGCACGAGAGCCTGACCGGCGGACCGTTTGCCATGGATCTCGCCGATGGTCTTCTCAATGGCGACGAAGCGCTCCGGCGTTGCGGGGTGGCTGTTCATATAATTGCGCTGGATATTTCCGGGGTGGATGACGGCCATGCGTCGCCAGAAGTGGGCGGCATCGTCGATGTTCATGGCGGAGCGGGACATGATATAGAGACCGACGTAATCGGCCTCGGCTTCGAAATCCTGTGAGTAGGCGCGGGCGCCGAGCTGGCCGAAGAAACCCCGCGTATTGACGCCTGCGGCGGCGGCCGCGATGTCTGCCAGCCTCCCGAGCGCGTAGTTCGCCATTTTCGCCTTGGTGTGGCCTTCGGTGTTGTGCGCCAGTTCATGGCTGATCACCAGGGCCAGCTCATCGTCGTTGCGGGCGAAGCGGAGCATGCCCTTGTAAATGACGACGACTTTGCCGTCCGCGGTTGCTTGGATTCTTTCGCCCTGCTTCAGGCGAACCGGGCAGTCGAAGGCTTCGACGGGTGTGATGTTGATGTCCTTCTTTTGCCTGTCGCGATACACCGTCAGAATGATGGGGTGCCCGGCTTTCAGCTTGTCATCGAAGAGCTTGACGGTATCCTCGAACGCATCTTTTCCAACGGCCACGGCCGTACCGTCGAGTGCACCCAGAACGTCGCCGACTTCGAGGCCGGCCCGTGCCGCCGGTGAATCGGGAATCACCTGCGCAATCCGCAGCGGGTCGCCCATATCCAGAATCTTGACGGCTGTGTCCTGGAAGTCGTCATCGAAATTGTACTTGTTGGCGTAGACGATGCCGAGGGTAGCGTGAACTTTTATCTTGCCCACCGCCGCCGCCGCCGCCGCGACCAGCAGGGGAAAGGCGACGCGTTGCAGCCGCTCCTGATCCTCCATGTGGCTCTCGAGGGCGATCTCACGCTGCTTCTGTGCCTCGATTTCGACCAGTGCCTCATCGACTTTGATGCGCTTCGTCCTTGGCGTCGCGCAGCCGGCGATAATGGCCGACAGCAGCAGCGTTCCGAATAGTCTGAAGTAACGTCTCGAGGACATGGGTTCGTCAGCAGTTCGAATGCCAGCCGTGAGTGATCCGTGACATGCGCAGGGTCAACGAGTCTAATATAAACTGACGATCCGCAATTTTGAAAGCCTCTTTAGTCGTCCGGCTGCAACGCTACCGGTAGCCACAGTCATAACTGTATCTACCGGTCAGGCGGCGGCCCGTGGTCAAAAAATCCCGGGGGGACCGATTGCATGACTTTGACGCGAAGACGCCCAGTCAGAAATTCGTTCTCTTTGCGTCAGAGTCCGTCCTGCACGACAAGTTCACTGACAATCGGAGAGACCCGGTGGGCTCGGCGGTGTATCAGGACAATTTCGTAGGTCCGGGTTCGAAGCCGGAGCCGGCGATAAAGATAAGGAGGAAGCTGCCGATCTGGATGGCATCGCCCTCACTCAGGATGTGGCTGGATTCCGACTCGCCGTTGACGCGGAGGCCGTTGCGTGATTGCAGGTCGTCGATGCGCCAGTCGTCACCGTCAAATCTGACACGGCAGTGGCATTTAGAAATCCACGGATGGGCAAGGACGAGGTTGGCGCCGCGGCCGCGGCCGATCGTGGTCTCGTCTTTAAGTCGATGCCAGAACGGTTGCTTATTCCGTTCGACCACGAGGAGGAAGCCTCCTGGCTCGGTAGGCGGCGGGTTGGCCAGCAACAGCTCACGGGTCATACGCAAACGCCTGATGTCACCTACGGCATCGCTGGGCTCCATCGATTTCTGGTAGGCCTGGATCAAATTTTCTTCGAGATCGTCGCGCATGGCAGATAGACCGCTCCGGGATCAGGGGGAAAAATGAGGGGCGAAATAAGGTAGACAAAATAATTATTTGTCTACAAGTAACAATTTATTAGCATTAGCGGGTACCCCCCTTGCCCGTGCGTGCGTGGCTCGCTTGCATTTCATTCCTCACCGAGTTCGGTGCGGAGTTCGGTGATTTCGCGGCGAAGCATGTCGATGACACGGCGGCGGTGCTGGTAAATTGTGTTTTCCGGAATCTCGAGGGCCTCGGTGACCTCGGCGGCGGGTCGTTTTTCAAGCACATACATGCGAAAGGAATCGTAGATGTACGGCTTTATCTTCGCCTGCACCCGTCGCAGTGCCTGCATGAGTAAATGCTGCTGCCACTCGCGTTCCCATTCGTCCTCCCACTGCCTGCCTGCTGGCTCCGGTATGATATATAGTTCCTGTGAGCTGTCGTGGCCCGGCTTCCGTGCCATGGTATACTTTCTTTTTCGCCGAAAGGCATCGACGATGCGGCTGGTGACGATGGTCAGGAGGAATGTTCGAAACCGGCCCCGCAGCGGATTATAGCTAAAATTGGGCATGACCCTGGTCAGGGTGATCATGGTCTCCTGAAGGACATCCTGCGCCATCTGCTGGGAACACCCGCGATTGCCGGCGAAGTTGAGGATGAAGGTGCGGTAGTAGCCATGAAACTGGTCCCATGCCTGGGCATCCCGGACGTCCTGCAAGCGCAGCAGGAGGCTTTCGTGTGTGACGTGTTCCATGGGTGGGAGAGAGGATGGAGAATGGTGCTAGTGCGCCGTCCCGGAAATTTTTTCCGGGATTTTGGAAATTGTCAGCTTGGGGCTAACTTCGGCAGAATGCAGATCGATTACGACTTCGTCCGTCCTTACTTTGGTGACATCGATCCATGCAAAATTGACTTAAACGAGATGAATAACGAAAACCTTTTATTGCCGAATATCAGTACAGAATTTCTGGGACGCCACACCAGCTCGACGAAGCCACGGAGGGCGAAGTTGGGTGAATGGTGAATGGGATGACGTACATGTTTACCGTCCGAAATGGTGCCCCAACGGCCAAGGCACGTTGGCGATGCTGAACATGCATGGGATGACGAATGACGAATCCTTAATCCCGCCCGCTCATGACTCACTCGCCGGCTGTTCCGGCCCATTGATCCGAGTTCCAGACGATTGCGGTGCGGTCGTCGCTGCAGGTGATAATGCGTCGGCTGTCAGGCGAGAAACCGACCCATCGTATGGCGCCGCCATGGCCCTCGAGGGTCATCAGTTCCAGTCCGGTTTCGACATCCCAAAGTTTGGCGGTATCGTCCCCAGCGCCGGTAATAATGCGCGTGCCGTCCGGTGAAAATCCGACGGCGTAGATGACGTCGGTGTGTCCCGACAGCGGTTTCGGCTTGCGTCCGGCCCAGGCGTCATGGAGTCTGGCCGTACGGCTGTTGATACCGGTCACGTAATAGCGACCATCGGGTGAGTAAACGGGTGCGGTCTCATCATCCGCCTTGCCGGGGTGCCCGGGATTCGTGGCCCGCACCAAGGGTAGCGGATGACGCGGGCGTTCTGTCTGCTGAAAGAAGGCATCGAGATCGATCCGATCGTTGCTGTTGTCCATGGTCTTGATGAATTTCTGGGTCTGCACATCCCAGAGCATGACGGTTCGGTCGCGGCTGGCGGTGAGGACGCGGCGGCCATCGGGCGCGACGATGATGCGGTAGATCGGTCCCTGCTGTCCGCTCATTGTCATGATCTTTTCGCCGGTCTTGGCGTTCCAGACCTTTGCCAGTGCATCGGCACTGCCGGTAATGACGTAGCGGCCGAGGGGATCGAAGGCGGCGTACAGAACCGGCTTGGTGTGTCCCTGCAGAATGATGCGCTTCTGATATTTGCGGGTATCCCAAAGGCGGGCGGTTCCGTCGATGCTGGCCGTCAGAATCTGGCTGCCGTCGGCCGACGGCACGATTGCCGTGATAGCGCCGTTGTGGCCCTTGAGCGACATGATCTCGATTCCGATCCCGGCATCCCAGAGGATCACGGTGCCGTCGTTGTAGCCGGAGACAACACGGCGGCCGTCCGGAAAAAAGGCGACCGCGCTGACGCCGGCGTGGCCGGGCAACGTCTTCACGACGCGGCCCGTCTTGCGGCTCCAGAGCTTGGTGGTTGTGTCGTTGCTGCCGGTGAGAATGAACATGGCATTGGGTGAAAAGGCGACGGCGTTGACGGTGTCACGATGTTCCTGGAGCGTGAGTATTGCCGTCATGACCGGAGTACTGGCGTCGACCTGCGGCGGCGTGTTGAGATTCACGATAATGGGTATGGCGCTGGAATCATCGAGAATGGCAGGCTTCGTGTCGACGCGGCCCCGCCCGGTTCCGTCGTCCCATACGCGGATGGCATTCGGGCCGATGTTGAGGTCGATCATAGCAAGATCGCCGCGGGTCTGCCACAGCATTGCCGTCCTGTCGGCACCGGCGGTGGCGACCAGATTTTTGTCCACAGAGACGGCGGCTGCCATGATTGGCGCCGTATGGCCAATGAAGCGCAGCCGGTGCATGCCCGTTTCTATATCCCAAAGCGAGGCGGTCCCGTTCTGCCAGCAGGCTACGGCGGTGCTGACATCGCTGGAAACGACGATACACTGAACGGCCTTGCCCGGGGCTTGAACGGTCAGGCGAGTCTGCGCAACCCGGCCGTCGTCGGCCAGGAAATCCCAGACGCGGATTCGGCCGTCGCCGGCAGCGGTAAGGACACGTTTGCCGCCGGGCAGAAAGGCCGCTTGCCGGGTCCCTTCCTGATGGTCGGATAGAATCCGCAACTGGCGTCCGGTTTGGCTGTTCCAGATACGCGCGGTGCCGTCCCGGCTGCCGGTGAGCAAGAGTTTACCATCGGGCGAAAAGGCGACGGACGTGATGGCCCCCTTGTGGCCGGCCAGAACCAGCGACTTTAGGCTGCAAAGATGATGGAGCCGTCCCCATTCCCAGCCCCGATACCGGACCGGGCATTTCTCCAGCTCTTTTTTTGCTTGGAAGAAATCGAATTTCTTGATGAGTCCGGTACAGCGGAGAATCAGGTTGAAGTAGTTTAGTTTTTCGATCTGTTGGCGCGCTTTCTCGGAGTCGGCCTCGGCCTGCAGCGCAATCTGTCGCTGGTTCTCGGCCTCCTCCATGGCCTCGTCTGTTTTCTTCTGTTGCTCGATTTTGGCCTTCCGTTCCGCAATGAACTTTTCCTTATCGGCTTCGGCCTCGTCGCGTGCTGCCTCGGCGATTGCCTGCTGCACTTCAGCCTTACGCCGTGCCTCGTCGGCTCCGTCCTTTTCAGTCTGGGCCCTGGCCTCGGCACGGATAGCGCGTTCCTTTTCCCGCTCCGCCTTTTGCTTTTCGTCTTCCGCGGCCTTCCTGGCGTCGACCGCGAGTTTGTGCTGCTTGGCTTCGGCGAGCGCCGCGGCTTTCCATTTATTTCGAAGGTCGGCTTCCTTTTGACGCAGCTCGGCTTCGACCCGGCTGGCTTCCTCGGCCTTGATACGGGCGTGTTTTTCGGAGATGCGGGCGGCTTCGACGTTCTCCTTTTCGGAGCGCACCCAGAAGAAGGCGACGGCAAGAGTCACGACGACGCAGGCGACGAGAACACGTGCGGCGGCAACGACAAATCTCTGCCGCCGTTTCTGCGCGGCACGCATGCGGCAAACGGCATTAACTCGATCAAGGAGGCGCTTGTGTTCGGGCATATCGGGCAGGAGCAGGGACTCGGCGAGATCGAGATCGCCCTTTTTGAGGGCGTTTCTGCCATAGGCCAGACGCGTTGTGGCTTCGCCGTCGGCGGCGGCCCGGTTTCCGCCCCACAGCTTCAGCGCCTCCTTGAAGCCGAAGAGGGCGCCGGCGTAATCGTCGTACTCCTTTTGTTTCACGGGCGCGGGCGAGGTCGTTGACGGCAGCCGTCGACAGGGCGATACTTTCGGCGTGCGAGAGGTAGGTTCCAATAGCGGCCTGGAACTCCTTGACATCGGCGAAGCGGTTGGCCGGCTCGCCGGCCATGGCGTTGGCGGCGATTTGGGAGAGTTCGTCGGGTCTTGACACCGGCACGATGCGGTTGGCCGCAGCGGCCTCGAGCATGTCCGTGACGGCTCTGCCCGCGTGCGGCGGCTTGCCTGTGATAACCTCGAACAGGATGGCGCCGAGCAGATAGATATCCGTGGGCGCGCCGATCTTTTCAATGTCACCGACGGCCATCTCGGGGGCCATGTATGCCGGTGTGCCGCCGACGCCACGGCTGGTGACCGCCCGTTCGGCCTTGCCGATCTTCGTGATCGAGATGGCCATACCCCAATCCATGACCAGGACTTCGCCATAGTCGCCGAGCATGATGTTTTCCGGCTTGAGGTCCCGGTGGATGACACCGCGCGAATGCGCGAAGGCGACGGCGTCGGCGACACGCATGAGGATTTCGAGATTCTCGTTACGCGTATTTTGACGGATAACAGCCTTCCAGGCGACACCTTTGACCTGCTTCATCGCATAGAAAAGGACGCCGGAATCCGTCGTGCCGAGGTCATAGATAGGGACAATGTTGGGGTGATTTAGATCACCCGTGACCACGGCTTCAGAGAGAAATTTGGCACGGGCATCCGACCTTTCGGCCCGGCCTGGTTTCAACATCTTGAGGGCGATGGTCCGATCGACGGAAGTTTGCCGTGCCTCATAGACGACGCCCATTCCGCCTTCGCCGAGGATCTTGATGAGCTCATAGTCAGAGGCGGGTTTGACTTCGGTTGCCGCATCGGCGACGATGTGACTCTTGATCACGGTCCGCGAAGTGTGGCTGTCACTGTCGTGTGACGAATGCGAAGGCGCCGCCGGCAGCACTTTTCCGGATGACTGTGACCAGAAGTTTCCGACACTCTCGGGCATTGCGAACGTTTCGGTCGCCTGGGCAAGCGGATTGCTGCAGGCCGGACAAATACCGTCGGTCACGCCCGTGTCGTCGACAGCGGAATGGCAGAATGGGCAGTCCTGCATGATTGAGGAATAGCGGGTTCAGCGGGTAAGCTGACGGCGTTGGTTCAGTCAGCCGGAAAACTATGAATATCCAAGTTTCTCAGAAGGGCTCGCCGCGGCGAGATGCGACGCGATTATTATGAATTGAAACTTTGCAGCCGGACGCTCGCCCTTCAAGGCGACTGATTGCAATCGAACCGGCCCCGCGGGCCCGGCGCTCCCGCTGGTCAATACAAAGGGAAACATGGGCGGCTGGTGGCCGGGCATAAGTAGCTGTCGCACGCCGCGTGTGCGGCAGTCCCCTGGATTCTGGCGACTGGGACGCCCGCAGGGCGCGCGAAGCGCTACTTCGCTGCCAACTCCAGCCAGCACATTGACGAACTGCAAACCTATGTGCCAGGAGAGCAGCCTTGATCCCGATCCGGCGGCGGCTCCTATGTAAAGGTACGGACAAAAACGGCGATAATTTTACGAATGGGTGCAGAAGGGGCCCAATCGAAAGTGACGGCCTATAAGAATAACACGTCCGCCCCGTCGTTTCCATGAATGGGACGGGTGCAAGTCGTTTGGCAACGTCCGGTAAAGCGAATATTCTACACGGCCGTCTATCGTTTGGTGGGGGGTAACTACTCAGGTGGAGGATGGAAGGTGGACGGTGAAGGGAGAATCGCCCGTCCATCTTAATATCGCATATTCACGGTGATCGCCCCTGCAAATATCGGTTTAGACGCTGAAACTCGGTCGCCACCGTCCGCCGTCCACCTTCCCCCTGAATAGTTACCTGAACAGTAACTTTGAGAGAATGGTATTTTCACGGTTCTGGAACTGGAAGGCGCCATGTCAAATCCAACGAGTTATCCGAAGATCAGCGATCTGGGGCTGCTTGATTACCAGCTGGAAATAGTTGAACGGCTGTTGGGCAATGTTCACGGCCTCATGGTTATGGCCGGACCGCCGGAGTCCGGCAAGACGACCGTGTCGTACACGCTGCTGCGGCATTTGGCCGAGGCGCCAGTGCGGGTTGTGAGTATTGAAGAGCGGATCGAGCACCTGTTGCCGAATGTGAGCCAGGTCGGCGTTGACCGGGAGATTGGTTTCGACATGAGCGCGGCGGTTTGCGCCGTTATGAACCATGACCCGGACATTCTCATGATCGGCGAATTGGCGGACCGCGAGACGGCGGCGCTGGCGCTACGCATTGCCCTGACCGGTCACATGGTTCTGACGACGATGGCGGGGGATGATGCCGTCTCGGCAATTTCCGATCTGTTCAATCTGGGCGTGGAACGGTATTTGATCGCCGATGTGCTGCTGGCAATCTGTTGTCAGCGGCTCGTCGGTACGGTATGTATGGAGTGTGCAGGCTCGGATGCGCCGGCGCGCGACCACCTGCGCCGCCTGGGGCTGAACGAAGCGGGAACACCGGCCGCTGATTTCAAGCGCGGTCGGGGTTGCGCCGCCTGCAATCAATCGGGGTGCGGGGCGCCGTCACCAGTCTACGAGATTCTCGAGATTACCCCCGAGCTGCGCGAACAGCTCCGCAAGGACGTTGCGCCGGCGCAACTGCAGCAACTGGCGGCCGAGGTCGGCTATCGTGATGTGCGGTACGATTTACGACAACGCGTCACCAGCGGCTGCGTCACCGCAGCAGAGGCATTCGGCGTGTTGCAGGGGATGGGGCAAGAAGTGGAGTGATGGAATAATGGAATAATGGCGTGAAACATTCAGGGACTCGAAGTACGGGTTTAAACATCGCAGGGGGGTGCCGAACTGATCCCTTCTCCCCTGAAACAACTCATAATCGATCCATTCGTAATCGATATTTGGCTGGCCGGAGATTACGTAATAGATCGATCGCGAGTTGTTTTTGCCTGCCAAAACTAACAGCGCCTGACAGCCGCTGAATAGTGACATCCAACATTCCAGGACTCCACCATTCCAATGCTCATCAGTCGTCCATTTCAGCGAGTGCGGCGCGGCGACTGAGGCGAATGCGGCCGCGATCGTCAATGTCGATCACTTTGACGGTTACGCGGTCGCCTTCGGTGCAGATATCCTCGATTTTCTCAACGCGATAATCCGCCATTTCCGAGATGTGCAGGAGCCCGTCCTGGCCGGGCAGGACTTCGACGAACGCACCGAAATCCTTAACGGTCATCACGAGACCATGATAAACCTGGCCGATCTCCACTTCCGAGGTCAGGGACTCGATTTCCTTGACCGCTTTGTCCATGGAATCGCCGTCACTGGAAAAGATGCTGACGGTGCCGTCGTCCTCGATATCGATCTGCACGCCGTAAGTGTCGGTGATGCCACGAATGACTTTGCCGCCCGGTCCGATAACGGCACCGATCTTTTCGGGGTTGATCTGCATTGTGTGAATGCGCGGAGCGTATGGACTGATATCGGACCGCGGCTCGGCGATACATTCCTTCATCTTGTCGAGGATCTTCAGGCGTGCGTCCTTGTTGCGGAGCATCGCCTCATACAATAGGTCGATGGAGATTCCGGCGATCTTGAGATCGAGTTGAAAGCCGGTGATGCCCTCGGTGGTGCCGGCGACCTTGAAATCCATGTCGCCGTAATGATCTTCACTGCCGAGGATATCTGTCAAAAGAATGGTCTTGTCGCCTTCGATGACGAGCCCGCAGGAAATACCTGCGACCGGTCGTTTTATGGGGACGCCGGCGTCCATCAGGGAGAGGGTGGCCCCGCAGATGGATGCCATTGACGTCGATCCATTGGATCCCATGATTTCGGAGAGGCAGCGGACGGTGTAGGGATAATCATCCGGTATTATGCGGGCGACGGAGCGCTCCGCCAGGGCGCCGTGGCCGATTTCCCGGCGGCCTGGGCCCATAATTCGCCCGGTCTCGCCGACGCTATAATGTGGAAAGTTGTAATGCAGCAGGAAGCTTTTTTCCGACTCGCCGCCGGTAATCGCATCACTGCCTTGGCTGTCTTTTGCGGAACCAAGCGTTGTGATGACGAGCCCCTGGGTCTCACCGCGGGCGAAGAGGCTGGAGCCGTGGGTCCGCGGCAGGAGCCCGACCTCGCATTCGATAGGGCGGACTTCATCCGCCGCGCGGCCGTCGCTGCGTTTGTTTTCGTCAAGCAGCAGGCGGCGAATGGTCGTGCATGTCAGTTCTGTGAACGCCTGCTTGAGAAAGCCCTGGGTGTCCTCCGGCTCGCCTTCGAAGCGATCCTGTATGGCCTCGACCATCTCATCACGAAGCGCGTCGAGGGCTTTATAGCGTTCGTCTTTGGCGGGAATGAGGCACGGCTCGCGGATTCTGCCGGCACAAAATTCGTTGACGGCTGTGGTGATCTCCGCGGGTACCAGCTTCAGTGCCGGCTCTCGTTTCGGCTTTGCGGCGCGGGACGCGAGATCGTTCTGGGCATCGATCTGCTGCTTGACGATTTCGTTGGCGAACTCTAGCGCCGCTCGCAAATCCTCCTCGCTGAGCTCGTCGGCAGCGCCTTCGATCATAATCGTCTTGTCGGCAATGCCGGCGTAAACTAGATCCAGATCGCTATCGGCCATTTCCGAGTGTGTCGGATTGGCGATGAATTCACCGGTTGTGCGACCGACCCGGACGACGCCGATGGGACCGTTGAACTGAATATCAGAGACCATAAGCGCCGCCGAAGCGCCGAGCATAGTGAGGACGTCGGCTTCGTTTTCACCGTCGGCGCTAAGGAGGAGGGCCTGGATCTGAACATCGTCGATAAAGCCTTTGGGAAAGAGCGGCCGGATGGGGCGGTCAGTCATCCGGCAGGTCAGAATTTCCTTTTCCGAGGGGCGCCCTTCGCGTTTGAAGAAGCCGCCGGGAAAGCGTCCGGCGGCGCTGAATTTCTCGCGATAGTCGACCTGGAGCGGGAAGAAATCGAGACCGGGGCGCGGCTTGTCGGAGCAGGCGGCAATGAGTACGATGGTTTCGCCCTGCTGAATGGTGACGGCGCCTCCAGCGAGGCGTGCGAGTTTACCGGTTTCGATGGTGATGGAGCGCCCGGTCCCGATTTCCACAGTTACATTTTCGACTGCCATGATGTGATACCTTCTGCAAAGTTGGCGCCGGGTGTCGCGTATGACGCGGGAAACCCGAACGCTTAATGTTGGCGCTCCGTTTCGAGCTGCGGCACGGTTGTCCGATCAAGGGAGCAACGAACCGTGACAACGCATCATCGACATCCGGTCACCGGCGTCGGAACACGCATGGCGGGACCGATTAAGGAAAGGCAAGGGGAGGAGGGTGGGTACTCCACGTGGAATCGCGGTATAAACGCCCGAATACCAATCCGGGCGTTTATACCGCCATTCATTCCACAATCCCCCGCTTTCAAAGCGGAGCAAAAATCCGAAGCAAGTAACATTATTTGATAAAGAGTGGATTTCAAGTGGTTCTGACGAACGGGTTCTCTGTCATTTCGCGCCCGATGGTTGTCGGCGGTCCGTGCCCCGGAAACACCTCGACGTCGGCCGGCAACGGGTAAAGGACTTCGCGGATGGATCGGTCCAGCGTCGTCCAGTCGCCTCCGGGCAGGTCGGTGCGGCCGATGGACGATTGGAACAATGTGTCGCCGGCAATCAGTTTTCTATCCCCTTCGAAGTAATAACCGACACCGCCGGGCGTATGTCCCGGTAGTTTCAGTACGGTATACTCGAGCCCGGGGATCTTCTCCTCAAATGCCGGTTGCGTCGCCGGCAGGCCCGGCACCGGCGGGACCAACGGCAGAAAGGCATTCTCCGGGCTCTGGTAAATCGGTAGGTCATCGGGATTCAGGATGACCGGAAGACCGTAGTTGGCAGCGATGGCGGGCACCGCGCCGATATGATCGACGTGTGCGTGGGTGAGAAGGACCGCCCGCGGCGCCAGGTCATGGGCCGCGATTATATTTTGGATCCGCTCCGGTTCCGAGCCCGGATCAATGACGAACGCGTCACGGTCGTCGTTCCAGACGATGAAACAGTTGGTGTAAAACAGGCCGAGTGTTAAGGACTCGATATACATAGATAAATATCTGCGCCGCGGCATAGAGAGTTAATGGTGCGAAAAAATCCGTTCGGGTGCGTGGAAGAGGGCGACGCCGAGGTCATTAGCGCGGCTGACAACCTCGGCGTCCTTGATCGAGCCGGCGGGCGAAATGATCGCTGTAACGCCGGATTTCGCGGCGACCTCGACGGCGTCTGGAAACGGAAAGAAACCGTCGCTGGCCATGACGGCGCCGGCGATCGACTCGCTGCCGGCATACTTGTTTGCGAACTTCCATACCGCTTGCTCGACAGCGCCGACGCGGTCCTGTTCGCCGGTGCCGACGGCAAGGGATTGACCGTTGTTGACAATAACGACGCCGTTGGAGCGGACATTGAGATTGATGTACCAGGCGGTCAGGAGGTCTGTCCGTTGTCGGGCGGTCGCTATTACGGTCGATTCGACATTGCCGAACTTCTTGCTTTCGGCGGTGGCGGTCTGCAGATCGTCGACGCCCCGGAGATTGGTCAGCAGCGGATCGGCGATCACGAGCGAACCGTCGGCAAGCACTTTTATGGTCGCCGCCACGGCTGCATTATCACCGACGTACCGGGGCAGCGACGCCGGATTCCCGCATTTCAGGATACGGATGTGCCGGTTCAACTTGTATGCCTCGTGGTCATTAAAGACATTCAGCGCCGCATCCGTGAATGCGGGCGCGACGACGCATTCGACAAACGACGACATGATTTCTGCTGCGGTCTCCGCATTGATCTCGCCGTTGAAACCGATGGTGCTACCGAAGGCGGCCCGCGGGTCGCAGTCCCGCGCCTTGATATAGACATCCTTGACCGTGTCGCCGTCGACGGCGGCTGCCGCGCCGCTGGGATTGACATGCTTCATACAGACGCAGGCGGGCACGTCGAAATACTTGCAGATATTGAGCGCATAGGACAGGTCCTCGAGATTCGTTTGCGAAAGACCGCTTTTCCCGGTTTTAAGGACCTTCATTTCGCCGATGGGCGCGGCGGTATCGGCGGGTCTGTAATATGCCGCGGTCTGGTGCGGATTGGTGCCGTATCTCAGGTCATCGACTTTCTCGAAAGTACGTCCGAGGATTTCGACGGTGTCGGCGTATTCGCCGGTGTGTTTGGTTAGGTAGGTAGATCGCGAGATGGTTGCGTCGCTCATCTGGGGGCCTCTTTGCGTGAAACGTGAAACGTGAAACGTGAAAGATGAAAGGTAGTGCGTAAAACGTAAAGCGTAAAACCATGCGTACCTTTTCGGTTTTCAATCTGCCACTGCATTGTATTCTTTGGCGAGTATCGCCAAAGAATACTTCACCAGACGGCCTTGTAGCCTTTCGGAACGAGGTTCCAGCTGGGCCCGTAGACGTGGACCCGGTTCGTCTTTTTGCCGGCTTCGTCGACGACGGGCTGGCCGGCGTGGATCCATGTGAGAATGCTGCCCTCGAGGTTATGTGCGTCGAAGTCGAGGCGCCGCAATTCCTTTGCGTACAAGCCGCTGCGATAGCCGATGGTGCAGTAGGTGACGATGGTCCCGGTCCGATAATGATCGCGATGATGCTCGAACTCCGCTACCGTCAGCGCGTCTTTGATCATTGAAACTGCCTGTTCTTCTTCGGTTCTAACATCGATGAGCACGACGTTGCGTTTTGCCATCATTTCGAGCAACTGCACGACGCTGACGGCCGGCGTGTCGGCAAACGACCGGCGGTACTCATTGTATCGGCGCTCGATGGCCGCGGTCGGGTCGGGATCGGTTCTCCCGTCTTTGTCGCAGCCTGAGCAGAGGATGAGGCCCGAAAGGAAAAATGTTACGTGGTGGCGCTGCATTGGTGGAAGAATAGAGCAGGATCGGAATGCATGCCGTAGCCGGTTAGACTCAGAAGATCAACGATTACGAGTAAGATACATGATTTAAGAAATCAGAAGCGCGGGTTCAGCCACCCAAACACTTCGACCATGCGTTCAGCATCGACACTAGGCGCGCGCGTCTTGCCTCACGGATCACGTGATAATCTTACTCGTAATCTCAACTCCTCCTCCTGCACGTTAAACAAGTACCGCCAGGTACGTCCTTCCTTCCCCTATCCCAACTCCTCGAGTTTTCGGTCGACAATCTCGCAGAGCGTGTGCAGAAGCAGCTTGTGCGCTTCCTGGATGCGGGCGGGGGACCCGCTATCGATTATGATCTCGACATCGGCCAGACCCTTTGCCTGGCCGCCGCCTTTGCCGAGAAAAGCCACGGTCTGTACATTCATCGAGGTTGCGATTTTCAGCGCGGCGATCACATCCTGTGAGTTGCCGCTGGTCGTGAGACCGAACAGTAGGTCGCCAGCCGCGGCGTGGGCTTGCACCTGGCGCGAGAAAACCGTATCGAAATCGTAGTCGTTGGCGATGCAGGTGAGCAATCCCGGATCGCTGGACAGCGACATTGCCGGATACGGTCGCCGTTCACGGGCGAAACGTCCCGTGAACTCTGTTGCAATATGGGTGCCGTCACTGGCGCTGCCGCCATTGCCGCAGAAGAGGAGTTTGCCGTTGGCGCGGAAGCAGGTAACGACCTTGTCGGCGAGCTCGACGACGGCCGGGACGAATCGACGCAGCCGCCCGGTCACTTCAATGGCCTCATCGATGCATGCTTCGGCAATGGCTTTGTCATTGGGGTTCATGGTACAACCAGAGGCATGTGGTTTTGGGTTTTCGGAAATCACAACCATATTCTATAACACCGAGTTTTGTTGTGCAATAATGAGCCTTCATGTATCAAGAGACGAGCTGATCGCGCAGGGTTTGGCGCCGGACACGGCCGCTGAGGTGGCCGAATACCTCGCTGCGCTTGATTCGGAGATACCGGCTGCGGAGCTCTGGCAGGCGATTGTCCGCGACGTCCTCGAGCCGGCGCAGCCTCCGGCAGTGCATGCCTTTCTCCATGCCGCCGTGTTTTGCGATTGGGCCGCGGCCGCGGGTCCGGCGCCTGCCTGGTTTCCATCTGGGGAGTCCATCGCCGCGACCAACACCGCCTGGCTGATGGTCGAGTCCGGTAACGACACGTACGAACAGCTCTATGACTGGTCAATTCGCGAACGCGCCGCATTCTGGCAGACGATGATGATGCGCCTTGCCATCCGTTTCCGGACGCCTTATGAGGCGATTCTCGATTCCGGTAACGGTCCTGAACACCCATGCTGGCTGGCAGGCGCGCGCCTCAACATCGTGGACAGCTGTTTTCAAGGGCCGGCGGAGTCCGCGGCCGTCATTTATCAAGTTGAGGATGGCGCGCTCCAGCGGCTATCTGTGGCTGAGTTGCAGGCATTGACCTGGCGGGTTGCCAATGGCTTGGCGGCTCTTGGCCTCGAGGCCGGGGATCGCGTGGCGGTTGACATGCCGATGACGATGGAGTCGGTGGCCATTTATCTGGGCGTCATTGCTGCCGGCTGTGTCGTTGTTTCCATCGCCGACAGTTTCGTGCCGGACGAAATTCGCGTGCGCCTCGACATTACGGAGCCGGGCTGTATTTTCACCCAGGATGTCATTGTCCGTGGCGACAAACGGCTGCCGCTTTACGAAAAGGTTTGCGCTGCCGCCGGTCCGCGGGCCATTGTCGTGCCGGTGGAAAGTGCGGGGCCGCTTGCATTGCGGGAAGGGGACATTGAATGGGACGACTTTCTCGGCGAGGACACGCCGTTCGATCCTCTGCGGCGGGCGCCCGGCGATCACATCAACATTCTCTTTTCCTCCGGCACCACAGGAGAGCCGAAAGCCATACCCTGGGACCACACCACGGCGATCAAGAGCGCTGTCGACGGGCACCTGCATCACGATGCTCGTCCCGGCGATATTCTGTGCTGGCCGACCAATCTGGGGTGGATGATGGGCCCCTGGCTGGTTTTTGCCGCCCTGGTGAACCGCGCCACGATGGCGCTGTACTACGGCGTGCCGACGGGGCGGGAGTTTGGCTGCTTCGTGCAGGGCGCCGGCGTTACGATGCTCGGACTGGTCCCGAGTATCGTCAAGGCATGGAAATCCTCGAATTGCATGGTCGGCCTGGATTTCACCCGTATCCGTTGCTTTAGCAGTACGGGTGAATGCTCGAACGCCGGCGATATGTTGTTTCTGATGGCGTTGGCCGGCTACCGGCCGATTGTCGAGTATTGCGGCGGCACTGAAATCGGAGGCGGCTACATCACCGGCACTGTTGTCCGGCCCGTAGCGCCCGGCACCTTTTCCACCCCGGCGCTAGGAACAGAACTGGTCATCCTGGATGATGGCGGACGGCCGACGGACAACGGTGAGATCTTTATCATTCCGCCGTCCATGGGCTTGTCACAAACGCTGCTGAATCGCGATCATCACGACGTCTATTACGCCGGGACAACGTCGGGGCCGAGCGGCGAACTGCGGCGGCGGCACGGCGATCAGATCGAACGATTGGCGAACGGCTATTTCCGCGCGCACGGGCGGGTCGACGACACCATGAATTTGGGTGGCATCAAGGTGAGCTCGGCGCAGCTGGAGGCTGCCGTAAGGAATGTGGACGGTGTCACGGAGACCGCTGCGATCGGTGTATCGTCGCCCGGCGGTGGCCCGAGCGAACTGGTTGTCTACACCGTCCTGGACGACAACTGCGCGGTGTCCGCAGACGCACTCAAACCGACGATGCAGGCAGCGATCCGGGAGAAGCTCAATCCGTTGTTCAAGGTGCGCGATGTTGTGGTCATTGACGCACTGCCGCGCACGGCGTCCAACAAGGTCATGCGCCGTCTCCTGCGTGCCGAGTACGAGGACAAGGTGCAGAGTCAACCATGACCTTTGCGTCAAGATCTGACCGTCAGGAGCCAATGCGAACAATCATAATAACTGGAGCGGGCAGCGGTATCGGCCACGGGGTGGCGGCGTGCCTGGCGGGACGGGGATACGCCGTGGTTGCCACCGACAAGGACGAGAGCGCCGCGGCGGCAACGGCGGCGTCCATCCGGCATGCCGGCGGCGCAGCCGCCGCGTTCGCTCTCGACGTAACTGACGAAGCGGCCATTGCCGGCTTCATGACCGGGCTCGGCGACCGCCCGTGCGATATCCTGTTTAACAACGCCGGACTTCAACACGTGGCGCCGCTGGAGGAGTTTCCGCAGGCCACCTGGGATCAGCTTATTCGCGTCACCGTCAACGGCACCTGCATGATGACACGCGCGGTCCTGCCGCGGATGCGGGCGACCGGATTCGGCCGCATCGTCAATACGGGCTCGATTCACTCGCTTGTGGCGTCGAAGTACAAGACCGCCTATGTGACGGCGAAGCATGCCATCGTCGGTTTTTCAAAGGTCGTTGCATTGGAGACGGCGGACACGGACATTACCATCAACACGATCTGCCCGTCCTATGTGCGGACACCGCTGGTCGACAAGCAGATCGCGGCACAGGCGGCGTCCCACGGGATTTCGGAAGAGGACGTCATCCGCGAGATCATGCTCGAGCCGATGCCGAAAGGAGCCTTTGTAACCTTTGAAGAGATTGCCGGAACGATCGAGTTTCTCGCCGGCGCCGCGGCCCGTAACATCACCGGCCAGACAATTGTCATGGACGGTGGCTGGAGCTGCCGGTGAGGGGGATTGCGATTTACGATCGAGGACATGAAGAGAAAGCTAGAGCATGCATCCCATGAGTATTGACCCGGACAGCAACCGTATCTATTGGGACGCACTTGCCGACGAGTATCAGGCGTCGACGCGCATATCGACCGACGATTTTCACTTCGGTCCGCTCCTACCTGGAAACCGGGAGCTGCGGGTGCTCCCGCGTGATGTGGCTTCCCGGACCTGTCTCGAAATCGGCTGCGGCGGCGGCCAGAACAGCATCTATCTCGCTAAACAGGGCGCCCGCTGCACGGCGATCGATATCTCCGAGCAGCAGCTGGTGCACGGCCGACGGCTGGCCGCGACGGCGAACGTGGAGGTCACCTTCGAGTGCCGCGACATGGAGAAATTGGCTGACCGCGGCCTCGGCACTTTCGATCTCATTCACTCCACACACGCCCTGCCGTTCACGGCATGCCCGGAGCGGGTCGTCGCCAACGCCGCGGACATGCTCGGCGCCAGCGGTATGATGGTCCTGACCCTGAGTCATCCCGTGTTTGCCGGCGAGTGGCTCGAGGTCGACGGCGAGGGGGCCGGGCTGTTTTTGCGGGATTATTTCCATCCGGCGGCGGACGTTCGGTTCACAGGCGGCGGCGACAGTTTCATTCAATCCTGTGCCCATCCTATCGGGACGACCATCGACTGGCTGATACAGGCGGGGCTCGCGGTAGAGAGCGTATTGGAGCCCGAGCCCCTGCCGATTCCAACCATGACGAAGACGGCGATCCTCGAGCGTGTGCCTTACGACAGCGCTGCGTGGCGTGAGCTCTATGAGCAGATTGCCCATGTGCCTGTGGTCGTCATTTTTGTCGCCATCAAAGAGAACTGACCCTGTCAGGCCGTATCACTAGGAACTATTTCGGAGCATTGCTGTCAAATATTTCTATTCCTCGGTATTATCGCGGCGGGATTTCGGCGCTATTTTATCCTTTTTTCCGTGGTGGCGGGGCCAGAGGTGAAGTTCTTGGGAGCGTCCACTGCCTCGCGGTGCGCGGGCGGCTTATGGGTGGCATAAATACGACCGATTCCAATCATCATTTCGGCGAACAACACGGACAAGTTTCTGAGGATTGTCCGGCCCCGCCACGGCGGGGTCAAGACATAGGGAACCAGCCGCATCATGTCGCCCGGGACGCGGCCTCCCACATTTCCGGCAATTCAAGCCGCACACCGAACATCACGTGATCCGTCAGCCGAGGACTGGCACGTGGAACGTGACTCATGTGGCTGATTACTCGCTCTGTTTCAGGAGAGAACGTCCGATGCAGCAATCAGATATTCAAGAACTGCAGAACAACATCAAGGCGGCGGCGGCCTTCGTGAGTCCGCTGAAGGTGGAGGTGGGACG
>Ga0310123_10001056_pt1 | contig 23491 bp, 14 predicted proteins | sample CB6_AW_1057_MG_FD_203505 | JGI IMG/M metagenome (GOLD analysis project Ga0310123, IMG submission 203505) | Marine microbial communities from Western Arctic Ocean, Canada - CB6_AW_1057 | ecosystem: Environmental > Aquatic > Marine > Oceanic | place: Canada: Western Arctic Ocean | collected... | reverse complement strand
TGGGGTGTTGGCTGGGGTGTTGGCTGGGGTGTTGGCTGGGGTGTTGGCTGGGGTGTTGGCTGGGGTGTTGGCTGGGGTGTTGGCTGGGGTGTTGGCTGGGGTGTTGGCTGCGGTGTTGGCTGAGGAGAGGGGGTTGGCCGGTCGTCGGGAACTGTATCTGGGGTGATCGTGTTGTCGTGGAGCGGGAGCGTTGTCACTCGAGGCGGATCGTAGCTAGTGTCGGCTCGTCGGGGTGAACCGGTGGAGTCGGGCGGGCGTTCGGAGTCGGAGCGGCTGTCCCGCAGGGGTGCCGCATCTGGGTCGGGGCTGGGGGTGTCGTTTCTGAGGAAGACGGATCCGAGGATGCCGATCAACAGGATCGCTGCTGCCAGGCCGACCTGTGTTTCGCGGTTCATGGTGACGGTCTCCGGTTTGCCCGATCCGTGACTCCGAGGAGGTGTGTGGGAGTTGGGCGTGTACAATTATGGCTCATGTCGAGTCGATGAGTCGTCCGCAGCGGTTGGTGAGTTCGACACAGTGTGAAACCGTGTCGTCAGGGATCGCCTGAACCGGCTGGGGAAAGCGGGTTGACGGGCCGGATGGACCGGTTGCAGTGGCGGTGACGGTTCTCTCGAGTGATGCACTCGGCAGCGAACAGGCCAAAGGGGGCCAACAGGTGGCGGGTTCGGTTCATCCCTCGACGAAATCGATCACGAGTCTGCTGCGGGAGTGCGTGCAGCGTCAGGTCAGGCGTGGCGGTCCCGGTGGCCAGCGTCGCAACAAGGTCGAGACCGGCGTCGTGATCACTCATCAGCCCAGCGGCATCCGGGCCGAGGCGAGCGAGCGTCGTCATGTGAAGGAGAACCTGCCCCTGGCACTGAGGCGGTTGCGGCTGGCCTTGGCGGTGTCGGTTCGCGTCGAGGCCGTGTCGGCGCCGTCGTCGCTGTGGAGTTCACGATGTCGGGGCCGCCGGGTTGTGGTCAGCGAATCGCACGAGGACTTTCCGGCGTTGCTGGCCGAGGCACTGGATGTGCTCTGCGGGGTCGACTGGAACGTGGGAGCTGCCGGTGAGCGACTCGGATGCAGCTCGTCTCAACTGGTCCGCTTGCTGCGTCGCTGGCGACCGGCGTTGGAGTTGTTGAATCGCCACCGTGAGGAAATGGGTGAGCGAAGGATGAGGTAAGCGGGCCGGTTGGGGTCGGTGGGGCCAGTGGGGCCGGTCGGGGCGGGGTGCGCCAAGACTCGTTGACACGCATGGGGACCGAACTAGAATGAAGTCTGACATGTTTGACATGGAGACTGCGGCAGGGGGGCCTTCGACCTGACCGCAGCGGACCCGTCTTACCCGGCTGTTGGAGGACGTCACCGATGTCCCGGACCTCGCGAGGCCCCACGGCGCTGCACTTCACGGCGATCGTGTTGACCATGGCCACGGTGCTGCTGATCGCCGTGGCCTTCCTGTTCTACCGCGACGGGCAGGAGATGCGGGCGGCGGTGGCCCGTGCGGAGGCCGAGCGGGAGAAGCTGACCGAGCAGGTCCGCGACCAGGACGACAGCATCATGGTGCTCAAGGATGTGCTGGGCTACAGCCAGGCTGCCGTCGGTGGAACCGACGACCAGGACCCCTCGACCGTCGCCGGTGCGGTCCGCAGCGACATCGACCGGGCGCTGGGTCGTGACTCGACCAGCCAGAGGGTATCGGCTCGGGAGGCTCTGAGTCGGCTGGCGAGCGAGCGTGACAACCTGGAGATCGAGCGGAACGCTCTGGTCGATTCGAAGTCGACTCTGCTGGCCAATTACCGCGCCCTGGAGCGGGTCTGGAAGGCGGTGTTGAGTCCCGAGCGGGAGGCACGCTTGACGGCCGAACGGGAATTGAAGACGAGCGTGCGTTCCCGCGAGGAGGTGCTGGCGGCCAAGGAGCGTGAGATTGACACGTTGCGTGAGCTGGCCTCGGGGCAGCGGGATCAGATTGCCGAGCTGCAAAAGGTCGTGGATGATCAGGACAAGACGATGGTTCAGAAATTCGCTCTGCACCGATCGACGGTTCGCCGTCTGAACCGGATGCTGCAGAAGCGCGATGCCCACCGCTTCGAACACGCCGACGGCAAGATCACCCTGGTCGACGACTCGGGCCGATTGGTCTGGGTCGATCTCGGTTCGGCTGACAAGCTCAAGGCCGGCATTCGCTTCAGTGTTTACGATCAGTCGGCCGATCAGATCGGCGGCAGCCGCAAGGGGCTCAAGGGCGTGATCGAGGTCTCGCGGGTCACCGGCCCGCACCGGGCCCAGGCCCGCGTCATCGATCGCGACCGCCTCAATCCGGTACTGAGAGGCGACCTGGTGTATTCGCCGATCTGGTCGGTGGGTCATTCCGAGCGGTTCGCCCTGGTCGGCCTGGTCGATCTCAACGACGACGGCCGCAGCGACATCGAGGGCTTGCGTCGTTACGTCGCCGAATCGGGTGCTCGGGTCAGTGTCTGGGTGGACGACTCCGGAGCCCGCGTCGGGGGTTCGGTCGACCTGTCGATCAAGTACCTGGTGGTCGGCAACACGCCGACTCCCGACCAGGCCAAAAACGATGCTCAGCGATCGGCCTACAGCCGCCTGATTGGCCAGCTGACGGCGATGCGTGAGGAGGCCTACGATCACGGTGTGCGGGTGATCCGGCTCAACGACTTCCTGGCCTACATCGGCTACACCAAGGGTTTGGGAACCGGTGTGGCGGTGACCCGCGAACCGGATCCCGCCGGCGACCGTCCTGCGGTGGGTCCGGGCAAGCGATCGCCTCTGAAGCGATCTCCACGCACCGCACCGCCGGGTGTCAACGGTCGGTTCCGCAAGTCGCGGGGTGTGAAGTCCGGCGGCGATTCGACACCGGGTGTCGACCCCCGGCGGTGATCGGCCGTCGAGCTCAGCGGCGCTCGAATCGGCCAGCGGGGGGTCGTGTGGGTGAATCGCGAGCCGGCGTGTCGCTCAACGGACTGCTCGCCCTGGTCTGCGGCGTGGGCCTGTTGCTGGTCAAGGACGGCTTGGTGTCGATGACCGCGTCCACGTCTCGGACGAGCGTCAACGTGTTGATGTGGGTAGCTGCGTTGGTGCTGTTGCTGGTGGGTGTGCGTGAGGTCACCGGTCGAGGCATGCGGGCAGGTTACCGTCGGCCCGGCCGGGGCGGTCGTCGCGTCCGCCGTGCTCCTCGGGAAGGCCTGCTGTACCTGGGCCTGATGTCGTCGTTGCTGGTCGGCAGTTTCCTGGGCGGCGACAACCTGCTGATGCTGGTGGTGGCGTTGATGATCGGTCCCTGGCTCTTGAATGCCTGGGCCAGCGGCACGCTGCTGGGGCGGTGCGACGTGCGGCGGGTGGTGCCGGGTCGGGTGATGGCCGGCGAGGTGGTTTCGGTGGAACTGGTCGTGGAGAACCGCAAGCGGCTGTTTCCGTCGTGGCTGGTGCTGGCCAGTGACCAGATCGAGAACGACAGCGAGAGACTCGAGGCCCGCGTGCTGTTTGCGCGGGTGCCTGCCGGGGAGCGGCGGAGCGGGTACTACCGTTTGCGGCCTGGCCGTCGAGGTCGCTATCGACTCGGCCCCATCGAACTCTCGACCCGCTTCCCGCTGGGCCTGATCGAGCGGGGCCTGGTGTTTCATCGCTCCGAGGAGATCCGGGTCTACCCTCGGCTGGGCCGCGTCTCGGCGGAGTGGTTCGAGGACCGGGTCGAGACGAGCGGCAGCGTGCCCAGGCGGGCTCGTCGACGCGGCGGCGCCGACGACCAGTTGCAGACGCTGCGGGAGTTCCGTTCCGGCGACAACCCCAGAGCGGTGCACTGGCGGACCACGGCTCGTCGAGGCCAGTTGATGGTCCGCGAGTTCGACGAACAGCAGCAGCAGAACCTGGACCTGGTACTGGATCTCTGGCAGCCACAGCGTCCCGACGAGTCGGACCTCCAGCGAGTCGAATTGGCGGTGAGCCTCGCGGCGACGCTGTGTGTCGAGACGTTGCGTCGGGCGGGGGATGCGCGGGTTCGGCTGAGTGTCTACGGGGCGGGGGTGTCTGAGCTCTCCGAAACGGGCGGCCCGATGGGTGTCAACGAGGTACTCGACCTGCTGGCGACGGTGCAGGCGGGCAGCAAAGCGGGCCCGCCCGCGACAGCGACCGAGACGGCCACGGCCCGGTTCCGCGGCGTGCTGGTCACATCGCGGCGGCGGTCCGACACCTCTGAAGAGGTCGGTACGGTTGCGGCCGGTGGGGCGGGTGAGTGGTCAGCGGGGGATGTGTCGGAATCGAGAATGGTGGTGAGGGCTGATCCGGGGCTCTTGCCGAGTTGGTTTGCGATCGAGGGTCTGTGATGCGATTGCGGGACGTATTCCTGGTCAGCGTCTACGTGCTGTACGGTCTGGCGACGTTGTTGCTGGTCGTGGGCGAGGGCTCGGCGTTTCCGCAGGCTATGGGGTTTCCGTTGTCGGTGTTTGCGCTGCTGCTGGTCGACGGGCGGCGTCAGCTGAGGATTCCGTCGTGGGCTCTGAACATCGGGGCCACGCTGTCGGTGGCTGCTGCTGCGTGGGAGTTCATTGGCGAGCGGCCCGAGTCGAGGTTGACGGCTGCGGCGCACCTGCTGGTCTACCTCGGCTGGGTGGTCCTGTTGGGGGGCAAGGCGAATCGGCAGTACTGGTGGCTGCTGACGCTCTCGGTTCTGCAGGTCGCCGTGGGGGCGGTTCTGGTCGAAGCGTCCGGCGAATCGCTCTACAGCCTGTTGATGGTCCTCTTCATGGTGGCCGCCACCTGGACACTCTCGGTCTTCTCGCTCCAGCAGGTTCAGGGTCGCTTTGTCGCGGTTCCCGTGGCGGTCCCGGTCCCGGAGGGCGCGGCCTGGCTGCGTCCGACCGCGGCGGGCAGCGGGTGCCAGCTGGATGCCGATCAGCAGTGGATCAACTCCCGCTTCATTCTCGGCGTGGCCGCGGCGGCGGCGGGGGCATTGTTCGTTTCGGCACTGTTCTTTCTGCTGATTCCGAGGTTGTGGCTGTTTGATCCCAGTGGCTTGGACGACGCACAGAACGATCCGTTGCGGCCGCTGACCGGGTTCACCGAGACGGTCCAGCTGGGCGAGATCGGCGACCTTCTCGAGAGCACCATGCACGTGATGAGCGTGGAGGTGATCGATCGGCAGACGGGCGATCGGATTGAGGTGGACGATCTGGCGCGTGCTTGGGGCGATTCGGAGCCGCTGTTCCGTGGCACGGTGATGGTGAGGTATTCGCGAGGCAAGTGGGAACGCGGGCTGCCGGACTCGAGATTTGATCGCATGCAGGGGGTTCCCCAGGGGGCCAACGGGATCCGCCAGGACATCCAGTTGGAGACCCTGGGCACGCCGGTGCTCTTTGGCATGCACCCGGTCACCGGCTGCCTGATCGACAGCGCCAAGCGTCGCGCCCTGTATCACCCGTCGACTGGTGTGCTGGTGGGTACGCGGGACCGCGAGCGGGGCCGCGTGTTGCGGTACAGCCTGTTTTCGCCATCCCCAGCGGCTCGTCGGCCGCGAGTGCCTGCGGTGATGAGTCAATCGGACCGGCTCGAATACCTGCAGTTCTCAGCGGTGGATCTCAAGCGGCTCTCCTTGACCGCGCGCCGCCTGGTTGCCTCGCGGCCGGATGACTCGGACACAGAGAAGGCGGATCGCCTGATGGAGTTCCTGGCCGGGGACCAGTTCGACTATTCGCTGGATGCCTCGGACCGCGACCCGTCGCGGGACCCGGTGGAGGACTTCCTCTTCGGGCATCGTCGGGGCTATTGCGAGCATTTCGCGTCGTCGCTGGCGTTGATGTTGCGTGCGGTGGGGATCCCGTCCCGGCTGGTGTCGGGTTTCAAGGGGGGGACTCACAACCAGATCAGTGGCCAGTTCGTCGTTCAGCAGAGGCACGCTCATGCGTGGGTCGAGGCTTGGCTTGGTTCCCGCTGGGTCACTCTCGACCCGACCCCCGGGGCCCGTGGCGAGCTGATCCGGCGTCTCGAGGCCGACTCGGGGTTCCTGCGTGATGCCGGCCAGGTGATGGAACACTCGTGGCGACGCTACGTCGTGGAGTTGTCGCTGGCTCAGCAACAGAGCATGGTCTACCTGCCGTTGCAGGCGGGATTGCTGGACACGATGACGTTTTTCAATTCGCTGGTGACCGATGCGCTGGAGGCTGCCGGGGGCTTGGCCACGGGGCGCGGAGCGGGAGATGGCTGGCCGGCTCTGCTGGCGGTGATCGGGATGGTGGGCGTGCTGGTCACGGCGGTGTGGTTTCTGCGGCGTTGGCAGCGAAGTTGGCGACCTCGGGTGCGACGACGGGTCCGGGCCGGGCGATCCGCGGCGGTGGCGGTTCCCTTCTACGAACGATTCTGCCGGATGCTGGCCGCGAGCGGTCGGTTGCGACGCAGCGGCCAGACGGCTCGCGAATTCGCCGCCGATATGAGTCCCGTGGCCGGTGGATCGACCGGCGAGGTCGGGTGGGAACCGATCGCACAGGAAGTCACCGAACTGTACTACTCGATCCGGTTCGGCGGGCATCGTCCCGAGGCGGGGGTGATTGCCGAGATCGAAGTCGTTCTCGATCGACTTGAGACGGCTCTGCGTGGTGGCGGGACGACCGCCTGAGTCGGCGGGCGTGACCAATTGGAGCTTGTCGCGACCGAGGTGTTTACAGCGGCCTTGGCGTGTGTCTATTCTGAACCGAACGGTGGCCGAGCGACGTGGGGACCGTGGCCGTAACCGTCCGTTTCGCATCCCATCAGGAATCTCGCGATGAACGCTTCATTCTGGGCTATCGTTTCCGTCTTCGTCGTGCTGGGTTTGGCGCTGTTGTTCCTGTTGCTGAATGTGTTCTTGGACCGTCGAAATTCGAAGCTGACCCTGGGCGTGATGGTTTCGGGTCTCTTCGGAGTGGTTCTGGGCTGGGGGGCCTTCTACGGAGGCGTCTCGATGACCGGGCAGCAGATGGATTTTTCGGTGTCAGGCTTCGACGGCGAGATGATCGCGATGCCGACCGAGGCTGATCCGCCGCAGCAGGCCGGTGGTGAAGGTGCACCCGGTGGCGGCGGTGGGATGCCAGGCATGGGCGGTGGTGGGATGCCGGGCATGGGCGGTGGTGGGATGCCGGGCATGGGCGGCGGTGGAGGCAGGGGGGGGCGGACCCCCTCATCGCGTCGCGGACTCACAACCCTGGTCCGCAAGCTCGACCTGCTGACCGGCGACGTCGCCGTGAAGTTCTCCACAAAACAGGCCTCCGAGATCGGTGAACTGCTGGCCAAGGCCGGAGGGGGCGAGAAGATGACCGACGAGCAGGCCAAGACGGCTCTGGAGGCGGTTGAGGCCGCATTGAGTGACGAGCAGAGGGCGGCGCTGGAGCGAGTCGGACTGCCCCGACGTCGTCGCGGCGGCGGTGGCGGCGGGTTCGGCGGTGGTGGCCCGATGGGCGGCGGCGGTGGTGGCCCGATGGGCGGCGGCGGTGGTGGCCCGATGGGCGGCGGCGGTGGTGGCCCGATGGGCGGCGGTGGTGGTGGAAACCAGGCTCCCGCGGACGAGAATCCCTTCACCGAAGAAGACAACCACACCGCACTGGTGTCGCTGCTGAAGCGTCACGGAGTCACTCCCCCCAAGATCACTGTGAAGAAGAGCCAGGAACGGCCTGCTCGGCCTGCTCGGCCTGCTCGGCCTGCTCGGCCGCAGACGGACGAAGGCGGTGCTGGCGGCGGCAGCGGCGGTACAGCTGCCGCCGGTGGAGACAGCTCGTCGGGGAGCGTGATCGAGGCCATTCTCAAGCAGCACGACAAGGATGGTGACGGAGCATTGTCCAGGGAGGAGGCTCCGGAGTTCCTGAGGAATCGATTTGACCGGATCGACACGAACAAGGATGGGAAGTGCGATCTGAACGAGATGACGAGCGCGCGTCGGTTGGGTGCGCCTGGCTAAGTCCTGCGGCACATGGTCCTGGATGGGTAACCGGCGAGTGCTAACCGCCTGTTGCAAATGTAGTTGCGTCGATGTGGCCTCAAGTCGGCCCATCGCCCGTGTCGATGAGATCGGTGAGGGACGTCGCAGGCCGACGTCTCCGCTGGCGGTATGGGGGATGGCCGGCTGGCGACAGGGATGTGTCCAGCGAGTGCAAGGGGTGAGGCAAGGATGCCGGATTCGACACGCACCGGAGTCGTGGCAGGGTTGTTGACCGTCACGATGATTGGCCTGGGTTGCCAGCGCGACTATTACTACCAGCAGGCCGACGAAGAAGCGATGGCCTTGATCGCCGAAAAGTCGGCCGATCCCCGCTGGGCCTTTGACGACTTCGATGTGAAGATCGATCCCAGGAGCCGTTTCGCTCACCAGCTCGATCCGATCCGGCCTCCGATGCCGCCCGACGATCCGAGTTCCAGCGAGTTGATGAAGTCGCTGGCCGGGATGGAGGGCTACTCCGGTTGGGGTGCCAACGGGATGGCCGATGTTCGAGAGAATCCGGAGTGGCGTTTGCGGCTGAGAGAATATATGGAGGTGGATGAGGAGGGCAGGATCCAGATGGACCTGGAAGGTGCCGTGCGGATGTCGATGATCCATTCGCCGGGCTACCAGTCCACGATCGAGACGCTGTATCTTTCGGCTCTGGACGTCAGCACCGAGCGGTTCCGTTTTGACGTCCAGTTCTTTGGTGGCAACGACACGAACTACTCGCATCGGGGCGATCGAAACTTTGGTGGCGAGAGTAACACTCTGACCAACGGTGGCACTTTCCGGACGAAGACTTTCCGGGTGAGGCGGAAGCTGGCGACGGCCGGCCAGGTTGCCGTCGAATTTGCCAACACGTTCACCTGGCAGTTTGCCGGTCCGGATTCCAATTCCGCGGCGTCGCTGTTGGGGTTCAGCATCTTCCAGCCCTTGCTCCGTGGCGGTGGCCGCGTGGTTGGGCTCGAACAGTTGACTCGAGCCGAGCGGACTCTGCTGGCCAACATGCGGGCGTTCCAGCGATACCGCCAAGGGTTCTATACCGACCTCGCGATCGGCACTCGCGGCGGGACGACCGGGCCTCGGCGAAGCGGAGGTTTCTTTGGCGGCACGGGGCTGACCGGGTTCTCCGGCCAGGGCTCCGGCGGATTCGGTGGTGTCGGTCAGGCGAGCGGATTCGGCGGTTTCTTTGGCGGGGGTGCGACCGGCGGTGGCGGGGCCGGTGGCGGTGGTGCGGTGGCCGGAGTCGCCGGTGGTGGAGCCGGCAATGTCGGTGGGTACATCGGCCTGCTGCAGTCACTGCAGCAGTTACGAAATGCCCAGGACAACCTGGCGCTGCAGCAGCGGACACTCGCCTTGTTGCAGGCACTCCGCGAAGCGGGCCAGATCGGAGCCGACCAGGTGCTGAGTTTCGAGCAGAGTATCGAGACGGGCAAGGCGAACATGCTGCAGAGTACCAACGGCTTCAAGTCGACGGTCGAGAACTTCGTGATGAGCAGTTTCGGTTTGCCCGGCTCGGTACAAATCTCGCTGGATGACTCGATCATTCGCCCCTTCCAGTTCATCGATCCGCGGGTTACGACGGTCGAGACGTCGGTGGCCAACCTGGTCGCGGCGTTCGGGCTGATTGAGAACCCGACCGACGAGCAGTTGAATCGAACGGCCAGTCACGCCAGGAAACTCCACGAGGACATTTCGGGTTTGACCCAGTTGGTGGTCGGCGACCTGGAGGCCCTGGCCAAAAAGATTACGGTTCGCGAAGCGGCCATGAGCGACATGGAGAAACAGCAGTTTGCTACCGATCGAGGCGTCCTGGCGGCGGATCTGAATCGGCTGAGAGTTCAGCACCAAAAGACACGGCTGCTGCTCGGGACAGTCATCAAGCGGCTGGGTACGAAGTTGGATGCCGACGCCAAGACGTCGGTCGTCGCCGACCTGATCGCGGTCAACGGTTCGTTGGCCGGAACGGTGGGCGAACTGGCCCTGGTGCAGGCCGGATCGCGACTCGAAGCCGTCTCGCTCGATCAAAGGGTCGAGTTGGATGCTGACGATGCGCTGGAAATCGCACGCTCGTTCCGTCTCGACTGGATGAACGCGAGGGCTTCACTGGTGGACGGGTGGCGGTTGGTGGAATACAACGCCAACGCGCTGGAATCGGATCTGAGTATCGTGTTCAGCGGCGACATGAAGGGTGATCAGGACAACCCGCTGAAGCTCACCGGCGCCAAGGGGACCTTGCGGGCCGGCCTGCAGTTCGATGCGCCCCTCACGCGACTGCTGGAACGCAACAACTTCCGGCAGCAGTTGATCAACTACGAACAGTCACGCCGCGGGATGATCACCTACGAGGACGGGCTCCTGCAGGGGTTCCGGGTGGCCCTGAGAACGCTGGAGCAGCGGGAGACGAACCTCGAGATTCAACGGCGGGCGGTCAAGATCGCGATTCGACGGGTGGACCAGACCCGGCAGATGCTCACCAAGCCGCCGGCACCGGGTCAGCCGGCTGTGTTGAGTCCGACCGCGACCCAGGACCTGCTCTCGGCACTGGCCGCTTTGCGCGAGTCGCAGAACAACTTCATGAGTGTCTGGCTGGCCTACTACGCGGGGCGTATGTCGCTGATGCGAGACCTGGGAGTGATGCGGTTGGACGAGAACGGTCTCTGGATCGATGAGCCACTCGAAGACGCTCTTGAAGAAGCCCGCGAAAATCCTACGGTCTTGCCTCCCGCTGTGCCCGAGGCGTGGTTGCGGCAGGCTGGGGCGGAACTGGAGACCGTGCGACTGGTTCCCGCCGAGGGTGCCGGTCCGGGCGGCGAAGTCGCCGCACAGCAAGCCGACGATCAGGAGGGCTCGTTGGTCGGCGTGCCGGATTTCCTGCAGCCCGAGAAGTTCAAGATCAAGAGTCCGGCATTTCTGGATCGGCTGAAACAGACTTGGAACGACAAGACTCGGCCCATCCGTCGCACATCCCGAACTGCTCCGGCTCCGGAACAAGAGCCACCGCTTGAACCGCTTCAGGCTCCGGTCCCTCGGTCACGGCTGAAGCCTGCCGGGCAAGTGGAGCGTGAGTTGGGATCATTCCAGCCACGCCAGCCGCGGCCACTGCGTGGGCGTGGGCGTGGGCTTGCGGAGGCGATCGACGTGCCTCCGGTCTCGGCACCCGCTGTGTCGCCGGCTGGCGTACCGCGTGAGTCCTACCAGTCGCCTCAGGCTGTCCGGGGGGCGAAGCCGACCGCAGAGGTCACACCAGGCTTCCTGCCGCCGAGGATTCGCTGAGCGACGCCGAATCGGTCTCGCCGTTTCGGATCCGGGCCAGGAGATCGGAACAGGGCTGTGGTTCGTCAGTTTCGGGCTTCTGGGCAGAGTGGTGAAGTTGTTTCCCATTGATTCATGGTCGCGAATCGTGACAATGGAGCGCTCACGACCGCCCGAGGCTGCGAATTGTGAGAATCCGTTGATGGAACGGAGGAATCGCGGCTTCCGGTGGTGGTCTCGGTGTTTGAATGGTACGCGGCGCTGCCTGCGTGGTTGTGTGCGGCAGCGTCGAACCGACTGAAGTGTTGTTTGAATCTCCGACATCTCAACCCACACAGGAACCTGGTATGGCCACTACAACGGAAACACCGCAGCAAACCAGTCGTCCACGTCGAACCGGCGGTGGCGGATTCGGTGCCATTCTGCTGGGCTTGGTCGTGATCGGGGGCCTGGCCGGCGGCGGTTGGCTGTTGGCCGGCAGCATTACCGGTGGGGATCCTGAGGGTGGTGCCGAGACGATGACGGTTGAGGTCACGAGGGGCCCAATGCAGGTGCGGGTGACCGAGGATGGCGAGGTTGAGAGTGCCAAGCCGCTGTTCTTGAAATGCCTGGTTGCCGGTGGGTCTCAGATTCTGGAGATCGTTGCCGACGGGACTCGAATCGTCGCCAAGGGAGACACGAAGATCGATGCGACCGATATCGAGGTGGGTGACCAGTTGGTCAAGCTGGATGATTCGAAGATCAAGGACGCCTTGGACAAGCAGCAGATCACCGTCGGCGCTGCCGAAACCGCGTTGATCGAGGCCACGAAGAATCTGTCGGTGGCGAAGATTTCGGTGACCGAATACGAGCAGGGCACGTTCGTGCAGGAGCTGCAGGGTTTGGATGCCGAGGTGACGATTGCCGAGGAGAACCTGCGGGTTTCCCAGAACCAGTACGACTACACGCAGAAGATGTTCCGCAAGGGATTCGTGACGAAGTTGCAGTTGGAGGCGGACGAGTTTGCGGTGAAGCGGACGAATCTGGAGCTGCTGCAATCCGAGACGAAGCGTCTGGTGCTGGTGAAGTTCACCAAGGAAAAGATGATGGAGGACTTCAAGAGCAACGTGCAGACGGCGACGCAGTCGGTGAAGCAGAAGCAGTCTGCGTTGTCTCTCGAGAAGCGGACGCTGGAGCGGATCGGCGAGCAGTTCAAGAACTGTCTGATCCTGGCACCTCAGCCGGGCATGGTCGTCTACCACAACGAGCGGAGCCGCTACGGCCGCAGCTCGTCGACACCGATTGAAGAGGGTGCGACAGTCCGCGAGCATCAGTCGATCGTCAAGCTGCCCGACTTCTCCAAGATGCAGGTCAAGGTCAGTGTCCACGAGTCGAAGGTGCAGCAGGTCTCAGTCGGCGACCGGGCGAAATTGACGATTCAGGGCTACAAGGACCCTCTGGAGGGTGTGGTGATTGAAATCGCCAACCAGCCGGAGTCGACCAGTTGGTACCAGGCGAATGTCAAGGAGTACGCCACGATCGTCAAGATCGACACGATCCCCGAGGGGATGGTGCCGGGCATGTCGGCCGAGGTGGTCATCGACGTCGAGCGGCGTGAGGACGTGCTGCGGCTGCCGGTGGGATCGGTGGTCGAAATCGGCGGTGAGTACTTTGCCTGGACCAACGGGGGCGACGGATACATCAAGAAGACCCTGACGGTTGCCAAGAGCGGCAAGGGCGACAACCGTGTGCTGTCCGACAGCAAGTTCATCGGTGTCGAAGAGGGCGTGGACGAGGGTGATCTGGTCGTGCTGAACCCTCGTGACGTTGTGCCCGAGGTGAAGGATCTGATCAAGGCGAACGAGGAGCAGGAGGCCAAGGAAAAGAAGGCCTCAACAAAGGCGACTGGCACCAAGACCAAGACCGCTGGCCCCGGCGGACCGGGTGCGGGCAAGAAGTCAGCTCGGAAGGGCTCGGGCAAGCGAAGTGGCGGCGGAAGACCTGGTGGCGGTGCCGGCGCCGCCGATGGTGGCGCTGCCGAGACCGGTTTGGGCCGCATGGCGTCTCTGGACAAGGACGGAGACGGCAAGATTTCCAAGGCCGAGGCGGCCGGCACCTATCTCGCGAACTTCTTTGACCGGATCGACACAGACAAGGATGGTTTCTACACGGCCAAGGAAGCCGAGGCATCTCGGGCACGTCGCAAGAGCGCCGGCGGTGGGGGGGGCGGCGGTCGCAAGGGAAGCGGCGGACCGGGTGCGGCCGGAGGCGGAGGCTCTCGCAAGGGCGGTGGCGGTGGCGGTTTCAGCGCAGCGAGCCTGCTGACCCGGTATGACAAGGACAAGGACGGCAAGATCTCGAAGGCCGAGACCGAAGGGAACGCCCGGATGCAGTCCACGTTCGATGCCAACGACGAGAACAAGGACGGTTTCTTGGACAAGGCCGAGCTAGACAAGGTGATTGCGGCGATGCGGGCTCGTTTCAGTGGCGGTGGGGGAGGCCAGTAGGACGTGTTCGGGCTGCTGCGGTCACTCGAAATGGCTCTGAAGAGCCTGCGGCTGCACTTCCTGCGCAGCGTGCTGGCAGCCGTCGGCGTGTTGATCGGTGTCACCGCGGTGATCTGGCTGGTGGCCTTGGGCGAGGGAGTCAGCTACCAGGCCCAGCAGTTGATCAAGGAATACGGCGCCACCAACGTCATCATTCGCTCGAAGGCACCTCCGGTGGCCGGCGACACGGGCCGCGTCAAGATCTATGGCCTGACCCGGCTCGATTTCGAGCGGATCACCGCACGGATCGCCGGCCCGAGTTCTCCGCTGGTGATCAACACCATCGAACGCGCGGTGCCGATGCGCGAAGTCTCGATGGAGGTCCGCTACTTCGACCGGACCTGCGACGTGCAGTTACTCGGCATCATGAAGGACTACCAGGAGATCAATCACCTGGAGATGGATCTGGGGAGATTTCTGAGCCTGGGCGATTCGCGGAACAAGAGCAACATCTGCGTGTTGGCGTATGGAACGGCGCTGGATCTGTTCCCGTTCGAGAACCCCCTGGGCAAGACCATTCGGCTCGACCAGGACTTCTACCGGGTCGTCGGGGTGGTTGCCCAAAAGCAGGACGCGGCGGCGATCGGAGGCAGCATTTCCGGTCGGAGTTACGACAAGGATGTCTACATCCCGCTGGCGACGTTTCGGTCGCGGATCGGAGACCAGGTCCCGACCTCGGTCGAGTCATTCGAGAGCGAGTTGATCGAGATCAACCAGATCACCGTGACGGTCAACGATGTGAAACGGGTGCCCGAAACGGCCGATATTATCCGCGTGCTGCTGGGCGAATTGCACGACAAGGACAACCCGGACTTCTCGGTCACGGTGCCGATGGAGTTGTTGAAGCAGGCCGAGACGACCCGGCTGATGTTCAACATCCTGCTGGTGGTGATCGCGGGGATTTCGCTGTTGGTCGGCGGCATCGGGATCATGAACATCATGCTCGCGACGGTGACCGAGCGAACTCGGGAGATCGGCATCCGTCGGGCCCTCGGCGCCACGCAGGCCAACATCCGCGCTCAGTTCCTCAGCGAAGCGACCGTGCTGACTGGGATCGGAGGCCTGTTGGGCATTGCCTGCGGCTTCATGTGCTACCCGGTGGTCGACTTCGTGATGGCTCAGCTCGAGGTCTGGCAGCCGACGGTGTGGTCGGGGTTGGATCCGTCGATTCAGAACATCGAGCCGCGAGTTGAGACCTGGTCGGTCGTGGCGGCCTTTGCGATTTCCGTCGGCGTCGGCATCGTGTTCGGAGTGGTCCCGGCTCGACAGGCGGCGCAGTTGGATCCGATCGAGGCCTTGCGTCACGAGTAGGCATCTCACGCGGCGGTCTCAGCCGTCGGCGTTCACGAAGCGTGTGGCCGAGAGATGACCGATCGGGCGGCCGGGCGAACCATCGACCAGCCAACTGGCAATGGCCTCACCGGTGACCGGGGCCAGTAGCACGCCCTTGGTGAAGTGCCCTGCGGCGAGAAAGACGTTGTCGGTCCCGGGCAGACGGTCGACCACGGGCATTTCGTCGGGGGTGTAGGGTCGCAATCCGACCCAGGTCCGTGTGACCCGTGCGGAGGCCAGGCCCGGCAAGATCCCGCGTGCCGCCTCAAGCACCTCGCGGCGACCCTCTTCGGTCGGCTCGAGGTCCGGTCCGACGAATTCCTGGGTGCCCCCGGCGATCACCCGTCCGTCCTTGAGTCCGCGGACCATCGTTTCGCCCAGCACACAGGTCTTCATCGAGAAGTCCTGGACGTCGGTGGCGATGGCCTGGCCCTTGGCGGCGGAGACAGGCAGCGGGCATCCCAGTCGCCGGGTCAACTGGCCACTGGCCCAACCGGAGCTGAGCACGACCTGTCCGGCGGTGATCCGGTGCGTGCCACAGGCGACTTCCCCCAGGCGGTGTCCCGCAAGCGTGAAATCCGTGATCGGTGAGTGAGTGGCCAGGTGGACGTCCTGTTCGACGAGATCGCGTGCCAGTGCGAGCGCGGTGCGCAGAGGATGAAAGGTGGCGTCGTCGGGGCAGAAGAATCCGGCTGTGATGTCTGGCGAGAGGGCCGGTTCACACTCGGCCAACTCAGCGCTGCCCAGGGCCAGGCCGCGGTTGCCACGAAGTGTCTCGGCGGCCGCATAGTCACTGAGCGTCCCGGGCCACTCGCCATCGATTCTCAGGCTGCCGCTACGAACAAACTCGAGTCCGGCTGCGGCGAGCGGCCCGTCCGCGGTCGCGAGTTCGGCATAGGCTTCGCGGGCCTCGATCGCCCAGTCGCGGAAGACTTGCGGGTGGTCGTGCCGCGTCTGCCCGGCAAACAGGCCTCCGGTGTTGTTGCCGGATGCTCCGAAGCAAAGGCCCTGGCTGTCGAGGACGGTGATCGAGCCGTGAAACTTCCGCCGCAGGTGCCAGGCGGTGAACAAGCCGATCAGTCCGGCACCGACAATGAGTACGTCAGCAGTCCCCGGGGCAGTCCCACTGCAGGGCCGATCGAGAAAACCCAGGTCCTGGGCCGACAGATCGGCCAGCCAGATCGACTCGACCTTCATCGACGCGGCTCGCTGTCTTCATGGTGATCAGCGGGCAGCAGGCTACTGGTCGAGACCTGGCAATCAGGCAGGTGGTGGCGTTTCAGTCGGCCGATGGCGTCGGGCGAGATGTGATTGGGGAGCGTGAGTGTCCGCAGTCGGCTGAAGCCGTGCAGGTAGCGGAGGTCGGTATCAGTGACGCCGGTGCCGCCCAGGTCGAGGTGCTCGAGTTGGTCGAGTTGCCGGAGCTGGCCGAGGTGGCGCTGGGACAGCAGCCGGCCGTTGAAATCGACTGAACGGATGTGTCCGTTCTCGTGCGCGGTCAGCGTGGGCTCGAGCCAGCGGGTGAGTTTCTCGGCGGCTTCCTGCTGCGACTTCGTCGGAGTGGTTCGTCCCCAGTCGGTGACCGCTTCGTAGGTCGACGTGATGGCTCCTCCGGCCACCGACACGGCCAGGACCAGCAGAGTGGCGAGCACGATGTGTTCCCACCACCGATTGCGGTACTCGGCTCCGATGTCGTCGGCGCGGGTGCTGAGGACCCAGAGCCCTCCGGCGATCAACGGCAGCAGCACCACCTGCAGGGCGTTGACGACCAGGGTGAGTGCGATGAAGTCGGGCATGCCGGGAAGGGTCCAGACCAGCGGTGAGAGCAGGCACCAGGTGGCGACGATCCGGTAGAGCCGTGTCTGTCGGAAGTCGGTGTGCCTGAGGTCCGCGTCGGGCGAACGGAGTCGCAGCCACGAGTGGCTGGCGAGCATGCCCAGGCCCAGGGCGTGTCCGACGAGTGACGTGAAGACGGCGGCGAAGATGCCGGCGTAGAAGACGAGTGTTCCGAGTTGTCCCAGTCGCGTACCGAGCAACCACGGCAGGTCGTCCATGGTGGCGATGGTTCCGCCTTCCTTGTTCAGCGTCTCGGCCCCGAGCACCCAGATCGAGAGGTCCAGCACCAGCATCACGGCCATTGCCAGCAGGAAATCGTAGAACTGCAGTTTGCGAAACTGGGGTCCGTTCCAGCCCTTGTTGGCCAGGAAGTAGGGGTAGACCAGGTTCATCAGCGAGCCTCCCACGGCTCCGATCATCCCCGTCGCCACCAGCAGCGGTCCGTAGCGGCCTGTCTGCTCGGGCATGTCCAGGGAAAACAGGCCGTCGACGATGGCCAACGGGTCGGGATTGACCATCAACGCCGAACCCAGGAAGGCGACCGAGAGCACCACAAGCATGATCTTGAAGACGACCTCGACGCGTTGCAGTGCCGGCCGCAAGACCAGCAGCAGGGCCACCGAGTTCCAGCCCAGAGCCCACAGAAACACGCTACCCACACCGGTCGCATTCCGGCAGGCTTCGCCGATGCCGCGGGTCATGTAGGAGCCGTAGAGGTGCCCCATCAGCACGGCGGCCACGAGCAGCAGCGGAGCGTAGGCGCGGTGGAGACGGCAGAGGCCATCGAGCAGGTGTTCCCCCCGGGGGTTGCACAGCTGGTAGCGGGCGACGACCGAGACCATGACCCATCTCATCAGAACCGCCAGCACCAGGACCCACATCAGCGAGTAGCCGTAATCGGCACCGGCGGTGGCCATCTCGACAATGTCCCCGGCCCCCAGCCACGTCAGCACCACCACCAGCCCGGGCCCGAACGAGCGGAGGTATCCCAGGAAGGTGCTCGGCACGGAGTCGGCGGATGGAGTGGTTTCGGACACGGGCTTGGGCAGTCTCAGGCGGGAAAGTCGGGATCGGGCACGATCTCGTCGAGCGGAAAGATGGGGCGGGGGCAGTTGGAGAACGGCAGCGAGTGGAGGTTGGCGCTGGTCGAGCCGGGGACATCAACCGCAACGATCGCCTCGGCAATCGACTCGTAGTGCGTGCGAAACCCGTTGGGCGACTTGGCGACGACGACATCGTAATCGGTCGGCTCGAGTCCGTGGGCGGTAAAGACGGCCCGACCGACCACGTAAACGCTGCGGGTGGTCACCAGCGCGTCGACGTGTCCCCCGGGGGCCTCGATCCGCAGCACCGCGGTGTCGCCCCCGGTCTCGGGTTTTCCCGACTCGTAGGTGAAGTGACCGTCGTGGGTGCTGATGACGGTCACCGAGACGTCAAGCGGGACGAAGCGGCCCGGGTCGCGGGTGCCGCCCAGCTGCAGCTCCAGGTTTGCTCCAGCACCGGCCGTGCAGGCTGCCCGTGCCGCGGGTGCGTCGACCACGCTCAGGAGTGCCGTGCCGACAAAGCGGGTCGTGGCCTGCGGCGAGCGGCCCAGCAGGCCCGCGAGGATGGCGTTGCTGTCGCCCGAGGCGCCGCTGGCGGTGGCGTCGGCGGCGTCGGAGAAGACCGCAAGACCCTCGGTGTCGTTGGCAATCTGGATGGATTCTTCGAGCGAGACGAGTTCGGCTTCGAGCCGATCGCGGCGATCCCACATGAAGCGAGCCACGCGTGAGGCAACGTCCCGGGCCGTGTCCGGGTCGTTGTCGGTGGTGACTTCGACCCAGGACCTGAGCCCGGGGACATCCGTAAAGGGGTTGCCGATCAGGACTCCCGCAGCGAGTCCCAACTCGGAGTCCTCGAGGTCCTGGCACATCCGGATCGCGTCTCCGAAGAGACCCGTCTCGGTCAACAGCTCGTCGCCTCGAACCAGCATCGGCAGCGGCACCCGGCAGTTGGTGGGTCGGGCTCCGGAGGTGAGGAGTTTCAGCAGCGTGCTCGCGGCGCGTCGGCCGGTCGTGTACTGATCGACGTGGGGGTAGGTGTGGAAGGGGACAAACACCGGAGCGTGCTGTTGCATGAGGGGGGTGAAGATGCCGTGCAGGTCGAGCGAGACAACCAGCGGCAGTTCATCGCCGAGGACCTCGCGAGCCCGCTGGAGCACTCGACCCTCGGGGTCCCCCTCCTCTTCTCCGGCCATCGCTCCATGCAGGGAGAAGTAGGCGCCGTCGAGATCGCCGGACCCGGCCACGGCCCGGGTGAATTCCTCGATCAGGCGATCCAGGTCCCCGTCGTGGATCGGACCTCCCGAAACCGCCCAGGCGGCCATCCCCCCGACAGCTTCGACCTCGACATTCGCCTCGACGAACACGTCGAGTGCTCCGGCGATCTCGGTATCGGTACCGCGTCGTGCCTCGAGCAGCTGCTCACCGTGTGCCTGGTGAAAGTCGTCGTAGCGAGTCAGCGTGGGGTTGAACGACGAGGTTTCCTGCTTGAGTTCCGCGATGAGGATCCGCAGTGGCATCGGCGGTGACCTGTTTGGGCCTGGTGAGCCGTGACGGGTCATTGTATCGCCGAGCGGCGTTGCTGGCCCGCCTGAGGCGGGTCGAATGGGGACGGGCGCGCTCCACGCTTCGCCGCAGGCAAATCCTGAGGCGGGCCTGTCCCGGCACATCGATCTGTTCAACGTGCAGCAGGAGGGCTACGTCTTTTCGCGGCTCTGTGCACGGCGGATCCGTTGCAGCCAGCGAACGGCCTCGGTCACCAGCGGGTCTCGCCGTCCGCTGCGATCGACTCGACCCCTGAGCACTTCGGTCATCTTCTGTTGGGCACCGTCGTAGTCCTGCTGGAGGTGCAGGATCTGGCCTTCATAGTAAGTCACCAGCAGTTCGTCACCGATTTCGCCTCGGTAGCGATTGAGCTGTTGTTCGGCCAGGCCGATGGCTCCGGCCTGCAGGGGCAAGGTGATGGCGGCCTGGATCAGCGGCCAGCGGTCGCTGTCGGCCTTGCGGGCCATGGTCTTCGACTCCAGCGCGGTGGCCAGCACCTGGCAGGCGGAGGTCAACTTGTGGTTGGCGGCGAGGTAGCGGGCGTGGTGAGCGATCAGGGCGATGTGGCCGGGAAAGCGTTTGCGGAGGTTTCGGAATGCCGAGTCGTGGGGCCGGCTGCTCTCGGAAGTGGCCAGCGAAGCGGCATACAGTTCTGCTCCGGCGGGGTCGTTGACGTCGCGGAGGTGCATCCGGTGGGCACGTCGGGTCGCCTCGTCCCGGTCACTGGTGACCATCATCAGCCGGATCTCACGTCGTTCGAGTCGGGCATCGGCCGGTTCCTGTTGCCGCATCAGGCGAACCAGCCTGAGAGCAGATGTGGCCTGGCCGTACTCGACGGCGAAATCGAGCAGTTCGGGGTGGAATTCGGGGATCTCGGCGACCAGTGCGAGCGCGTTGGCCAGCGCGGTGTCTGCCCGTCGACGGTGGGCTGCTGCCGCTTCGTGTTTGTTCTCAGCGGCCAGCCGCACGGCCCGGGCCTCGTAGGCGTAAACACAGGCGAGCCGCACGACCGGGTCGGCGGGGTGTTCGAGTTCCAGTTCGATGAGCTTCTCGGCGGCCGAGAGGTCTCGAGCGAAGAGCCGAAGTTTGAGTCGGCAGGCACGGATCCTGGGCTGGTCGGACATCTCGAGAGCCGCATCGAACTCCTCATTGGCGGCAGCGAGTTTGTCGAGTTGCATCAGGGCGACACCCCTGAGGTAGTGGATGTCGGCCGAGGGGGTGAGTCCGACGAGTGAGTCCAGAGCGAGTTGTGGGTCGTCGTGCTGGAGATGGTGTCGAGCCAGCGCGACCGCTGGGGGCGGGTCCTGGCTGCCGCAGCCGGCCAGGAGCCCGAGGATGACCGAGACGCACATTCGCCGCAGGCGGTTTGGCATTCAGAAGCCTCCCCCGGTGACTTCCTTGCCTTCGATCGTCGAGAGGGCTTCGTAGATCCGCTGGTCGATCGACTCGTTGAGAAAACGGACGGCTCCATCACCGAGCAGGAAGTGGGAGCCTCCGATGTGTTCGGACTGGAACGAGAACAGGGGACGTTCATCGGTGGCGGACCCCAGTCGTTTGGGGAGCGGGTTCATCGGGAACGGCGTACCGACGTCACCGGTGTCATCCGGGCAGGCGGGCAATCGCACGTCGGCGGTGACGGCGTAGGGGCCTGCGACCCAGTACGAGTTGGAGACGCCGATTCCTCCGGTGGGAGCAAAGTAGGACACGGCGGCCATCGCCCAGGGGAATTCGACCGGCAGGTCGGGCGTTTGTCCGGAGGGTCCTCGGTAGGTCAACCGGCTGCCGGCCTTCTCACCGATGAACAGCGTTTGAGACGAACCGTCGCGAACGTCGGCAATGCGACAGCGGCTGTTGTAGCCGAAGGCTCCGCGGCTGCGGGCTGGCCACTGCGACCAGAAGTGCAAGAGGCCGTGTGGGCAGCCGGCCGCAGCGGTGTTGGGCAGAGCGCTGATGCGGTCGGCTCCGTGGCTGAAGGCGTAGTCGGTTGGCGATCCGCCCATCCAGTGCAGGCTGCTGCCCGTCGAACCATCTCCTCCGATCGCCGTCCCGTTGCGAGTCACCGACGGGCAGATCAACAACGGGATCGGGGTCTGGTTGAGTGACCACATGCTGTGATCCGAGGGATCCCGCAGGCTGGAGATCCATGTCTTGTCAAAGTCGAACAGGTCGTGCAGCGGGGCTTGGTCGATGTAGGGCAACAGCAGGTGGTAGCCGGTCCAGTGGCTGCGGTACTGCAGTCCGCCTCCGGCGACCGGTGCGGGCGGTTCGCCGTCTGCCTGGCGAACGAAGCTGGGGGGGAAGAGGGCATGGACAGAGTGGTAGTTGTGCAGGGCCAGCCCGAGTTGTTTGAGTTGGCTGCGGCACTGCAGGGCCCGGGCTCGGCTGCGGGCCTGCTGCACCGCGGGCAGCAGCAACGCCACCAGGATCGCGGAGACCGCGATCACCACCAGCAACTCGACCAGCGTGAACGCCGGTCGTCGACGCCTGACCATGGGCATGGACTCGAAGGGAACAGCGGTGAGAGACTGCCGGGACGGGGGCATCCCGCCTAATCTGCTCGTGGAATTGTACGTCACGATTAGCGAAGAGGCAGTGAGTGTTTTTGTTGTGGGGATCGCGAAAGAGGCGTAAGGCGGGCGAGCCACGCTGTGGATACCGCCGCTGGGGCGGCGATACAGTGCCGGTCGTAGCGGAGCGTGTCCCTGTGCCTCGTTCCCAGAAGAACCCCAACGGGGTTCCATTCCATAGCCCACTCAACACCTGAAGCCCGGCTCGAAATGAACACGAATCCAACCGGCGGTTAGAGCGAGACGGATTCGAACGAGATCATGTCGTCGTAGGTATTGCGCGCAAAGAAGGCGTCGACCTACAGGTGGGGGCCCAGGCCCTGGACCCGCCCCACCGCCTTGGCCATGTCCTCGTGCTGCTGAGACTCCAGTTGCAGCGGTGAGATGTTCAGCCGCTGGGTGTAGAAGGCACAGTCCTGGTGTGCGATCAGGACCACCCGTTCCAGGCGATGAACTTCGATCAGGAAGCGAAGTTGTGCACAGACACCCTCCTCTTCGCGATACAGCGCAAAGTGTCGTGCCAGGCATGTGGCTCCGCCGGGCACCGCCAGGCGGTCGTAGCGGGGCAACTGCAGCGAGATCTTCATCAGGTCGTCGAACTGATCGCCGAAGCGTCCATCGCTGCAATAGACGGCTGCAGCCCGGATCCGCCCACCGTCAAACGGTTCGCTGCTCTTGAAGACACGAGCGGTTGGGTCGTTCATCGATTTCCAGGCTGTGGGGAGGTGGGGTCCAGGGTGGGGCACGGGCCATCAGGCGACGAGACCGTGTTGTGTGAGGAGTTGCTTGTCCTGGAGGATGGTGGTGGTGGGTCCATCGGCGCACAGTCGGCCGTCGTCGAGGACCAGGATCCGGTCGGCCAATTCACGCACGGCATCCAGGTCGTGCGTAGCCAGCAGCAGCGTGCCGGTGAACAGGGCCAGGATGTCGGCCAGCCGCCGGCAGCCTCGCGGATCCAGATTCGCGAAGGGTTCATCCAGGGCCAGGCATCCCGGCTGGCAGGCGAGCACTCCGGCCAGGCAGGCCCGCTTGCGTTCTCCCAGTGACAGCCGGACCGTATCACGGTCGGCAAAGTCTTCGAGTCCCACCTCTTGCAGCGCCCGCTCGACCCGGGCCTGCACTTCCCCTGCGTCGAGTCCGAGGTTGAGCGGGCCGAAGGCGACGTCTCTGCCGACGGTGGAGCCGAAGAGCTGATCTTCGGGGTTCTGAAACAGCAGGCCGACTCGCCGCCGGATCTGGTTGGCGTTCTGGGCGGTTGCCGGGAGGCCGTCGATGAGTACAGCGGCGGAGTCGGCATCGGAACCGGACGGGGGCGGATCGGGAAGCAGTGCGTTGAGGTGCAGGAGCAGTGTCGATTTGCCGGCCCCGCTGGGTCCCAACAAAGCGATGCGTTCACCGGGTGAGACCGAGAATGAGACGTCGTGCAGGACGTTGCTGCCATCGCCGTAGGCA
>Ga0310123_10001055_pt1 | contig 23505 bp, 20 predicted proteins | sample CB6_AW_1057_MG_FD_203505 | JGI IMG/M metagenome (GOLD analysis project Ga0310123, IMG submission 203505) | Marine microbial communities from Western Arctic Ocean, Canada - CB6_AW_1057 | ecosystem: Environmental > Aquatic > Marine > Oceanic | place: Canada: Western Arctic Ocean | collected... | reverse complement strand
GAGACGCCGATATTCTTCGTCGCCAACTCTTGGGTGCTCCCCGGGGAGATCAGAATCTCCGCCTCACGAAGCTTCGGGATGATCTCTTCCGCTCGGTACTTCTTACCTCGTGGCATCGAATGCCCTCCTTCAGATTGTGTCCAATTCACCGGATTATCACTTCGGATCTGGACTCGGTTGAAGGGGGCAGGCCAAAGTGCTGTTTGCTGTGGCCGCGACACCACTTCAGCGACATGAGACGTAGCAACGGAGCGTGTGGTGATCGAGTTGCACCGATCGGTTGCGTGGTGGTGCCGGTCCATCGGCAGCCGGGTAAATGTCGCCCGGCGTGTCGGCCGCCGTATCGATGAACAAACGCCATGAGATGTCGTGGGCCGATTCGGGCAGAAGGAATTCCTGTGGATCTTGGCCCGAGTGCATCAGGATCAACACGTCCCGGGCGGCCGGGTCGTCGAGTCCGGTCGCCGCGAACAGGCACGTCAGGCTGTGGTACGTTTCTTCCCATTTGACCGTTTTCCCATCCGGGCCGTACCAACTGACATCCTGTAATAGACCGTCGGACGTCGGCTCTCCTGTCAGAAAAGCCGGTCTCCGCACGGTCGGCTGATCCCGACGAAACGCAATCAGCGATTGCACGAATCGCAGAAACTCAGATTTTTTTTGGACCAAGCGCCAGTCAAACCAAGCGAGCACGTTATCTTGGCAGTAAGTATTATTGTTGCCTCGCTGCGTCCGACGGACTTCGTCGCCCGAAAGCAGCATCGGCACACCTTGGCTAAGCATCAACGAGGCGACTAGGTTCTTGGCCTGACGAAGTCGGAGCTGGTTGATCGCCTTGCGTCGTGTCGGGCCTTCCACTCCATAATTCGAGCTATAGTTTTGGTCGTCGCCGTCGAGATTGCCTTCGCCGTTGGCGTCATTATGTTTCTGCTCGTAACTGGTCAGGTCAAGCAGCGTAAAGCCATCGTGCGAGGTAATGAAATTGATGCTGTGATACGGCTTGCGGCCGCTCGACTGGTACAAGTCGCTCGAACCAGCTAATCGCGTAGCCAGCGGACCGGTCAAGCCGCATTCGCCTCGCCAGTAGCGTCGCAAATCCTCGCGGAAGCGGCCATTCCACTCGGCCCATCGCAGATTGGCAAACGAGCCAACCTGGTATGCCCCGGCAGCGTCCCATGCTTCGGCAATGATTTTGGTATCCGAAAGCATCGGGTCCTCGGCAATGATTTCCACCATCGGTGGGTTCGGCATCAGCTTGCCGTCGCGATCGCGGCTGAGTATCGAAGCCAGATCGAATCGGAACCCATCGATGTGATAGTTATGCACCCAATGGCGAAGACAGTGAAAAATCATTTCCCGGACGATCGGGTGATTTCCGTTGACCGTGTTGCCACATCCTGAATAGTTCTTATAGGCGCCATCTTCGTCGAGCATGTAGTAGACCTGATTCTCCAGGCCCTTGAAGCCGAGTGTCGGTCCCAGTTCGTTGCCCTCGGCCGTGTGGTTGAAGACGACGTCCAGGATCACTTCGATGCCGGCGGCGTGCAGAGCTCGGACCATCTGTTTGAATTCACGGACCTGACAACCGGGCTCGCTGCCGGCCGCGTAACCTCGGTGCGGCGAGAAGAACGCCAACGAGTCGTATCCCCAGTAGTTCGGCCGCCGCGACTTGTAGCCAAGGACGTCATGGATGGGGAACTCATGGACCGGCATCAGTTCGACGGCGGTCACACCGAGCGACTGCAAATACGGGATCTTCTCAATCACGCCAAGATAGGTGCCAGGATGTTCGACGCCGCTCGACGAAGATTTCGTGAAACCACGGACGTGCAATTCGTAAATTACCGACTCAGCCAAGCTGCGTTTCAAGTGCCGATCGCCGCGCCAATCAAAATGGTCGTCGACGACAACACATTTGGGAGGACGGATGATGTTATCCTCGGCTTCTTGGAATCGGCCCGCCAGAGCACGGGCGTAAGGGTCGATCAGCCGCGCGTGCGGATTGAAGCGGTGGCCCTGTTCGGGCACAAACGGACCGTCGGCCTGAAAGTGATACAACTGGCCTGGCCGAAGGCCGGGCACGAACACACTCCAAATGTCGCCCCAGCGGTTGTCCTGGCGATCGAATTCGATCACATCACGCGCATCGCGGTCCGAAACTTTGTCGTAAAGCAGCACGCGAACCGTGGTGGCCGAACGGCTGAAAACAACGAACTGGACGCCCGCGTCGTGAACCAGCGCACCATACGGCAGTGGATAGCTGAACTGGAGAGCGGGGTGCGAGTGGGGCATAATAACGCTGGACAAGCCAGACGTAATGGAAATTCCTTCAGTAAGCATTTTAGGATTTGTGCCGGGGTCAGAGTGCAGGAAAACGGGACAATCTGCCCACGATCGACCGCCTGCCGATCCCTACGTGCATCGACACGATTCCGCTGCCAGAATCAGCCCGGGTTGGCGAAGACTTACATCTCTTCTTCACGGAAAACCGCATGACAATCATCACAATTCGTCTGCATTCGCTCCATTGCCGCCGTTGCAGTGTCAAAGTCCTGTGCGCGAACCGCCGAATTGATTTGGCCGGCGGCGTCGCGCATCGTGGTACAGAAATCATACCATTTTTGTGTGTCGTCCGGATTTTTCACCTCGTGCGTATCGGCCATGGCAGCCTGAGCGATCGCCGCCAGAGCGGCCGCATATCCGGCAGACTTCGCAGCATCCTTTTCAAATTTGCTTTTCCTCAGGCTGCGTTTCAAGCGATTGTTAATCGTTGGTACCTGTTTCATCAATTGTCCCAGCTTGGCAACTTTTTCCCATTTCAACGGCTGTCCGCCTGTTGCCCCTTGTTCGGATGTCGCTTGCAATTCGTCGAAGGCTTGCTTCGCCTGGGAATAGTCGTCGGCCAACGCGGCCAATTTCTGAGCGAGCGGCAACAGCGTGGGAGCGGCCGCTCGCAGCTTGCTATCCTGGTCGTGCAGGCCGATCGCCAGCAGAAGCACCACCAGCGTGTTGCTATCCTTGTTGACGCGATTCTTTTTTCCCTGGCTATATTCCGCTTCGTTCGCAAGCGCTGCTTCCAAGCGATTCAGGTAGTAGTCGACCTGACCGAGAACATCCTCCACCGGTGCAAATTCGGAAACCTTGGGCGGTGTCGGAGCGGCGGCGGTCAGCCAAGGAGCCATCGTCATCGCAACCGCACCAACCACAGCACAAAAAAACACGTTTCTCAGATGTCTGCTTTTCATCCTTCGGTTCTTTCCTTTGGATCTCTGGAGTCATGAATTAGTTACCAACAGCCAATTGGTGCATTGTATGTCAAATCGAGTCGTGGCAACGAGTCCGATTATCGGGCTAGGTCGTTGACAATCGCTGAGGTGCTCTCGTAAAATCCAGGTTTCTCTACTCGCGGTACTGGTTAACCTCAATGGCCAAAGCGACTTACAAAGACGCCGGAGTGAATCTTGAGGTCTACCAGGAGTCGATGGCGCGGCTGCCGAAGCTGATGCGTCGTACGCATTCGCCCCGTGTGCTCCAGGCGGACGGGGGCTTTGCCGGCCTGTTCAAGCTTGACTTTTCCGATCCGCTGTTCGCTCGCCGTTATGAAGACCCGGTGCTGGTCTCTTGCACTGACGGCGTGGGGACTAAACTGAAGGTGGCCCAGCGAGTAGGCCGCCATGACACGGTGGGCATCGACCTGGTAGCAATGTGCGTGAACGATGCGATTTGCTGTGGCGCCGAGCCGCTGTTCTTCCTGGACTATGTGGCGATGGCCGAGGACGACCCAGCGCGGTTGGAGCAGATCGTCTCGGGCATCAGCCAGGGCTGTGTCGAGAGCGACTTGGCCTTGATCGGTGGCGAAACGGCAGTCATGCCCGACCTTTACCGGCCGGGCGACTACGACCTGGCCGGCTTCTGTGTGGGCGTCGTCGATCGCAAGCACCTTGTCGATGGCTCAGCGATCGTGGCGGACGACGTAGTGCTGGGCGTCGCATCGAGCGGACTGCATTCGAACGGTTTTAGCCTCGTGCGAAAAATCGTGTTCGAGATGGCTCGGCTGGATGTTGACGATGTGATCGATGAACTGGGCCACGTAAACAAAATGGGCCAGACGGTTGGCCAGGCGCTGCTTGAGCCGACGCGGCTTTACGTGCGAGCGGTGCGGCAGATTCTGCAACACTATCGGGTGAAGCATGTTGTGCATGGAATCGCCCACATTACGGGCGGCGGACTGTGTGAGAACGTCGCGCGGATTCTGCCCGACGGAGTGTGTGCCCGGATCGAGCGCGGCAGTTGGTCCGTCCCATCGGTGTTCGATTGGTTACAGAAGCTGGGCGACGTTGACTCCGACGAAATGGACTGTGTGTTTAACATGGGCATCGGGCTCGTGCTGATCGTCAGACCGTTCTTTGCCGAAAGCATTCAACAGCAGTTGGCCGGCAACGGCTTTGAGAGTTGGCCGATCGGTCGCATCGAAGCGGGCGAGAAAGGTGCCGGTTAGGTCTAGCGGGGCCGCTTACACAGGAGCCAGGGGTCAAGGAACAGGAGTCAGGGAAGGGGGCGCTGCGATGGCGTCGCTCGTAATCTCGTCCGGCTGCGACGGTCCGGCTTTTTCGAGGGCGGCAACGACGTCCGATTCGAAGAGCAGATCGCGGAGCACAATCGGTCGTCCAGGCTGACTTGCCGGATAGACAGCCAAGAGAGGAATGGAGACGCTGTCGAGTTGGGCAAGCGACTGTTTGATCATGTCCGATCGGTCGGTCCAGTCAGCAATCAACGTAATCACATTATTCTTTTCAACCAGACGCTTCACCTTCTTGGTGTTGATTGCCATCTTGAGATTGAGCTTGCAGGTAAGGCACCAGTCGGCGGTGAAATCGACTAGCACCGTCTTGCCTCGTGCCTGGGCATCGGCAAGCGTTTCGGGCGAGTAGGGCTGCCATGGCAGTTCGTGCTGGCTTGGAACGAAAGCAAGAAACCCGACGACGGCCGCCACCAGCGAGCTTCCGCACCAGGCCGTGAGCTTCTTTGTCAGAGATGCGGTAATCGGAATTCGGCCGATCCACCAGCATCCAAACCAAAGCGCAACAAGAAACGCAAAAGTCGGCACCACGTACCGATTGGTGATTGTCGAAAGCAGGTAGACCGCCGTAGCGAGCAATAGAAATCCCATCAGTTGCTTGAACGTATCCATCCAGGCCCCGGGCTTGGGGATGAACGCGATGAGGCGCGGAAAGGCGCCGATCAGCAGATAGGGCGATGCCATGCCCAATCCGATCGAAGCAAAAATCAGATAAGTCACTTGGGGTGGCTGACCGATGGTATAGGCAAACAAAGGGCCCAGGAACGGACCGCTGCACGGAGTCGCCAGGATGGTCGTAAAGATTCCTTTGAAGAATGCGCCGGAGGCGCCTTCACGGGCGGCCAAGTCGGAAGCTTTTCCGCGGCCGGCAAAGCCAGGGATGGGGATATCCCAGACACCGAGAAAGCTCAGCGCCATGACGAACACCAACGCGGTCGTGGCGACCTTGAACCACATGAATGTAAACTGTTCGCCCCAGCCGAGGTTTTCTGTTCCAATGCCTAATTGCACCGATGTGGCCAATGTCGCTAAGAGCAGAAAGACCGACAGCATCCCGATCGCGTAATAGGCGTTCAGTGCAAACACCCGGCCACGACTCTGGCCCGCTTGGTCGACGAATCCCAGAATCTTCAAACCGATGACCGGCAGCACACACGGCATCAGATTCAGAATGAGCCCCCCGAGCAAGGCAAAAACAACGATCAACGCCAGTGGTTGGGAGGCGGCCGTGGATGTCGCGCCGGCTGTTACCGCCATGCCCGGGCCCATGCTTGCCATGAACTCCAACGTAAACGGAAGGCACATTTCTTTGCAGACCTGGCCCAGTATCTTGCCCGTGATCGTCAACCGGTTCGGATCAACGCCCTCGGCCAGTTCGATCGGCGCGTACCACACCACCTTGCCCTCGTGTTCCTCGACCGGCAGGTTGGGCCAGAACTCGTCGTAGGTGTGAACAACCGGCGGCTGAACTACCTGAAACGGCCCGGACAGTCGGAACTGTGCTTGCTGGTCGATCTGGATCTGTGTCTTAAGCGGACCGCCCGGCGGCTGGGTGGTGGAATAGATGTGCCAGTCGTCGGCTACTTCGGCGAACACAAACAGGCGCGCCGGCTGGTCCTGCGTCGCGACGGTAAATTCAGCTCGCACCTGCACAAGGTCCGGCTCCGGAGCGCTCGCAAAACCTCCGAAGCCCTGTTGTCCGACGAAATCTGGTTGGGCGTTTGCGGCCTGGCAGATCGCAAAAGACGCGAATGCCAATAGCAACGCCAGCGTCTGTTTTGTTCGCGCGGGTGAGATCATGGTGATCTATTTGGTTTTAAGTACCGTGGTCATGTAACTTTAATTGTACGGGAGCCCCAAAACTTCGGTCAATGTCATGGGTAATCGTCACGAATGGTGACGAATACTCTGATTTGGTAGCCGCCAGGACGAATACTCTGATTTGGTAGCCGCCAGGCGGAAGCCGGCGGTCGGCTGGTTGTGTGGCAGTGCAAACGAATCACAAGCCACGTGAAACTGTGCCAGAGAGATGATCGCAGCGCGCAGCTTTTCGGGGCGAACGTCCGCAGTATAGTCGGCGTCGCCTGGCATCCACGGTGTGAGTTCCCACAAGTGTCCGGCGCACCGAACATAGCTGCTTTGCGAGGTGGTCTCGAGGGGCAGCGGAACGAGGTCGAAGTCAGCTTGGCGAACGTACCAGAGCACGTAGTGGATGAACTCGAGCCCTTCAGCCGTGGGGTGCTCGGCCGGCCAACAACGCAGACAGAGGTCTCCGCCTGGCGTATCAAGACGCCAAAACCGCGCACCGCTAAATCCGCCGGCCGATCCAAGATCTTCGATTGCTTGATGTTGGCATTCCGCCGGATAGGAAGCCAAGACCTGTGTCGGGCCAATTTGTGTGGATGGCGATGTCACGAAGCCAACCTATCGGAATAGTGGCCGCTGAGAGTGGAAAACGCCCGAATTGTCATCGGCCCTTTCGAGAGTTGACCAGCAACTCGGCCAAGCATCTGTTATCACCCCTATTGGTTGCTCAACCTGACCTGAGAAGCTGCAAACTCTCCCAGCGATATAGGTCGTATGAAATACAATCGCCCGACTGGCAGGGTGGCACCGATTACCGTGGGGAACAGTTTCATGGTGATGCATGGTTACCTGAATTACCCAATTCGTGAAGAATGTGATAATTGACAGTATGTGGGCAAACGTTGGAAAATGGGGTATATTTAACGAGCATCTGTTTATACAAGCCCCAACGTCGAGTTCCGACGTCGAGTTCCTACATTTGTGCCCCGGTGTGTAACGATTACGCCGATTGCCCTCCCCAATCCTAGAGGCGTTTGTCATGTCCTGTTATCAACGTTTGATTTGCCGAAGTGCTACGTTCGTGCTGGGCCTTGTTCTGGTGACGCCCGTGCTGGTGGCCGACGACGATACCAAGTCGGACGGCGAAGGAAAGCCCGAGTCGAAAGCGAGCGCACAGGACGATCAGGCTGCTGCGACAACTGAGGAGACGAAAAAGAAAGACACGGATAAGGAAAAAGCGGCCGCCAAGCCCAAGCCGAAATGTCCACCCTACAAAACCGTATTGAAAGATGCCAAGTCGTTCGATGGTCTGATCAAGCTGCATCGCAAGGATGCCAAGCTGTACTTTGAACTCGGCAGCAAGCACCTGAACAAGGACTACATCGTTCTGATTTCTATCGCCAAGGGAATCGGTCGGCGACCGTTGCTCGCCGGCTATAGCTGGGGATTTGGTGACGATTGGGTATGGCAGTTTCGCAAAGTTGGGAAGCGGATTCACGTCGTCCGGCGGAATGTGCGGTTTACGGCGGCCAAAGGCAGTCCCGAAGCAAACGCGGTGAAGTTGGCTTACACCGACAGCGTGCTGTTCAGTCTTCCGATTGCGACTACCGGTCCCGGCGGGACCTACGTGGTCGATTTCACGCCGGTATTCATGAGCGACCTGCCCCAAATCTCGCGGGTTTTGTCAGGTTTTTCGTTTTCCAAGACCAAATCGAGTTGGGTCGAGCCCAAGGCGTTTCCGGCGAACGTCGAGCTGCAGGTTGCCGCTACGTACGCTTCGAACGGCACGCAGAATATCGACTCGGTGGCGGACACGCGGGGCGTCACGGTCAACGTACACTACTCGATCAGCGAGCTGCCCAAGACCGACTATCAACCGCGACTGGCCGACGATCGGATCGGGCATTTTCTCACGGTCACCAAAGACTATTCGAAAAAGAGCCCCGAAGACCGTTTCGTCCGCTATGTCAACCGCTGGGATTTGAAGAAGGCCGATTCGAGTGCCGACCTCAGCCCGCCCAAGAAGCCGATCATCTTCTGGTTGGAAAAAACCATTCCCTATAAGTATCGCAAGCCGATTCGCGAAGGCATCCTGGAGTGGAACAAGGCGTTTGAGAAGGCGGGTTTCGTCAACGCAGTCGAAGTCCGGCAGCAACCCGACAATGTGACCTGGGAACCGGGTGACATCAACTACAATACGTTCCGGTGGATCACGGCCAGTGCGGGCTTTGCCATGGGACCATCGCGTGTGAATCCGAGGACCGGACAGATTCTGGATGCGGATATCATTTTCGACGCGGACTTTCTTCAGTATTGGAAACGCGAGTATGAAACGTTCACTCCCAAAAGCATTGAACTGCTGACCGGCGGACCGCTCGATCTGGAAAGCTATCGCCAGCAGTTGCAACAGGCCCCGAAGATCGGGCGCGGGCCACACAGCCAACACAGCGCGTGTAATTTGTTTCTCGGGCAATCGTACCAATTGGCGCTCAGCGCGGCGGTCATGGCAGCTCGTGCCCAGAGCCCGGAGGACCTGGAGAAGCTGATCACCCAGGCTCTGAAAGATGTGACCATGCATGAAGTGGGCCACACGTTGGGGCTGCGACACAACTTTAAGGCGAGTACGTTTTATTCTCTTGAGGATGCCAACGATCCGGCCAAGACGAGCCAGACCGGTGTGACCGCTTCGGTCATGGACTACAATCCGGCGAACATCGTGCCCAAGGACGTCGAGCAGGGCGACTATTACTCGACCACCATTGGCCCGTATGACATCTGGGCAATTGAATATAGCTACAAGCCCCTCTCGGGCGGGACCAAGGGCGAGATAGAAGAGTTGAAAAAAATCGCGGCGCGGAGCGGCGAGCCTGGTCTGGCATTTGCCACCGACGAAGATACACGCGGTATTGACCCCGATCCGATGTCGAATCGTTTTGATCTGGGCAACGACCTGCTGGCTTATTCGAAACGCCAGGCAAAGCTCGTCGGCGAAACATGGCCCGACATCATCGATCGCCTGACGAAAGAGGGCGAGGGCTACCAACAATCACGGCGAGCGTTCGGCGTATTGCTGGGTACCTACGGTCAGGCAATGCACTTTACATCCCGCTATGTCGGCGGCCTGTATGTTAGCCGCAGCCACAAGGGAGACGATAACGCGAAACCGCCGTTTACGGTGGTCGGTCCCAAGCAGCAACGCGAAGCACTCGCGCTGCTCGAAGAACACGTTTTCAGCGACAAGCCGTTCCATTTTCCGCCCGAGTTGTACAACTATCTGGCCGCGTCCAACTGGAATCACTGGGGCACCGAGTATCTTTTCCGAGCCGACTTTCCGGCACACGACGTTATTCTGATGTGGCAACGTCGCATTTTGGACCAGTTGCTCTCCTCGCTAACGCTTACCCGACTTCACGACTCGGAACTCAAGGTCGCCGCGGACCAGGAAGCGTTTACTACCGCGGAATTGATTCAGCGGCTAACCAAGACGATCTTCTCGGAAAGTGAGTCGATCGAAAAAGGCGAGTATACGAATCGCAAACCGGCGGTGAGCAGCCTGCGCCGAAACTTGCAGCGGTCGTACCTGCGTCGATTGTCGCACATGGCGATGGGCAACACGGCCGCACCGCAAGACTGTCAAACGATCGCCTATGTGGAGCTCATGAAGCTGAAAGAACGGATTGAAAAGATACTGGAGAGCAAAATTCAATTGGACAGCTACTCTCAGGCACATCTGACCGAAACAGCCAGCCGTATCCAGAAGGTGCTCGACGCGCGTTTGGAGCTCTATGCGCCCTGAGCGGATTCCACCCGATTGTTCCACGTAAACCACCACCCGGCGCTGGAATACCAGTTCCACGATCACTACACGTGAGTGCGACTCGCACCTGAGTCGAGCATCCAGACCTTTGCACTTCGGTCGCGGGGCGTTATCTTAAGGGCGGTGGCGTGGTTTTGCAGCCCAGGGATGGCCATCCCTGGGCTTGATCGGGCTAATTCCAAAAACCTGTCAACGCATCCTCTTCGGAAGACTGATGTCGTGAAACTGATCATCGCGATCATCCAGCCGACACGTTTGGACGCGGTGCAGAAGTCGTTGCTGAAGATTGGCGTGACACGGATGTCGGTCTGCGATGCGCACGGCTACGCCCGACAGCGCGGTCAAACGGAGATGTATCGTGGGCACGAATACAAAACAAACCTACTCCGCAAGATCGCCTTGGAAATCGCGGTCAATGATGATTTTCTGGAACGCACGATCGATGTGCTCATCGAGATCGGTCGGACCAGTACCGAAGGCAACTTTGGTGATGGCAAGATATTCGTCCTTCCGATGGATGAGGCGATACAAATAGGTGGCGAAGAGCGCGGACAGGGGGCGATCTGACGGGACTGTAGGGAACGCCCTCCGTGGCGTTCCAATGCGTCTGAGAGAGTAGAAAGCACCCCGGCTGCTTTTCATCGCGGTTTTCCAAAACCCGTATCTGCCTCAAGCAGCCGGGGTGCTGATACTTTTATTGCCCTGAGCGGCGGAGCGACCTATTGTCTATCCTCTTTCTCACCAGCGATCTGATGATCGCGTCGCAAATCGAAGGTGCCGCCGAGCGGTGTGGTGCGCGGTTGAAGGTTGTCGCGTCGATGGATGCCCTGGCCCAGAAATGTCAGGCAGACGAGGTGGTGCTGGTTCTGATCGATCTCGGCTTTGCCGGATTGGAACTGAAAGAACTCGTCTCGTCGGTCGAGAACTCCCGCTCCGCACGTCCGACAATCGTCGCCTTTGGACCGCATGTGCATGCCAACCGACTTGAGGCGGCCCGTACGGCTGGCTGCGACGAAGTGATGTCTCGCGGTGCGCTGTGTGCGCAGATCGACGACCTGTTACGGCGATACGCCCTGTAGTTGTAGGCCGCAACCTACTCTTCGGCATCATTTTCATCGCCGTCAACACCCAGTACGCCGTTTTCGTCGGTCGTCATGGGCGGAAGTTGGTCGCTTTGCTCGTCTTCATCGAGCGAGATTTCGTCCATTTCGGTCGCGTCCACCGCGCGTCGCATCAGCAAGTAGATCGCAGTCGCGGCTGACCAAAAGAACCCGAGTTGGAAGGCCGGTTTGACCATCAGCACGCAGCCCTGCCAAAAACCGATCAGTGACGCACCGACCGAGTTATCGATTTCGTCCGGCTGTCCGCTGCCAGATCCCCAACCGATCGCCCAATGGCCAAACAGGATCGTGCTGTCGACGAACACCCCGACCACCAGAAAACCGACAACGCCCAACATTGAGGCGACGGTCACCAGAAAGATATAGTAAAGCGGTCGTTGACTGACATAGGCGAAGCTACGGCTGAGCGCATCAAAGGCATCGGTCCGTTCGGTGCTGATGGTCGGCCACATCAGCGGCCAACCGATCGCTAGTCCCAACAGGAGGATGGCCAAAAAAACGCCGCCCAAGATCACCAAGAACCACAACAGTCCGACGAGCCACGCGAGCCAAGTGACTCGCAACAGAAGCCCGACGGCCCATAGGGCCAACACGACGATCAGGACGAGGACAAGTGGCAACACGGGGGCCAGGAAAAAGGCCGGCCACTTCTTCATTTGTTCGGTGAGAGCCTTCAGCAGTCCGAGCCGCTCCTCGCGCGCCAGATCGAGCGCCGCAATGCGTGTAACCGCACCGCCAAACAGTGCCCAGACAAGTGCTTCCCAGAGGCAGCACAAGGAAAAATAAGCGAGGCCGACTACTGAAACGTCCGCTCCAAATAGGCGTACGAACGGGTCGGTTAAATAAGCCCAGACGCCAGGCACGGGCCCGCCGGTCAGCCACGGACCAACATACGGTATCCGACCTGCCACACGTCGCAGCGGGCCAGCCGCCACGGTGCCATCTGCCAGGCTGGAAAAGTTCATTTCCACGCGATCGGGTATTTCAAGATCAGCCCAGGGCCAATCCTGGTAGTCGGCGATGCACATGCCCACAACCTGGTCGTCCGTGCCATCAAACAGAGTGCCGATGACCTTCCAGCCGGCCGAGACGCCCACCAGGGCCACGGCACACAAGAGAAGTACGCTCAAGCTGATGGCCAGGCGGAAGGTCCGCCGTAGTATCAACCAGGGGCAGATATCTTGCCAAATCACTTCGCGTAGGGTTCCGCGGTCATCGCTCATGGCATTCTTCCCCCGAATCTAAGGCTGGTCGTCGTTCACGGCGTGGATATCAAGCGCGAAGATTATACAGAATTTGCCGCAATTCACCAATGAAAGATTAGCGAATGCGAAAGGACGGCATAGCAGGGAGTTTTTAGCCCGAGCCGCCAGGCCGGTCCTGCTCAGGCCGGCCCAGTTCAGTCCGGTCCGGTTTAGGCTGGTCCGGTTTAGGCCGGCAGATCACCCGGCTGCTCCTTCGTCTTCCTCGTCCGAAACGTTCCACGTCGGCAAGACTTGCACCTCGTCGAGCCAGCGGCCAAGGTCAACGAGGCGACATCGGTCACTACAGAATGGCATAGCCGAAGTGTCGGCCTCTTCAAAATCGTTGTGGCAAGTCGGGCAACGCATGGCAGGCTCGCGAGCAGAGAAATTTTGGCACCCTGGTTAAAATCGTGCCGTTATTTATCGGATGACTTCGAATCGGTTTTTGCCCCGGACTTTTTGTCCGATTTCTTGTCCGACGAAGCGTCGTCCTTGGCTTTTTTCGCCTTTTCTTCACCCTTTTTGTACGACTCGCTACGGTAATCGGTTTCGTAAAACCCCGATCCCTTGAACACGATCGCGGCACCGGTGCCGAAAAGCCGGCGCAGCTTCAGCTTGCTACATTCGGGACACTTCCGTTTGACGCCGTCGGTGATCGACTGGAAGAGTTCAAACTCGTGCCCGCAGGCATCACACTCGTAATCGTAGGTTGGCATGGGCCACCACACTCTTGGAGAAATCGTTAATCGTTACTTTTCTGATTCTTCCTGGTCAACACGCTTCTCAGGACCGGTCGACACAATCACTTGCGAAGCACGCACGACGCGATCATGGAGCCGGTAGCCCGGCTGCGTAACCAGGGTCACCGTCCGAGCCGGATGCTCGCTGGAGGGCTGTTGCAGAATCGCCTCGTGATGGTTCGGATCGAATGGTTCGCCGACGGCTTCAATTTCCGTGCAGTGGTGCTGTGACAAGACCGTCAACAATTGCTGCTTGACCAGCTTAAACCCTTCGAGCAGACTCTCGGCACTCTCCGCATTTTCTGCCGACTCGATCGCTCGAGTGATATTGTCCACGGCCGGCAACAGATCGCGCAGCAGTGGCAAAAAGGCATACCGACGGACATCCGCGATTTCCCGGCTGGTGCGGTTGCGTAGGTTCTGCATCTCCGCCTGTAAACGTAGTATCCGATCCGTTGCCTGCTGCAACTCCTCGCGTAGCTGTTCCGGATCGTCGCTCAGGTTCTCCGGCGCGTCGGCCCCATCGAGCCCGAAGACATCGGCCGTTTGTCCGACCAAATCGTCGTCCTGCACAGCCTCTTCCCTCCTGTCGAGCGAATCGTTGTCCATGACCGGTTCATTCTCCGCATCGGGCTGCGAAACTTCACTTGGCGACATAGGGTTTAATCCTCGGTGGGTGTCGCATGGTCATCCGCAGTAAAATAGTCCTTCAGTTTTTTGAAGAAGCTTTTCCTGTGCGGCGCGACATTGGTGTGTTCGACGTCGGCCAGCTCGCGCAAAAGATTCTCTTCGTCATCCGTAATTGTTTTCGGTACTTCGATCATCACCTGCACCAGTAGGTCGCCCAGTCCGTGCCGTCTGGGATCGGGCATGCCTCGGCCGCGAAGCCGGAACACTTCGCCCGTTTGCGTACCGGCAGGGATCTCGATTTCGTCACGTCCCTGCAACGTGGGAATTTCCAACATGGTGCCCAGCGCCGCCTGGGGATAGGTGATCGGTATGCGACAGATAAGGTGTTGTCCGTCGCGTTCGAACAGCGGATGCGAAACGATCGACACAAAACAGTAGCAATCGCCGGGTGGCCCGCCGTTGGTGCTTGGTTCGCCCTGACCGGCAATTCGCACGCGCATACCGTCGTCGACACCCGCGGGCATCTTGACATCTGTTTTCACCGGCCGCAGGACATAGCCGCTTCCTTGACAGCCCTTGCAAGGGCTCTTGATCACGCTGCCGGAGCCCCGGCACGAGGGGCAAGTGGTCTGCATGCGCACGATACCAGCCGACTGAATGACTTTTCCGTGGCCACCACAGTAGTCGCACATTTCCGGTTGGGTGCCCGGTTCGGAGCCCGACCCGTCGCAGGTTGAGCACTTGTGATGACGTTCGAACGAGATCGATTTGTTTGCCCCCGTAGCCGCTTCATGCAAAGTGAGCGAAACGTCGCACCGCACGTCTCGACCGCGACGTGGGCCACGGCGGCTACCACCGGCTCCGCCAAAGATATCTCCGAACAGGTCGCCAAACGCCGAAAAGATATCCTCGACATCCGTAAAATGGGCCCCACCGCCAATCTGGCCGTCGATGCCCGCGTGGCCATATTGATCGTAAACGGGTCGCTTTTGCTTGTCCCCCAGAATTTCAAAGGCTTCGGCAGCTTCCTTAAACCGTGCGATCGCCTCGTCATCGCCCGGGTTTTTGTCCGGGTGGTATTTTATCGCCATCCGCCGATAGGCCGAGGCGATGTCTGCCTGTGAGGCGTCTCGCTCGATCCCAAGGACTTCGTAGTAGCACCGTTTTGTGGTTTGGCCAGTCATGAAAATGTTGGTCGCAGCGTCGAGAGGTCTGACGTGGAGCACACGTCCACCGACTCACGGCTTCACAGCCCGGTGAAAACATTTACCCAATTATAGGCCGCCACTGCAGACGGCGCGAACGGCAGTCCGCTCGCTGGCCAGCCATGCGAAAAAGCGGGCCACCTCGCGGAGCGAAGTGGCCCAACTTCGAGATTCGCCCATCAGACTATGAAATCAGCCGGGCAATGAAATCAGCGAATGCTGCCCGCCACCGGCTGGTTGTCCTGCTCTTTGGCGTCCAGATTGGTAACCAAGGCTTCGGTGGTCAACATGAGTCCGGCAATGCTAGCGGCATTGACCAGAGCCGTCTTCACAACCTTGGCCGGATCAATGACCCCCGCCTTGTACATATCGACGTACTCACCGGCATTTGCATCGTAACCGTGATTGGTCGGCTTGCGACTGACCTCGTCGGCGACCACACTGCCGTCGATACCGCAGTTATCGGCGATCTGGCGGAGCGGGGCGTCGAGTACGCTAAGTACGATATCGACGCCAATTTTTTCATCGCCCCTGGCGCCGGAGCGGGCCTTTTCGACCGCTTCGCGACAACGCAACAGTGCGACGCCGCCACCCGGAAGGATCCCTTCTTCCACGGCCGCACGTGTGGCATGCATCGCATCTTCGACGCGAGCCTTCTTTTGCTTCATGTCGGCTTCGCTATTGGCACCCACCGAGACGACCGCCACGCCACCGGTCAGTTTGGCAAGTCGCTCTTGCAGTTTTTCGCGGTCGTAATCGCTGTCCGTATTTTCGATGCCCTTGCGGATCTGCTCAATACGTTTTTGTACGTCCGACGTTTTACCGCCACCCTGTACGAGGATTGTGGAATCTTTGTCGAGGTTGATCTTCTTAGCCCGACCGAGCTGTTCGAGCGTGACACTCTCGAGCTTGATTCCAAGGTCTTCGCTGATCAGCGTCCCGCCGGTGAGCGTGGCGATGTCACCCAGCATCGCCTTACGGCGATCGCCGAAACCGGGCGCCTTGACGGCACATACTTGCAGCACACCGCGAAGTTTGTTGACAACCAACGCGGTCAGCACTTCGCCTTCGATGTCTTCGGCAATGATCAGCAGCTGCTTGCCCTTTTGTGCCGTGAGCTCGAGGATCGGCACGAGTTCCCGAAGATTGCTGATCTTCTTTTCGTGGATCAGGATATAGGCGTCTTCCAGATTGGCCGACATTTCGGCGGGATTCGTAATGAAGTAAGGCGAGAGGTAACCTTTGTCGAACTGCATCCCTTCGACCAGTTCGAGCGACGTGTCGGTCGACTTGCTTTCTTCGACGGTAATAACGCCGTCTTTGCCGACCTTTTCCATCGCGTCGGCCAGCAGATCGCCAATCTCACGATCGTTGTTGGCGCTGATGGCGCCGACATGGGCGATTTCATCCTTGTTCGAAACTTTTTTCGCCATCGCGTCGAGCTTCTCGGTGGCCGCAGCAACCGCCTTGTCGATGCCGCGGCGAACGTCCATCGGGTTGCTCCCGGCTACGATGTTTCGCGTGCCCTCTTTGAGAATCGCCCGAGCGAGCACCGTGGCGGTGGTCGTCCCGTCACCCGCGATGCTCGAGGTCTTGTCAGCTACTTCGTGAACCAACTTGGCGCCCATGTTTTCGAACGGATCTTCCAGCTCGATTTCTTTGCTCACCGTCACACCGTCTTTGGTGACCGAGGGACTACCAAAGCTGAGAGCGATGATTACATTGCGACCGGTCGGACCCATCGTAATGGCCACGGCGTCGGCGAGCTTGTCGACGCCTCGAAGCATTTTCGACCGCGCCGAATCTTCAAACATCAATTGTTTTGCCACGGTATTACTTCCTATTGAGGATGGTTATTGGGAAATGGTTCGCTGGGCCCCGTTGCATCTCTGAGACCCCCGTTGCATCTCTGAGACGCAGACGCTCGGTCACTTAGCCGAGGATCTTGGCCAGGATATCACTTTCCCGCATGATCTTGTATTCGTTGCCGTCGACTTCGACTTCCGAGCCGCCGTATTTTCCGAAGATTACCTCGTCACCGACGGCGACCGAAATCTCGCCCCGGTTGCCGCTATCGAGCAGTTTGCCCACACCCACGGCGACCACCTTGCCGCGCTGCGGTTTTTCCTGAGCCGAATCGGGCAGCACAATGCCGCCGGCAGTCGTTTCTTCCGCGTCAAGCGGTTCGACAACAACGCGATCGTCAAGCGGACGAAGATTAATCTTGGCCATGATTCGTTTTCCTTATCGTTACGAGTTTCAATTTTCTGGTATGTCTTTAAATTGTTTTCTTGGCGGTCGAAGTTCCCGTCAGCCGGAGTGTTTTACATCATGCCGGGCATGCCACCACCCATGCCTGGCATGCCACCACCCATGCCGCCCATACCTCCCATGTCTGGCATCCCACCGCCCATGCCATGATCATGGGGATCGCCACCCTCTTCTTCCTCTTTCGGAATCTCGGTGATCAACGATTCGGTGGTCAGCAACAGCGCCGCGACGCTGGCGGCGTTTTGCAGGGCCGTTCGAACCACTTTGGCCGGGTCGATAATCCCGACGGCCACGAGGTCAACGTATTCACCGCGATTCGCGTCGTAGCCTTCGTTCTTGTTCTTGAGCTGACGGACTCGATTCACAACGACCGCCCCGTCAGTGCCGGCATTATCCGCGATACATCTCAGCGGATGGTCGAGCACGTTACGCACAATATCGACACCCCGCTGCTCGTCGCCTTCGAGCTCCAGTTTCGACAGTGCCTTTTCGCTGCGGATAAGCGCCACGCCGCCACCCGGTACCACGCCTTCTTCCAACGCGGCTTGCGTCGCGCTCTTGGCGTCCTCCAACAGCGTCTTGCGTTCCTTCATTTCGGTTTCGGTTGTAGCACCACAGTTGATCTGAGCCACGCCACCGGCCAGCTTAGCCAACCGCTCTTGCAACTTCTCGCGATCATAGTCGCTGTCGGTCGTTTCCATTTCCGCACGAATCTGATCGACACGACCCTGGACGGCATCTTTGCTGCCCGCTTTGCCGACCATCGTCGTCTCGTCACTACTGATGATTACCTTGCGGGCCCTGCCAAGGTCCGAAATCTTGACCGCATCGAGCGAGATCCCGAGGTCCTTGAAGATGGCCGTCGCACCGGTCAATACGGCGATGTCGCCGAGCATGGCCTTGCGTCGGTCGCCATAGCCCGGCGCCTTAACCGCACAGACATTGACGATGCCTCGTAGTTTGTTGACGACCAGCGTCGCCAGGGCTTCGCCCTCAATGTCTTCGGCAATGATCAATAGCGGTCGGCCCGCCTTCGAGACCGCTTCGAGCAGCGGCACCAAGTTCTTGACGCTGGAAATCTTTTCTTCGTAAACGAGTACCAAACAGTTTTCGAGCACCACCTGTTGGTCGTCCTCGTTCGTAACAAAATGTGGCGAAAGGAATCCGCGGTCGAATTGCATACCCTCGACCACTTCGACGTAGGTTTCGTTTCCGCGGCCCTCTTCCACCGTGATCACGCCGTCCTTGCCAACTTTGGCAAAGGCATCGGCCAACACCGCGCCGATCGCTGAATCGTTGTTGCCGGCAATCGCGGCAATCTGTTGCAGTCGCTTCTTGTCTTTGACGTCGACCTTCTCGGCCATCTTCAGCACGGCGGCCGAAACAGCCTGGGCCGCCTTGCCAATGCCGCGGCTCAGCGCCATCGGATCGGCACCTGCGGCGATCATTTTCAGACCCTCGCGAAAGATGCCTTCAGCCAATACGGTAGCCGTGGTGGTGCCATCGCCGGCCACGTCGTTGGTCTTGCTGGCGGCTTCCTTAACCAACTGGGCACCTAGGTTTTCGTTGGGATCCTCCAACTCGATATCCTCGGCCACGGTGACGCCGTCTTTCGTTATCTTGGGCGACCCCCAACCTTTGTCGAGGACCGCGTTGCGACCGCGAGGGCCCAATGTGCTGCGAACGGCCCGGGCTAATTTTGATACGCCCGAGGCCAGCGGCCCCCGAGCTTCCTCATCAAAGACCATCTTTTTAGCCACCGTGGATTCCTCCTGGTTAATGAATATGACGTTTGTCTTATTTTGACGTGGGATTTCAAATAGCTTGTAGCGAACTCTGCCGGCGTGCCCGATCAGACACCATCTCTGCTTCAGTCCCGCCCAGTCTGACATACCTCCGCCGAGCCTGAACACCCCCACCGAGTCTGAACTCTGAGCGTCTACTGGCAGACGATGTCGGTCAACGAGGTCTCATAAAGCAAGCACCATGCCAAGATTGCCTCATCACCCCTAAGTCTTTTGATGAACATATTTTAAGAAATTTGCAAATGGTTTTGCTGGACTGGGTATCTGTAACTTAAACGCCTGGATCATGCCATTTTGGCAGTCTTTGCTCGAACGACTTTTTCAACGGGCCTGCTAACGTCGACCGTCTTTTAGGCAGATTTGATTAACACATCCAGAATGACCAGCGGTGTCTTCCTTTGTTGCTTTAACGATGCATCCATGCCTGAGGGGATGCCGAAATGGTCGTGTGCTCGGACCGCACGTTCTTGCCCGGCCATGCGTACCATTCCTTCGCCGCGAACGATCGAGACAATTCGAAAACTATCTGGCGGCAAGGACAAGCCGTTCTGGTCAATCCGGGCCACGGACAGTTCCAACCCGCCGCTGCCGTTGCGATCGGTTTGAGAAGCGGGAATGAGTGTCTTTCGATGTGATGTGCTCAGAGCTTCGGCTGCTGCGATTTCACGTTCGAGATAGATCGAATTGTTCATTTGCTCGCTAGAAAGTTCGGTGCGCTCTAGGTTCTCAATTTCGCAATCGAGCGATTCAACATCCAGAAAGACGCCCCAGCCCGCCTGCTTTAGCGAGCCGAAAATGAACGGCACGTGATGTACCGTGTCGCTGGTATTCACATAGCCATGCAGCGTCTTGGGTGGGATGGGCATGGCGTAGCCTTCGGTCACTTCCGCACAATAATCGCCCAAGATCGTCTCGCCCAGGAGCGGCTCATAGCCGAGGTGGATCTCGACACCCTCTTGATGGCGGTGCGTGGGCACGTCGCGAGCTTCATCGCTCAAATAGGCCAGGTTCCACGAATGATGGTCGCCGTAGACCAAGGGCACGATCGTGATTCCCAGGTTGGGTACGACAAAGCTCGCCTGCTCCGGCGCGCTCGTGTCTTGCGTGAAGTGAATGCCATCGGACGTCATGATCTGCTGCATGATCTCGCAAAACTGCCGCCCGATCCGATCGATCTCGGTGTCGTGCGATTCGCGGTAGTCGCGATCGATGCTGTCGATGATTCTTAACACACCTTGGTGATATCGGTGCAGGATCGAGATCACGGCCCGAAAATCAGTGGCTATCGGGCCCATGGCATAGCCGGCCAAGTCGGACAGAGTTTCGGTGGCTCGCTTGCGGTAAGCGGTCGCCAGGGGCGTGGTGGTCGGTAGGTTTTCAATGGCCAGACGTGTAGCGTGGAACGCGCCGATCACATGCGACCGAAACGCATAGCTGTAGAGCCGGGCCAAGCCAATATCTTCCGGCGTAATATCTTCGGAGCTGCGGTTGTTCCGGTGGCTTTGGTCTGCCTTCTCGACAAGGCCTTCGTAGTTAGGATGCATCTGTAGATTCACGTTGCAATTCCTGAATAAAATGGTCCGCCAGGGCCGGCAGATCGTAGCGAAGGCGCCAACCCCAGTCGCTTCGAGCGGAAGTGTCGTCGATTGTGGTTGGCCAGCTTTCGATCAGCCGTACGAGCGATGGATCGGGTTCGAATGTTACCTCTGCATCCGAGACGCGGTCGGTAATCGCTTCGGCCAATTCGCTAGCCGAGGGTGCGATGGCATGAATGTTGTAGACGCGTCGTGTCAGATCGGCCTGTGGTGCGTGTAACAAGTCATCGATGGCGTACAAAGCATCTTTGACATAAATGATCGCAGGCCGCGTTTCGGGGCGAACCTGAAACACAAATCGCCGTGAGCGAACCGATTGGACGAATGCTTGCGAGGCATACGCACTGGCAGCACCAGGTGGGGCAAACGGCGACACGACGACCGGCAGGCGAATGCACCGAAAATCGATGCCATGTTGCTCATGGTAGTAGACGCCCAGCCGCTCGCAAGCGACCTTGGTGGCACCGTAGAGTCCGCTGGGCCACTGCGGAGAGTCTTCTGGCAGCGGGTTGCGAAGGCGACCGCCGTAGGTAGCTAATGTGCTGGTGAAAAGCACCTGCTTGACGTCCGTCTGGATGGCCACTTCGAACAGACCAAAGGTCCCGTCCATGTTCACGCGCCAAGCCTGCTGTCGGTCCAGTTCGCAACTGCCTGAAAGAAGCGAAGCGAAGTGCAGAATGCTGTCCGGCTTATACCGTTTCAAGGCGGAGAGCAAATCCTCGCGTTGAGTCAAATCGCCTCGTACATATTGGCAGCCTTCCGCCACACGGGCAGCCGGATGCTGAGCAATGTCGAACAACACAACCCGATCGCCGTGGCCGACAAGGTCAAACGAAAGCTGGCAAGCCAGATTACCGGCTCCGCCCGTGATTAGGTAAATTTTTGACATGGCGGTAGCGACATGAAGATTGGTTCATCCGACAGATATAACAGGTTTGGATTGTTTTATGCGTCTTTGGGTCGCGGTGTGAAGTCGGCATCGGCCTCAATTCCCACGGCAAAGCCGGCCAGCAGATCGGCACACTTGTCGAGGTCGTCGAGCGAGACCATCTCGACCGCACTGTGCATGTAGCGATTCGGAACGCTGACCAGCCCGGCGGCGACCCCGGCACGTGTGATCTGAATTGCGTTGGCGTCGGTGCATGTCCCTTGGCCGTAGGCGGCCCATTGGCACTCGATATCCGCCGATTCGCTCACGGCGCGTAGACGCTCGACGACCACTGGGTTCATGTTGGGTCCGCGGTAGATGACCGGCCCGCCACCAAGCTTGACGTCGCACTCCTGCTTCTTGTCGACCGTGGGACAATCGGTTGCGTGGGTCACATCGACGGCGATGCCCACATGCGGATCGATGCCGAACGCACTCGTCGCCGCGCCTCGCAAGCCGATCTCTTCCTGAACCGTGGACACGGCGTAAAGCGACACGTTCAAGTCCTGCTGACTCGCCCGACGCAACGCTTCGACGCAGACCCAAAGACCCGTTTTATCGTCCATGCCGGGCGAGTTCGCCTGCCCGTTGCGCATCTCCTGATAACCAAGCTCCAAAGTAACCGGATCGCCGATCCGCACGATCTGGGCAGCTTCGTCTTTATCTTTGGCGCCGATGTCGAGCCACAGATCCTTGGCCTTGACGACCTGCTTGCGTTCGGTTTCGTCGAGCAGGTGAATCGCCTTGCGGGCAATGACGGCGGGAATCGGCCCGTCGTCGGTCCAGATCGTCATTCGCTGGCCGATCAATTGCTGCGGATCCCAGCCGCCAATGGTGTTTGAATAGATGAATCCCTCGTCGTCGATATGTGTCACCAGCAATCCGATCTGATCGCAGTGGCCGGCCAGCATAACACGTAGCGGTGCGCCGGGATTCTTGCAGGCGATCACGTTGCCGTGCAGGTCGGTCTTCACCTCATCGGCAAAGTCGGAGACATATTGGCGAACAATCTCCTGGACCTGCTGTTCGTAGCCGGACGGACTGGGCGTCTCGAGTATCTGTTTGAGGAAATCCTTGGCGGCGCTCTGCATGGCGACTCCTGTCGGCTGTGGATCGGCTCGTGTGACCAAGCACGGTATCGTACCGGGCGGTGCGAATCGTTGGCAAGCGTCTCCGTCTACTTTTACCTCGTCTCCTTTTACTTTTGACGCTTGGACCGGTAAGATAGCACACGTCTCGAAAGCGGCATTTTTTGTGGTTGCTGGGATCGAAACACTTAGAACAGGTCCCACTGGCGTGCTGAGCGAAAACCGCTGTTTGAGGCCGGAATAACAGGACCGCGTCCGCTCTGCGTGTGTGCGACTCGCACCTAAAATAAAGGGGAATAAAGGGGAAAGTGACATGCAAAAAATTGTCTGCCTTGCCACGTTGACGATGCTTTGTTTTGCGACCACTGTCCGTGCCGCCGAACCGCAGCCGACCGAAGAAGGTTTCGTTCCTCTGTTCGACTGCAAGACGCTCGACGGCTGGCAGGGATCGGTCGACGGCTATCAGGTGGAAGACGGGATGTTGGTGTGCATACCGGACAAAGGCGGGAACCTGTTCACGAAGAACGAATTCGACGATTTCATCTTACGTTTCGAGTTTCAGTTAACCCAAGTTCCCCAGTAAGACGTCAGACATACCTTATTTTCTAGGGTGGCGGGTGCAAAGTCGTCACTACATTTGAGTTTGGTTTATTCTCGGCAGCCGAAGTTTGAGGCG
>Ga0310123_10001053_pt1 | contig 23525 bp, 16 predicted proteins | sample CB6_AW_1057_MG_FD_203505 | JGI IMG/M metagenome (GOLD analysis project Ga0310123, IMG submission 203505) | Marine microbial communities from Western Arctic Ocean, Canada - CB6_AW_1057 | ecosystem: Environmental > Aquatic > Marine > Oceanic | place: Canada: Western Arctic Ocean | collected... | reverse complement strand
ACCCCACCGCCACAACCGATATCACGGGCACGAAGGTTTCCTGGCAGATCGATGACCCGGAGAACCGCCACGGCGCCGCGCCCGAGCAGCGCTCCGGAGCGTGGTCCGACCGGGCGTCGCACGAACATCGAGTGCCCTTGTGAAATCACCTTCTGAACGGCGACCCTTCCACTCACGTCCACGTGTGCGAGCTCGGCCGCGCTCGCCGTGCCCACATGCACGAGTGGGGCGGTCAGCTCGACAACCGACTGGCCGGCGGCCGAGCGCGGCAGGGCACTGTCCAAGCACTCATCCACGGTTCCGGCGCCGAACGCGGCGTTGCCAACCAGTGACACGTCCCAGGCGAGCGGCAGCCACATCGATGCACCGCTTCTTGTAAAAACGGCTAAAGCTCGACATCGGTGATCCCTGCGGCTCGAAGCTCGTCGGTCGCCCACTGGACTGTCTTGGCTCCGGACGGAAAACCAGAGACGCGGCCCCAGAGCTGTCCCCCGCCGATCTCACCCGTCCGACGGCTCTCGTGTGAGATGCCGACGATCGTCTCCAGTAGCGCCTGGATCGAATCGCCGTTCAGATCGGCGTGTCGTTCTTCCCCTGCGCGCACCAGCACTGGAACAGCGGGGCGCCCGCTGAGAACCTCGAGGGAATGGGGCGCGAGCACTGCGGGCCGCGTCAGCCCGAACCACCCACCGCCAGCGTCGGGTTGTTGTGCCCGGACGCCCACCGCCGCCACGCCAAAGAACGCAAGCGTGATCCCCACTTGGACGGACGCGATGCGCATGCGCTAGTCCTCGTGCACGTTGATCAACGCGTAGGTGATCGACTCCTCATCCGCCAGCTTGACCTGATGCCACGAACGCGCAGGCACATGGAGCATGTCGCCCTTGGTGATGTGGAACTCTTGCGCGCCACTCAGCTCTGGTCGCTGCTCATCCCGCGGCAGCCCCTCAACCCAGTTCGTGCGCTCACCGCCCACCAGCACAGTTCCCGACCCGTCGAGCACCACATAGGTGTCCCACTTGGTCTCGTGGATCTCGGGTTGGGTGTAGCCTGACCGATAGATAATCTGCACATCGTGCGGTCGATGGTCGGCCCTCGGGAGAGCATTCAAGACCGCGAACTGTGTACCGAAGATCCCCGGGCCGTCACGAAGCTCGCCTTCGAGCTCGCTCTTGAACCCGGCGAACGAGTCCGCGTCCCAATGCAGAAACTCCGACGGACGGGGCTCGTTCGTCACACCGGCAAACGGATCCTGGGCCGACGCCTGCGGGACGCCAAGTCCGACGACAACCGCGACGAGAAACACGAATCGCATGGGAACACCTCCAGGGCTGCGGAATCCAAGGATGTCACCCAACCGCGGGCGACATGGCTCTCGATGATCCGCTGCATCATAACCGCGCTGGGGTCTTGAAGCGTCCCACAGATTGCAACTGAACCGAATCGGCTCACGACCTGGTGCCACCGCCGCGTCTGCGCCTCTCTTCTAACCGGCCACGTGGTGATGAGCGACTGGAGCTCCGCAGGTTAGAGGGATCGTACTAGTTATTTGACACTACGAGATCGACAATGACAAGAACAGTTGACCGCTAGCCTGACAGAGCATCGGCATGCTCGTGCACAAGCCGATAGACATCGTCCCATGACTCGGCGCGAGGGGCGGCCACGCTCTTGTTGGAGCTGTTTCCGAAACAGATCGTGTGGAAACCTTCACCGCGGAGTCGTTCAATGTTGGCTGGGTTGTCTTCTATGTAGATGTCCGCCCCGACTTGTTCCTTGTCCTTCATGAAGCAGAGATCCCAGTAAGGAATCCCGTTACGGTCAAGCCAGTCGATGGTCTGACTCACCGCCAGTTTGTGGAAGTAGTGAATGAACAGGCGGTGCGTCACGATTCGAATGCGAGCGCCTTCGTCAGAGAGCTTCCGGAGATAGAGCCGAGCTCCCGGGATCATCGGTGAGGTTTCGAACAGTTGCCGCTGTGTGACGGCGAACCTGTGCAAGCTCTCGTACTGGTCAGGCTTCTCGATACCCCACTCGTCGAGTCCATACGAGACTTCAGTCGTCAGATCGTCCAGCGGTCGCTCCAACCATTCGGCCGCGATCTCTCGCATCCGGCCGTAGAAGTCTGAACACACGCCATCTAGGTCTACACCGATAATGGTTCCTTTGAGACTCATGGCAGCCTTACGTCACGTAGAAGCGCACGGTAGGTCGGCATCGACTACCGAAAAGCCAAAATATAGGTCCGGAACTCAGAGTTACCGACGACCAGCGTGTTAGGAACGCGCCTCTGCTGACACTCGCACACAATCGGCCTCACACCTCCTATCGAAGAGACTGTGAAGTGCAACAGAACTTTGTCGGCCACCATAAGTAAGAATGACCTTGTCGCCGAGTTGAGGGCTGCTGCAGGAAGCAAGGCGCGCTGTCCCCCCCCAACTACTGGATGTGTTCGCGAAGGCCACGAACCATCGCGGCCAGCAAGTGCTTCAACTGATGGTCTTCGCTGTCATGAGAGGTGTCCGGCCCCTCTCGGAAAAGGCCACCCCGGGTCCACCGGCTTTCCCAGATAGCGCGAAAGGCTTTCCGCATACTCTGCGCACCACTTCACCTGAAGCGGCTGTAGCGCCAGCGGTGTGAGACCTCCTGCTTCTGGATACCGTGCAGCCACCCCCCGCGCGGTCGCAACCGCGGCGATGGCGTCAGCGCGAGCGTCGTGGGCCTGACCTAGGTCATAGCCGTAATGCGCCGCCACCGTGTCCAGCTTTCGGTTGCCCCGCCTATAACGGTCCATCGCTCGGTCGATAACGAGCGGGTCGATAATCTCCGGCTTGCCAATGCTCACGCCGTGTCTCTGTGCTTCGGCCAGGACAAAGGGCCAGTCGAACGGAGCGTTGTAGATGACCAACGGGATCCCCTCGTCTGCCGCCTCGTCGACCAGGCGTGCAACGTGTTGTAGCGCCTCGACCGGAGTTATTCCCTCGTGCCGCGCTCGCTCCGTGGTGATCCCGTGGATGTCGCTCGCTTCCACTGGGATTGGAACGCCGGGGTCGACAATCCCGTCCCAGCTCATATCGGATACCGACCCATCGTCGGCCACCAGAACGACCGCGGCTTGGACAATCCGGTCCGCGACCGGATCGAGTCCAGTCGTCTCCAAATCCAATCCGACAAGCGTCTTCTGATACCAGTACGACAGGTTTCAAGCCCCTTGAGAGGTACAGAGAAGTTGCCCACGACAGTATCATGACCACGAGGAGCCACCCCGGCGTTTACGTGACGTGCCCATCAGGGACGCTGTCCTTGGATCCGAACGAAAGGATATATGCGAGACGCGACGTTTTTCGGTTCGTGCGCTGGACCGATCCGCTATCGGTCTCCTTTCGCCTTAGTCTCAGCGAACTGACTGGAATTCTTGACCAGCCGCCGAGGGTGACGGCGATTACCGGAAGATGCCACCCCACAGGATCGCGCCGATCGATCGCAACAAATTCTGTCAAACTGCCGGACGAGATTGCTCAGGACGTGGCGCGTACCCGATTGCCTAATAAAGGGTAGTTTAGTAAGTCCGATCGATTGCCGGGCTTTCGTGTCGACAGAGGCAACCAGAAGACACCAGCAAAAGGGCCACTGCCTTGTCCCAGTCCTCCGCTCCAAGAGCATCCCCGGAAAGCGACCTCACCCTGTTGGCCATCGGCGACGTCCACTTGGGAACGCGTCCCTCGAGTCTTCCCGAGAACCTCAAGGACTCTGGAGTCGATCCCCGGACCCTCACTCCCGAGTCCGCCCTCCAGTCTGCCGTCAATTACGCTGTCAAGGCCGATGTCGACGCCGTGCTCTTTGCCGGCGACGTCGTCGAAAGTACCAACGCTCGCTTCGAAGCCCTTCGTCCCCTCGAATCTGGGGTCCAGCGGCTGCTCAAGGCTGGCATCCCGGTCCTGGGTGTCGTCGGCAACCACGACGTCGAAGCGCTCCCGCGCTTGGCGCGCATGATCGAAGGGTTCGAGGTTCTAGGAGACGGCGGCTGCTGGCAGTCGCGCGTGATCCACAAAGCTGGCCGTCCCGCCGCCGAGATTCTTGGCTGGTCCTTCCCCGAGAGACGGGTTCGCAACAGCCCGGTTGCCGATCTAATTAACAACCCCGTTGCCGCCAGTCACCCGGGCATCCCGCGCATTGGTCTTCTGCATGGCGACCTCGACGCTACGGGTGGAAACTACGCGCCTTTCACCAGCGGTGAACTCTCGCAGGCGGGTCTGGATGCCTGGCTGCTCGGCCACATCCACAAACCGTCGTTGTCCGCGACCCTATGCGCGGATGCGCCCGGCCCACGCGGCTATCTCGGGTCGCTTATGGGGCTCGACCCGGGCGAGATGGGACAGCACGGGCCTTGGCTAGTGCGTGTGACCGCGGCCGGCAAGGTTGTGCCCCAACACTTGCCGATGGCGCCGCTGCGTTGGGATAGTTTTGACCTTCGCGTAGGACTGGACGAGGGACCCGACGATGTCGGCGATCGTCTGCTCGATGAAGCGGTGCGCGCCGCACGCGAGCTTCAGGACCAGGGATCCGTCCCCCTGGCCCTCGGTCTGCGCCCACGCCTGGTGGGGCCGAGCCGCCACTACGACGAACTGCGGAAGGCGACAGAAGCAGGAATCTGGAAAGGAAATGCGCGTTCGGCTGGCGAGACGCTCGTGTTCATCAACAAAGTGCTCAATGGTCTCGAACTTGCGTATGATCTTCAAGATATAGCGCGTGGCGACGACCCGCCTGCGCTGCTCGCTCGCAAACTGCTCGCCCTGGAGCACCCGGGCGACGAGCGAAGCGGGTTGCTCGAAGAAGCCCGTTCACAGCTTCGTGGCCTTGCGAATTCGTCTCGGTGGTCCGCTTTGCGGCAAGAGCGCGATCCGCCAGACCCCCTCAGCGACGAATCGCTGACGACCCTGCTCACCCGATCCGGAACGGCGGCATTGAACCAACTTCTTTCACAAGTCGATCGCAGCTCGGACGTAGACTCGTGAAGCTTCGTCGACTGGCGATCGAGCGCTTGCCTGGTATCGACCGGCCTTTCGAACTAGAGAAGCTGGCCGATGGCCTCAACATCATCGTCGGGCCGAACGGTACCGGAAAGTCGCGGCTGTGTGCGGCGACACAGGCGCTGCTCTGGCCAGAACATGCGACCAAGGGCGGCGGTCTCGCCGCCAATGCCCTACTCGAACACTCCGGTACGCACTGGCGCGTCACATGCGATGCCTCGGACTACGGCTGGCAACGTGACGGCGTCGACTCCGACCCGCCCCCGCTTCCGGGCGAACATCTCCACACATGCTTTTTTATGGGCCTGCGCGATCTGCTCGACGATTCTGATAGCGCGGGCAAGAATCTCGCTGGCGTGATTCGGAGTCAGATGTCGGGCGGCTTCAATATCGAGGCGGTCCGCCGGCACATTGAAATGTCGGTTTCGACACAGGTGGGTAGAAAGGAGAGCAAGGCCGTCACCAGTGCCGAGAACGAAATTCGACAAGCTGAACAGAAGCAGGCTGGCGTGGCCCTTCAGGAGGAGGAACTCGACGCGCTGAAAACCCGCGCCGACGACGCCGAGCGGGCTCAGCAACGCCTCGTCCACTACGACACGGCGCTCTTCCTGCAGAAGCAGCAAGTCGAGCACGCGCAATGCGAAAGCGACCTCGCCGCGCTGCCCGAAGCGCTCTCGCACCTCGACGGCGAGGAACTCGAGCGGCTTAAGAAGCTGGACGAACACCTGGCCGAAAAGCGCAGCGATCGTGAAGCTGCTAACAACGCGCTGACGGATTACCTCAGAGCCGCGCGCGACAGTCGGCTCGACGAGCCGGTAGAAAGTGCCTCACTTGCTACCTGGCACGGACGGGCCGAGAGTCTCTCCGAAATCGAGCACAATCTGGACGTCGCGGGCCAGAACGCGCGCGCGACCTACGAGGCGCTGGTGAACCGGCGGCGAGCACTAGGGGGTGGTGCCAATGCTGACGCCACCCTGGCGATCGAAGACGATGCCGATCTCTTCGCATTTTTGCGCGAGAGCCAGAAGCTCGCGACCGAGCGGGAAACGCTGACCACGAGGCTGGCACAGCTGGCGTCGCATGAATTCAGCGACGAAGATGCGCGGAGGCTCGCTCTGCTGAAGCGCGCCACCGAATCTCTGCGCGCCTGGTTGCGTGCCCCCGACCCCGGTCTTCAGACGACCGGCGGGACGATCTGGCCTCCACGCGTCCACTTTTTGGCAGCCGCGGTCGTGCTTGGCGCAATCGGATTGGTGTTGCACTTCGCGGTAGCTCTGACGGCTCTCGCGATCGCAACGGCCGGCGTGGGCGCCGGTCTTACGGTCGCCGGGCTCCTGTCTCGCGTACGGGCCGAGGGATCGAGCGCGACCGATTGGCGCGTGGTTGCCGAACAGCAATTTCCAGAAGGCAGCGATGCGCAACCCGTGAGCTGGACGGCGGATGACGTTGCCGCGAGCCTTCGCCAGCTCGAAGAAGAACTGGCAACGCTTGCCGCCAAATCCGAGCACGACCTGATTCGCAAGGTCGAGCGCGAACAATTCGAAGTCGACTTGAAGAGCCTGGAGACACCCGCGGCCCATCTCGAAACCCGCCGCAAGACCCTCGCCGAGCGCCTCGGCCTGGATGTCCTGCAGCCCGACGCCGAGATGGTCGACCTCGCACGTACCCTCGATGCATTGCGTACCGCGCAGGCCGAGGACAGAAGCGCCGCGGCGAAGCGCAATGCGCTCAAAGAACAAAGGAAGGGGTTACTCGCAGACATCGCCGCCTTTCTGACCGGTCTGGGCGAGAGCGAGCCGACGGACGCGGCGTCGGCAAGAGCGGGGACTCGTACGCTCGAAGAGCGCGACCGCACGCTGCGGGCCGCGACGGCCGATGCAAAACGAGAAGAGCAGACCCGCGAACGACTCGACCGCGAGATTGAAGGGCTCAGCACGGAAAGAGCGCAGATCTTCCGGGTGGCTGCGCTCGAAGGTGACGATCACGTGGCACTTACGCACTTGCTGGACCAGCTCGATCGCTACGGAAAGCTGACCCACGCGCTCGAAGAACATGCGTCCGTCATAAGACGAGCTGAGACGGCGCTCGAATCCGCTGGGGAGGGCGCGCTCGCGCAACTCGACGCTACCCGGCTGGCCAATGAGAAAGCGTCGCTGACCACAGAATCAGGACAGCTCGGAGAACTCAATCGCAAGATCGGCGAGATCACTTCCCTCGCGGGCACCGCCCGCGAGGGTCACGACCTCGAAGACGCGATTGCGAAGAGGAGCGCGATGCTCGGCGAGCTGCGCGATCGTCGCGACGAGGCCCTTGCCGCGAAAGCGGGCGGCTTCCTGATCGATAGCATCCGTCACGAGCACGAAAGCAGCCAGATGCCAAGGGTGCTCGAACGCGCCCGCCACCACTTCGGTGCTTTTTCCCACCACCGCTATGAGCTGAACGTATCGTCCCGCGATGATGCCTCGTTCGTCGCCGTCGATGTAAAGAGTGGGGAGGGGCTGAGCCCAGACAAACTCTCGGATGGAACCCGCGCCCAGCTCATTCTAGCCGCGCGCCTGGCTTTTGCCGAAGAAGCGGAGCAGGACGCGAATCTTCCTCTCTTCCTCGACGAAGCGCTCGACCACAGCGACCCCGATCGCTTCCACGCCATCGCGCGCAGCCTTGCGCGCATGGTGGCCGATGACGCGCGCCAGGTCTTCTACTTCAGCAATGACCCAACGGATGTCGAGCGCTTCCAGGCCGCGTTCGATGAGGAAGGCTGTGATCAGATCAGGTCGATCGATCTCGCTGCCATTCGCGGTCAGGTGGCGAGAGTGGATGGACCCCAGGCGCTGCGCGTCGCACCGCTCACTCCGGTGCCGAACCCGGCCGGCGAGAGCGCCGAGAGCTACGGCGACGCAATCAGCGTCGCGGCCCTCGACCCGCGACTCGGAGCCTTCGCCAACCCTCTCTACTATGTGCTGCGCGACACGCTCCCGGTCCTGCACGAGTTCCTGGAGGCGCGGATCGAAACCGTGGGTCAGTGCCAGAGCGTTCTTGAGAGCGGGGTCCCATTTGCAGACAAGGTCGTTGCCGGAAGCGAGGTCGGTGCACGACTTAAAGCCCGCATCGCACTCTTTGAAACATTCTGCCTTGCGTGGCGTGAAGGCCGTGGCAAGAGCGTGGGGCGTGCAGAGATCGAAGAAAGTGGCGCCGTCTCGGATACGTACCTCGACGCTGTCGCCCAGTTCGCCGCAGAGATCGGTGGTGATGCTGAGCGCCTGATCGCTGCGCTACGCGAGCGCTCGGATCCGCGATTCAAGGGCTACCGTGGCACATCGGCGGACGATCTCGAACGTTTCTTCATTGAGAGCGGCCACCTCGACGAGAGCCCGATCCTGGGCGAGAGCGAGATCATCGAGCGCGCAATCGGTACCCCAGCCGCTAGTCAGGTCTCGGTCAAAACCGCGGCCAAGCTGCTGCATGAGTGGTGGAGCTTGAGCGAGCCTACCACGAGCCAACGTTAGCGGCCGGTGCCGTCGTGACCCTCCTGCATCAGACTCCAGAACTGTCGTTCCGCGTTCTCAGCTTTTCAAGCAGCCCCGTGCGGCGGGGCGTACGCCGTTCGCAAGCGGCCCGCAAGGCAGCTTCGTCGGCCGCGAGAAGAATCCTGGACCTGGCGCGGGTGACGCCGGTGTAAAGCAGCTCGGGACCGGCGAGCTCATGCGGCTCAGGGGGCAATATCAGCAGCACGGAGTCAAACTCGCTGCCCTGGGAGCGATGCACGGTCATGGCCCAGGCGGTATCGTGGCTGGGCAGGGCAGCCAGCGGCACACTGCGCGGCTCCTGGAGACCGGAAAACCAGGCTGTGACACCTCGCCCATCCTTCCCATTCAGGAGCACGCCGACGTCGCCGTTGAAAAGTCCGCTGTGGGGGTCGTTGGCCGTCACCAGCACGGGTCGGCCGTGGGCCCATTCGCCGGCGGGCAGCCCCTCGCTGCGCAGTCTGGCCTCGACTTGTGTGTTGACGCCTTCGACGCCGTAAGGGCCACGCCGGAGGGCGCAGAGGATCCGCACGCGCGCCAGGGCGGCCAGGGCGTCCTCGGGAGTTAACGCTCGAACGACGGCCATGACGTGGGGCCATACCTGGCCCAGGGCGTCGCCGACCTGCGCCGAACGATAATGGACCAGCTCTTCCCGATGGTCTTCGTTGGCCAGCGTCAGTACGGCGGCATCGCCGTCGTAGTTGCGAATGGCCGCGGCGAGGCGGCTGATGCCGGGGTGCGACTCGAAGCGGTAGTTGCGGTCAAGCTCGACGTGGCAGGCGTGCAGGTCGCCACCGGCGCCACTGTCGGCGGCCGCGATCATCTCGGCCAGCACGCGGCCCGGTTGGACGCTTTCCAGCTGGCGGTGGTCCCCGAGCACGACGAGGCGGGTGCCGCGTCCCAGGGCGGACAGCAGGCGGTCCCAGAGGACGAGGTCCAGCATGGAGGCTTCGTCCACGACCACGACGTCATAGGGCAATGGGTTGCCGGAATGGAAGCGGCAGCGGTTGGTGCGCGGATTCCAGCCGAGCAGCCGATGCAGCGTTCGTGCCTGGAAGGCTGCTCGCTCGAGCTTCGGACGTACGCTCGCCAGCTGTGGGTCGAGCTCCCTGGCGGCCTGGCCGATGGCTTCTCCGAGACGGGCTGCGGCCTTGCCGGTCGGTGCCGCCAGGGCGACTCGAATGCCGGTTTCACGGTTGGCCAGCAAAGCCAGTAACCGCGCCGCGGTAGTGGTCTTACCGGTGCCTGGGCCGCCGGTTACAAGGGCGAGAGCCCGGCGGAGGCCCAACACCGCTGCACGGTGTTGGGCCGACTTCGGGTCAGGAAACAGCTGGGCAATGTCGTCATCGTCAGGGTTGGCGGGACCGCCTGTAGCCTTGGCGCCAGGCACATCGACCTTCTCATTGGCCAGCTCGCGCAGCCTGGCCGCCACCCGGGTCTCCGCCTGGTCGAGACGCCAGGATTGCAGACGCGTGCCCCGCAAGACCAGTGGCGCCGGACTGCTGCCGTCCATTCCACTGGTGACGGCGGCACTATGGGCGAGCAGGTCGGCTTCTTCGCCGGTCAGCTCGAGCAAGGTGTGACCGGCGGCCCACGAGCTGAAGAAGCGTTCCAGCGCAGGGACGGCCGCGTCCGGAAGGTCCCATCGCCGCTGCAACATGTGAATGGCTGCCCGGCTCAAGCGGGCACCCCGCTGCCAGAGCTCTCGAACAGGCCGTCGAGCTCGTCCAGCAAGGCCCCGGGCGGCGTGATCTCGAGCACACCCTGGTCGGCGTCCGGGAGGACACCACGCAAGAACAGCAGGCTGCCTGACACTTCGCGCATCTCGGAATCGTAGAGGCGCAAGTAGCGACGCAGTGCGACGAGGTAAAGATGGATCTGCAGCAGGTAGTGCTGGCCTGCCGCGCATCGCCACATGGCCGGTCGGCTGTAGTCAGCGCGACGCGGTCCCAGATAATTGCTCTTCCAGTCCACCACGCCCCAGCGGCTATCAGCTCGTACCAGGCGGTCGATATACCCGGTCAGCATGCCCGACAGCGTCTGGCCGGGCAGGCCGGCCAGATCGAGGGCATAGTCGCGTTCCTCTTCGTTGCGAGCGTGGCGGGTAAAGACACCTGCTAGCGCCTGGCCTGTGATGCCGGTCCGACCCAGCGGTAACAGGAACTCCCATTCAGACAGACCTCGGTCCGAAGCGGCCGTCTCGAGGCTGGCGTCCAGGCTGCGCAGGCGGGTCGTCTTCAGATCGTCGAGCGTGTGCCGTACTGCCCTTGCGGCCTCTTCGGAGTAGAGTCGGTGCCGCCGGAGACCACGTTCAATCAACGCCACCGTCTCCTCCTGGAAGTCCCAATGCTCCAGTATTTCGTGAAGGCAATTGCCGGCGTGTGTCCCGCGGGCAAAGGCTGCCAGAGGCACGTCTGTGTCCATGACATCACCGGCCTGACCGGCCGTGCCGTCGGCAGTGACTTCCGGGGGGGGCACCACCGCGTCGCGACGTTCTCGTTCTTCGTGCCGCCCATGGGCGAGCCGCGAGAAGCTGGTCAGGTGCCAGGCCTGCAGGTTGAGCGCGGGCGCCGTACGCGTGTGCATCGGTGTGTCGACATGGCTACCGGATTTCCAAGGCGTCTCTCGGGGCGAGGGCGGGTCGGACACGGTCATCACATCTGGACACGCCTCTTGCAGGCGGCGCAGGGTGCCGCCATGTTCGCACCCTGAGACACTTTTCTTCTGGTCTGCGGTAGCTGCGTACCAGTCCTCTACGCTGTCGGTTTCTTCGTCGGCCCGTAGCAGCCAGTCGAGCGAGGTCGGGGGCAGAGTCGACCTGGTGGTGTAGCCCAGGGGCCCTGCGAGTAGCGTCACGCGCCGGCGGGCGCGGGTCAAGGCCACGTAGGCTAGACGCAAGTCTTCCAGCAGGCGGTCTGCGGTACTGGCCCGGTGTTCAGCGTGGTTGTCCCGCTGTGCACCGTCGGCCAGCACCCAGCCATTGTCGCGGCGCACCAGCAGACGTTCGGTCATACCGAGATCCGGCATCACCGACCAGAGGTAGGGACAGAACACAAAGTCGAATTCCAGCCCCTTGACGCGGTGAACCGTGACCACTTGCACGGCGTCGCCGTCTTCTTCCAGCCGATACAGACGTTCGTCCGACGAGCTGCCCTCCGACATGCGCTCGCCCTCGAACCATTGCAGCAGCTTTTCAGGGGAGCGCTGACCCTCGGCTTCGCGGGCCTGCAGCAGTTCCACTAGATGCCTCAGGTCGGTGAGATGTCGCTCGCCAGATGGCGCCAGGGCCAGACGCAGCGTGGCCTCGGAATGGGCCTCGAATTTGGCCATCAGTGCCGCAATCCCCCGGCGACGCCACAGGTCGCCCCATTCCGAGAAGCTGGCCAGCCGCTGTTCCGCGTCCGCGCTGGTGAGCTCTGCCAGCATGGCCGAGTCGTACCCAAACAGGCGCGTCGCCATGGCGGCGCGTCGCCACCCGGGATGAGTGGGCGAGAGCACCGCCTTCAGAATGGACGCGAGGTCGGACGCCATTTCGCTTTGCATCACGTCCCCATCATCGCGGACCACGGTCGGCACGCCCCGCGCGCGAAGCGCTTCATAGACCAGTTTGGCTTCGCGATTGGTGCGGGTCAGCACCGCTATGTGCGACGGATTCACCCTCTTCGCTTCGGCTCCCATCGGCCGGCCAAGCAGGTCCACGATAGCCGCGGCCGTGCAGGCTGCCGCGCGCGTCCTGCGTGGCTCGGCAAGGCTCCAATCCGCTGCGTCTTCGTCTGGCACCACCCAGGCCACCAGCCTCCCCTGCCCGTCTGCGGGCAGGGGAAGGTCTACATCCTGGCGGGCGGCTGTCGCGTCGAGATAGGCCAGGGCGGGATTGCCGAAGGCGCGCGTACGTCCGAACAGGGTATTGAGGGCCACGACCAGGCCATGGGACGACCGATAGGTCGTGGCCAGATCGCTCACGCGTGCGTCATCGGTCGGGCGGGCAGCCAGGTACGCGTCGAGGTCGCCTCCTCGAAAACTGTAGATCGCCTGCTTCGGGTCACCCACCAGGATGAGCCGTCCGGGTTCCGTCCCGCTATCGAAAATGGCTCTGAAAATCTCCAATTGCTGCTGGTCGGTGTCCTGGCTCTCGTCGATCAGGCCCACCTTCCATTTAGCCGACAGACGCTGGGCAAGAGCTCCGCGATTGGGACCGGAGCACAACGCCCTGTGCAGCTTCTCGATCAAGCCATCGTAGGTGACGACATTGTTGCGCCGCAGGCTTCGCTCAAAGCGTTCCCCCGCCGTCTTGCTCAGGTGTGCTAGCCAGGCCCAACCCGTGGCGCCGATGCTGGCATCGACCGCCGCGGCTGTGGCCACGACCGCCAACCCTGCCACCTCGGACGAGGCGGCCTTGCCCACCGCGCCTCTGCGGGCAAACCACGATGCCGCGCCCGCCAACTGTCTGGCGACATGAAAGACCTCCAACGGGGGCTGTTGCGGGTCCATCGCTTCCAGCAGACCCTGCCAGGTGTCGAGCTGCGCAACCGAATCTTCACCAGGATTCTTTGCTGACTTGTTCAGGCTTACCTTGTCCCGGGCGGCGATCTCCTTGATGTGGCGGATACCGGCGCGGGCATCCTTCAAGGCCTCGAGCGCGTGTGCGACGTGGTGTCGCACTTCCTTCAACGAGGACGGCGCCGGTTCCATGCGAGTGGATGGCCGCTGGGTCAGCAAGCGCAAGGCCTTGAGGTCGTCTTCCACCGACCACTTGCCAATGGCCGCCACGGCGGCCAGCAACGAATCGGCGGCGAGATCGGTGCGCCAGGTATCCTTGACGGCATCCGACTTCAGCTCGCTTGGGTCAGACAGCACCTCGAACCCGGCCGGCATGCCGCACAGAAAACTCTCTGAGGCCAGTACCTGCTTGCAGAAGGAATGAATGGTCGAGACCGCAAGCTGGTCGCTCTCATCGAGAGCCAGACGCAGACGCAGTACGGCCGCGTCACGCTCCGGGGAGTCGAGAGCAGCGAGGCGATCGAGCAGGATACGAATGCCCTCCTCGTCTTTTCCAGGCTGGGTGCGGGCGTCGGCATGGGCTACCAGGGCCGAAAGCTGGCGCCGGGTTCGTTCGCCCAGTTCGCGGGCCGCGTCCTCGGTAAAGGTGACCAGCAACACCTCGCCGATGTCGCTGACGACCCCGTCCACGAGGATGCGTGGTAGCAGGTGCGAGATGGTCCAAGTCTTGCCGGTGCCCGCACTGGCTTCAATAACTGACAGGCCGGTGGGAACGCCGGTGGTCTGCAGATCGAAATCAGCCATTCGCCGCCCCGCTCTTTGCCGTGATCACCGTGTTCGCGAACCAGTTGGCCATCGGCTCAAAGACCGCTGTGGCGAGCCGGCGCCACTCATCGAGGATGCCCTCGGCGAACGGATCTTGACCGCGCCAGGCCAGGCGAGCCGATGCGCAATCGCCCTCACCCGGTGTGCCTTTGGGTTGCTGTTCCCACGCCTTCCTGGCCCCGTCGGTATCGTCACTACCACGCAAGCCAGCGTCGAAGATTGCCCAACTGGTCTTTGGCCCGAACGGCAGGGGACGCAGCCGCGCCTGCTGGCACAGGATCAGCAGATGGTCGAGCGCAGATCGTGCCTGTTCCGGGGCCACGGGCGGCATCCGTTCGACCCGGGTGCTGTCCTCATTTTGGGAGAGAACCAGAGTGTCGCCGTTCATGCCGCACGCGGCCGCAAATGTCGCTCGGACCCAGGCGTCGAGACGATGATGTGGTCGACCCTTTAACTCGGTAGGCATGACCAGCACGTGAAGGCTGCGGTCGGCATTGACGGTGATGTTGCCTGCGACCTGCGGGCTCCCTTCCCGATACACCAGCCGATGGGGATGTAGCCGGCCACCCGCCTCCCGCACAGCGCGTCGGGCCAGCGACACCGCCTGCTGTACGCTCTGTCTGCCCATCGCGGTACCGAGGTGGCCATAGGGAATTAGGCGGTCGGCGGCCAGACGTTCCTCCATGAAAGCGGTCCGTCCTTCCAGCACCGCTCCGATAATCTCGTTCTGAATCTGCCATCGGTTCAGACCCGATGGGGCAGCCACCGGTTCCCTGTCCAAGGCGAACGGATCTTCCGAGGCCTGGGGTACCACCACCCCCAGGGAACCGAGCCAGGCGGACCAGGGGTCTTTTAGCACCCGAATCATTTCGTGCAGCTCGAGGTCGGCCGCCTGAACCTCTTCGGGCGGGTCGAACACACCCGCCTGGAATGGCGCAGCCACGTCCTGCCGCCGCTTGAACGCGCGGGCGACCGCGAGATGGCCGGTGTCGAACGAAGCTCGCGGGCCGGTAAAGCAAGCAGGGTTGAACGGCTGCAGCGGGTGGTCTTCGATCAGGCCCCGGTACGTGGTCTCCCGGATATCGGGACTGTCGGATATGGTCGCGGCGGCCACACGCAGGAATTCATCGACGCAGGCAGAGAGCGGCTCTTCCTTGTTGCTGCGGATATTGCGGGCCGTGGCCGTCAAGATAACCCTGTCGCCGGCCGCCAGGATGGCGTCGAGAAAGAGCTGCCGGTCTTCCCGCACCGGGTCCCGGTCGCCGGGGCGCGCAGCCGCCGCCAGCAGGTCCCAGGCGGGCGCCCTGGCCCTGCGCGGAAAAGCGGAGTCCTGCAGTCCCATGACCGCCAGCACACGGCACGGGATGGCGCGCATTGGCTTGAATCCACCCATGGCCATGCCCCCGCCCACCCTGGACACCGTCCGAATCTCGTCCTGGGCGGCCTTATCGAGCCAGTCGACCACGGCGGCGGCGTCCATCGGCACGGTGCACGCATGTTCGATCTCGGCGGCTCGCAATTGGCCGACGAGGTCCACGGCCGCCGTCGAGTCGAACCGTCCGTCCTCTGCGGCCAGCACCTGGTCCAGCGCCTGGTCGATTCGGTTGGCCCACTGGTCCGGACTGGCTTCCATCTGCCAGTCTTCGAGCAGACGAACCAGGCCGTTCAGCCAGTCGAGTGACGCGCTCATCGACGCCGGGTCGGCTCCCAGGTCTCCGGAGACCGGAAGGGCCGGGCGGTGCTGCGCGTCTGATGCGGCTTCTTCTCCACCCAGCCACAGGCCCGCCAATAATCGGTCCAGGCCTTCCCGCCAGGTGCCGGTGCCCTGGTCGCCCGCGTCCATCGCTTGGCGATGGCGCGCATTAATCCCCCAGCTGATACCCGACGCACGTAAGCGATTGGCGAGCACCTCCGAGTCGGTGCCCAGCGATTCGACGCAAGCGGCAACTGCGGGCAACTCGAGTAGGGCCAGACCGTCGCTCAGAGGGGCGCGGCCGGCAGCCAGGCGCAGCAGCGTCTGCATGCCTCGCACAAGGGGGTCGCTGCGGTCGAGACGCCGCTCCGACAGGCGCAGTGGTAACGATGGATCACCCTCCCTTAGGATGGCCTCAGCGAGCGGGCCGTAGGTGTCCAGGTCGGGAGCCAGAATCAAGACCTCGCTCGCCGTCATGCCGGGCAGACTGACGAACGCATCCAGCAACTCATCACGCAGCACTTCCACCTCGCGACGGGCACCGTGGCAGCGATGTACCCGTAACGAGCGGTCTGGCTCGAGCGATGTGGCCGTTTCCGCGCCTCCTGGCTGGCGCGCCGCGCGAATGTCGGCCTGCAGGCGAGTCAGCAGCGTGTCGGACTGCGACTCCGGTAGCGCGATGACATCGTACTCCTGACCTTCCGTAACGAGCTCATCCTCGAAACTGCGAAAGCTGTCGACGGCTTGCTTTCCCAGATGGGAAAGCAGGGGATGACCTTCCCAGGCGGGGTCCACTGCTCGACCTGCTCGCATCTGCGCGCGGCCGGCGCGAACGTCGCCCAGATACTCGGTCGATGGAAGCAGAGCGCGCAGACAGACGCGTGTCCTGATCGCCAGGGCACGCAGGAGCGGCAAGAGGGTGGGGGGTAAGGGTCCCGTGGCGAGTACTTCCAGCGAGCCCGGCAACTCGCCGTCGCCGGTCTCGATTCGCGCGACAAGATCGTGAAGGCGAACGGCAGGATTGGCGTGATCTGCCAGCCCCTCGGATAGACGCCGCCACAGTTCCCGTTGCCAGGCCTCATCTCCCTGAGCCGACTCGGGTAAGTCGTCCCAAGCTTCGCCCCGGTCCCAGGCGGCGATCATCTCCGGTCTGAAATACAGATACTGGTCAAAGCGGTCAGCTACCTCTCCGGCCAGTGCCTGCCGCGCCCGGGCATCCACACACGCTGACGCCAGGCGCGGCGTGTGGCCTTCCTCGACCATGGCCGCCAGCAGCGGCACCAGTCGCCAGGCCAAGCCCTGCGGCCGCCAGGAAGGATGCACCGGGTCCAGACCAACGAGCTGGGCTATGCGTTCGATGAAGGAACCGGGCAAGAGAAACTCCACGCCCATGGCCACACCATAGCGCCGAGCCAGCTCAGCCTTGGTGCGATCCACCAAGGGCAGCGATGGCATCAGCACGGGCACCACCACACCGGCGGGACTGCCCGGCTTGCCCAGGGCATCGACCAAATCGGTGAGCAACGCCGTCGCTTCCGACGCGTACTTCAGCTCGAGTGCCATTACGCATCACCCCCTTGGCGGGAGGACAGAATCTCCCTCGCCACTTCACGTGCGCCCGGCTCGTCAAAGTGGCGGGACGCATAGTCAACTGAGCGAAGCTCTGGGGTGTCCACGCAACCACTGATGTCAACTACTCCCGGGTTGTCGGAGGCAGGGTTTCGCGTGGTCAGTCGACAGCCTCGGTCCTACCTGTGGTGACGTAAACCACGCAACCTGAAGGGCGGCAATAACCCAATCGTTACCGACTTTGACCCACGTGATGTTGATTCGCACCGAAAACTGACCCACCTGGAGAGCCAGAATATAGCTCATTTGGTCTTGGGTTTTCTCGTTTGATGTTCCTTCGTCCTCTGTGTCGAGCTGTGCTTGAAACGATAGCTGTCGTTGCCGGTCTCGACGATATGGCAGTGATGGGTCAGGCGGTCCAGGAGCCAGTGGTCATCTTTGGATCACCGAACACATTGGCCCACTCCGAGAAGCTGAGGTTGGTCGTGATCATGACGCTGGTGCGCTCATAGAGCTTACTCAGCAGGTGGAACAGCAGCGCTGTGGTTCGTCAATATTGGTCCAGACTGAAGACGCCGGCTTCGCGGCTGTCGAGGAACACGAGCTTAGGCTGCGTCCCGCCATTCGTAACGGTGGTGGAGCCCCCCAACCCGCGGAAGCGCCACGACTCTTGCGGGCGACGATGGTCGCGGCGAGACGGGGCCTGAGTTGGGGTGTCTTTGTCGAGCCCCAGGTGGCACCGGTCCTCACTGAAACAAGATCTCGTTCCATTTTTCGGCAGGCGCCCGTCTTCCCACCTTGGTCCGTCCGGACCTTCGGGCGTCGACCAGTATCCAACCCGACGTGTCAAAGGAGAAGCAGCCAATGCAAATCAAAGAACTGACGGTTCATTACCGGCGTCGGGCTGGACGCGACGCACTGGCGGCACTGCCCAGGTTCTCGTGTCCGAGGGATGCAGCTCATTACTTGGAAAGCATCCTGAGCCGCGAGTCAGTTGGGGTGTCCGCGTATCGCGCAACAGATCGCGCTCGCCTTCGCCGTCGACATCGGAAAGGACGTGGTGCGCCGTGTCCTGGCCACACACGATCGGCCGGACCCGAATGCCAGCGGACCGTCGTGGCTGACGTTCCTTGGTCACGCCAAAGACAGCCTGTGGAGTGTCGACTTGTTTCGATGCGAGCCTGCCACGCTGCGGACCCACTGGGTGTTGGTGGTGATGGACCCGTTCACCAGGCGCATCGTTGGGTTCGGGGTCCACGCCGGCGTCGTTGACGGGATGGCGCATCTCACGGGGTTGACGGCGCTGAAGGAACTCGTTCTCTCTTACACCCAGGTCACCGACGCGGGTTTGGCACACCTCACGGGGTTGACGGCGCTTGAGCATCTCTATCTCGATGGCACCCAGGTCACCGACGCGGGCGTAGCGAAGCTACAGCGGGCGTTGCCGAATTGCAGTATTGACAATGTTGGACCCGTCATTTGATTTGACCGCAAAAGTAGGTAGTGATCAGATCGCCGAAGCCCAACGCCTCGCCCGCGAGTGGGACGCCGCGCACCCTGGCTAATTGACGATATCTTCCAGAGAGCGATCAGCCGGTCGGGCGACGAGGCTCGGGCGGCGAACCGTTTGGTGGGGTCAGCCTCCCTGCGCGGCAATCATCTCCTCCATCGTCGCCTTCACCTGAGCCTTGCTCAGACCCAGGAGGCTGGAGATATGGGCCACTGCCTGAAGCTCCTCCAATACGAGGGCGGCGGCGGGAGTCGCATTGACGACATAAGTCCTACCTAATGCACGACTTCTGTTTTCACAACCTAGCGTGGTACCCCCAACGGTACCCCCAAACCTTCTGGCTGCCCTCGGATGTCCATGGCTTCGACGGGGGTAATCGACCCCCCGGTCGGCCTTTTTCTCTGGCGCGTTTTGATCAGATCCGAAAACCGCAGGGGGGGGCGATCTCTCTATATACCCGACCGACATCTACGGCCGCCGTTTTTCGTGTCGACGAAGGTGACCTTATGAAGCAGACGGACCTCCTTCGTCCAATGACGAGAAAAAGCCCCGGTGACGAGAAAGCGGTGGAATGTCTCGATTTGTCGGAGTCGGACGTGTCCGCCGGTGCGGGTGTTGGAGGCAGCCGAACGCAGAAGACAACAGGTGAGTCCAGATGAAGGGACACGGTCAGAAGTTCACACGCAAGATGCACCACGCGGTGATCGCGCTGTTGCAGTCGCCCACCGTCGAAGGGGCGGCTGGGCTCTGCGGGGTCTCCGAATCCACCCTATCGCGCTGGATCAAACGGTCGGACTTTCAGGACGTCTACACGCAGGCGCGGAGCGAGTTAGTGCAACGGTCGCTCTCCTCGTTGCAGACCGCGTCGATTGAGGCCCTCGATGCGCTGAAACGCAACCTTGCGTGCGGTCTCCCGGCCATCGAGGTGCGTGCGGCGTCGGCCTTACTGGATCAGTCGTTACGAGCCACAGAACTCGCCGGTCTCGAAGCCCGACTGGACGCGCTGGAGGACACGGTCACAGCAGCATGCACGCATGAGTAGGCGGTTTCTCCGTGCGGCCAACCGCCTCCAACGACTGGAATCCTCGGCGCTCTCCCTGCACCACACCGCCGAGCACGATCTCCAACGCCGACAGGACGAGTGGTACACACGGTTCTTACACACGCTGACCGTGGCGGAGCTAGAACGCCTGGACCACTGGCTCGACGGCCACCTTTGTGACACGGAAGGGCGTGAGGTGGCCAACTGGCACGAGGCGCTTACCCAGACCTACATCGACCGGACCGGGGACTCACCACCGAACTCAACGGTGGGTGAAAGCTCCTGACGTTTTCATCGCAATGCAAAACTTGCGGTTCAACGGGGACGGGGGTTACGGCTCACGCGGGTTCGCGGCGGTGGTGATGTAGGCTACATCGGTCGTAGGTGTGAATGTTTTGTCCCTCTTTCCTGCGGCAACACCAAGACGCGGCAAGATGGCCGACGACCACGATGAGGGCGGCATGGACGACGAGATTAAGACGGAAGAAATCCTAACCATCCAGGTCGCGGTCACGGCCCTGGAGGAGCCGGACCAGTTCGGTGTCCTCCTCATCAGAGATATCGATCTACCTCCCGAGCAGTGCCTCTTGCGGACACCAGCGGGGAAGCTAGTGCAGAGCGACAACTATGGGTTGATGCGTCACCTTGTACTAGAACTCGAAGAACACCCTGTCCTGCACGTCCGTGACAGGATAATTATCAAGCCACGGCCCCTATCCTCGTACCTGCTCTACGCCACTGAAAAGGACTTCGGCGATTCCGAGCTCAAGCGCGAAGATACTGACCACATCCTACGACATGACCCTGTGCTCCACCCGTCCGCAGGACCGGAGTGGTCGGCCCAGCTCCGATACTGGGGTCCCCTCGACGAATTCCTGCAGTCTCTCGGTGCCGAACTTCACCCCCAAGTGCATTACGGCAAGAAAGAGTGGGATGAGCTCGTCGATGCCATGACCAACCGCTAAAACAAGCTGTCCCCGATGGGAAAGTCGGTCGTCACCAACCTCCAGAACATGACGAACAGACACACCATCGCAGCCTTGGCCTTAGCCTCTGGCGCGTGCTCCGCCAGCGAGTTCGGACACGCCGTGCTGGCGGCGTCGCTGGAGAGTTACATCTTCGAGTTTCCGAACGATGACATGACCGCAGAGGAACAGCACGCAGAGACTTACCGGTACTACCGCGACCTAGCCAGAGTGTGCATGGACTACCTGTCCTTCTTCCCCACGGACACAATCGCCGTGATCGTGAGCGACGGGGAGAGCAACTCCGTCGAGTTCAAATCGTCGCTGCGGTGGGACATTCGGAAGAATCAGAAGGACGACACAATTACACACGCTTCCCTAAAGACTATCTCCGCCTTCTTGAACACCAGGGGTGGAACGTTGCTCATCGGAGTCGGGGACGACGGAGCCGCCGTCGGAATCGAGGTGGACGGGTTCCCCAACGACGACAAGTTCCTGCTCCACCTCTACGGGGTCATCAAGTCATCGATGGGGACCGACGTGACGCCACTCATCGAGGCCGACATCGACATGTTCGACGGGAAGAAGGTGTGCCACGTCCGGTGCGAGTCGAGCCATCGGCCCGTGTATCTAAAAGCGAAAGGGAAGGGCGAGGAATTCTACATCCGAACCGGCTCATCCAGCGAGCGGCTCGACCCGAGCAAGTTAATGAAGTACATCCCCGATCGATTCGGAAACCCGTAGATTACGATACCTTCTCTGATCTCAGCCAGGCATAGATATAAATCTAGCTAACGCCCGTGCGCGTGCCCCTCTGTCCCGGTCGATGGAAGAAAACAAATACTGAGATCCAGTTGGCAAGCTTTATGACTGGGATGAAACTCAAGCCGTGCATAACCCGTGGTAGCTTCGGTGAAGTGAAGCGCCCAAGGACCGCATTTGGCGATCGTGCACCACGCGGTGTGACCGTCATCGAATTGGAGCTCTCTCGACCCAATTACTTCTTTCGGCCCGAGGAATCGATATACCGAGCGAGCCGCTTCGTGCATCAATGGTTTTTCCGGTGACATGCAGAAGGCGTCCGTAATCCAAACACCGGCGAGGACATTTTCGTCAGGGCGCTCACTGACCTTCGCCGTAAACGTTAGTCCTGGTATTTGTTCATCAGCGTTCACTTGCAACTGTAGAAAACAGTCCAACTCCAGTGACCAACCCGCATCGCTGGCAGCGTCGACTACGCCCACTAACGTCCAAAGATCTGGGATACGAAGCACGGCAAACAGCTTCGCGCCATTCTTGGCTATTGAACGCCAGTTCGTGAAAATGGGTTGAGCCATCTCTCGCACTTGCTTGCATGTATCCAGTGCCCGGTACTCATTGCAACCTAATGGAATATGTACGGAAACAGCCTGGTTCCAATCGATGCCGAGCGCACTTACAAAAGCATCAAATCCGTCTTCTGGAACGGTTTCCTCTTGACCATAGTCCCAGCGAAGAAATTGAGTCTTACCAGGGATCCCGGTTGCAATGCCTAGTAGCGATTTTTCACGGTCGAAACCAACAACACGAGCAGTCGCAAACACACTAGCTAGCCACCGCGTCATCGCCCCTGTCGCGCATCCAAGGTCGGCGATACGCTTGGGTACTGGATCGAGTTCTGCCAATTTCGTGGCAAGCCAGACGCCACTTTCGAGTATTACTTCCGCCTGCTGACTGAACAGTAAATGCGCCTCCTCTTGCGACCGAACGGTCTGGTACAGGGCGTCAACGCCAACAACGTCATCGGCGTACATCAAGGCAGTCTCAAGGTAAGCCTCGTGTCGTTCTGCACCCATCAATTTCTTAATTCGGCGCTCGAGATAATTGTGGGTAGCCGAAAGTTTAAAGCCCTCAGTTTTCAGGTGTGAGGCAAATTCCTTGCGTAGATGCTTTTGAGGTTCTGTTTTGGTCACGTCATGTCCTTGATTTAGACGACGTCTTTCTTAAACATCGCCGAAAAACAGTGAATCGACCAGGACTGACCGAACCTCCCTGTCGACCTGTGCTTCCGATGTGTCCAGAGGCAACCGGGACACGACCGTCCAATGCGAGACCGCCCAATCCGGCGTTGGCCACTCAATCTCACTGACCGCGATCTCAACGGCATCCTCACCACGTTCAGTACGGATGAACTGCTTGATCAGTTCCTCATCATCCACAGATGGAACCCTAATACTCTACGGCGGGTGGTTCAACGGGGAGGACTTGGATGCACCCCGTAGAGGACGCACCCTCCCACTCGCAGACTAAGGATGTAATCGGGGGGGAGGACCGACTTTTGTACCCGGGTACAAAAGTAGCGGGTCAGATCAGAGAAACACGATAATTAGGAATCTTAATAAACGCGGCCATCAACATACTGCGGCTTATCATAATGTGTAATCTTCGCCCCAATCTTTTCCGCAACAAATTCCGCGACATCATAATCAGGGCTAGGATTGGACGGCACAGGATTCCATGGGTGGTCTACCGTCCACAGTTCACACAATGCTAGCAACAAGGAATCCTTAGATTTCCATTCCCCTCTGCTAAATTGTGCGGTCTTCCCCTTGCGGCTAATTTCTACCATAGCCATTAAGAATCACTGTAGTACGTACATGCGAGTGTTCTTCAAACGCCGTACGGAGCATTGAAGGAACCCTCCCGGTCAGTCTACGCCTCCAGCGACAGATTCTGTAGGTGGTGCTCCTTCTCGTGAACCTGACGGGTGGATGCACCCCGTAGAGGCCTAGAAGACACCCTCCCGCTCGCAGACTAAGGATGCAATACGGGTGGCTGCCGACTTTTGGATTCCTGCCCAAAATTGGCAGTTCAACGGGGACGGGGGT
>Ga0310123_10001052_pt1 | contig 23541 bp, 26 predicted proteins | sample CB6_AW_1057_MG_FD_203505 | JGI IMG/M metagenome (GOLD analysis project Ga0310123, IMG submission 203505) | Marine microbial communities from Western Arctic Ocean, Canada - CB6_AW_1057 | ecosystem: Environmental > Aquatic > Marine > Oceanic | place: Canada: Western Arctic Ocean | collected... | reverse complement strand
CCTGCAGTTGAGTGACCCAGTAAAGCTTGATGCCCGGCAACTCTTCTCGTCCGATGCTCCAAGCGATCTTGCGCGGCGGATTGACTTCGAGGACCCGATTATTGTTGCCGCCGCCGATCAGCGTGTTTTCACTGGGTAAACGGTAGGTCGACCGAATAGACGTGAATCCCGTGACCGCGGTGGGTGGGCGTCTCCGGTCCGACCAGCTCCATGTGGTAGTCCTAAATGACACCGCTTTTGGAGTCATACTCGCGGACAACCCCGTTACCCTCGTGTGGCACCAAGTAAGTTCCCGCCGCCGTCTTGCGAACTAATCGCGTGACGCGGTGGGGGTGCGGTTTGTCCACTTGCAGCTTCACTTCGTGAGCGATCTTCCCCTGACGGCCGACTTCGATGATGCGCTTGTTACCAGGTTCGGCGATCATTGTCAGCCCGTTCTCAAGACGCTGGAAGCCGTGGATTTCCACCTTGCCGTCATAAGGCTCGGCGGGTTTGACGTCCACTCCCACACGACCTTTTTTGTGGGTGTAATCTCCACAATCGAGTCACTGCTCGTGGGCGCCAGCAGGTTGCCGTTCGGCAACATGTGCAGGTCGTGAGCGACGGTTCCGTTCTCCCATAGCCACTCCACTTCGCCCTTGGCGCTGAGGATGGCGACGTGCCCCTTGTCCTTCTCGATCAGCCAGTGGGAAGCGGTTTTTCCGAACAGCGGGGATTCTGCTGCGAGCAGCGGAGCCCCCGAGAAGACTTTCAAGGCAGTGCGGCAATTCATGTCGGAGATTATACCTTTTGCTTGCGTTGCCGAAGGACTTTGGTTTTTGTCATTTTTTAATCTGTAGAATAAACTGGGATCCGGGACGTGGCCGCGGCCGGGATCAACCCGACGCGCCGGGTACTTTCGACTGCACCCTTTACGAGCTATGAAAAATCTCCTAAAACAAGAAGTAATATGAATGCTTGGATAATCACTGGGGCCGCTGCAACGCCTCATACGAGATGAGAGAACAAGCGATGCTGCTGGAGCTGGAGCAACGAGCCGAAGCCGAGCCCGTGCCGGTGCAGGAGCTGAAACTGCGGCGTCGGGACCGCAAACAAGTCACGTACGCCGCCTTGGACGTCGAGGCGCTGATCGCTCCCCAGCATCCGGCGCGGGCGATCTGGGAGTTCACGGACTGGCTGGAGCTCGGGGCGTTTGCTGGCCTACAATGTAGACCACTGGATTCGGCTGGCTTGGAGCAGATGTGTGTCCGGGAGCGGACTGCAGACGGTCGGCGCGGTCTAGGGCGGCGCGCCCCCCCCCCAAAAAACCCGATCCTGGGGCCCGGACAGGCCCCGGAATAGCCTCTACAAGGCCGCTGCGAGCCGCAGACGGTGAGCGTTGCTAGAAAACGGGCACGCAAATGGGGCCACCGGCTCCACGGCACCTTGTCCACCTAATAGCCGGCCAGGAGAGATTTTCTCACAGCCCCTTGCGGGTGCGGCTCAGAATCTGATTCCGAGGCAGCCGGTCGGCGTCAAGTGATCAGCGGTACGGAGTCCAAGTCCCGTCCCAGCCACACGATAGTTCCTTTCAGGATCTTGAGAATATTCTGTCCGGAGAGAGAGATCTGCGGCAAGGTCCGGCGCGCCTCGCGCGAGTTGTCGACCGCAACGACGAGCACCCGTCCCACCCGGTGGCAACGCCCGATCCGTCCCCGGCCCCTCCACGAAATCACGTAGACTTGTTCAAACCCGGGATCCCTTCGGCGGGCGGGATCACGGTCGATGAGAACGAGGTCGTTCGGCCACAGCGCCGGCCACATCGAACGTTCCGCCGAGTCTAGCAGCGCCAGCACTGGACTGGTTGACTGACGCACGGCTGCGGCCGGAAGCTGCCTCAGTTGCGGCCTGGTGGTGAGGCGGGGAAAGGGTTTTCCTCCTCCGAGCCGCCCGGCCAGCAAAGGTACGGGCAGGGTTTCCGGCGCGACCGTGGGGGCTAATCCCGAGAGTTCGTCTTGGGTAAACAGCGACATCATCGATATCCCAAGACCTGCCATGAGATGGTCGGCTAACTCCGTATTCATGCCACGAGCCTCTTTGAGGACGTTGTTGATGTGGGGCTGGGAATAGCCAGTAAGGTGCGCCAGCCCAAGCTCGCTGACTTCTCCGCGGCGCACCAACTCGTTGAGGAAGCGGATCAGCCGCGACGTAAGATTTCTGAAGCCTAGACGATCAGCCATATAGCTAACTGCAATAGGCTACTGTAATTGTTCAGGGACCCATTTCTAGAGGAAAAGAAATAAAAGATAATCACTAAGTTGTTAATCCTTCTAGGTTATTGACCTGAAACGATTTCAATTTAGTTACTTTAATATCAATAAAAGAGAAATATCTCCGGAAAATATTTCTTCATGGAGATGGTTGACGCCGAGGCAGGAGGTACTACAATTGCTACTTTTGCGTGGGAAACAAAAGGACAACAACAATGAACTGGGATACATTGGATCTGCGTGAACTCGGCCAACTCTCCTGCGGCACCTGCGGGGGAACCGGGGGACGGTTGACGAAAACAGGGGAGATGGGTCCCTGTGATTGCAGCCTGCGGGCGGTTTTTCGAGCGTGTTACGAGAGGTTTCGGCAATGCATGAAACGAGAGGGGAGAATAAGCCAAGTGTCGCACAAGGAAACTCCTATCGGGAAGAGCCACCGGGGTACTCGGTCGCGGAAGGAAGAGGAGTACATGGCGGACTTCGAGATGGTCTCTCGTCGTCATCTCGATGACTGGCACCACAAGGTCTTTGGCTATCACTACGTGCTTGGAGCGGATTGGCGGCTTTGCAGCCGCAAGCTGGGCATCCCCAAGGGCTACTTCTTCCATGCCATCTATCGAATTGAACAACGCCTGGGCAGAGTTTTCTACGAACTCGAGCCTTACGCCCTCTATCCACCGCAGGATTACTTCATTTTTAGGTTGCCAGGTCCTATCCAGCCGACCCGTGTGGAGCCAAACCAAAGGAGGAAGCCGCCGGGGTTTCAATCCCGCAAACCCGGCCTGCGACCAGGCACCGGCGGGGAGCGTGTATCGGCCTAGCGTCCATTCTTTCGGGGCTGACGGTCGAAGCCGGTGGCCGCCAAACCGCGTGCTAGTGTAGTAACTCTGGATTCTGGGTGGCCGCCCTCGATGATGACCGGCGGATGATCGGCAGTGGAACGTCCGCGAACCAAGTCGTGTATCTATGACCAAGATTAGGATCCGTAATCGCTCCAAGCAGGTCGTTCTCGGAGATTCGATCACCGTAGCCGACACAGCGGCGGAACGCCGCACGGGCCTTCTCCGGCACACGGGCCTAGCCCCAGGAGAAGGTTTGTGGATCGTTCCATGCGAGGCGGTGCACACATTTCGGATGAAGTTCCCGATTGACGTCATCTTCATAGACCGCAACAAGCGCGTGACGAAGATCGTTCCGAACATGAAGCGTTCCCGCATGGCAATGAGCTGGCGTGGTCGCAGCGTGATCGAGCTGGCGGCCGGCGCCGCCGAAAAAACAGGCACCGAAGTCGGCGACCAGCTCGAGATTGAGAAGCTGGACGGGTAGGCCTGTGTGCCCCGCGAACCACGTTTTTGCAGCCTCGCGCTACGGGAGATTCGAGTCGGTTGCGCGGATGACCGGCGCCTCCGAGCCGGGCGCGGGGAATGAACCATGGGAGGCGGTGTGTTAATCGAGATCAGCGCCGGGGTCCCCTTTCTTCAAGCGGCGCCAGCGAAAAGCGCCGCCGTGGATCGAGGCAAGACCTCGCGCATGGAATAAGACTCGGGATAAGACAAAGCGAACGTACCGTATCCGCTTGAGCAGCCCGAGCTGATAGGTCATTTTCTGCTCCGGAACGAAGACGGCTTCCACCTGTCCAGGGGGGCTGAGGGGTAGGAGTCTTCTCCACAGAACGCTCGCCTTGTTTTTGTTTCTCGAGAGCAGCGCCAGATGGAGCCACAGCTCGTCTTTGTTGGGTTGAAACCGCGAAAGGACTGGTGCAGCCGCGTAGTGTTGAAGCCACTGGTTGACGGCTTTCGGAAGCTTTTCCGCTTCTGCTTTGACGGCCTCCGGCAAGATCGAGCCAAACCAGCGCTGGGCCAGAATCAGCGGGGCTGCCTGAAAACTTCGCAGAGCCGGAGAATGCAGCTCAGTCCTGCGGCGCCAGAAGGCGTCATCGTGTCTCCGATTCTCCATGAAAAAGGCGAGTTCATAAACATGGCAAGCCTTCAAATCACCCCGCAGCAGATGCCGCAAGACGTGCAAAGCGGCATAGCCCAGTTGGTCGGCATCGCAGAAGCCCGGAACCGGCTGTCCGTCGAGCAGTCGCGGGACACACCGGGTAGGGAACTGCTCAATCCCATCCACCTGAAAACGTTCTGTCGCGGGGTCCCAGAGACGGAAATGCAACTCGACGACAGGAGGTATTTCCGAATTGAAGTAGTCGCCTTTCCACAGCCACCCCGTCTTGCTGGCCATCGGAGGTAAGTGGTCCGCTCTCACCCGATCATTGCCGCTCATGGACTCAAAACCTAGTTTCAGGAGGGCTTGATGGGCTCTCGGGATGTCCGCCGGTGAGCACAGCAAATCGAGGTCGTACTGAGCTCGCAGCAGAGGACTGGGCACAAAGTGCGGGGCCTGCAGAAAACCCTTCAGAAGAACGTGATCGATTCCGAGTGACCGCAGGCGAGCGGCTATTTGAAAGTACTCTTGTTTCAGCTTCGTGACTCTCCGGCCGTTTGCTTTAAAATTACTTTCGGTGCGCCGCCGGACGAATTCAGGCAGGTTCTCCCGGCGCCTGGAAGCCAAAAGGAGCGTCAACCCCGAGCGGCCGCAGAACTCAAGAGCCTCAAGCCATTGGCTGTCAGAGAGTTTTTCGAGGTGCTCCGCCGGGGAGTGACGGAACCCAAGCGCGCGCAGAACCGCTGCGGCGCCCACCAGAAGGCCCTTGAGCTGATGCCACCGAACGGGAGACACCTCCCCACTCTACGACGCCCGTCGGCGAGAGAGTCCGACTCCGACAAACCGTTTCTCGATGGCCGGGCGATCGGCGGAGGGCGATGGGGCTGGCATTGGAGTGGTATCGTGTGGTTTCACGTTCGCCGCGCTAAGCCTTTCGTCCGGACGGACGATTACACACGCGACGAGAAATCTCTTGTCGCGCCAGAGTCTAACGGGTCAGACCCGTTGCTGCTATCTAACGCCAGGTCGTCAGAATCCACATGCCTACCAGAAAGCTCGCATTTCCCTCCGCTTTATTGTTCCTGGCGCTCGTCGCCACAACCACGGAAGCCTGGGCGGCCGGGGACGAGCATAGCGGCCACATCAAGGTCGCGAACGTCCTTTTCTCCCTTGTGATTCTATTGCTTGCCGCGAAACTCGGAGGCGAGCTTTTCGAGCGCTGGAATCAGCCGGCCGTGCTGGGGGAACTGGTCTTCGGCGTGATTCTCGGAAATCTCAGTCTGATCGGATTTTCCGCTCTGGATCCCATCAAGACCAATGCCGGTATCGCCTTCGCGGCGGAGATCGGAGTCATTCTGCTGCTGTTCGAGGTTGGGCTCGAATCCAATCTGGACGAGCTGCTGGCGGTCGGAGCTTCGGCGGCATTCGTGGCTGTCTTGGGCGTTGTGGTCCCAGTTGTGCTGGGCTATGGAGTGTCGAACTGGTTTCTGCCGGATTCAGCCTGGTACGTGCACTTGTTCGTGGGCACGACACTCGCGGCGACCAGCGTCGGAATCACAGCGCGCGTTCTCAAAGACATCGGCAAGATGAACACCCCGGAGGCCCGCATCATCCTCGGGGCGGCGGTGGTGGATGACGTTCTGGGCCTGATCATCCTGGCCGTCGTCAGCGGGCTGGTGACATCGATCGGAGCCGGCGGAGGCTCGGAGATTTCGCTGCTGCCGGTTCTTATGATTATCGGCAAAGCCGTTGCCTTTCTGGGCGTTGCCGTGGTCGCCGGGCGGGCTCTGGCAGGCAAGGTCTTGCATCTCGGATCGTTCGCCCGCGTTGCGGGAATGCCGATTATCCTGACGGTGTCCTACTGTTTCGTGGTGGCCGCCATTGCGGAAGTCGTGGGCCTGGCCCCCATTGTCGGCGCCTTTGCCGCCGGGCTGGTTCTTGACAACGCCCACTACAAGGGCTATGCCTCGATGCGTGAACGGAACATCGAAGAACTGCTGGCGCCCATCAGCTCGACGCTGGTGCCGATTTTCTTCGTTTTGATGGGCCTCAAAGTGGATCTCGCCGCTTTTGGATCTTCCAGTGTTCTGCAGTTTGCCGCTGTTTTGAGTCTGGCCGCCATCGCGGGCAAACAGATCTGTTCGCTCGGCGTTTTGGAGAAAGGTCTCAACCGCCTCGTCATTGGCGTGGGAATGATCCCGCGCGGAGAGGTTGGGCTCATCTTCGCGGGCATCGGAGCCTCTCTTTTCGTGGCCGGCGAGCCGGTCTTTTCCTCGGAAACCTTCTCGGCGATCGTCGTGATGGTGATGGTGACGACTCTCGCGACGCCGCCGCTGCTCAAAGCCTTGTTCGGCAACTCGAGCAAGTAGCGCCTTCGACAGCCCGCGTCGGAGGCACAGTTGGTTTCGCGGGCGCGGACTGCTAGGAATTGGAAAACTGGGTGCCGGCATGTGCTGTCTGTGTCATTCTTGCCGCCGCTGTCAGAACTAAAATCGACAACCTTCCTTTGAACTCAAAAGAGGTAAAACTATGACTGAAGCGAATACTCTCTACACGCGGCTTGGAGGCTACGACGCGATAGCTGCGGTTGCCGACAATCTTCCCCCCAGGCTGATGTCCGATCCGCAACTGGGTCGATTCTGGGAGCATCGAGGAGAAGACGGTCTTCAGCGTGAAAAGCAATTACTGGTTGATTTCCTGTGCGCGAGTGCCGGAGGCTCTCTGCTCTACACAGGCCGCGACATGAAGATATCGCACACGGGAATGAGGATCAGCGAGAGCGACTGGTCACTCTTCTTGGGTCATCTTAACGCTACGCTTGACCATTTCACGGTGCCTGCACAGGAGCGCAGTGACGTGCTGGCCTTTGTAGACAGCACAAAGACTGATATCGTCGAGTGCTGATCCATCATCGAGTGGTTTCACGCGAACGGCTCCACGCGAAGCTGCCGACAATACGAGTTACGCTGTCAGATGAAACCATCGTTGCGGCGGGCAAGGTGTCGCCAGTGGAATACCGTCGCGTGTCCCCCACCGACAGTTGACCGTTGATCCGATCCAGCGCCGCCCTCCAACCGCGATCGGGCGGCTACGAACTCCCTAGAATTTTCAAATCCCGCAGGCGAGGCAGCTTTTCGAGTTTAATGAACTAAGGTGCGAATCCTTACCGGCGTAACCGTTGGCTGCGGTTTTTTCAGCCGCATTCAAATGGAGGCGTGGCAGCGCGTGAACGGTGCTCGAATCGCTGCTGCCTGCGATATCGACCGAAATAAAGCTGAATCTTTCGCGGCCGACTTTGGGCTGCGTCCGTATAGCGACGGAGCGACGATGATCGAGGCCGAACGGCCCGACTTCGTCGATATCGCCACGCGCCCATCGACTCATCCAGCACTGGTCGAGCTGGCGGCCGGCCAGGTCACCAATCTCCTGCTCCAGAAACCCATGGCGGAGACCTGGGAGCAGGCGTGTCAGATCTCAAACATCGCCAAGAAAGCCGGCCTGCGGCTCATGATGAACGAGAACTGGCGCTGACAAGCATGGTATCGAATGATCGCTGAGCTGATCCGCACGGGCCGTATTGGCAAGCCATTCTTCTATCGAATGGAGGTCCGCAATCGGGACGGCGTCGGCGATCAGCCGTTTCCCAATCAGCCCTACTTTGCCGGGATGCCCCGGTTTCTGCTGATGGAAACTCTGGTCCATCATCTCGACACGGCGCGCTATTTGATGGGTGATATCGAAGAAGTCTATTGCCGCACCGCCAAACTCAACTTCGTCATCGCGAGCGAGGATCTCGCCATGATCTCCGTTCGGCACACAAACGGTGTGCTCGGAATGATCGATGGCAACCGGACAACCGCCGCGGACGACCCCGGAGAGGTCATGGGAAGTTCTCGTTTCGAAGGAGCGGAAGCGACGATTCAACTGCGCGGCGGCGGTGACGTATGGCTGGGCGGCGAGCGGGTATTTTCAGGACGAGGCCTGACCGGATACAAGGGCGATAGCTGCCGCGCCACACAGCAGCATTTCATCGACTGCCTTCTCTCGGGAGCCGAATTTGAAACAGAGGGCACGAGTTACCTGAACACGACTGTAGCCGCTGTCGAAGCGTGCTATCGCTCGGCGGCTGAGAACCGTCCCGTTTCAATTGAAGAGATGACTTGCTCTTAGGTCGTCTTGTTGATGAGTTTCAACGGTGGACCGCTTGCTCACCGCGCGAGTCCCCAGCTCTGCCGAGTCGAGACTCCTCTCGACGCGGCGCCGGCCTACATGTTGCTCGAGAAGTCCAACGGTTGCCCATCGACCTTCGCACGGACATGTGGACCCCGGAGTCGTCATTTACGAGATGGTACCGGGGCGCGTGGCTTCCGAGCCGTGTTCTTCAGTGATACGTCCATTGATGGGAGGCCCGCCCGAAACCGCTCTTCGGTTTGTCATGATCGCCGGTTTGTCATGATGATTGGTGCCAGCCGGACTGCACGTTGAAGAAATACTTTAGTGGGAGTGAATCGATGCCTGAAGAAAACGCTTATCCGCCGCCGTCTTTTGGTTCTACGAATCTGCGCTTGCCCGACGAACTGCGCGGCCCTCTCAAAGAGCATCTCATCTACTTGTGCGAAGAGTACGTCAAGCTGAACTGGGCCGGCCGCGTCGGATTCGGCGAACGGCCGGCGCTGCTTGTCATTGACCTTGCGCTGAAGTGGACGAAGCCCGACGGCTATCCCTTGGGCTGTTCGGTTGATTCGGTTGTCGAGGCAACCCTCCGCTTGTTGGAGGTCGCTCGTCGTTCGAAAATGCCGATTTTCTTTACAACCTATGACTACGATCCCGCCGACCCGCCGTCCCCCATCACAAACAGGCTGGAGACGCGCATCGGGAGGCCGTTGACGAGCGCGAATTTGAGCTAGATCCGCGTCTGAATCGCCGGCCGAATGAAAGAATCGTTCGGAAGAAATATGCTTCGGCGCTCAAATCGACCAACCTGATAGAGAACCTGGCCGCCCTGAGCGTCGATACGCTGATCGTTACCGGAGTCAGTACGAGCCACTGTGTCTACGCCACCTGCCGTGACGCCGCGCACACGTTTCGGGTCATCGTGCCACGCGAGGCCGTCGGGGAGCGCTGCGAGATCATGCACGAGGTCAACCTGCTGGATATTGACATCGATCTCGGCGATGTCGTTCCTCTCGAAGAGGCGCTCGGCTACCTGCGGTCCCGCTCGGGATAAACCTTTCGCATGAAATTTGTGTTTCTCAGCCAGGCTGTGCTACCGATGAGGCAGCGAGAGAGCGCATCTCGCGTATTGGCTCGATGACGACCGCCACCCGCTACTGGCTGTTTCAAATTCCGGGCTTGGTCATCACCATTGCCTTACTGTTCGGATTGAGGCAGTGGGTGGATTTTCCGATTTGGGCCGGTGTTGCGGTGATGGCCCTGTTGGTTGTTAAGGACGCGATCCTTTATCCGTTCTTGAAGCCGGGTTATGAAAGAGACGTGAAAACAGGTATTGCGCGCCTTGTCGGCGGGCGGGGAATCGTCAAGCAGACGCTGGAGCCGGAAGGATTCATTCAGATCGCCGGCGAGCTTTGGAAGGCCCGCGCCGCGCGGGGCGATCGGGCGATAGTGGCCGGGTCCCGCGTCTTAATCAAAGCGGCCGACGGCATGACGCTGATTGTCTCGGAGGTGAACACGGCCCGGCGGACCCAGGACGCAACGTGGCACGCGGCCGAGCAGTAGGCCACGCCGCAAAATCACAGCCCCTGAACCGCGTGAGAGCACTTGGACTCGGCCAGCCCAGCAGGTGTTATAGTGGGCGAAAATGTCTTGTCACGTGAAGAATGCCATGCCTTGCCGAAGTCGTGCCACGATGACTCATTCACAGCCCGTCCTTGCCGGTTTGGCATTTGCTCTGCTCTCGGCCGGTTGCGACGGAGCCCCCACCGAACCGCAGTCCGAGCCAGAGGCGGCTCCGGCAATCAATGAGATTACGGCCGAGCTGGTCGCCTCGGATCCAAGCTGGGGCAATACCGAGGGGCCGGCGGTTGACTCCAACGGCAACCTCTATTTCACGTCCCGCGGTACTTACAAAGGGATCGTATCTTGGAATGCGGCCGACGGCCCGCAACAGTACGCCGCCGTGGCTACCATGGCGGGGCCGGGCGGGTTGTGGATCGACGAGAGCGACAATATTTTCTTGACGGCAACGCTCGAGCGTCAGATCCTCAAGTTGGCTCCCGACAAGAGCGTGTCGGTCGTGGCCGAAGACTTCGAGGTGCTCAGCCCGGAGATCAGCACGGGCCCCAATGATCTCGTAGTCGCCAAGGACGGCACGGTCTATTTCACCGTCCCCAACGGCTACCGCGGCGAAGCTCCCAACGGGACTATTTATCGCACAGCACCGGACGGTGCGACCTCGGTATTTAGCGACGAAATCACCGGACCCAACGGCATCATTCTCAGCGCCGACGACAAGACGCTTTACGTAGCCCACAATATCTCGGAATCGGCCGCGAAGATCGAGCGCTGGCCGCTCAACGAGGACGGCTCGGCGGGAACCATCGCCGAAGTCGCCACCGTCGGCGAGTGTGTCGGCGATGGCATGGCAGTCGACCAGCAGGACGGCATATGGGTCACCTGTTATGGCTTCGGCACCGCCTACCGCGTGACCCCGGATGGCGAATTCACCGACAAGATCACGACCGAGCAGAAAGCCCTCACGAACGCCGTCTTCGGCAGGGGAGCCGATAACACGACTCTCTATCTCTCCAGCTCCGACATGGAGCGCGTCACCGGGTACATCTACCGCGCCACTGTGACCGTGCCGGGACTACGGTAGGCCCTTCCCGCTTTCGTATTACACTAACTAAGTGACTCACCGGGACGTTCCCTTCCGTGGCTGCGACACCTCCTATTCCTGACCTGGCCCTTTTTGACAAGCCTCAACAGAAGGACCTCGACAAGTGCGTCCATTGCGGCTTGTGCCTGAACGCTTGCCCGACCTACCGTGAACTCGGCGTGGAGATGGACTCACCCCGCGGCCGGATTTACCAAATGGTTCAGGTTGCCGAGGGCAACATCGAAATCGATGACGACTATATCGAGCACATCGGTCTGTGTCTAGCCTGCCGCGCTTGCGAGACTGCGTGCCCATCTGGCGTGCAGTACGGGCGCCTCGTGGAGGCGGCGCGGGCGCAAATCACGGCCCATCACGAACTGCCCTGGCATCAGCGGCTGGCGCGTTCGTTCATTTTTGGGCGGCTGCTGACAACCCCGTGGATGCTGAAGGTTGTGGGCTACCTCACGTTCTTCTACCAACGCGCCGGCTTGCAATGGCTTGTGCGGAAGACCGGGGTTTTGAAGCTTTTCGGATCGCTCGCTGACGTCGAACGCCTGACGCCGGCGGCTGAGGTTCCTTTCTTTTTCAGCCAAATCGGGAAAGTGTTTCCGGCTCACGGGGAGCAAAAGCACCGCGTGGCGTTGATGGCGGGCTGCATCGCGAACATCTCTTTCGCGCGTCTGAATGAGGCGACGATTCGCGTGCTGCAGCACAACGGCTGTGAAGTCACTGTTGCCGCCGGGCAAGGCTGTTGCGGAGCTTTGCAAGTGCATGCGGGACTCCGCGACCTGGGCCGCCGCCAAGCGGCGCAAAACATCGAAGCGCTAGAAAAAGGCGACTATGACGCCTACATCACCAACGCGGCCGGATGCGGGTCTGTCATGAAGGAATACCCGGAATTGCTTGAACACGATCCTGCCTGGCATGAGCGCGCCGAACGCTTTTCAGCGAAGATCAAAGACGTTAGTGAATACCTGGCGAGCATCGAGTTCAATCGCAACCTTGGAGCGCTGCCGATTGCGGTCACCTACCAGGACTCCTGTCATTTGCTGCACGGCCAGAAAGTGCGCACCCCGCCGCGCCAAATGCTGGCAGCCATTCCGGAACTCAGCTTCACCGAGCTGCCCCTCACTGAAGTGTGCTGCGGAAGTGCCGGCATCTATAACGTCGAGCACACTGAAATGTCGATGAGCCTGCTCGAGAACAAAATGGAGATGGCCGCCCTAACCAAGGCGGATACGATCGCCACGGCTAACCCAGGCTGTCTGCTACAGCTCCGCGCCGGAGCCGAGATCTTCGGCGGCGGGCAACGGGTCGTCCACGTTGTGGAGTTGCTGGACGAGGCCTATCAGAAAGCAAACGGAAGCGCTCATCAAGGCTAATCTCCCGGCTTGTTCGCGGGTGTTGTCGTTTCCGCCGGCTCCTCAGCCCCCTTCGCCAGCCCCAGATTCCGAACCACCAAAGCCGAATTCTTACTTCCGAAACCAATGCAGTTGCAAAGCGCATATTCGATCTCGGCCCGCCGCCCGATATCAGGAACATAGTCCAGATCGCATTCAGGGTCAGCCGTTTCCAAATTAATTGTCGGCGGCAGGACGCCATCTCGCATCCCCAGCAAAGTCGCCGCCAGCCCGGCGGCCCCCGAGGCCCCTTGTGGATGCCCGATCAGCGATTTCAGCGACGACCCGGCCAGCCGGTCGGCGTATCCGTCGAAACACCGGCGGACAGCACGCGTTTCAATCCGGTCGTTCAACTCGGTTGAAGTGCCGTGCAGATTAACGTAGTCAACCGCCTCCGGGGCCAGCCAGGCGGCATCGAGAGCCATCCGCATGGCGCGTGCCGGCTCCTCGCCGCCCTCTTCCAGCCGAACCCGATGGTAAGCCTCGCAAGTCGATCCATAGCCGGCGATCTCGCCATAGACCGCTGCGCCGCGAGCCTGGGCCTTCTCGAAAGGTTCCAGCACAAAGAACCAAGCGCCCTCGCCCAGCACAAACCCGGCGCGGTCCTTCGAAAAAGGCCGTGACGCTTTGTGAGGTTGGTCATTCCACTTGGCGGCCAAGATGCGCATGAGTTGGAAACCGCGAATGATCAAGTAGGAGATGGGAGCATCGACACCCCCGGTGACCACGGTTTCGAGGGTGCCGTGGCGCACCAGGTCCGCCGCATATCCGATGGCGTCGGTTGAAGACGTGCAGCCGGTCGAGATGATATGGCTGCGCCCGCGCAGGCCGAATGCCATCGACACCTCGCTCGAAAGCGAACCAATCGTGGAAGTGGGGATGGTGTAAACGCTGACCTGCTTGATCCTGTTTTCGTAATACAGGCGATACTGCTCTTCAGTGAAAACCTGGCTACCGCCACCGGAGCCCGCCAGGACGCCGATGCCGCGCAACTCGTCAATCGACAGCGCCGCTGTATCGATGCCGGCGTCCTCCAGCGCTTCGCCGGCCGCCGCCCGCGCCAGCGCGACAGCCCTCGAGACATGGGGCCGGTATTTTGCGTCAATGTAGGCGTCTTCGTCGAAATCGGGGATCTCGCCGGCGATGCGTACCAGTAAATCGGCCGGGTCAAACGACCGGATCGCCCGAACGCCGCTAACGCCCGCCTTCGTCGCTTCCCAAAACGCTTCCCGGCCAATCCCGTTGGGACTGACAGCGCCGATTCCCGTGATGGCAACACGATGGCCCATGAGAGACGTATGGTAGCGCAGGGTAGCGTGAGGAAGGAAAGATTGCTCCAAATTTCCGTCTCGGCAAAGGTTTGTAGAAGATATCTCATGAATGGCGAAGGAGGACGAGACAGCGCCAACAGGCGGAATTCTGACGTGAAAACTGCACCTCACGATCCTCTCGTGGCTGGGTGGACCGAGAGATTAACCCTGTACTGGGAGGGAGATCTAACCAGATCAGGGCCGCGCGCTCATCGAGCCAATGGACGAGAAGGGGACCCTCCCGCCGGACTAGCGGGTTTCGACTCTGCACGTTCTTGGCCTGCACAACGTTGCTGGTTGCTGCTGTTTGAGAGATGCGAACGAGCGGCTCGGACGAACAAAACCTCTGTCGCGGCGGGAAGTTTGAGTTGGGCACGGCCGCGTCGGGCCGTGCCCATTTTTCGGGGTTAACTACGAGGGTGACTTAGCGATTCGGTACGACGTTGATGGCCTGCAAACCTTTGGGGCCTTGCTCCACGTCGAATTCGACTTCGGATCCGTCTTCCAGGGTGCGATAGCCGTCACCTTGAATAGCTGAAAAATGCACGAACACATCGCCGCCACTCGATCGCTCGATGAAACCGTAACCTTTGGATTCGTTAAACCACTTCACAACACCTTGTTCTGCCATTACAACAATCTCCTTAAAAACCTTCTATTTTCCTGAGCTAGCCTAAGATCTTGCAGGTGGGACAATCCAGAGGTTGGAACCTTTGTTACTTTCCGTTCTGCGAAACGATGGTAGGGAGTTCAGTAATCAAAACAACGTTTTTATTATGGCACCTGTCGCGGTTTTGTGCCAGTCTGCTTTTTCCGGCATTCGGAGCGAGATTCAAAGCAGGCGGTTTTTGGGCATCTCGCTTCGAGTACGCCGCCGGTCACGGAGCCAGGCGTGAAACGGGAAATTTCAGTCTTCGGACCGAATCCATTCACCGCCGCCGCGCGTCAATCGATACATCCGCGTTAACCGATGCACCCGAGTCGATCGATACATCGACCACTACGTTCACTTGATATGACGTGGACTAGAATGGAGAGGCGATGAGCGAAACCGAGCAACCGGCACCGTCGCGCGTGCTGATCGTTGACGATGAAGCCGCCCAGCGTGCCGGGCTGGCCAGCCTGGTCTTTTCGTGGGGGTTTACCGTCGAAACCGCGTCCGATGGACAGGACGCCCTGGAAAAACTGGCATCCTTCTCGGCCCACGTCATCATCACCGATCTCAACATGCCGCGCATGGACGGCTTTGAGCTGCTTCGGCAGTTGACCGTTCAAGGCAACTCTCCGGCGGCAATCGTTCTGACAGCGTTCGGCAGCATCGAGAACGCCATTAAAACAGTCCGCGATTTGGGGGCATTCTGGTTCTTGGAAAAGCCCATCCAGGCCGACGCGCTCAAGGTGCTGATTGATAGAGCGGCTTCGCAGGGGCGTCTCACCGAGGAAACCGATCTTCTGCACCGTCAGTTGAGCTATCAAGGACTGCTCGACGGCCTGGTCGGCGGATCGCCGGCCATGCAGGAAGTTTTTTCCATGACCCGCCAGGTCGCCCCCAGTAAGGCTGCTGTTCTTGTTACTGGCGAAAGCGGCACCGGCAAGGAACTCGTCGCCCGCGCGGTTCACGATCTGAGTCCGAGGAAGAACGGTCCGTTTGTCGCGATCAACTGCGCGGCCCTTCCGGAGACCTTGATGGAAAGTGAACTCTTCGGTCATGAGAAGGGCGCTTTTACGGGGGCCGTTCAGCGTCGCTCGGGCTGTTTCGAGCTGGCAAGCGGGGGGACCCTGTTGCTCGATGAGATTGGCGACATGCCGATCGGCACGCAAGCCAAATTGTTGAGGGTGCTCGAGGATTCCCGCGTTCGCCGGCTGGGAGGCTCCACGGAGCTTCAAGTCGACGTACGGGTGATCGCTTCCACCAACAAAAACATGGAAGAGGCCTTGCGGGAGAACGTCCTGCGCGAGGACCTTTACTACCGCCTCAACGTCTTCCAGATTCATCTGCCCCCTTTGCGGGAACGAATGGACGACCTATTGCCGATCGCGGAAGTCTTGGTCCGGGATCTCAATAAGAAGCACGAATGCCGAGTGGTCGACTTTCATCCCGATGTGATCCAGACCTTCCGGGGACACAACTGGCCAGGCAATGTTCGGGAGCTGCGCAATGTGCTGGAGAGAGCCGTGATCCTGGCGGGTGAGGGGACCGTTTTGCCGAGTCACCTGGTGGGCAACTTTGGCGGCTCCTCACAGCGAGCCCGGCAGAGCCAGACGTCTGACCCCAGCGCGGTTCACTTGCAAGTAGGCACGACGGTTCACGACGCGGAAAAAGCGCTGATTCTAAAAACGCTAGAGCACACCGGGAATAACAAGACGCGTGCGGCGCGCATTCTGGAAATCAGTCTCAAAACGCTGCACAACAAACTGAAAGAGTACTCGTCGAGTGGCCAATCCGCTGGCTAACGGGCGCGACGACATCTGGATTACCGGTCGGCGCGCCGTTCGGGCAAGCGGCTGGATTCGCTTTCGCGACCGCAAACAATGTCTCTCAAGAATCGCTTGCGCCTGTCGATCGTCGCGCTGGTCGTGACCGTTGTGGTCGCGCTCTCGGCGCTCCACGTTCATAGTGTTGTCGAGTCCCGGTTTCAGGACGGTCTGGATTTGGCCACGATCGGCGGCATGCAGGTCGAAAGCTTCATCCTTCAGATCGTCGACGAAAAAACGGCCAACTACCAGCCCCCCCCCGAAACTTTGGAGGACGTGAAAAAGGTCTGGAGCGAGATTGTCGAGCAGGACCGGGGTCTGGCGGGTCTTCTGCAGACGCTGACCGGCAGCACCCCCGTGATCGTCGAGATCCTGGTTACGGGTGAGAATGATCGAATTCTGTCTGCGTCGTTCCCTTCCTTGCGAGGCCAAAAAGTCCAGACGCGGCCTAGCTTTGACGAATTCAACAACGAGCAGGTTTGGGAGAAACTTCAAGAAGTTCTGGCCGGGAACCGGGACTACGAAGTCCGGAAACCGCTCGGAGCGCCCGGCGAGCAAGAACCCGTCCTCACCGTTCGCGTGGTCTTGAACTCCGTCCTGCTCCGCGGCCAGATTCTGCCCAGTCTGCGCAATGTCGCGGTGGTCTCGTCACTGGCCCTCCTGCTATCGTTGGTACTGGCCATTGTGGCGTCGAACATCGCTTTCCGTCCGCTTGCCCGGATCGGAGAAATCGTGGACCGCATCACGAGAGGAGAGCACGACGCCGATGCCGGGCCGCCTTCGGACCGGGCGAAAGAGGTCGCGGCAGTTGAGTCGAAGCTTAACGTGCTGGGAGAACAGTTTCGCGGAGCACAGGCAGACCGGGCTGGCCTGCAGGCAAACATCCACCGATTGATCGAGAGGCTGGAAGAAGCCGTCCTGCTGTTCGGCCCCGATGACCGCCTAATCATGGCCGGACGGGCGGCCGAACGCTTGATCGGCGGACGCTGGGAAATGATGGGCGCCGGCATGGACGACATCTTCCCCAGCTCCTCCGCGCTGGGGGCCCTGGTTCAGGGTGCCATCCATCTCAACCGCAGCATCACGGACCGGCCGGTCACGCTTGAGCAGGCAGGCGCCGCTCCTGCCCAGCTATTAGTAAGCGTCGAGATTGTCGACGATTTCGTGAGCCATGAGCGCCGCGGAACCATGATCACGCTTCGCGACGCCGCCCCCCGCCGGCAGATCGAATCGCAGCTTGATGTTGCTTCGCGGCTGGCATCGATCAGCCGCCTAACGAGCGGAGCCGCGCATGAGATCAAGAACCCGCTGAATTCGATCGCCCTGCACCTTGAAGTGCTCAAAACCAAGCTGGATGGATCGTCAGCGGATGCCGCGGCCGAGATGGAGGTTATCGGCCGTGAAATCACGCGATTGGACCGCGTAGTGAAGAGCTTCCTCGATTTTACGCGGCCGGTCGACGTCAAAATGGAGCGCGTCGATCTTGTCAGGTTGATACACGAAGTGACCACTCTTGTACGGCCCGACGCGGGTCGCCAGAAGGTTCATGTCGACTTGCGGGCGGAGGCGAATAGCGCTCCGATACAAGGGGACCGGGATCTGCTCATCCAAGCGATTCTCAACGTGGTTGTCAACGGTATTCAAGCGATGGACAAGGGAGGACGTCTCGAGATCCGCACTGAGTTCGCATCCGGGGAGTACCTCGTAACCATCCGCGATCAAGGGGGCGGTATCCCGCGGGAGCTGAGGAACAAAATTTACAACCTCTACTTCACGACGAAAAGACAGGGATCGGGGATTGGATTAGCGATGACTTTCCGGGTCGTGCAACTCCACGGTGGTACAATTGACTTCGCGAGCCGTTCAGGCGAAGGAACGGAATTTCAACTGAGATTTCCCGCTATCGAAGAGAGTCACCGCGACGTATCCGAAGCGGCCAACCACGAGTCGCCAGCCGGCTCGGCAAGCATTGGCTGAGTCACCCAGGGGTCTCGTGGACGCTTAGTCCAGTCGCCCGGCACAGCAGGCTGCACGATGATGTTCCCTGGTTACAGCCATCTCATCGCCTGGAGATGCTTGCAATCGCCCAGTATCAGGACTCGATTGAAACTGCCGGGCCCTCGGTCGAGCATCTATTCCGGCGGCCCGGCGGCGTTGTTTCTCGGTGTGTTGGCGGCGGCATCTCTTGTTTCGTGCGGTAAACAGGCCGCGTCGGCCCCACCGGCTCCGCGGCCGGCCGTAGCGGCTCAGCCTCAGCCGCCCGAGGCACCGGCCGGGCCTGTTTCCGAGCCGCAGACAACGGCCCGCTTGCCTCCGCTGCAGCCGATACCAGAGGGAGCTGTTCCCGAAGGACCGACACCGCTGGCGGGGGAGGCAGGGAGGTTGCCCGCGAGGCCCCCAGCCGATACCGAAGATGCACAGCCGGCGGAAGTGGACGACGTGGGAGCCGGCGGAGGCGCGCTGGCCCCGCGCCCGCCCGCCCGCCCGGTCCCCAGACTTGGGCAGGTGCTGAGCACCCAGCAGCGCCGGGAACTGAATGAGACGATTGACCGCAGCCTGGACGCGGCTCAGAGGAGTGTGGCCGCCGTGGTCAAGCACACGCTCTCGGTGGACCAGGTCAACTCGGTGAGGCGCATCCGGGCGTTTGTTCGCCAAGCACGGGAGACCCGGGAACAGGACCTCGCGCTTGCCAAGAATCTGGCCGACCGTGCCCGTTTGCTGGCACAAGATTTGGAGCGCGGGCTCCGCTAGGACGCAAGCCACGCTAGGAAATGTGCCGACCCGAGACTCCATAGCGACCTATATGATGGAGCCGAACCAAGACGCGGAAGGATTTCCAAACCTGCTGATTTTTCCACATTCGAGTGGTCTCGATATCCAGGTTTCCAGCACGACCGAATAAGCAATCACGAGCCCCAATGAGCAACGAACAGACAGAGGCGAAGGCGGCCCTATTCGCAACCCGCCAAGCCAGAGTAGCTCAGCTTCGGCGACGGCTCGCACGTGCTGAACATGAATTCCTGCTGGTCTCCGGCCTGCCGAACATCCGCTATTTGACTGGCTTCACCGGCAGCAGCGGCTATCTGCTAGTGGCGCCAGATTTCCTGGTCCTCTACACCGATGGGCGATATGACATTCAGGCGCGGGCGCAGACCCGTGACGTCGAGGTGCGGATATCCACCGTAAGCGTGCTCCTAGCATTTCTCGAAGATCTCAAAAAACGGCGCATTCGGCGGCTGGGATTCGAGCAGAATCGGATCTCTTTCGACACTTATCAGTACCTTCGCGGAGAACTGCGTGGCGGCCGGTTTCAACCGCTGAACGGACTTGTCGAAAAGCTCAGAATGGTCAAAAGCGATGGCGAGATCGATAGGATCCGCGCATCAGTGGATCTGAATTCATGCGCGTTTGAGCGTGTGTGCCACAAAGCCCGCCCAAACTGGAGCGAAGCCCGGCTGGCGTCCGAGATCGAGTACCAGATGCGAAGACTCGGAGCGGAGCGCGCCGCGTTTGAAACGATAGCGGCCTCCCGGGAGCGGTCTGCCCTTCCTCATGCTCAGCCAACTGTCCAGAATTTGCGCCGAAATGCATTGATCGTCGTCGATCATGGTGCTATGCTCGATGGTTATGCGAGTGACATGACCCGCATGATCTGTTTCGGGCGGGTTGATCAGCGCCAGCGTGAGTTATTTGAAGCTGTTCGTGAAGCCCAGCTCGCCGCGATAGGCGCGGTCAAGGCGGGAGTCAGAGCAGGAACGGTCGACCGCAGCGCCCGCAAAGTGCTCAAGAAGTTCAAGCTGGAGAAAGAGTTTAGTCACTCCACCGGGCATGGGCTTGGTCTTGAGATTCATGAGCCGCCGCGCTTGGGTCCGAAAGAGGATTTGCGGTTGCGAGCGGGGATGGTCATTACGATCGAACCGGGAGCCTATGTCGAAGGAGTCGGAGGCGTACGAATCGAGGACGTCGTGGCGGTGACCAACAATGGTTGCGAAGTGCTGACAAAGACTCCTCGCCACTTACGGGTCCTTTGACCCAGCATCGTGCCAAGCTCGTAGCTTGCATTTGCACATCATGGATTTCAGAAAAATTAAAGCGCTCATTGAGGTGGTGACGGAGAAGGACATCGCCGAGCTGGAAGTTGAGTCGAGCGAAGGAAAGATCCGCATTCGCCGCAACACGACGCAAGCACTGTCCGCGCCGGGGCCGCAACCCTACGTGGTCGTATCCTCGTCCGCTCTGCCGGGGGCCGCTCTGCCGGCGCCCTTGAACGCCCCTCCACCTGCCCTTGAGTCTTCTGCCCAAGCCCCCGCTGGCGCCACTCCCGCAGCGACACCGGAACCTGCCAAGGCCGAAGAGGACGACCTGGTCGTAGTCACGGCTCCTATCGTCGGAACTTTCTATGAAGCCTCCTCCCCCGACGCGCCGCCGTTCGTCGAAAGCGGTGACAGCGTGAAAGCCGGGCAGGTTCTTTGCATCATCGAGGCAATGAAGTTGCTGAATGAGATCGAAGCCGAAACCGCCGGAGTCATCGAGAAAAAGTTCGTCTCCAACGGGCAGCCCGTCGAATTCGGCGAGGCCTTGTTCGCTATCAAGCCCAACCAATAGTCGCCCTCAACATTACGAGCTGTACCCAATACGAGCTGCAACCAACAAAAACATGATCCGGAAGCTTCTCATTGCCAATCGAGGCGAAATCGCGTTGCGCATCATTTCAGCTTGCAAGGATCTCGGAATCCGAACCGTTGCCGTCTACTCCGAGGCCGACCGCTCATCGCTGCACGTCCGCCACGCCGATGAGGCGCTCTGCATCGGTCCGGCGCGAAGCACGGACAGCTATCTCAACGTCCCCTCGGTCATCAGCGCCGCCGAGATCACCGATGCCGACGCCATCCACCCCGGGTATGGTTTTCTGGCCGAAGACGCCAGTTTCGCCGAGGTTTGCGGGGTGTCCGGCATCACCTTCATCGGACCCACACCGGAAGTCACCCGCATGATGGGCGACAAGGCCCAAGCGCGCCGCGTCGTCAAGAAAGCGGGACTGCCGATCCTTCCGGGAACCGAGGAGCCCATTCATTCGGTGGACGATGCGCGCCGTTGCGCCGACGAAATCGGCTATCCGGTGATCATCAAAGCGGCGGCGGGCGGTGGCGGGCGTGGCATGCGGGTGGTTCACCGCTCCAAGGATCTCGCCGAGCTTTTTCACCAAGCGCAGCACGAAGCCGCTGTCAGCTTCCACTCCTCCGACGTCTACCTGGAAAAATTCATCGAACGGCCCCGGCACATCGAATTCCAAGTTCTGGGGGACAATCACGGGAGCGTGGTGGCGCTGGGTGAGCGTGAATGCTCCATTCAAAGGCGGCACCAGAAACTGCTGGAAGAAGGCCCGGCTCCGCGCCTCGATGATTCCATCCGAAAAGATCTTTGCGCCAAGATCGGAGACACGCTCTCGGAAGTCGGCTATTCCAACGCCGGAACCGTGGAGTTTCTCATGGACGAAAAGGGCGAGCTTTACTTCATTGAAATGAACGCCCGCATCCAGGTGGAGCACCCCGTCACCGAAGCCATTACGGGAGTCGACTTGGTCAAGAGCCAGCTATTGCTGGCGGACGGCGAGAAACTTTCTTCCGTCATTCCCGAAAAGATCGAGATCCGCGGACATGCCATCGAGTGCCGCATCAACGCCGAGAACCCGGAAACCTTTGTCCCCTCGGCCGGCCGCATCTCGAACTTCATTGTTCCCGGAGGAATCGGCGTGAGAGTCGATACAGCGGCCTATACAGGGTGGTTCGTGCCGCCCTACTATGACTCGCTCGTCGCCAAGCTGATCACCCACGGCCGCGACCGCACCGAAGCCATCACCCGCATGCAGCGGGCGCTGGACCTGTTTGTCGTGGAAGGCATCCACACCTCCATCCCGCTTCACCAGCGGATCATGGCCGACCCCGATTTCTCGGCGGGCAAGTTCGACACCCACTTCATCGAAGACTTTACTCAGCGGCAAAAGTCGGCGTAGCCCGAATTTCTCTACCCGAAGGGTCTTTTCTTCGGCGGATCGAAACTTGAAGAGGGACCGCGCAAAGTTCAAGAATTCGTGCGGGAGCGTCTGGAGTCCGCCGAGCATGTGGTAGTCGTTGACGTGCACACCGGGTTGGGGCCATTCGCTTATGACACTTTGTTCGTTCACGCTGGTGACGAAGGTTCCGAGATTTACCAAGTGATGAAGAGAACGTTCGGGGAACGTGTTGCATCCTTGGACCCGGATCGCGGCCCGGGCTACCGAGTCAAAGGAGCCTACGACAGCATGTATCCCCGTGTCTTCCCTGATGGGGAAGTGTATTTCCTTTGCCAGGAGTTCGGCACGTACCACGCCGTGCGGGCTCTGAGGGCTCTCCGCGACGAGAACCGCTGGCACCACTATGGCGATGGAACAGCCGATCATCCAACGAAGGAGGAACTGAAGGAAAAGTTCTCTCCTGATGATGAGTCTTGGCGGCAGACCGTCTTGGACCGAGGCCGAGTGGTGATCAGCCAAGCACTGGGGTTAGCGTTTGGTGATCGACTGGCCGCCGACTTCGATAAACGCTAGCCGATCAGGGCGGACCTATCCGTGGAATCTCACGTAACCTCCCCCTTGATCAGAGAATTGCCCCCGGCGGCTACCACTGTATTGGACTCAGAAATGGGCGCGGTTTTTCGGCGAGTCCCGGAATCCAGTTCGCCCGGTCGTGATAGAACACAAACCGCTCTGCTCCCGAAGCAACCCGCCTATTAATCTCCTTTACTAGTGGGGGCTTGTTGGCCTGAACGAAGAGCAGCTGCGCCAGGGACCCTTGCCAGCTGCCGACTGGTGCGCTGCCGACTGGTGGGCGTGGACCGGAGAATCGGCTTGAACCAAGGAGAGGTTACTCCAGCCTCGTGCCGGTCCACTCGCCACGATGGCCTCCGTCATCCCAGGTCCCTTTGAGCTGATAGCCACCGAGTTTTCCCTTGAGATGCAATCGGCTACTATGGCCAGCAGAGCCGGGTGAAACCGCGTGTTGTAGTTGCACATCGAACTCGTCGCCCTTGACAGTGCCTGAGCCTTCCAGGACGTGACTGTCGACGTTCATGCGCGCGGTGAGTTGCGATTCGGTGGCTTGCAAAGTCAAACGAGTTCGTAGCAAGCCATCGCCGGTTTCGACGCTGATCAGCCAGCTGCCAGTTATTAAATCTCGCATAATATCTCGTCAATCGAGGCAAAGAGAAGACTGCTTCCAGAAGGCTGTAATCAAGCGTGGTTTGCGGCGCATGCGGCGCAGGGATTTGCGGGAGCGCTCGTCCAGCTCCCAGTA
>Ga0310123_10001051_pt1 | contig 23552 bp, 13 predicted proteins | sample CB6_AW_1057_MG_FD_203505 | JGI IMG/M metagenome (GOLD analysis project Ga0310123, IMG submission 203505) | Marine microbial communities from Western Arctic Ocean, Canada - CB6_AW_1057 | ecosystem: Environmental > Aquatic > Marine > Oceanic | place: Canada: Western Arctic Ocean | collected... | reverse complement strand
TGGCGTGGGGTTTGCGTGAGGAGTTCTGGAGGTCCGAGCGGGTGGAAGTGGGCGAGGCTGTGCGGCGGGCCTATGCCCATGACGACCAGGGCCTGGTGATTCTCTCGGACACCGGCGACTCGGTTTATGGAGGGGCCCCCGGCGACAGCACGTGGATCCTGCGCGAGTTGCTGGCTTGTGCCGAGCGGCAGCCGGAATCGGATCGCACGATGCTGGTGCCGATCGTCGACCCCGACGGCGTCGAGGCAGCCTGTGCTGCCGGCGTGGGCACGCAGGTGACGCTGTCACTGGGTGGCAAGATCGACAGCCGCTTCAGCCAGCCGGTCGAGGTGACCGCACGGGTCCTCCGGATTTCAGAGAACCACCAGGCCGATGCGGGGGAACGGGGCCGTGTGGAGATCGGCCGGGTGGTGCTGTTGCAGGCCGGTCCCGTGCACATCGTCGTGATGGCCCAGGCGGGGTTCACGATCTGCCTTCCGGTGCTGTACGAGCACCTGGGTCTCGAGATCGACCGCGCCCGCGCGGTGGTGGTCAAGACGGCGAGCAACTTTCAGTACTTCGAAGCCTGGCGTCGGGAGCTGATCCGCTGTGACACGCCGGGGATGACCCAGTCGGACCTGGCGGCGTTCGACTGGACCCGCATCCCGCGGCCGATGTTTCCCTTTGATTCGGATGTGACCTGGCAACCGACTCCGGCGAGCTCGCAAGTTCCCGATCCCCGGGTAGACTCCGAAAAAACCAATCCCCCCACCGGCGGGAATTCGATATAGTAGTACACAGGGGATCGCATAGGAGTTCTTCGATGTTACATGTGCTGGGACGCCGCAAGAGGCTTTGTGACGGGATCACTCGTCGCGACCTGATGCAGGTTGGCGGGCTGTCGCTGTTTGGCAGCATGACGATACCTCGGCTGCTGCGAGCAGCGGATTCGTCGCAGGGAGCAGGCCCGGCCAAGTCGGTGATGCTGTTCAACCTGTTGGGCGGCCCGGCTCACATGGACATGTTCGACATGAAGCCCAACGCTCCGGCAAAGATCCGGGGCGAGTTCAAGCCGATCTCAACGTCGTTGCCGGGCGTGCAGATTTGTGAGCACATGCCCAACATCGCCCGCTGGATGCACAAGGCGACTCTGATCCGCACGGTCACTCACAAGTACAACTCGCACGACCCACTGGCGATCATGACCGGCTGGGAAGACGGCAACGCCCAATTGCCCGCTCAGGCCACCGACCCACCCGACATCGGCGCCATCTGCGAATACCTGGGCCGCGGCTCGCGAGATCTCCCCGCGGCGGTCTGCCTGCCGAACTTCCCAGGTGCCGGCCAGAGTTACCGGCGTGGTGGCCCCTACGGCGGGTTCCTCGGTAGCCAGTACGACCCACTGTTCGCCGTGGCGTCGCCGACGTTCAAGAAGGAACCCACCTCCAAAGACTACTACCCGGTGATGCCCCATGGCGAACCGAAGATGCCGGCTCTGGATTCGCTGCCGGCGATGACGGCCGACCGCTTCGACCGCCGCCGCTCGATTCTCTCGCAGCTCGATCAGCAGTTCGAGCTGGTCCGAGCCAGTCGCACGCTGGATCGACTCGACGGGTTCCAGCGTCGAGCCTTCGAGATGCTCACCTCCAGCCGCACCCGTGACGCCTTTGATCTCTCGGGCGAATCCCAGGCGACGCGTCGGCGTTACGGCGAGAACCTGTGGGGGTCGACGATGATCGTCGCCCGCCGCCTGCTCGAGCGTCGGGTGCCGTTTGTCAGTGTCCACCAGGACATCTACAAGCACTACGGCCATGCCTACGACATGCACACCAACAACTTCGGCATGCTCAAGGACTTCAACCTCCCGATCCTCGACCGCGTGATCCCGGCCTTGCTCGAAGATCTCGAGGCCCGCGGGCTGCTCGATTCGACGCTGATCATCGTGATGGGCGAGATGGGACGGACTCCTACGGTGAATGCCCGGGCCGGCCGCGACCACTGGCCTCAGTGCGGATTCAGCCTGATGATCGGTGGCGGCATCCGCCGTGGCCACGTGCACGGGACCACCGACAAGCAGGCGGCCTATCCCGAGAGCCACCCGGTGAAGGTGCGGGATTTCGTGGCGACGATCTACCAGTTGATGGGTATCGACCCGCACATGACCGTCGACGACCGCCAGGGCCGGCCGATCGCGATCGCCCAGGGTGGCGAGCCGCTGTTCGATGTCATCGGCTAGACGCTCACAGGCGGCCTGTTGAAGAACGCCAGGTGCTGGGGTCAGACGCCCGCCGCCCACCGGTGGGTCTGCTCCACCTGCGGCGGTCCGCAGGCGGGGCCTGACCCCTTCTTCGTGTTGGAGCGAGTGCTTGTTGAAAAAAGGGGTCAGGCCCCGCCTGCGTGCCGTTCTGGGTGGAGCGGGACTTTCTGTGGGCGGCGTCTGACCCCCGACTCCGAGCTAATCCAGGAACCGCAGCTGCCCCCAGGCGGCCGGGTTGCCTCGCACCTGTTCACGCGGATGCGTCACGTAGTAGCGGTGCAGAGTCTCGTTGCCGTGGCCCCAGTACATCGTGGAGGTCAGCGGGCCGACACTGCCGTCGTCGCTGACGAAGTCGATGCCGATCGTCTGGCCCGCCTGGGGCCAGAAGCCGTACAGCGCCTCATCGGGACCCGACCACCTCCAGCTTCCACCGATCTTCGCCTCGATGGTCGGCGGCTTGAGGAAGCTGCGGCAGGGGATCGGGGTGTTGAGCTTGAAGGCCTGGCGGCCGATCGACTGGCCGGCCTCGTGTGAGAGCACCAGGGCGACCTGTTCGTACTCGACACGCGACGGCTGTTTGGGGACTTGGATGCGGACCTGCCAGGCCTGGGTCTCTCCGGGGTTCAACTCGATCGTGCCTCCCGAGGGCGTCGCGCGCCATCCCCTGGGCAGCACCCATCCGGCGGTGGCCTTCAGCTTCTTGTTGCTGGTGTTGGTGACCCGAGTGACCAGCGTTCTTTGGTCGCCGGCCTGGATGCCGAAATGTCGTTCGGAGTGTCGAGCGGAGGCGGGCACCTTGCGGGCCACCAGCCGGGCTTTGAGCCGAATGGTAACCGGCGAGACCGACTCGTCGCTGCCGCTGTTGCTGGTGAGGAGCGAGGCCCAGACGACGTGGTAGGGTTCGCCATGGTGAGGCAGGAACCGGACCGTGACGGTGCCCTGGCCGAGGTCGGCCAAGCGGACCGGAAACTCGCACAGCGCGGCCCGCTTCACGTGCTCGGTCACCGGCACCTGGTAGGCGACGCCGTTGATCTCGACCTGTGTGTCTTCCCAGTCGCCGCGAGGCTTGTCGAGCGCGACGCGGAGCCTTGCCGAGGCGACATCTTTGAGCGAGGCGTGGATGATCAGCTGCGAGCCGGGCAGCTGGCGGAAGGCCGACGGCGAGGGGTTGGCGACGAAACCGCGAATCGGCCGCGGACCGGCGACCCGGAACATCGTCTCGCTGCCGTAGTCCTCCTTGTGCCATTCCTGTGACGAGGTGGCCAGGTCCTGGTTGCAGGTCAGTGCGATCGAGTGGATCGAGTCGGCGGGGGTTTCGAGCGTGACTCTGACCAGAGTGCCGCGTTGGGTGAAGGCGATCTTGCCCTCGTCGTGACGTGTTTCGTGGACCGGTTTGCCGTGCGATTCGAAGTAGACGTTGCGACGGGTGGCCGAAGTGGCCCGGACGCCCTGGGGCAGGCGGAAGCGGATGAAGGTGGTGCGGTCGCCCTGCAGGCGGTCGTTCCATACCAGCACGGCGACGCGGCGCCCCTGGCCTGCGGCTCGGGCCCGGACGCCGCGGTCCTGCCGGAACAGCCACAGCCGGCCGCCCCGCTCGCGCGATGCGATCGTCGGGCGGTCCAGTGGCTCCGAAACCGTGACGGCCCGCATCGTGCCTCTCAGATCGCCCATCACCCAGTACGACCAGTACTTGGGCAGGCGTCGTGCGGCACGGAACATGTTGTGGAACATCGTGCCCCCCAGGTCGCGGACGTGCGAGGTGTTGACGACGACCTTGTCGGGCATGTCGAGCAGCGACCAAAGCAACTGGGCGTTGAACGGGCCGTTCTTCGGGTCGTCCATCGGCCCCTGCGTGTAGTCGCTTTCCTGGACACACAGCGGCAGCCGTGTCTTCCAGCGGTTCGACTGGGCGGCCTGCACGATCCCCGCCTCGATCGTCAGTATGTCGGGTGTCATGTCGTACCAGTGCACTCCATAGAAGCTGACCTTGTCGCCCAATTGGTCGATCATCGGCACCCACCAACTCCGCCAGGATCGCCAGTTGGACCATTGCAGCGCGTTGGTCAGACCGGGCGTCCCCAGCTGCACGTCGTGGCCGGCAGTGGTGATCGACTTGTGAGCGGCACGGATCACGTTGATCAGTCTCTGAGCCCCCCGCCGTCCGCCCCGGTTGGTGCTCTCGCGTCGAGGGTCCTGGATCGACTCGGGCGCGTTCCAGTATCCCAGCAGGCTGATCTCTCCGAAGAACTGGAAGTAGTGCTCGGTGTCGGGCTGAGTTTTCAACCGGTGTCGAACGACCGCCTCGGCCCACTGCCCCTAGACCTCCAGGTCGTGTGGAATCACGTAGCCGTTGCGGACCCTGGGTCCTGATTGCCAGCCGGGTCCACCCTGCAGGCAGTGCAGGCGATGGTCGATCCGCAGGGGACACAGTTCGGGCCGGGCCGCGGCGAGCATTGCCTCGAGCCGCTTGCGGTCGATCTGGCCCGGACGATTGGGGTCCTCGACGACCTCGGCCAGATTCGCCGAGGAACCCGAGGTGGTGTGCATGTTGGCCGCACGCTGCTCGTCGAAGTTCCCACCGTGAGCTCCATCGAGACCAAACAGCCCGTCGCGTACCCGATCGGCACCGTTGATCACCACCCGGCGGGTGGCGTCGACATCGACCCTGACGGGGTCGGCGCCGTGGATCGAGGAGGCGGCCAGGAGCAGGACGGCGAGGAACTGGCGGAGCGTGAGCATGATCGACCTCGCGAGAACAGACGTTGACGCGAGTGTATACCGCAGGCAGGCCGAGCCGCATTACCGCGGCTCTGGCCACCGCCGTGACTCGACCTACCCCAGCACGTCGTTGATCACGCGGCCGTGCGGCACCAGCAGCACGGGTCGACCCGTGGAGGTGTAGTACTCCTTGTGGTGGTCGATCCCGAGGGTGTGCAGGATCGTGGCGGCGATGTCGTCGGGTTTGAAGTCGGTGCCGTCACTCGGCGACTGGCCTCCCGCATCGGTCGCCCCCAGCACCTGCCCGGGCTTGATGCCACCGCCCGTCAACAGGCAGAAGTTCACCCGCGGGTAGTGATCTCGGCCGACGTTCTTGTTGATCTTGGGCGTCCGTCCGAATTCGCCCATCGCCACCACCAACGTCCGCTCGAGCAGCCCCTTGGCCTTCAGCCCGGCCACGGCACTGGCCAGCCCGTTGTCGATCTGGGGCACCAGCCGGCGATGTCCCTTGAAGTTGTCCAGGTGCGTGTCCCAGCCGGTGTGGCGGACGGTGACAAACGGCACGCCGAAACCCAGCAACCGAGTCGCCAGCAGCAGGCTCTGGCTGAGCTCCGAATCGTCAAACAGTTCCTGGTAGGTCTTGGGCTCGCGGCTGATGTCAAACGCCGAGCGGGTCTTGTCCGAGAGTTGCATGGCCTCGGCCTGTCGGCCGAATGCCGCGAGGGCCTGTGTGAGTTGAGGGTTGTTCTTGCTGTCGCGGAAGCGGGTGTTCAGGTCGGCCAGCAGGCTCGACCGCTTGCGGATGCGGTCGACCGAAACTCCCTCGGGGATCGTGATCCCCCGCACGATGAACGGCTTGCCCTTTTTCGGCGTGACATTGGTGTTGAAGGGGGCGTAGGTGTCGCCCATGTAGCCGGCGTTCCAATCGGTCAGCGGGATCGAGATGAACGGGGGCAGCGCGGGGTCGGTGCCGCGTTCCCTGGCAACGATCGATCCCAGGGCGGGGTACTTGAGTGCCGGCGTCGGGCGGTTGCCGGTGCCGATGTAGAGCTGCCCCTGCGGATGGTCTCCGGTGGTGTGACTGATGCCACGCACCAACGCGTACTGGTCGGCGGCCGCGGCGAACTTGGGCAAGTACTCACTCGCCTGCAGGCCCGGGAGCTTGGTCTGGATCGTCTGGAATTCGCCTCGGAGCTCGACCGGGCCCTCGGGCTTCATGTCGAGCGTTTCCAGGTGCGAGGGGCCGCCGGCGAGGTTGATGAACAGCACCGAGTCGGCCGTGCGGTCCTCGGTTCGCTCGGCCAGCAGCCGACCGGCACCAAGCGGCATCGTCATGCCGACCGTCGAGAACACTCCGGCCTGCAGCAACCCGCGGCGCGACAGTGAGACTTGGGACATGGGGTTGTTTCCTGAAATCGACTCGCGGCCGTGGTCGGCCGCGAGATGGCTGGCTAGTGGTTGGTGAGAAATTCCTGGGTGTTGAGCAGGGCCCACATCAGGTCCCGCAGGCCCTCGATCAGGTTCTGGGATCCGGCAAAGTGAGTCTTGCAGCGGGCGGTTTCGGCGACGGAGGGCCGACGGCCCAGCGTGCGGAGATAGGCCTCGGTGGTGAGGTACTCGGGAGTGATCTCCTCGGCGATCTTGTCGACGGCGGACCCCCGGGCCCTGACCGGTGAGCCGCTGCCGTTTCGCGACAGCAGGGGGATCTTCAGGTTGTGAGCCACCTGGCAGACCCAGCCGTCGTCGCGGTCGATCCGCTCGAGCATTTCCGAGTCGTTGCGGGTGTACAGAGACTGCAGCAGTGTGGGCTGGTTGGTCCGCTCGCAGTCGCAGTTGGTCGACCGGGTCGGCTTGCCGAAGACGCCCAGTGCGTAGTCGAAGGAGGTCTTGGAGAGATTGCCCGGGTGCTTGCCGATGCGACGCTGGGACATGTTGGAGAGTCGGTCGCGGTTGCCGTCGTTGTTGGCGGTGGCCTGCAGGATGCCGTCGACGATCACCTCCGCGGGCAACCGCCTGAGCGCGGCGTGGCTGAAGTGCCTGGTGTCGGAGGCATTGGTCGCGGTGGTGCCGGAGCCGAGTTGGTAGGTGCGGCTGAGCGCGATGGTGCGGTGCAGCCACTTCATGTCGTAGCCGTGGCCGACGAATTCCCGGGCCAGCCAGTCGAGCAGCAGGGCGTTGGAGGGGGGGTTGCCGACGTTGAAGTCATCGGGGGGATCGACGATGCCGCGGCCGAAGTAGCGGCTCCAGATCCGGTTCACAAAGGCCCGAGCGAAATAGGGGTTGTCCTTGCGGAGCAGCCATTCGACCAGCGGTTCCCGTGGGTCGTCGAGAGCGTTGATGTCGAGTTCCTCGCCGCCGAGCAGCCTGGCGGGGGAGGGCTTGGGGCCCGGCGGCTGGATGTAGACCTCCTTGTAGGGAATCGGCAGACCCTCGGCGAAGACCCTCATGTACATCTGCCGCCGCAGCGCGGCGGTATCGAGCTTGACCGGGACGCCGAGGCGGTGGCGGAGGTTGAGTTCGTCGCGACGCGAGTCGGGGGCCGAGCCGATGCGGACCCGGCTGAAGATGTTGGTGAACTGGTCGAAATCCTGCTTCGACCAGCGGTCAAACGGGTGCTTGTGGCACTGGGCACACTGGAGCCTGACGCCCAGAAAGATGTAGCCGAACGACAGGGCCCGCTCGAGTGGCTTTGTGGCGTCGCTGCGGAACCAGTAGTAGTGCATCGGAAAGTCGAGCGTGGCGGCGTCGACCGGGTCGGTCCGTCGCAGGTAGTCGCTCTGTTCCTGGGTGTATTCGAGATACGACTGGTCAGGCCGTCGGCTGGAAGCCAGCAGGATCCCCGCGGCGATATTGTCCCAGCCATCGTTGTTGACAACACGCCGCTTGAGCCACGCTTCCCACTGCGAGGCGGCAGCCCAGTTGATGTCGGTGGAACCCATCTGCTGGATGTTGCTGCCGGTCAGGTCCGTCAGAAACATGCTCCACCAGGTGGCATAGGCCTCCGAGCCAAGCAGCCGATCGACGAGTTCTTCTCGTTTGTCGGGCGATGTGTCCTTGATGAACGAGTCGATCTCGCGATGGTGCGGCAGGGTGCCGGCGATGTCGATGTAGGCCCGCCTCAGGAAATCCTCGTCGCTGCACAACTCCGACGGTTCGATCCCCAGCTGCCGCAGCTTGCCGACGACCAGTTCGTCGATCGGCGTGGGGGTGGGCACATTGGGAAACGCATCACCGGCCAGGGGACTCACCGGCAGCATCACCGGGATCGGGATCACCTCGTTGTCGTACATCACCAGCACGTGCGTGTCGCCGGGCCCCCGGCAAGTGACCTGTCCGCCTCGAGCCACCCGGGCCACCTGGTCGTCCTTGATTTCAAACCGCGCCAGGCAGGTCACGTCTTCCCGCTCGCCGTTTTTCCAGGTCACTTCGACCCGCAATGGCCGCACGGCGCCCGGCTTGTCGAAGACGATCTGCGGCGGAGTGACCTTCAGAGCCACGATCTTTTCGGGTGTCGGCCTGGGCTTGGCACCGTTCTTGATCCAGCTGTGCAGCAGGTGGTATTCCCAGCCATCGACGGCAAACCGGGTCTCACCACCGTGGTCTTCCAGTCCGGTGGGTTTTCTGAGGACCAGGCTCTTGAGAGGAGACTCGGTGTCGATCCGCCCCTGGTCCTTCTCGGTCAATTCCCTGTGGTCGGCGGCGAAGTCGTAGCCGAACATCGAGAGCGTGAAGCCGCCCTGGCCCTGGAATGACCCGTGACAGGCACGTCCATTGCAGCCCAAAACGCCCAGCAGCGGGACGATGTGCCGCTGAAAGTCGGGAACCGGTGACTTGGTGTCGGCCGTGGCAAACCGAGTGAGGGCCGGTGCCAGGACATCCGCGTCGGGGCTGGGAGGCTTGGCCGTCGACTTGGCCCGAGGGGCCGATTGCAGCGGCTGACCCAACAGCAGACGTTCAAACGCGGTCAACTTCCGAGGGCCCTTGGGCGAGAGTGTGACCGAGACCGTCTTCTGCTGGTCTCGCAGCGCGCTGACCCCCTTTGTGGTGACAGCGGTCCGGTAGAGGTTGATCTGCTTCAGCGACTTGATGGCTGACAGCGTGGCGAGGTGCTCGGCGGCATCGTCGGTCAGCGGCGTGTCGGCCAGGCTCAGGAACTCGAGCTGCTTCAGGCTCGCCAGTTGCTTCAGAGTCGCTCCGGTGATTGACGTGCGGTCGAGGTACAGCGACTTGAGCGTGGAGAGCTTGCCGATGGCGGCCAGGGCCTGATCGTCGACATCGGTCCCGGCCAGGTTCAGGACCTCGAGCGTCTTCAGCGGAGCCAGCGTCGCCACGCCGTCGCTGGTGACCCGGGTGTCGGCCAGCCAGAGCGTCTTGAGCACGGGCAGCGGGGCGACGTGTTGGAGTCCCTCGGAGGTGATGCGGGTGTCGTCGATGTAGAGAATCGCAAGCTTGTCGAGCCCCTCGAGGACCGCCAGCCCGGTGTCGCTGAGCTGAGTATGCGAGAGCACCAGGGTGTCGAGGTTCTTGAGACCGCGGATGTGTGAGAGTCCATCGTCGGTGACGTGGGGCGTGACGACGGCCAGGTAGTCGATCTGCACAAAGGCGGGAATGTGCGAGAGGTGGAAGTCTCGCACCAGCGGCTTGCTGAAGCGGACGAAGCGAACCGTGCCGTCGCGGTTCTTCTGGATATTCGAGGTGTGACCCCGCAGGGCCATGATCGCCGCGGTCTGTTCCGGCGGCGTCTCGGCCGGTGCCGTGGCCGGCAGCGACAGCACGATCAGGATCAGCAGCGATCTGCTCATCTGGCGTCTCATGCACCAAGGGGGGCTACAGCCGAATCCTCGCGAATTCGGAAGAGAGCCCGACATGATGATCGTATCGGCTGAAGCAGGCCCGGTCAGCCCGAAACGATGTGTGGGCGACCGAGAGACTCCGGCCGTGTTCTGGTACAACGTGGCTCCCCGAGAAGGAGACTACCGTGAAATACCGATCGTTGGGACGGACCGGGCTGGAAGTCAGCTCGATCGGGCTGGGCTGCGTGACGTTTGGTCGTGAGATCGACAAGGCGACCTCGTTCGAGGTGCTCGATCATGCATTCGAGCGAGGCATCAACCTGCTGGACACGGCCGAGGCGTATGCGGCCGGTGAGTCCGAGCGGGTGGTGGGTGAGTGGATCTCCGAACGTGGCGTTCGCGACCGGGTCGTACTGGCCACGAAGGTCTCGGGCACGCTGACCCGTGAGCGGGTGATCGGCTCGGCCGAGGAGAGCCTGCAGAGGCTGGGGGTCGACGTGATCGACCTGTTCCAGTTGCACGTCTTCGATGACGCGACGCCGCTGGACGAGACGCTGGCGGCATTGGATACACTGGTTGAGCAGGGCAAGGTCAAGCACATCGCCTGCAGCAACTGGGGCGCCTGGCAGATGGCTCATGCCCTGGTCCGCTCGGCCACCGAGGGCGGTCCGAGGCTGGAATCGGTGCAACCGCCCTACAACCTGGTGCAGCGCGAGATCGAGGCAGACCTGCTGCCGTTGTGTCGCGATCAGCAGGTCGGAGTGCTGGCCTACAGCCCATTGGGGGCCGGGTTCCTGACCGGCAAGTACCGGCTGGGCCAGGATATTCCCTCGGGAACACGCTTCGACGTGATCCCCGGACACCAGCCGATCTACTTCCACGACGTGGGCTGGGCGGCACTCGGGCGGTTGGACGAGGTGGCCGCGGAGACGGGGCGATCCCTGGTCGACCTGGCGCTGTCGTGGGTGATCGCCCAGCCCGGAGTCACCTCGGTGCTGATCGGCTGCCGTACGACCGCGCATGTTGACCAGGCCTTCGAGGCCGAGGCGGCCGGGCTCGGTGAAGAACTCATAGCCCGGCTCTCGGCGGATCCCGATCCGATCGAAGACTGAGCCGCGGCTCTAGCGGTGAGTCTCGAGTTCCTCCCACTCGGCAAGTCGCTCGGGCAGCTCTTCGTTGATCTCCTTCAAGCGGGAGGCCGCCTGGGCAATCTCGTCGCCGTCCCCCTTGAAGAACTCGGGGTCGGACATCACCTGGTTGAGCTCCTGTTGCTCGGACTCGAGTGCCTCGATCTCGGTGAACAGCACGTCGGCCCTCTGCTGCTCGCGGAAACTCAGCTTCCTGGGCTTCTGAGCCGATCCGGATGCGACTTGAGGGTCCCCCCGTAGCGTCGGGACCGGTTCCGATGGCGACTTTGTCTCTTGGGCCTGTTTCAGCTGGCGGATGTAGTCGTCGTACCCTCCGGCGTATTCCTTCAGCTTCCCGTTGGCTTCGAAGACCAGCGTGCTGGTGACCAGGTTGTTGAGGAACGCTCGGTCGTGGCTGACCAGCAGCAGGGTGCCGGGGTAGTTGGAGATGAGTTCTTCGAGCAGTTCGAGTGATTCGGCATCGAGGTCGTTGGTGGGCTCGTCGAGGACCATGATGTTGGAGGGCCGCTTGAGGATCCGTGCCAGCATCAGGCGGTTCCGTTCGCCTCCCGAGAGATCCCGTGCCGGTCGGCGAGCCCGTTCGGGAGTGAACAGGAAGTCCTGCAGGTAGCCGTAGATGTTGCGGGGCTTGCCGTTGATCTCGAGGGTCTCCTGCCCCTCGCCCACGTTCTCCACCACCGTCTTCTCCTCATCGATCTGCTCACGCAGCTGGTCGAAGTAGATCACCTCCAGCCGCGTCCCGTGCCGGATCGATCCGGAGATCGGTTCGAGTTGACCCAGCAGCAGTTTCAGCAGGGTGGTCTTGCCCGAACCGTTGGGCCCGATGATGCCGATGCGGTCGCCGCGCGAGACCAACAGCGAGAGGTCTTCGATGACCGGTTGCGTGCCCTCGGCGGTGTCGTAGCTGAACCGCACATCGGTGGCTTCGAGCACCAGGCGGCCCGAGCGTTCGGCTTCGGTTGCCTGCAAGCGGATGTCGCCGATCTGTCGCCGTCGACTGCCGTGCTCTTCGCGCATCCGCTGCAAGGCACGCACCCGACCCTCGTTGCGGGTGCGACGCGCCTTGATCCCCGTTCGAATCCAGACCTCCTCCTCGGCCAGTTTCCGGTCGAATCCGGCGTTCTGCTTCTCCTCGGCCTCGAGCAACGCCTGGCGTCGCTTGAGGAAGGTCAGGTAGTCGCAGGGCCAGTCGTAGAGATGGCCTCGGTCGAGCTCGATGATCCGGGTCGCCAGGGACTGCAGGAAGATCCGGTCGTGGGTGACGAACATCAGCGCGCCGCCGTAGACGCTGAGGAACTGTTCGAGCCAGGTGATCGAATCGATGTCGAGGTGGTTGGTCGGTTCGTCGAGCAGCAGCAGGTCGGGTTCGTGGACCAGGGTCCGGGCCAGCAGCACGCGTCGTTTCATGCCCGAGGAGAGCGAGTCGAAGCGAGCAGAGCCGTCCAGCGACATCCGCGACAGCACCACTTTGACCGACTGCTCGAGTTGCCAATCCTCGCTGTGGACCCCGATCACCGCCGCAGCCGCCTCGATCATCTCCCCCACCGTCAACCCGCTGTCGGCGGGCACATCCTGGACCAGCCGGGCGACGGTGATGTTGGGGTCCCGCAGCAGCTCGCCGTTGTCGGCATCCAGCTCGCCGGCAATCAGCCTCATCAGGGTCGACTTGCCGGTCCCGTTTCGGCCCAGCAACCCAATCCGCTCACCCCGCTCGATCTCCAGGTCCACCCCGTCAATCAACGGCTCCCCGCCATAGGTGAACTGCAGACCGCGAAGACTGAGCAGGGACATCGGGCTAGAGTTGCGGGCGGGGAGGCTTGGCGGGCCCCTTCCAGGGGCGAACGCCTCGGGTGGCGACCTTGCGGCGGTAGACCCTTGTGCCGCAGGTGACGTAGAGCGTGTCGAGTTTCGGGCCACCGAAGACGACGTTGGAGAGCCAACCGGGTCCGGGCTTCGAGAGGATGATGTGGACTCGACCCAACTGGTCGAGCACCTGCACTCCCATGCGGGTGGTGACGTAGCTGCGGCCCGCGGTATCGACGGCCAGTCCGTCGGCTCCGGTGTCGTTGTCGCCATCGCCGCGGTGCAGGTGACCGTGTTGCTGTCGATGAGCCAGGCTGCCGTCGGGCTGTATGGCGAACGAGAGGTTGAAGCGGCCCCGGGTGTCGGTGACCAGCAGGAAGGCGTGGTCGGTGGTGGCGACGACGCCGTTGGGGAAGGCGATGTTCTTGGCGACGACCTGCTTCTTGCCCGCAAGCGTGAAGTGCCAGACCTGCTTGTTGGGCGGGTCGGTGAAGTAGCCGTGGTCACCCAGGATGACCAGGTCGTTGCAGGTGACATCATCGACAACGGTCTCGGCCTGGCCCCTGGCGTCGTAGCGGACGATCCGCTTGTTGCCGTTCTGGCAGGCGTAGAGCTTGCCGTCGGGTCCGAACATCAGTCCATTGGCGGCGCCGGTGTTGCTGGCAAAGAGGCTGACGGTGCCGTCGAGCCCGATCTTGTGAATCCTGTTGTTGGGGATGTCGGTGAAGTAGACCTCACCGCTGTCGCTGACCGCCGGGCCCTCGGTAAACCTGTGCCCGCTGCTGACCTCCTGCCAGCCTTCCGATGGCAGGATGATCTTCGAGCGACGTGGCGTGCCGGCGACGTTGGTGATCGGCCGGGGGTAGTCTCGCCACAGCCACGTCATCACATCCGGCAGGATCGCGGTGGCGTGCTTGCTGTTGTGGCCGCCGTGGCCCCAGGCATGCTTGACGTCGTAGCCGGCCCATTTCAGCGAGGCGAGCATCTGCTGGTTGGCTTCCCACCAGCTGCCGCCGTAGATGTCCAGGTCGTTGCGACCATCCTGCAGGAAGACCCGGATCGGACGCGGCTCGAACTTGCGGACCAGGGCGGGATACTCGTTGCCGCCCTTGAGTGAGACGAAGGTGCCCACCGCGGTGAAGACGCGGCGGAACAGGTCGGGACGTTCCCAGGCGGCGGTGAAGGCACAGATCGCGCCGCTGCTGCTGCCGGTGATCATCCGGTCGTTGGGGTCGTCGCTGAGATTGAAGCGCCGGGCGACTTCAGGCAGGATCTCCTTTTCGAGAAACAAAGCGTACCGCGGACCCATCCCGTCGTATTCGAAGCTGCGGTTGAAGCGGGGTTGAGCGTCCTTGCGGGCCGGCATCACGACTCCCGGCGAGATGAAGATCCCGATCATCGGCGGGATCGACTTCTTGTGGATCAGGTTGTCGAGCACCGTGGGAATCTTCCACCTCCGGCCGACCCCCATACCGTCCTGCACCACGATCTGGCAATGAGGCTTCGACTTGTCGTAACCGGGGGGCTCGTAGATCCAGTAGTCGCGGACGGTGCCCGAGAAGATCTTGCTGGTCCAGCGGATCGGGCCATGCACGGTGCCCTGAGGGACTCCCGGCTGGACCTTCGAGTCTTCATGGACCGGGTAGCTTTCCACAGGCGGCCGCCGCTTGCCGGGCTTCGCCGCGGACTCCCGCTTCGCTCCCCGGGCCCCAGCGGCCTGGGCCAGAACGGGCGAGGCCGTTTGAACGACCAGCAACAGGGCGAGCAGACCCCTCACCGCGACGGGGAATGAACGGCGTGTCATGTTGAGGACTCCGTGGGGAGGAGTTCGACGAGGCGGGTGGTCCGCTGTTCGGACCGGCACGGTCGGTGTAGCCTGTGGCGGAGCGGTCGGCCGATCCGGACGACTGATCTGGGACAACGATCCTGACGATAGGACTCCGATGGGAAAAAACCAAGCACGCCGGGCGGCGGGAGTCCTGGCCGTTTGTGCGAGCCTGGCGTTGCTGGGAACAGCGGGCACGTCGCAGGTCCTCCGGGCCGCTGAAGCGGGATCGGTGGGCGAGTTGTCCGGCCGCACGCTGCCGGCGGAGTCGAGCCCGGCCAGGAAGAAGGCCAGCGGGACGGCTCGCGAGGCGGCTCGCAGAATCGCCCTGGGCTACCGCGAGTTGTTTCTCGACGACGTGATGGTGGCTTCCCGCAGTAAAGTCGAGTCGGTGCTGCATCAGCCCTTGAAGTACTCGAGGAACCCGGTGATCCGGCATCACCAGCGGCCCTGGCAGAAGTTCCGGGCACAACTCTATGGCACGGTGCTGTACTTCCCCGGGGAGAAGATCTTCAGGATGTGGTACCTGGCCGGGTCGAGGTTCCCCGACGAGGCGGCGATCACGCTCGATGGCAAGCCCCGCATTCCCAACTTCCAGATGCTGGCCTATGCCGAGAGTCGTGACGGGCTGAACTGGACGCTGCCGGACCTGGGCCTGGTCAGTTTCAACGGCTCGCGTCACAACAACCTCTGCCGGTTCTCGCGAGAGAACGCCGAGGGGGTGGCGGTGGTGTATGACCCGAACGACCGGGACCCCCGGCGACGCTACAAGGCGTTCTACTGGGAGCACTCGGTCCGCAGCCCGCACAAGATCCCGGTCGCGGTCGAGATCAGCGCGATGTCGGTCAGTTTTTCTGCCGACGGCAAGAGCTGGACCGATCATCCCGGCAACCCGGTGATTCCCCAGGCCAGCGACACCGGCCACCAGGCCGTGTGGGATCCGTTTCGCAAGGTCTTTGTGGCCTACGGTCGCTTCGGAGCCGGCGGCCGCCGGATCGCCCGTTCCGAGAGCTCCGACTTCATCACCTGGAGCCCGTCCCAGCTGGTCTTCGCCGCCGACGCGACCGACACGATGGCCCGCGGCGGGAACCCTCAGTTCTACGGCATGGGGACGACGATCTACGAGGGGGCCTACATCGGTCTGCCGTGGATGTTCTGGGAGAATTCCAGCAACCGGATGGACGTGCAGTTGGCCAGCAGCCGCGACGGGATTCACTGGCGGCGAGCCGGGAACCGCGAGACACTGATTCCCAATGGCAAGCCGGGGAGCTGGGACGGCGGCTGCATCTTCACCGCCGCCCAGCCGCTGCAGGTCAAGGATGACACGATCTACATCTATTATTCGGCATTGTCGCTGGACCACGAGCAGGCCCGGCCGAGTCGCCGCGAGCGACCCGAGTACGGCGAGTCGTCGATCGGGGTGGCGACGCTGCGGCGTGACGGATTCGTGTCGCTGCGTGCCGGCAAGGACACCGGCACGGTGGTGACCCGCTCGATCCGCTGGCCGGCCGGGCGACGGTTGCACCTGAACGTGGATGCCTCGAAGGGGCACGCCCGCGTGAGCGTGCTCGGCGACGATGGCCAACCGCTGGCCGGGTTCGAGCAGTCTCGAGTCGTCAGCGGTGATCACACCGACGTCGTGATCGAGTGGCCTCGTGCCGCTGGAGCGAGTCCCAAGCGAAAAAAGGGGAAGTCGGTACAACTGCGGTTCGAATTGACCGCTGCCGAGCTGTATTCGTTTTGGCTGAAGTAGACCCGGGGAGCAGAGCTGATGGGGCGAATCGGACGCATTCGGAGTGATCTGCTACTGGCCGTTGTCGCCGGCTGCCTGGTGGGTGCCGGCTCGGTCTCGGCCCAGGTGCCCAAGGCGGCCAGCGGCGACTGGCCCTGGTGGCGTGGCCCGAACTTCAACGGGGTGGCCGAAGCGGGGCAGGAGGTGCCGATCGAGTGGTCGGACACGAAGAACGTGGTGTGGAAGGTGGCGGTGCCCGGCCGAGGCCACTCGACGCCGATCGTGGTCGGCAATCGGGTGTTCTTGCAGACGGCCGACGAAACGGACAAGTCCCAATCGGTGCTGTGTTATGACCGCCGGACGGGTAAGCGGTTATGGACTAAAGAACTGAACCGCGGCAACCTGCAGAAGACGATCAACGGCAAGAACACCTATGCGACCAGCACGATCGCCTGCGACAGAGGTCGTCTGTTCGTGCTGTTTGGCAACAACGAGGCCGTGCAGGCCACCGCTCTGGATCTCGAAGGCAAGGTGGTCTGGTCGACGACCGCGGCTCCGTTCATCGAGATCAAGTACCCCAACGGCTACGCCGCCTCACCGGTGCTCTACGGCAACACGGTGATCATCGCTGTGGATTGCGAGGGCGGCGGGACACTGCTGGCTCTGGATCGTGACACCGGCAAGCGGGTCTGGGCCACCAGCCGGGTCGGCAAGACCAATTACGGCTCGCCGATCGTCGGGCACGTGGCCGGTCGCGACCAGCTGCTGATCGGCGGGCTGGACATGGTGGCCAGCTACAACCCGACCAACGGCAAGCCGCTCTGGGACGCCCCGGCGATCGCGATGCAGACCTCCGGGACCCCGGTCTGGGAGGGCAACATGGTGTTCGCCGCGGGGGGCTACCCCAGTGGCAGTGTCGCGGGCATCGTGGCCGATGGATCCGCACGCATCGCCTGGAAGAACACTCAACGCATCCACGAGCAATCGCTGCTGGTGCACCAGGGACACGTCTACGCCATCAACGACACCGGCATCGCGCTGTGCTGGGAGACTCGCAGCGGCCGAGAAGTGTGGAAGCACCGCCTGAAGGCTCCGATCAGTGCTTCGCCCACGCTCGTGGGCGACAAGATCTTCCTGAGCAATGAGGCCGGAACGACCTGGGTCTACCGGGCCACTCCCAAGGGGTACCAGCAGCTGGCTCAGAACCAGTTGGGTTCGATCGTCTACGCGTCGCCGACGATTTGCGGAGGACAGATCTTCCTGAGGGTCGCGAACACGGTCGCGGGGAAGCGGGTCGAGACGCTGTACTGCATCGCGGCAGAAGCGAAGCGGTAGGTCAGGCTGTGCCTGACAGAACCACGCCCGCCATTGACGCAGGTGTAGGTCAGGCTGTGCCTGGCACCCGCCTCCCGTGCTGTCCTGCTGTCCTGGTGTCTGGTCGTTGAGTCAGGCACAGCCTGACCTACTGCTGCCGGGTGGTGGTCAGTTGTTGCTCGGGCCGCGCGATGGGATGTGATTGAGCGTGTAGTAGCCGGTGGGGTGCAACAGCGGTTCTCCGTCGCGGCTGCGGAGCCCCGCCGCGTGCAGTTCGTGGACGAACATCTCCCGCAGCCCGTCGATCTTCAGTCGGACTCTCAGCCCGTCTTCGCTGACCTCGATCGATCGGATCGCCAGGTCCTTCTTCTGGATTTCATCGCTGCCGTAGGTCGAGTGGTAGGTGTAGGTGTAGCTGTTGACGGCGTAGGCCGAGAGTATTCGTGCGGACGGGATGTCGACCGGGAGGGTCATCACCAGTTCGAACCCGTCGTGCCGGGCCCGGATCTCCTTCATTTCAAACGGAGTCTTCCCGGTCCACACCAGTCGTTGCAGTCCGTAGGAGGCCGTCCCCAGGCTGCTCCAGCCCCGGTTGCTCAGCCCGGCAAACAGGCTGCCGTCGTGGCCCTGGGCGAGACGGATCACGGCCGAAGCCAGGCCTTCGCGGAATGGGAAGCAGGCTCCCTGGTACTCGCCACCGACTTTTTCGAGAAACACGCGGTTGATCGAGGCCAGTGTGAACTCGCCGACGAACAGTTGGCCGTCGAAGGGACCAAACGATCCTTTGCTGTCGTCGAGCACGATATCGGTGGCCGACTGGCCGACCTTCTTGTACGGGAACCAGACGGCCGGTGGCTTGAGTTGCCGGAGTCGCCTGGCCGCTTCGGGGAACGGCAGGCCGCCGGGGATCGAGGTGATCCCACTGATGGGTGAGCCGGGCAGGTCCATCGACGCGAGTGCTTCGGGGTGATGGAAGAAGGCTCCGCTGCGCATATGGTGCAGCGAATTGGTGCCGACCCAGTTCCCCTGCTGATCGGTGTAGAACATGTCGCCGGCGCGGTTGGCACCCAGTCCACTGGGAGACCTCATTCCGGCACAAACCGGGACCAGCTTGCCCTGCGGGGTGACCTTGACTCCCCAGCCTCGCCAGCGGGCCTGGGCCACGCCGAGTGTCTTGTTGCGGACCATCAGTGTGGGCTGCTTGCCCTGGAATCCCATGCCGATGTTGAGCGTCATCCAGAGGTTGCCGCTGCGGTCGAGCTTGGGGCCGTAGGCGTATTCGTGGTAGTTGCCGGTCACGCCCCATCCGTTGCTCACGCAAATGTACTCATCGGCCACGTCGTCTCCGTCGGTGTCGGTCATCCGAGTCAACTCGGTTCGCTGTGCGGTCAGGAACGACTTGCCCATACGCAATAGCCCCAGCGGCTCGTGCAGTGCCTCGGCGAATCGCTTGTAGGTGACGTTCTTGGGCGGAAGGTCGTAGATGCCGTCGAGGAACCAGACTTCACCCTTGCGGATGGTCACCGCCAGCCGACGCTTGTCCAGGGGCGCGATGCCGCTGACTTCCAGCACCAGCCCCTTCGGCGGCGGCTTCCAGAACTTCGAGCGGGACCCCGTCGGAGCCTTCGACGACATGATCGTCACCAGCCGGTAATAGTCCGACTCGTCGGCCGCCTCTGCGGCTGCGGGGCAGAGCAGCGGCGCGAGCAGGGTCAAGGCGACGCCCGGCCACCAGCCTCTAAGGCGATCAGATGCCAGGATTACCATCGGTACTCAATCTCCACGACGACCCTGCGGCTGATCACGATCGGAATCCTCCACTCGGCCAGCCCGCCGATCGTCACCAGCTTCTCGGGGTGACTCCGCCTGGCCCGGACCACGACGCTCAGCCCGCTCTCGTTGGTATAGACACCCGCTTCTGGACTGACGAGTGACTTGCCGGTGAGGCCGCGGATCCAGGCGGTCGGCAGGCCCGGCTTGGTGGTGGCCAGCGAGGTGATGGTCAGCGTTCGTTTCAGGCCCTGCCCGCGTGTCGGCTCGATCCGGTCCTCGACCTTCAGCGGACCGACCGAGTAGAGCAGGGTGGGGACTCGCGACTTGTCGAGCCGGTAGCCACCGAAGCGGTAGGCGGTGAGCGGTTCGAGTGCTGATGGCCAGGTCGCGTCGCCGTTGGCCAGGCGGTTGATGACCAGCCCGCCGGGCAGCGTGACCAGGTGGGTGCCCAGGGGTGCCGCTGGAGGAATGAAGCGGTTGAACCAGGTGGCGTGAGCATCCAGGAACCGGCCTCGCCAGGCCTCGACGACCCGGCCACCTCGGGCGTCAAACGCGTAGTGGGTGCCCGAGGGGAACCCGACGGCGATGGCGTGCCGGCCGGCCCGCTGCATGAACGTCCGCAAGACCAGCGGACGCAGCTTCGGCACCAGTTCGTAATCGTCGACCTTGTCCCGAGTGATCTTCTCGGGCAGGGGCTGTCGCTGTATGTCGGCCATGTAGGCCCACAGCGAGGCGAGCTGCCGGTCGACGTTGCCCTCGAGGATATCGGGGCTGTTGGTCTTGCCCTTGGGAAAAAACGTCGGCATGCGGGTCCGCGGCTTCTGTGAGGCGGGGTCGAGCAGGAAGCGACGCATCCAGTCGGGCCGGATCCGCAGCGCGGTGCCGGCCAGGTCGACGCCGATCACCCCGGGCAGCCGCTCGCCGCGGATCGGATGGCACTGCACACAGCCGCGGTCGATCAGGGTCCGCCCGGCGGCGGCCAGCGGCTTGAAGTCGCCAAAGATCCGCTTCGCAGGCGTGTCGCTGCCTCGATCGACGGCGGCCAGTTGCCGCGGAATCCCCAGCACCTCGCGGACGGGAAACACCGGCATGCGGGCCCTCAGGTGAGGCCGTACGTCGCCGGTGCCCTCGAACACCTTTTTCAACCAGGTGGTCGTCAGCTTGTTTCCGACACCCGAGAGCGACGGAGGCAGTCGGCCTTCGTCGCCCAGGTCGACCTGCGTGGCCGTTTCGAAGTACGCCCGCCGACCGGGGCCGACTCCGCCGGTCTTGCCGCGAGTGTGACAGGCGTAGCAGTTGAGCCGCAGCAGGTCTCGGTGCAGGACGAGTTGCGGCGTGGGGGTGGACTTTGTCTTGAGTGACCTGATCCCCGCTGAGATCGCCTGGCGTTGTTTCGCGTCGAGCTGGTAGCGGGGCTGAGTGGCGGTGGGGTTGGCCAGGCACGACGCGGCGGCGGCGGGCCTCAGACGATTGACCGGCGTGATCGGTTTGATCGGTTTGATCGGCACGGCGGGCGGATCGAAACGGGCGTTGACCGTGTGACAGCGGTTGCAGCGGAATCGGGAGAACATCCCGCGGCCGGTGTTGATGAGTTCGCCGTCGACGGATTTCGCGACGGCGGTCACGGTAGCAGCGTTGTGCAGGTAGGCCACCAGGTCGGCCGCCTCGTCGGGGGCCAGCTTCATCGACGGCATGCGTCCGGCCGGGCGGGCTGCTTCGGGCTGGACCAGGAAATGGGCCAGCGCCTCGCGGGTGTACTTCGCCGCCGGGCGGCCCAGGGGGACCGACGGGAACGGGCGGGCGGCGGCTTCGAGCCCAAGTTCCTTGAGTTCTTCGGGGTCGAGCTGGGCGATCAGCTTGGCGAGTTCGGATGTCGGTTGAGGGCGTGCCGGGTGTTTTGGGTCGGGTTGGTGGCAGGCCACGCAACCGACACTGTGAAACAACTGCCGGCCTCGAGCGGCGTCGCCCTTGTCGAAGAACCGGCCGGCAACCGGTCGCGACGCGGTCGATTTCAGTTCGGGGTAGTTCTCGCGACAAGTCGACAGGTAGGCCACCAGTGCCGCGATGGTTCGAGTCTTCTCGCCGGGCGGGATGGCGTGGAGCACATCGGGCATCGTGGTGCCGGGGTCGCTGGCCGAGGGGTTGGCGAGGTGCTTTCGAAGCCAGTCGGCCTGCAGTCTTGTTCCGGCCGCCTCGAGTCGAGGCCCACGCCGGGGCTCGGGGCCGCCGGGTGGGGCGGCATGGCAGGCGGTGCAACTCAACTCGCCCAGCAGCAGCCGGCCCGCCTCGGCCAGATCGAGATCGCCGGGACGTGCGAATCGCTCGAAGCCGACGACAAACGCCGGCTGGGCGGCTGGGAGGGTATCGGGTCGGGCGGGGTCTGCCGGCTCGGCGGTTGCGGGGATACCGAGGGCTGCGAGCAGCGCCAGCAGGGGTGCGAGGCCGGGTCGGGAGCGGGGGATGCCGTTCACGGTCGCGATCCGCGAGAGAATCAGATCAGCTCGGCGATCGGTTTCGCTTCGCTGAGGATGTGGACCGGGCGGCCTCGGAAGTCGTCGAACGTCTGCGAGTGGTCGATGCCGAGGTGGTGGTAGATCGTCGCCAGCAGGTCCTGAGGGGTGTAGGGACGTTCGGTCGGGTATTCGGACTTGCTGTTGGTCGCTCCGACGACCTGGCCCATGTTGAGTTCTCCGCCGGCGAGAAGTGCCGAATAGGCTGCCGGCCAGTGGTCGCGCCCGTAGGAGCGGTCGGGCGCTCCGTAACGCATCGCCGGCGTCCGTCCAAACTCGCCGACGACCACAACCAGGATCTGCCGCTGCAGGTCCTTGTCGTGGATATCCTGGATCAGCGTCGCCAGCGCCTGGTCCATGTAGGGCAGCCGGGTCTTCATGTACTTGGCAAAGTGCCCCGGTCGCCCAGCGTTGCCGGCGTGGTCGTCCCAGTTTGTGAATTCCGGGCCGGTCTTGGGGGTGTTGAAATAGATGTTGATGACCGAGGTGCCCGCCTGGGCCAACCGGCGAGCCAGCAGGCAGGCCTGCCCCCACAGGTTGCGGCCGTAGCGGTCGCGGAGCGTGTCGGGTTCTTTGGCCAGGTTGAAGGCACGGGCCGATTCGGGGCTGGTCAGCATCTCGAAGGCCAGCTCGCGGAACTGGTCGACCCCGGCGAGGTTGCCGCGGAGGTCCTCGGTCTTGTGGATGCGGTCGAGTTGATCGATCAGGGTCTTGCGGTCCCCCAACCGCTTGCCGTCCTTGCCGGCAGCGATCCCTGCGAACGGGGCCCGGAATCCCTTGGCGTTGGGATCGCCGACCTCGAAGGCACCATGGTGCAGGCCGAGGTAGGCGGGTCGGGTCATGTAGGGCTTCCGCGGGATCGCCACGTAGGGGGGCATCACGTTGGGCCCCGGGCCCAGCGACTTGCTGGCGACGGAACCGAAGTCGGGATGCACGCTCTTGGATTGTGACGTGGGATCAGCCACCAGCGGGGACTTGCCCGTCAGCACCATGATCCCCCCGTCGCTGTGGCTGCTCATGTCATGATGCAGCGAGCGGATGATCGAGAACTTGTCGGCGAGCTTGGCCTGCAGAGGGAAGTGTTCGCAGATGTCCAGGCCCGGCACGTTGGTGGAGATCGGGGCGAACTGGCTGCGGGTCGCCGTGGGGGCCTCGGGCTTCAGGTCATAGGTTTCCAGCTGTGAGGCTCCACCGTGCTGGTAGAGCATGATCACGGAAGTCCGTTTCGAGCTGTTGCCCGCAGCGGCGCGTGCGGCCCGTCCCGCCAAGACCTCGGGCAATGTCAGCCCACCCAGTGCCAGGGCTCCCACCTGCATGAACTCTCGCCGACCCGGCGGGCCGGGGCAGTCGGAGGCGGAATCCTGGCGAAAACTCATCATCTGGCTCTTGGGTTGATCCACGGCACGACCCTGTGCCTAGTATCGGCAGTATAAAGGAATCGCGGCTCGCTCGAAATCGCATTCCGAAAAGTTGATGCGTTCTCGGGCAACGACCTGGCTACCGGGACGCTTTCTTCTGAGCGGCCAGCTTGTCGCGGAAGGCCTTCTCTTTCAGCTCGATGTAATCGCGGTATCCGGCGGGGTCGATGAACGGGCTGACCTTGGCTCCGGCCTTCTGCCTGGGGTACTTGGCATGCATGCCGTAGTAGTTGCCGTGGGCGCCCAGGAAGTAGTCGCATTTCAGCGAGTTGAGCACCTTGA
>Ga0310123_10001050_pt1 | contig 23565 bp, 15 predicted proteins | sample CB6_AW_1057_MG_FD_203505 | JGI IMG/M metagenome (GOLD analysis project Ga0310123, IMG submission 203505) | Marine microbial communities from Western Arctic Ocean, Canada - CB6_AW_1057 | ecosystem: Environmental > Aquatic > Marine > Oceanic | place: Canada: Western Arctic Ocean | collected... | reverse complement strand
CGGCAAAATCCTGCCCGTGGACGCTGAAGCGGCCGGGATCGATCTGCCCGGCGAGCCACTCCATCTCCGGCCGGTACGTGGCGGACTCGTCGGAGACGACCAAGCGCACGTTCGCCGCGTCGCCGAAAATGCCGGCGAAGCCGTCGAGCATGCCGGTTGCGCCGCCGAGCACTTCGGCCCCGGCCCCGGTGTAGGCGCGGTTGAGCCAGGCGGTGAGGCCGATGCCGCCGGGCACGCTGTCCAGTTCGGTGATGCGCGGGCCGTCGTCGGTGAGCAAAATGTCGGGCCGGATGACGCGCGGCAACTCGGCGCGGAACTCTTTGCTGCGCTGCAGGTCGATGATCGACTGCGGCTTGCCGCGATCCAGCCAAGCGCTTGGCCAGGCGGGGAGCCGCCCCTCGGCGCTCCAGCGGTAAATCGTGTTGGCGGCCTGATAAAACTTGAGCAGCACGCGGCCCAATTGCTCGAGCTGCTTGACGGTTTTCTTGTCGAGCGGAAACGGCTGCGTGGCGACGCGCCATTGGTGCCCGGCGAAGAGCCCGTCGGCGGGCAGGCTTTGCCGGACGTGTTGCGCGATCTGTTCGGGCGAAGGTTGGGTGTCGGTTCCCATCAGCGGGAGCCAACGTGAAGCCTCGCCCCGTGGCGGGTCAAGCCCTCGGTGGCGGCGCGCTCATCGTGCCGGAGAAAATCTTGACGGCGTGACCGCCCAACTCGACGCGGTCGCCGACCACTTCGCACTGCACAACGCCGCCGCGTTTTGAAATCTGAAAGCCGGTCAATTCGTCGCGGCCAAGCCGCTCAGCCCAAAACGGCGCGAGGCAACAATGCGCCGAGCCGGTGACGGGATCCTCGTCGATGCCAAGCACGGGGCAGAAAAAGCGCGAAACGAAATCAACGTTGTCGCGCTCGGCGGCGGCGGTGACAATGACGCCGCGCGTGTCGAGCTTGGCCAAGCTCGCGAAGTCTGGCCGCAGGTCGAGTAACGTATGTTCGTTGGCGACCTCCACGAGATGGTCCATCCGGTTTTGGCCACACCACAGCATCTCCGCGCCAAGCGCCTTGGCCAAGCCGTTGGGCGGCTCGCAGCTCGTCGCCGGTTCGGCGGGGAAATTCATTTTAATCATGTCTTGCTCGCGGCGCACCTCGAGCACGCCGCTACGGGTGCCGAATGAAATGCCGTCGCCGGAGTCCACGCGGCCGGTTTCCCAAAGTGCGAACGCGGTGGCCAGCGTGGCGTGCCCGCACAGGTCAACCTCGGCGACCGGCGTGAACCAACGGAGCCCGTAGCCATCGCCGCTTGGCCAGACGAACGCCGTCTCGGAGAGGTTCATCTCGGTGGCGACCTGCTGCATCCAGCCGGTCGGCGGCTCGGCCTCAGGGAGGCAGACGGCCGCCGGATTGCCGGTGAACGGTTCGTCGGCGAAGGCGTCGATCTGCAAAATGGGAATTCCGGCTTGGCTCAGCATGTCCCGTCATGGTTGCCGGTGGCGGCGGGTGGGCAAGTCTTTTTGCAAACTTGTTTCGGGGAGTCGCTCGCGGCATGGTCTGCCGCCGCGAAGCAGGAACGATGGGGGAATCTGACTACAAATACGGCCGCAACGGCAAGGGCGCTTTTACGTGGCTCGTGTTGACCACGGTGCTGGTGGGTGCGCTGGTGTTTTTGATGAATCGCGATGCTGATGGCGGCGGGAGCGCCGGGCAGACGCTGGTCATTTACTGCGCGGCCGGCGTCAAAAAAGCGGTCGAGGAAGCGGCCGGGAAATTCGAGCAGGAGACTGGCGCGAAGGTGTCCCTCGAGTACAGCAGCAGCGGCGTGCTGGCGAACAAGCTCAAGCTCGACAAGGAGGGCGGGTTGGCCCGCGCCGATGTCTATGTCGCAGCGGACTATGTTTACGCCGATCGCGCGCGGGCCGACGGGTTGACCGCCGAGTCGCTGAAGGTGGCCACGTGGAAAGTGGTGCTGGCCGTCAAGCCAAGCGGCGGCGTGGTCTTGGCCAACTGCGACGATGTGCTGGCGCAAAAAATCTCGTTTGTGATTTGCGATCCACTTGCCGGAGTCGGCAAGAAGACGAAAAAAATGCTTGAGCGATCCGGCCACTGGGCGGAGGTGGACGCGGCCAAGGCGGCCTCGTTCCCGACCGTGACCGAGGCCGCGCTGGCGGTGAAGGAAAACGCCGGGACGCAGGCGGCATTTATTTGGGATTCGGTCGCGCGGCAGTTCGGGCTGCGGGTGGTCGAGTTGCCGGAACTGGCGGCGAGCAAGGCGGACATTTCCGTAGCGGTCACGGCGACGACAGAGCGGCCGACTTTGGCGTTGAAGTTCGCCCGCTACCTCGCTGCGCCGACGCGGGGCGGGGAGGTGTTTGCCAAACACCATTACGTGCCGCTACCCGGCGATGAGTGGGCCGAGGTGCCCCAGTTGCGCGTCGATTGCGGCGGCGTGAATCGCGAGGCGGTGGAGAAAACCATCCGCGAATTTCAGCAGCGCGAAGGTTGCGAGATTGATGTCGTGTACGCTGGCTGCGGCACGCTGGTCGGCAAGATGCAAACCGGCGAGCAGGGGCTGCCGGATATTTTCATGACGTGCGACGCGTCGTACCTCGACATGGCGCAGGAAAAAATGGGCAACCCCTTCGGCCCGGACTTGAAAGTTTCGAGCACGCGCATCGTGATGCTCGTGGCCAAGGGCAACCCGCTCGGCATCCGTTCGCTCGCCGACTTGGCCAAGCGCGGTCTGCGCGTCGGCACGACCGATCCCAAGGCGAGCACGCTCGGCGCGCTGAGCCACGAGTTGTGCCGAGAGACCGGGCAGTTCGACGCTATCCAGCAGAACATCGCAATGATGGCGGACACGGCGCACACGCTGGTGCAAACGATGGAGGCGGGCCGAAAACTCGACGTGGCGCTCGTGTACGAGGCGAACATCCGGCACATGAAAGATCGGTTTGCCACCGTGCCGCTGCAGCCCAAGCGCGCGCTCGCCGTGCAAAACGTCGCCGCCAGCAAAACCACGCCGTACCCGCGCTTGGCCAAGCGACTGATGGAGCGGATCACGTCGCAGACCTCGCGCCGGCGTTTCGAGCAGCTTGGCTTCAACTGGGAGGCCAACGGCCGATGAGTGCCCCGCCGCCATCCGGTTTTCATGTCGCCTCCGACAAGCCGTTCCTTGTTGGCTTGGCCGTGTTGGGCGGCAGTTATCTGCTCATCATCAGCGCGATGGTCTTGGCGGACTTGGTGTTTCTGAATTACAGCGACCAGCCGGTGCTTGGCCCGGAGATGGTGCGGCAGGGGCGCTACACCGGCGACGAGGTTGTCGTGCCGGTCGAGCCGGATCGGAGTTATTATTTTCGCAAAGGCAACAACGACGCGGGACTGCAACTCGGGCAACAGCGCATCGCCGGCGACGGCTTGTTCCAAGCGGCGGGCGACCGAGCTGTCCTGCTGCCACACGCGAACAACAAGCCGATCACGGCTTCGCTGCGGCCGGAGGTGCGCGTGATGCAAATCGCCGTGACGAATCAAGTTGCCACCGTGACCACCGACGTGGCGCACGGGTTGTTGTGGGGCGAGTTCATCCGCGTGAGCGGCGCGGGCGAGCCGGGGTGGGACGGTGTCCGTGAAATCACCGATACGGCGACGAACCAGCTTTCATTCGCAGTGGCCGGTGCCGCCGTGTCGGCGGCGAAACTTTCGCTCTCCAAGCCCAACCCGCTCGTGCAGGCGTTGCGGAGCCGCGACATCCGTTTTTCGATCAAGTTGAGCCTCATCAGTTGCACGCTCACGACGCTGTTGTCGCTGTGGGTCGCGGTGCCGATCGGGTACATGATGAGCCGGTTCGAGTTTCGCGGCAAACCGGTCATCGACACGCTGCTCGACATCCCGATTGTGCTGCCGCCGCTGGTCGTTGGGCTGAGTCTGCTCATCCTGTTTCGCTACATGCCGGAGTGGCTCAGCGACGCGGTGGTGTACAAGTGGCCGGCGGTTGTGCTGGCGCAATTCATGGTGGCGTGCGCCTTCGCCGTGCGGACGATGCGCGTGACGTTCGACCAGATCCCGCAACGCTTCGAGCAGGTCGCCCTCACGCTGGGCTGCAACCGGCGGCAGGCGTTTTGGCGTGTCATCATGCCGCAGGCCAGGGGAGGTCTGCTGGCGGCCGGCACGTTGGCGTGGGCGCGGGCGCTTGGCGAGTTCGGGCCGATCCTCGTCTTCGCAGGTGCCACTCGACAGAAAACCGAGGTGCTGCCGACGAGCGCCTTTCTCGAGCTGCAAGCCGGGCGCACCGAGGGGATGCTGGCGGTGTCGCTCATCATGATCGGTGCCGCCGTCGTGGTGTTCGTCATCGCCCGGACGCTGGGCATGAAACGGATTTTCGCATGATTGCTCTTGAGAACATCGAGCTGCGGCAGGGCAGTTTTGAGTTAAGCGACCTCAGCTTGGAGCTGGCCTCCGGCGAGTACGGCGTGCTGATGGGCCGCAGCGGCTGCGGCAAAACAACACTGCTTGAGGCGGTCTGCGGCCTGCGCAACATCGCCGGCGGAAGGATCATCCTCGGCGGGCGCGACGTCACCCAACTGCCGCCGGCCGAGCGCGGGGTTGGTTACGTGCCGCAGGATCGCGCGCTGTTCCCGACGATGCTCGTCCGCGAGCAACTGGCCTTCGCACTCGTGCTGCGCGCGCTTGGCCAGGCGGAGATCGCCGGGCGCGTCGATGAATTGGCGGAGTTGCTGGGGATCACCGGGCTGCTCGACCGCACGCCGGACAAGCTCAGCGGCGGCGAGGCGCAGCGGGTTGCGCTTGGCCGCGCGTTGGCGCACGCGCCGGCTGTGCTGTGCCTTGACGAGCCGTTGGCCGCGCTCGACGAGGAGTTGCACGGGGAGATGTGCCGGTTGCTCGAGCGCGTGCACCGCGAAACCGGCGTGACAGTTTTACACATCACCCACAGCCCAAGCGAAGCCAGACGCCTTGCCGGCTGCCACTTCCGCTTGGCCGATGGCAAAGTGACACGCGATGAAAACAGAAGTTGTGCTTAAACGCAGAGAGAGAAAAGACACGGATTCCACGGATTAATTTTCAATCCGTGAACATCCGTGGAATCCGTGTCTAACTTTTTGGAAATGACGTGATGGCTGACGATGGACAACTGCCGGAACTGACGGATGTTGAGCGCGAGGTTTACTCGTGGCAAATGACCGTCGCGGGCTTCGGCGAGGAGGGGCAGCAGCGGCTCAAGGCGGCCACGGTCATGGTCAGTCGCGTCGGCGGCTTGGGCGGCTTGGTGGCGTACGAGCTGGCGGCGGCCGGGGTGGGCCGGCTGGTGTTGGCGCACGGCGGCACGCTCAAGCCAAGCGACCTGAACCGGCAATTGCTCATGCGCCACAATGCGCTTGGCCAAGCGCGGGTCGACATCGCAGCCAAGTCACTCACCGCGCTGAACCCACGGCTCAAGATCGTCGCCGTGCCGGAAAACGTCAGCGAGGCCAACGCTACCGAACTCGTCGGGCGCGCGGACGTGGTGGTGGATTGCGCGCCGTTGTTCGAGGAGCGCTTCGCGATGAATGATGCCTGTGTGCGGCTGGCCAAGCCGATGGTCGAGTGCGCGATGTACGAGACCGAGGCGCACATCACGAGCTTCAAGCCGGGCAAGACCGGCTGCCTGCGGTGCCTCTATCCGGAGAAGCCGGACGACTGGCAGCGGCGCTTCCCGGTCATCGGCGCGGTGTCGGGCGCGGTCGGCTGCCTCGGCGCGATGGAGGCGATCAAGATCATCGCCGGGCTGGGCGAGCCACTCTTTAACCGACTGCTTACCTGCGATTTGAGAGCGATGTCTTTCAATTCGGTGCGGCTGCGGCCAAGGGTGGATTGCCCTGTTTGTGGAGAGTAGCGCGATTTTTTATGCTAAAAATGCGTTGGCATTTTGAAGAAAACAGCGTTAGTTTTGCCCGCGAGAAAAAATGAAACCGCTAATTACCTCTCAAAAAAAACAGGGCTTTACGCTGATTGAGTTGCTGGTCGTGATCGCCATCATCGCGATTTTGGCCGCGCTACTGCTGCCGGCCCTGGCCAGCGCCAAGGAGAGTGGGCGCTCCGCCAAGTGCCTCAGTAACATGCGCCAGGTTGGCTTGGGTATCTACATGTACAAGGATGATTATGATGATCATCTGCCCTTCGCCGGTTCGACTGACCGGAACTGGCATGAGGACTGGGTGTGGGGCGGCCCGGGCGACGCAGTATTGCAAAAAAACAGGGACTGGAGCCAGTACGACCGGAACATAGCGTTCCACGCCGAGGCGGGATCGATTTTCACTCACGTGACTGGCCAGGACATCCTCCGTGGTAATAGGATGCCCGACACGCGCAACAAGACGGTTTACGGGGTTTACCGCTGTCCGAGCACGGGGCCGATCGGCCTGGCGCTGCGGGTCAACTTTAGCATGACGAGTTACATGAACGGGCAGACCGGCGGCGTGCATCCCGGGGTTAAGTACTCGATTGTCCGGAATCCATCCGAGAAGTTCCTGCTACTGAATGAGGATCCGCACTCAATGCGCAACGCCAGCTTTCACCCGCACGGAACAGCGTTCGGGAATCGCAATGGCCAGGCCGTTGGAGTCAACGCGATGGGAGAGAAAATTCACACCATGCACAAGACCGGCATCAACGCTGGCTACTTTGACGGCCACGCCGAGAGCATCAAGCATGAGCGGATCATGGAAATCCAGAAAAGCCCACAGTTGATCGACAGGTATTTCAACCCGTTCAAGTGAGGGTCGCGTTGAGGAATGATTTTTGGCAAAAAGGGCCGGGCTGAACCCCGGCTCTTTTTTTTGGACAAACCCGAACAACCCAAATGAAACAAACTACTGAAGCGTTTTCAGGACAAAAAAACTGCATGACGCCGGCGAGCGCGATCCGCCGTTTCTTGGCCGCCTGCATGGCGTTCGCTCTTTCCGTTGCCCCGGCATTTGCTCAGGAGGAGGGAAAGGAGAGTGGCATGTTCGATCAGGTGGATGCCATGGCCGGAACACTGGTGGGCTGGATCGCCTCAGCATTTTTCTTTCCCATTTACACTTCGTCCTCAGGCACGGAAATTCCGCTGGTGGTCGCTTGGTTGGTCGTGGGGGCCATCTTTTTCACTATCCGGATGGAGTTCATAAACTTTCGCGGTTTCAAGCATGCAATTGATGTCGTCCGGGGCAAATACGACAACCCCGACGCCGAGGGCGAGGTCAGTCACTTTCAAGCGCTTTCCTCTGCGCTTTCGGCGACGGTTGGCCTGGGTAACATCGCCGGCGTGGCCATCGCCGTCAGCCTAGGTGGGCCGGGTGCGATTTTCTGGATGATCATCGCCGGGTTCCTCGGCATGTCGTCAAAGTTTACCGAGTGTACGCTCGGCCAAAAGTACCGTGAGACAAGGCCTGACGGTCGCGTCATGGGCGGGGCGATGTTTTATCTTACCAAGGGCTTGGCCGAAAAGGGGTTCGGTGGGTTTGGAAAGGGTCTCGCTGTCATGTTTGCCATCCTATGCATCGGCGGCTCGTTTGGCGGTGGCAACACGTTTCAGGTCAACCAGTCGCTGAATGCGGTGCAGGAAACGATTCCTTGGCTGGCGGACCACCGCTGGGTGTTTGGGCTGGTTATGTCGGTGCTCACCGGCCTGGTCATTATCGGCGGGATCAAGCGAATTGCGCTGACCGCCGAGAAGATTGTGCCGGCCATGTGCGGCATTTATCTGCTGACCTGTCTGACGGTGTTGTTTATGCACATTTCTGAAATCCCAGCCGCGTTTGGGACGATTATCGACAGCGCCTTCAACCCGGGAGCGGCCTGGGGCGGCTTCATCGGCGTGCTGGTGATAGGCTTTAAGCGGGCGGCGTTTTCCAATGAGGCCGGTGTCGGTTCTGCGGCGATCGCCCATTCTGCGGCCAGGACAGATCACCCTGTCCGCGAGGGCATCGTGGCGCTGCTTGAGCCATTCATTGACACGATCATCGTCTGCACCATGACCGGCCTGGTGATCGTCATCACTGGGCACTATGAGGGCGGCTCGGCGGCTGAGGCGGCCAAGCCGTTTGCCGATGCCAACAACGGCGCCGGCCTGACTTCGGCCGTGTTCAAGTCTGAGATTTTCTGGTTTCCATATATCCTGTCGGCAGCCGTGGTTTTGTTCGCCTTCAGCACGATGATATCGTGGTCTTATTACGGCGAGCGCTGCTGGGCATGGCTCTTTGGGGATGGTTCTTCGATGGTCTACCGGTGGCTGTTCCTGCTGATGGTTTTCCTTGGGTCGATCATCACCTCGACTAACGTCCTCGACTTCGGTGATCTGATGATTCTCGGCATGGCGTTCCCGAATGTGCTTGGCCTCTACTTCCTTGCCGGCGGCGTGAAGTCCGACTTGAACGACTACCTCGACAAGCTGAAAAAAGGCGAGTTCGAAAAGACCCAGTAGCGCTTGGCCAAGTGCCGCCGGTTCACGGGTTGGCTTCAAACTTGAGACCGATAACTTGAAACTCCCAAGGTGAATCCCTTTCCCATTGTTGGTCGTGAGTTGCTGGTGGCTTCCCGCAGGCGGGAAACCCAGCTCATCCGCTTTGTCACGGCGCTCACTGCCATTGTGGTTCTTGCGTTTATATTCATTGCCATGCGGGATAACGCGCGGCCGGATCAAATCAGCCTGATCATTTTAATCGTGATTGCCGGCTTTGCCTTTTTCTTCTGCAACCTGGCCGGCGTGCGGTTGACGGCTGACACGCTCAGCGAGGAGAAGCGCAACGGCACGCTCGGTCTGCTGTTTCTGACGAACCTGCGTGGGCTCGACGTGGTGCTGGGCAAAATGAGTGCCTCTTCGTTGCAGGCGGTGTTTGGCCTGATGGCAGTGGCGCCGGTGATGATGGTGCCGCTGCTAATGGGCGGCGTGGATCCGGCGGAGGTGGGCCGGATAGTCGGGGTGCTGTTTGCGGCGCTGTTCATGTCGCTCTCGGTGGGTATGGCCTGCTCGGCGCAGTTCAAGGTGACCAGTGCGGCGATCGGTGTGACGTTTCTCGTCATCCTCCTGCTCAACTTTGGGTTGCCGATCATCAGCATCGTGTTGAATGCGTATAACTATATCAAAAGTTCAGAGGCTGAGTTTTTGGCCTGTTTCAGTTCGGGGGCGATGTTCTGGTTCGCATTCAGTGATAACTTCCCTGGAAACTCTCATTTTTTTTATCAGTCGCTCACGACAGCACTGAGCGTTGGCTTGGTGTCGCTTGGCTTTTCGGTTTGGTGGACGCCGCGCGCCTGGCAGGACCGGGAGGCGAAGCCAAGCGCTATCGCCAAGCTGCGCCCGGCCGAGGCGATGTCACGCCGAACCAGACTACTCAACGATAACCCGGCTTATTGGCTGGGAGCGAGGTGGCGTTGGCGGCCCTTGCTGGTTTGGGCGGCTTTGTTTGCCGGGTTTATGTTGTGGTTGTGGGGTTATATGGAGGAGGGCAGGTGGTGGCTGGATGAGGGGGTGCACCTCACCACGCTATGGTGCACGTTTGCCTGTTTCAAATGTTGGATCGTCTCAGCGGTGTGTGATCGTTTCCGGGAGGATCGACAGCAGAGTTCGCTGGAACTGCTACTGGCAACCCCGCTGAACTTTAGCGATTTCTCACTTGGCCAGGCGCGGCGGCTTTTGTGGCAGTTCGGCTTACCGCTTGGCCTCGTGCTGGCCACCGTTCCATTCATGATGTTTGACTCGGATGGGGACACTTGGCCCTACTACTTCGTTGGGTTGGCTATACTGATGGCGGATATCTGGGCAATGCACTTTGTTGGCATGCAGCTCAGTTTGACTTCCCGCAAACCATCCTTCAGTGCGAGTGGCGTGGCTTTGCGCATCCTGTTTCTGCCATGGATCATTTTTTTTGGCGGTATTTTTTTGACCGTTGTCATTGGTGAGCTCTTGAATCCCAGAGCACCTGACTGGTTCAATGAAGCATTCTCTTTGGGACTCTGGTTTTTTATTTGCCTTGCCAACAATCTTTTTTGGGGATTACGTGCGATGAACGACTTGAAGGCCAACTTCCGCCAAATGGCCGCTCGTGCCGCCGGTGCCTGACCCTGTGTCCGTGACATGACCAGCCTGCCCATCGTCGAGCGCGAACTCGGGATTGCTTCCCGAAAGATCGGCTCGTGGCTGTCGCGCTGGATCATCGCCATAGCGGCTGTGTTGTTTGGCGGAGGTTGGCTGCTAATCGCCTCCCTGGGGGGCGGTATGATGATGAAGGGCGACATTTTCTTCGCCATCCTTGCCTGGGCCTGTTTCGCCTACTGCCTGCTCGCCGGCCTGTGGACGACTACCGGCACGCTCACGCGCGAGAAAACCGACGGCACGCTTGGGCTGTTATTCCTCACAGATTTGCGCGGGTACGACGTGGTGCTGGGCAAGATGATCACCGCATCGCTCAAGTCGTTTTACGGCGTGCTGGCGGTGCTGCCGGTGCTCGCGCTGCCGCTGCTGATGGGCGGCGTGACGAACGACCAACTCTGGCGAACCATCGGCGCGCTGCTGAACATTCTCATTTTTTCGCTCTCGTTGGGGATGTTTTTCTCGGCGCTCAGTTGGCACACAGGCCGGGCGATTTTTTGGACATTTTTTTCGCTGCTAAGCGTGACAATGCTGCCGCTGTTTTACCTTTGGAGCGGCGGCGTCTCGAGTTTCCTGCACTTTCTCAGCCCTGGGTTTGCCATGGCCAACGCCTCTGCCCCGGTGATCGGGGCGCCGGTGGCCGGTTTTGTAGGGTACTGGAGTTGGCTGGGCGGCGGCTTGGCCGTCTCGGCGGCGCTGCTCGCCTTGGCCTCGTGGATCATTCCGTATCGCTGGCGCGAAACCAAACTAAGAGAGCAGACCCCCCGCTTGGCCAAGCGCCCGACCGGCGACGCGTCACGGCCAAGGGCCGTGCAGCAGGCAGCGCTGCTCGATGCCAACCCGGCCGGTTGGCTCGTGTGGCGTATGCGCACCTTCCGGGTTTCCCGGCGGTTGCTGATGTTTTTTATGATTACGGTTGGGGCTCTGCTTCTGGGCTACATGGCGCTGGGTGGCGTGGTGATTGGTGAGATTTGGTGGATAATGGGCAGCCTGATTTGGGTGGCCTCGTTTTGGATAAGGCTCGAGGTGGCGCGACACGCGGTGACGACCATCCATGAGGCCAAGGCCAGCGGTGCACTGGAGCAGATCCTCGTGACACCGGTGGATGAGCGGCATTTCCGGCGCGGCCACTTCGCCGCGATGGTGCGTTTTTGGATGTGGCCAGTGATCGTGCTGGCATCGCTTCCCATCGTGGCGGCCCTGTTGAGCATGCTCACGACCGGCTGGATTTTTGATGACGCTCTATTTGGCGTTTCCATCATGGGAATGATGGGCCTCCTGTTCGTCGCTGTGTTCTTTGGCGACCTGTTTGCGTTGTACTACTCCGGCTGCTGGTTCGCGCTGCGCAGCAACAACTATTCAGCGGCATTTTGGAAGACGTTCGGGTTTGTCTATCTGCTGCCGACCATCGGGTCGGTGTTTCTCTGCTGGCTGGGGCAGTTCGTCTGGCTGGTTACCGACATCATCTTCATCGTCTGGCCGCTCACCAGTTTGCAGGGCAACTTTCGCCGCGTCGTCTCCGGGGAATACGGTCTCCCGTACGTGAAGCCAGCCTCCATGGGCCATAGTGAATCCAACGAAACCAATGAGCCCGAAGACCTGAGACGCCGTCAAGTTGAGCAGCAACGTGATATTTTGCCTCCTCCCCCGAAACTCTCAGAGGTAAAGGTGAAGCTGGAAGAAGAAAAGAATAAGCCCACCGAGTTCAAGCAGATGCAGGGGGAGCTTGAGCGGGAGCGCTTCGAGATTGGGGACGCTTTGGATGAAGATTTCGTAAGCACTGAACAAGTGATTGAAACCCCGGAGAGTGACCCCGGGGTTGGCGTGGTTGAGGCAGTCTATTCACTGGAAGCGCCGGCACCCGTGTCACTCGAAGACACCGGAGAGCAGGAAGGGGATGTTGAAGAGGCCATCGAGCAAAGCAGTCCTGAAGATGAACCAACGGATGATGGACCGATAACAGTCGAGTTCTTTTGTGGGACTTGCATGGGGGAGGGGGTTGTCACTTTTGATACAGAACAGATTTTCAAGGATCAGTTTGAGGGACAACCCGTTGCTTGGAACGCCCTGCTCAAATCGATAGACCGTTTGAGTTACGATCGCTATTTTAAGGCAGAAAACGGTTTTTTGGCCACTCTCGAGATTTATGTCACAAAAGGTCGTTATGACAGTCGCCCGGTGCTGGCGGTGGTACTGTTGACTCCCGAACAGAAGGCGACGTGGGAGCCATTCTTAAACCAGGAGGTGTCCTTCAGCGGAACGCTCTTCGCGCTGGATGCCTTCGGAAAGAAAGTGTATTTAACGTTGCGGGATTAAGGCGGTTAACAAGTTTTAGCAACCAAGCTCCCCGCCAGTCGGCGGGGTCCCGCGCTGTGGGTCATCAACTCTCCCAATCGTTGATCTTGCCCCAGCGGGCGGGTAACGTGCCGCGCATGCGGATTCAGTTTTTGCACAGGATGAAAGCCCTTGTTGCCGTCTGCTTTCTGGCGTGGGCCGTTGTGTTTGGCCAAGCGGGTGAGGCGCTCGATGCCGCCCTGGACAAGGCCGGTGACAACCGCGGCGGACTCGAGGCATTCATCGCCACTGCCCAAAAAACACACGGCGACCTTGGCAAACGTGCCGCCGAGTTCCTCGTAGAGGGCATGCCACCGGGCGATCTCACCTCGATCGATCGCGAGTTCCTCACCGAGAATCTCGATCTGGCGCTTAAGGCGCGTTCGGAGTTCCCATGGTGCGCCCAGTTGTCAGAGGAGTTGTTTTTCAACGATGTGCTGCCGTACGCCAGTCTTGACGAGACGCGCGAGCGTTGGCGGCCGGAGTTTTACAATAAGTGCCGCGCCATCGTGGCCAAGGCGTCGACAGCCACCGAGGCGGTGCAGGCGATCAACAGCAAGATTTTTAACCTCATCAACGTTCACTACAATACCGGCCGCAAACAGCCGAACCAAAGTCCGGCCGAGTCGATTGCGCAGGGCAGGGCGACGTGCACCGGCTTGTCGATAATTCTCGTCGATGCCTGTCGCTCGGTTGGCATCGCATCGCGCGTCGCTGGAACGCCGCTGTGGACGAACAATCGCGGCAATCACACGTGGTCGGAGATTTGGGACGGCGGCTGGCACTTCACTGGATCAGACGAATATAACGCCGCCGGTCTGAACCGCGGCTGGTTTGTCGGCGCGGCGGCGAAGGCCGACAAGTCCAACTGGGAACACTCGATCTACGCGACGTCGTGGAAAAAAACCGGCATGCGGTTCCCGATGGTTTGGGACATCGACGCCAGGCAGGTCAGCGCGTTCAACGTCACCGACCGGTACACCGGCGGAAGCAGCCGTGAAAACGCCGGGGCCGATTTGTTCGTGCGCGTGCGCGAGCAGGGCGGCAAACGAATCGAGGTGCGCGCCGAGTTGCTCGACGCCAATCACAAGGTGATCGCCTCGCGCAACACCAAGGCCGGCCGCGCCGACCTCAACGACATCGCCGGCTTCACGTGCAACCCGAACACGCCGCTTTGGCTGCGATTCACCAAGGGCGACGAGGTGAAGCAAATCCCCATTCGCCGGGCCAAGGACGGCGGCGTGACAGTCGATGTCCAGTGGGACGATCTCCCCGGCCAAGCGGCGATCGAGACGTCGCAACTCGCCGCTGTGACCGCTTGGCTGGCCGCTCCGTCCAATGTGCGCCCGGACACTCTCCCCGGCGATTGGGTCAAGGGCGACCTGTCCAAGGCAGACGCCAAAAAGGCGATCGAGCTGCTTTGGACCGATCACTGCAGGCGCCTGGCCAAGCAGCGTGCCGGTGAGATCGAGGCCAAGTCCATCCAATTGGGGGACAAAAAGTTGCGCTATCTCGAGAAAGTTTTCGGCGATGCGCCGGAGGGCGGGCGTTCACTGTGGATCTCGATGCACGGCGGCGGCGGTGCGCCGACCCAGGTGAACGACAGCCAGTGGAAAAATCAGATTAAGCTCTACCAGCCGGCCGAGGGAATTTACGTCGCGCCGCGCGCGCCGACTGACACGTGGAACCTGTGGCATCAGTCTCACATCGACGGTTTGTTTGATCGCTTGATCGAGAATTACGTGGCGACTCGCGGCGTGAATCCGAACCGTGTTTATCTCATGGGCTACTCGGCGGGCGGCGACGGCGTTTACCAGCTCGCGCCGCGCATGGCGGATCGCTGGGCGGCGGCCTCGATGATGGCAGGGCATCCGAACGACGCCAAGCCGGACAACTTGCGCAACATCGGCTTCGGCTTGTTCATGGGCGGCAAGGACGGCGCGTACAAACGCAACCAGGTCGCCGGGAAATGGAAGGGCATGTTGGCCGACCTGCGCAAGGGCGATCCGAAGGGTTACGAGCACATGGTGCGCATTTACCCGGAGATGGGGCATTGGATGAAAGGGAAGGACGCCGAGTCGCTGCCGTGGATGGCCAAGTTCACCCGCAACCCGTGGCCGTCGAAAATAATCTGGCGGCAAGCCAATGGCATCACCTCGCGATTTTATTGGCTGCAGATTCCGGAGAAGCAGTTGGCCAAGGGCCAGCGAATGACCGCCGAGGTCGATGGCCAGTCGATCGCCATCACCGCGGAGAACACCAAGCGCCTGGTTGTGCGCTTGTCGGATCAACTCGTGAACCTCGACGAGCCGGTGAGCATCACCGTCAACGGCGAGGAAAAGTTCAGCGGCAAAGTGCGACGCTCGGCAAGGGAGATTATACGGTCGCTCGACCAACGCGGCGACCCCGCATCCGCCGCCACCGCAAGCGTGACGGTGAAACTCTGACCGGGAGCGGGGACGGGTTGCCGTGCCGTCCTGCAGCGACCATCACCGCGATCTTTCCCTGCTTGCCTAAATGGCTCCCCGGACATTTCAGCCTGAAAAGTTGTTTCGGTTATTTGAGTGTTTTTGGGGCGAAAACGATCGAGGTCTCCATCCACGAGCCGCAACTGCAACCGCCGCCGCCCTCCGGGGAAAGCAGCAGCCCTGCGGCCGGGATCGTGCTGAGCCAGCAGTCCGGCCGGAGGCGGTTCCAACTGGTGGTTTTGCCCTTCTGCCGATCCCACATGGTGACGTTGCCTGAGCGGAAAAACAGGGCGTTCTCCGTCGCCGCATACGTGCCACAACCGCCGCCGGGCAGCTGGAGTTTCAGCGATTTGCCATCCGCCAGCGACAAAGCGCCGGGCCGGACATAAACCGTTCCACCGGCGATCGCGGGCCGGGCCATATGGCCACCGTGATGATCCGATGGCCACGGGATTTTTCTCGTCCAGGCGATTTCACCATCTTCGTCGTTGAAAGCGTACGTGTTGTAAGATGCGCTGCCCGAGGAAACTAGGACGAGTTTGCCGTCGCCGTGAGCCAGATAAAGCGCCACTTCGCCGGGGACGATTTTGAGAGGCTTCGACCACAGCGCCACGCCGGTTTCCAAGTCGAGACAGACCAAGTGCTGCTGTTCCCAAAACTGGCTGCCGCCCAGTTGCCGCTTTTTGACGGCCCTGAGTTTCGGGTGGCGCGCCTCGACGAACCAAGCCCGGTCGTTGGCCAAGGTGATGGTGCTGTTGACGATCAGTCCGCCTTCGTAAAGCCAAGCGAGGCGTCCGTCTTTTGAGTCGAGGGCGAACAGGTTTTCGCTGCAAACTTTCTGCGTCACCGCGCCGCTTTTTGCGTCATACCATCCTGCGCCGCCGCCTCCCCAAAACGAAGTGTACGCGGAGTTTTCGACCACACTGCTGCCGATGATCCGGTCCCGGTGCGGCGAGAGGTAAGACCAGTCGAGCGTCGTCGCCGAAGCAGCCTGCGAGGGAACCGTAAAGCGTCCCTCCAACTCACCCGTAGCTGCGTTCCACTTCCAGCATTCGCCGTCGATGGCGGCGAACAGATGCCCGCGATTGGCCGACCAGTTGCTACTGTCGCGCGGCATGTTGAAGCGTTGGATTTCCGGGAGTTCGCGCGACCAAAGCACGGTTCCGTTGTAGGCGTCCAACGTGATGATGCGGTTCAATCCCTGCACGAATAGCCGTCCGCCCGTGGAGAGCGGGGCCGGTTTGCGGCCGTTGCGGTCGGGCTGGGCACGTGGCCCCGGGCGGCCAATCCATTGCACTTCCAAGTCGTCGGTGTTCGATACCCCCGACAATTTTTCACCGCCGAATGCGGCGTTCGATGCGTTGCCATATTGGTGCGACCACTCGCCGGAACCGGCCAACGGCCCTCGGATCAATTTCACGCCAGTCGAGCTGGTTTCCACCGTGAGTCCGCTGCCAGTCGCCGCCTCCCGCAACGCCCCAAGCCACGACTGACGGTTTGTGGTTTCGTCCGGGAACGGGGCGAAGGCAATGCCCCCGTCGGGCCGGAGCCAGTTGGCCGCCTCGCGGACGCGCTTGGCCAAGCGCGACTGCCCGGGCTTCGGTTCGAGGTAAATCAAATTGGCGAACATGCCGGTGAGCGGCAGCGGGTTTTTGGGATCGAAATGGTGAACCGCGATACGCGATCCGTAACTCCCGGCGGCGGTCAGCAGGCGGCGGGATGAGCGGACGTTTTTGCGATCCGCCACGAGTCCGATGACGCGCAATTGGCTTTGCCGGGCCAACTCGTGCGCGAGCGTTCCGTCGCCGCCATCCGGCAGCAGGCAGATGCCCCGATCGACGCCGGTCGCCGCGAGGATGCCCGCCGCCGTGCGCGTCAATTCATCGTTGGCCGTGGCCAGCGAGGCGATGTCCGGCATCGCGAAATTAAACAGCGTGTCGCACTCGAACTCCCGCGTCCGCTCGAGTTTACCGTCCGCGCCGGTCGCCTCCACGGTGAACATGTAAACGCGGTTATGCTGCAGCCCGTCGACGGTGGCGCGGTGTTCTGTTTTTAACCGCGCCTCAGCGATCACCCGCTGACCGCCGCCGGGCTTGGCCAAGGTGAGCCGGGTGGGGCTTGGACGGGCGGTTTCCCACCAGATTTCCGCCTCGTTGCGAGTGGTGAATTTCAGTGTCGGCCCGGAGGCTAATTCGATAACCGGAGCTGGCGGTTTGGGTGCCGGGAACTTGGTCTCGCCCGCGTGTTTTTTTATTTCGTCCGCAGCCAGCACCCGATGGTAAACGCGGATTTCGTGCACCATCCCTTTGGTGAAAAACTGCTCGTCGTCGTCGTGGTACGCGCCGATCTCGTAAAAAGCGTGCGGCGGATACTGCACCGCGCCGCTCTGCGAAGTGGACGTCGCGGCGACCTTGCCGTTGACGTGGAGCCGCATCGTGGAGCCGTCGTAAGTCGCGGCGAGATGATACCACTGCTCTGGGATGAAATCGTGGTCGGCACTCATATAGTTTAACCGGTCGTCGCCGCCCTTGCCGTTCAGCGCGAAGCTAAAGCGTTTGTTGACGAACCCCAGCAGCCAGCCTTTTTCGTACGAGCCGTTGTCCTGTATCGCACCGACGATGCCGCCCCATGCGCTCGGCGCGTCCACCCGCACCCACGCCTCGACGGAAAATGTTTCCGTTGGCAAACCGGCATCGGAGAGGTCGCCCGCGATGAGTGCACTAGTCGAGCCGTCCAACTCCAGCGCCTGCCTGTCCCCGACGCGCTTCAACTTCGCGCCGCCGATCAGTGTCGCCGCTTGGCCTCCCGCCTGGTTGCGAACGGTTTTACCCGCCTTGGCTTCGTCCTGAAAAACCCACCGACTGACAACCGTTTTGTCGCTCAACGAACCGATCGGCTTGATCGCAATACTCTCTCCGGTTGGCTCGCCGTCCGCTTGGCCAAGCGCGGCGAACGGCTTGGCGGCGGTGGGCCGGAAACAATAAACGCCACCCTGATCTGTGCTCGCGTACAGCGCGCCGTTCGCGATGGCCAAGCCGTGCACGCGGCCGGCGAGGGGAGTTTGCCAAATGAGTTTTCCCGTCGCGGAATCGAACGCGGCCAACTCGTCCAGCCCACCGGTGTAGAGCGCCCCGCCCGCCTTGACCAAGCTGTGCGGGAACTCACAGTCGATCGCCCACTTGGCTTGTTTGGTGGAGCGGCTCATCGCCGACAGCGCGGTATCGGTCAGCATGTAGGCGGTGTCGCCGTCGATCACCATCGCATTGCCGTCCTTGTACGTCGCGTAAGTGCTCCGGTCACTTTGCCTGCTATCGGTGATCCATCCGGCTTTGTTGCCGGGTCCGTGCAGGATTCCCGCGTCCGGCGTCAGCATCACAAAACACCCGCCGCCGCCCTTCAGTCCGCCCAAAAGTTTCCCGCTCGTTCGCCGGTAAATCAGCGGCGACACCCGCCCTTGCGGCGCAACCAAATGCTCGTCGGAAGCCAGCAGCGCACCCTCGAAACTCACGTTGTCGATCCGCTTGATAAAATGCTCCCCGCCGGTCGCCTTGCCCGTGTCGGCGTCCACCGCGCACAGGTACGATTCCTTCCACGGCAACAGGCTCGCGGCAAAGTAAGCGGTGCTGCCCCGCACGAGTACGCCGGTCCGGATCGGCCAAAACGGAATCAGCCGGCCGTTATTCAAAATCAGCCGTTCGAGCGGCTTCGGCCGGAAAGACCAAATCAGCGTCCCCCGATCCGCATCCACACAGCGCACCACCCCGTCGTCGGAGCCGAAGTAAATGCGGTTGTTGTGAAACGTCGGCGCAATTCGCACCGGCCCGTCGGCATGATGAATCCAAAGCGTCTCGCCGGTGAGCGCGTCGAGGCAGCGCACCGAGTCGTCCACCGTAGAGCCGAAGAACACGCGCCCCGAAGCCGAGACGACGTGAAAAACCGGATCGTAATTTCTCATCGACCGCAGGCCGCGCAAGCCGGCATACGCATCCCACTTCGCCGGGCCGGACCAAGCCGGCTGCGGCGGTTGCGGCGACTGCCAAACCCAGGCCGGCTCGAGCACCTCCGCCCGGAGATTTTCCGAGGTTAACGCGCTCCGATAATTGTCGTGCTGAAAAACCGGCCAATCCTCCCCATTTATGCTTGGCTGTAACAGGGCACTTAAGCCAAATACCGGAACCAACAACCAGGCTGGAACCATCCGCCAGAAATTATTCGATGAAATGAGCATGCTGCTCAGGCGACAGTAGCCCATTCCTTTTTTCTGTCCACACTATTGCGAATCATCCACGGGGCTTGAGCCTTTTTTGATTGCGGACAAGCCCGGCGAAACGCAACCTGCCGCCACGTCCAACAGGTCAAACTATCTCCCAACTCGATGACTCCGACTCAACAAACCACGAAACCAAGCCCGATGCGCTTGGCCAAGCTCCCTCTCCAAGCGGGAGAGGGCCGGGGAGAGGGAGAAAACAAACGACAACTCAAGCCCTTGTAACGGCAGGAGATGCCTTGGCCAGTCGAACTCACCAATCCCACACATGAAAAAAACCAACATCACTCGAAACCACCTCACATTTTTGGCAGCGGCCATCCTCTGCTGCCTGTTCGCCGCCGGGGCCGATGCCGACAACGCAAAGCTGCGCATCATGGTCTTCGGCGCGCATCCCGACGACTGCGAACTCAAGGCCGGCGGGGTCGCCGCCATGTGGGCCAAGCTGGGGCACAAGGTGAAATTCGTCTCCACCACCAACGGCGACATCGGCCACGCCATCATGGCCGGCGGGCAGTTGGCCAAGCGGCGCACGCGCGAAGTCAAGGCGGCCGCCAAGATTCTCGGCATCGAGTCGCACGTGATGGACAACCACGACGGCGAACTCATGCCCACCCTGGAGAATCGCAAGGCGCTGACACGACTGATCCGCGACTGGAAAGCCGACATCGTCATGGGCCACCGCCCCAACGACTACCACCCGGATCACCGCTACACCGGCGTGCTGATGCAGGACGCCGCCTTCATGGTCACCGTCAGCAACTTCGCCCCGGACACCCCGCAACTGAACAAAAATCCGGTGTTCCTCTACCTGTCCGATTACTTCAAAAAACCGAACCCGTTCGCCCCGGATCTCGTCGTTGGGATCGATGACGTCGTCGAGCAGAAAGCGGAGGCGCTCTGGACACTCCAGTCGCAGATCGAGAGCTTTTGGGCCGCTCGAAATTTCAAGACCGTCATCCCCGTGCCCACCGATCCCGCCGAGCGCGCGGCCAAAAAACGTGAGTTCTCCCAGGCCTTCGGCCGCCGCACCCGTGGCACCGCTGACCGTTTCCGGGAAAAACTCATCGAGCTTTACGGCGAGAAAAAAGGCCGCAGCATCCAGCACGCCGAAGCTTTCGAGCTTTGCGAATACGGCCGCCAACCAAGCCCCGCCGAACTCAAAAAACTATTCCCGTTCTTCGGGGAGAATTAGGCAACATAGCCAAGCGTAGTGGCAAGACGGGTGAAGAATTGAAAGCTGAAGGGAAATGAAACCGAGACCAAGCGCGGCGTTTACGCTCATCGAGTTGCTGGTGGTGATTGCCATCATCGCCATTCTGGCCGGGATGCTGTTGCCGGCCTTGGCCAAGGCGAAGGCCAAGGCGCACGGCATCCACTGTCTCGGCAATGTCAAGCAGTTGAGCCTGGGCTGGAGGCTGTACGCGGACGATCACGAGGGGAAATACGTCAACAACCACGGCCGCGACCAAACCCGCGAACAGCGGAACAACTGGGCCAACAACGTCCTCGACTGGGAAGACAGCCCGGACAACACCAACCGCCTCGCGCTCACCTCGTCGCTGCTCTCGCCGTACATGGGCGACACGATCGAGATTTTCAAATGTCCGTCCGACAAAAGCCGCGCCAAGAACGGCATCCGGAACCGGAGCTACTCGATGAACCATCTCGTCGGCGACCCCGGCCCGTTGCTCGACCAATTCAACCCCGACTACGTCCAGTTCATCAACGACGGGCAGCTTCGGCAGGCGTCAACGGTTTTTGTTTTTCTCGGCGAACATCCCGACACCATCAACGACGGTTATTACATGAACCGCTTTCACGAATACAAGTGGGGGAACATGCCGGCGTCCTATCACGACGGCGCAACCGCCCTCTCCTACGCGGACGGCCACGCGGCGACGCATCGCTGGAAGGTCACCGGCGAGCACGGCACGGTCCGCCCGCCGGTGCAGGGAGCCGTCGGCGGCATCGTTCCCGCCAAGCCGCGAACCGATTTCCAGTGGATTATCGACCACTCCAGCGTGTTGAAGTAGAGGGTACAAAATGAAAACGGAACCAAACCGTGCGTTTACACTGATTGAACTGCTGGTGGTGATTGCGATCATCGCCATTCTGGCTGCCCTGCTGCTGCCCGCCCTGGCCAAGGCGCAATATTCCGGCAGACGGACTGTCTGCATCAACAACATCAAGCAACAATATCTTTCGCAGGTGATGTACAGCGCCGACAACGGCGGGAGGTTCCCCAAACGCGCCAGCCAGATCAGCCCGGATTATCATCGTTGGAACGGCAACAAGGCCAGTGTTGTCGATGTCATGCGCGGTTCTTATGTGCCCAACCGCTGGGTTTTAATCTGCCCCATCACGTCCAAGTCGTTTGGTGACAAGTGGCCAACCTATGCCCATCCGGCCGGCGGGGAGCCCGGGGGATATGGGGGCTGGGACACCGGCATGGATCTCAAACCACCAAGGCCCGCAGCTCATGTTTACGTGACCTATATGTGGCTGGCCAATTTTCACATGCCAAAATATTTCAACGGGGAGAGAGCGTGGCCCAAAAACGATTCCGAGTGTGATAGTGACCGGGCCTTCATCACCCACCGCATCAGTGACAGTGCTGGAAGCGTTGTTTGGGATGTCGGACACATGGGCGCATTTAACGCGGGAGCCAATGGCAGGCCCTTCTTCTCGTTTTCGCTTGCCCCGGATCAACCTGTCGGCATGGCCGATGGCAGCCTGGTGATCCATAACCGCCATCAGGTCAGGAAACGGGCGCTCGGCGCCCACGGAGGAAGCACAACCTACTATTATTGATCTGCATTACGCCAATATTCGGCGTCAAAACGCGCGTGGAATCTTAGGCCAAAAAAGGATAACTTTCTCTTATGGATTCATCCGAAAAGTTGAACGTGGCGCTGCTTGGCCTTGGCCGGGCCGGGCGGTTTCATATCCAGAGCATCCAGTCGATACCGGGGATCAACCTCCGCTGCGTCGTCGATGTGGACGAACCCTTGGCCAGGCGTTTGGCCAAGGAGTTGGAGTGCGACTACTCGACCGATGCCGATGGGCCGCTTGGCCAAGCGGACGTTGACGCGGTGATCGTCGCGTCACCGACGCATGAGCATTACGGGCAAATCCAGGCCGCGCTCGAGGCCGGCAAGCCGGTCTTCACCGAGAAACCGCTTGGCAGCAGCCTCGAGGAAATCGACACCTGCTTCGGCTTGGCCAAGCGCAGTGGGTTGCCGCTGTTCGTCGGCTTCAACCGCCGGTTCGACCCGTCCTTCTCCAGCCTGGCACGCGGAGTGAAGGAGGGACAGGTCGGCGTGCTGCAGATGCTGCGCGTCACCTCCCGCGACTCGCCGATGCCGACCATGGATTACATCAGCACGTCGCATGGCATCTTTCACGACTGCATCGTTCACGACTTCGACATGCTGCGCTTCATCACTGGCGTGGATCCGGTGGAAATCTACTCGGTCGGCAGTAGTTTTGTGGAGGGAATCGGCGCGCTGGGCGACCTGGACAATGTTCTTGTCGCGCTCAGGTACGACAATGGGATGATTGCCAGCATCGACGTGAACCGGTTTGCATCCTACGGGTACGACCAGCGGATCGAGGCTTTTGGCAGCAAGGGAATGCTGCAGGCCGAGAACCGGTCGCCGGTCTCCACGGTGCTGTCGAGCGGCGATGGGCTGCTGCGGCCGACGATTGAGCACTCGTTCCCGACCCGCTACCGTGAGGCGTACCGGCAGGAGCTGGTGGCCTTCAGCGACTGTTTGCGGGAGGGTGCGCCGATGCCGGTCACGCACGAGGATGTTCGGATAAGTTTCATCCTCTCGGAGTTGGGGGAACAATCCCACCGTGAAGCCAAGCCGCTCCGCGTGACTGATCATCCTGCGCTGAAGCATTCGCCAATGGAAGATCCTGAAAAATGAAATATATTCTCCTCGCAACAACCGCAACTGCGCTGTTCAGCATCACGGTCTCTGCCGCCAAGGTTAAAGACACCAAGTTCAAGTTTGGGCGAGGATTTTTTGATGCCCCATTTAATGAGGTGATTACCACTGAAACATCTGGAGCGACAATCATCTATACCCTCGACGGAAGTGATCCGCGTTATTCAGAAAATACAATCAGTGGCACAAGTCCGCTTGCGGTGGCCATCGACCCGGACAGCATCATAAAACGCCCCAAAACCCCGGGTGTGATCGTGCGCGCCTATGCCCAAAAAGAGGGATGGAAGGAGACGAACGTGGATACCCAAACCTATATTTTTGTTGAAAGTGTCAAGCGTCAAGATTCAGCAAGCCCGGGTGGCGGTTGGCCGGTTGACGCCAGGGTGAATCGGCAGGTAATGATCTATGGAATAAATCAGAGCG
>Ga0310123_10001047_pt1 | contig 23590 bp, 20 predicted proteins | sample CB6_AW_1057_MG_FD_203505 | JGI IMG/M metagenome (GOLD analysis project Ga0310123, IMG submission 203505) | Marine microbial communities from Western Arctic Ocean, Canada - CB6_AW_1057 | ecosystem: Environmental > Aquatic > Marine > Oceanic | place: Canada: Western Arctic Ocean | collected... | reverse complement strand
ATGGGCCGCCCCGCAGATCATCAACGCCTTCCCGTACGAGTCAGCGCCACGGTTCCTCATTCGGGATCGTGACGGCATCTACGGCGAATACTTCCGGAACCGCGTGAACAGCCTGGGGATGGAAGAAGTCCCCATCACACCGCGCTCGCCCTGGCAGAATCCATATTGCGAACGGGTGATCGGTTCAATCCGCCGAGAATGTCTGGACCACGTGATCGTGCTGGACGAGGCCCATGTGAAACGGATCTTAACCAATTATTTTGAGTATTATCACGGCTCCCGCCCACACTTGTCGTTGGATCGCAACTCTCCGACGCCGCGCGACGTCGAGCCCCCATCAATGGGACCCGTGATCGCCATCGCTCAAGTCGGCGGTTTGCATCATCGGTACGCCCGCGCTGCGTGATCGGCAACGTCGGCCTGCCCGGCTGGTTCGTCGCTACCGGTCTGCGCGTGAGTTTGAAACAGCCCAATTCACGCGGGATACCAGGCAGCTTCGGGGCCATTTTCTCGGACGTCAACCGATTGGACGTGTGTCCGGTCGGCTACTACAATCGCCGGATGACGTTTTTGAGAGGGACAGCCCTCGAGACGCCGACCAAGCATCAGTCTCGTGGCACCGTGGGCAAACGAAGCCATTTGGCCAGCGTAGCTGGAATAGGTATTCACGGCACGCATCGTCCGTTGCGAACCACTGCTCCAGCTCCAAGACCGTCTTCGGGTACCTCTCCGCCATGCCTCAATACTACATGTAGTGGCTGGTGGAGTGAAGTGGATAGCCCATTCAGGTGTACACTGCTTCAGGTACAGCGGACCTGGATCTCCGTCCCTGTCGCCATGCCCCGACGAAGCGGAGCATGCCGTCTCCGCTCGCTCTCCGGCCTGTATCGACATCACACAGCCAGGCGATCGAGACATTCAGCGATTTCTTCACAATGACATGCACATGGCCACCCATCTGTCCGCCGCAGCCGATCAAGCCGAGCCGAATCGGTTCCGGTTTTTCGGCGGCCGAGCTGTGAGCCGCAAAGGTTGTCAGGGCCGCCGTTGCCGCGGCCGCTTCCGCTCCACGCAGGATAAAGTCGCGCCGTGTTGTTGCTTGCTTCGCCGTTTCTGGTTTCATCGTCTAGCTCCTGCCTGAATGGTTCGTCGATTCAGGTATGACTGCGTTGTCAGTTGTTTCACATCAACGGCACGCGAAATTTCTTCCGCGACGCTCCGCTCGCCAGGCGGTGTTCATTAGGAACCGGCCGGCGGTTGGACGACGATCTGGAACTGGTTTTCTGCCGCGAGGGTGGATACCTCGAAACGGAGTCCCGAGTTTTCGAAGCTGCTGTAGCGTCGATCGATCGGCGAAGGAGGACGGCCGACCCATTCGTCCGGGTCGCCCGCCGGCCGCGGCGGCATCACGGCCACGCGATACTCGCCCGCGACCGCCCCGTCGCCCGCCGAAAACGTAGTCAACTCGAACGTGCCGTCCGGTTGGACCTCGCCGCTGGCGCTAATCAGGTGCAGGTTGTCGGTCGGCTGAAACTCGACTCGGGCCCCGGCCAGCGGTGTGCCGTCAGGCAGCGTCACTTTGCCGCCCGCCTGATAAACACGAGGCTGATCGCCGCCGCATCCGGCCGGCAGCAACAGCAGCGCAACACCGGCCGCCAGGTACGACCACCGCTTATCACATCGCAACGAGAATGTCATTCGAATGCGTCTCCGGGGATCGAGTTGCGGTCGTTGCGGGCCGCCAGGTAACCGAGTACCGTAACATCGATCGCCGTGTCGAGCGAGTGGACGCTGCTGTCCGCGAAGACAAACTGCACCAGGCCTCGATGAGCGCTCCCAAAAATCAAAGCTGACACGCCTGAAAATTCGTCCATCGATCGCGCCAGCCCCAGTCCGGGCCCGGCAAAGCGGCAGACCGCCTCAAGGTGGTCGGGGTTGTAGCAGGAGTTGTCGCCATGCACGTCGGCTCCCAGCGCGTAAGTCCCGAAGCCGGCCAGCGGAACGTGCTTTTCCCCTACCAGCAAGGTATGGCTGGTCCCATCGGTGACCGACTCGATACCCACAAACAGGTCATGATATCCGCGATACAGCCAGTCCGGTTGGGCACCGCCACAATTCCCGAAATTAAAGGCAACCGAGTTGTCCGTCACGAGGACTCCCCGTGACCCGACCTGATATCCATCCCACAGCGACCAGTCGTCGCCCGAGTTTCCCGCATAGTCGCTCAACGCGCCCGGCCGGTGTGGCACCGGGCCTCGGCTATCGCCATTGATGCTGAGTTGACCTGCCCCGCGCCGGGAGGGGCATAAATAGGTGGGCACTTGGAATTGGACGTTTTCCAGCGGCTGATAGTGATACGACTTTTCGTCGTCCCACGCGTCGGCGATGGCCGTCATCTCCAGGTAGGGCCACAAATCATTCAGCCAGGTCCCATGGTGGCACGGCAGGCGGCTGCCGGGAAAGGCGCGCTGGACATCGTGAAAATTCTGCGCCGCCAGGCCGATCTGCTTCAGGTTGTTGGCACACTGCATACGCCGCGCCGCTTCGCGGGCCGCCTGCACCGCGGGCAACAGCATGGCAACCAGGATGCCGATGATGGCAATCACCACCAGCAATTCAACGAGTGTAAAACCGTGTTGCCGATTGCGGATCATGGCAGGCTACTCGTGGAACTTGAATGAATACAGGTCACCGTCGGCGATCTCGAACCGGAGCCGCACCGGCTGGCCGGCGAGCGGGCCGACGTCGTCACTCTCTTTCCACGTCACCACTTGCTCGATTTCATCACCGCGGAGCGCGTCACAATCCGCCAGGGCAAACCCATCGATCGCGTTGCCGTCGGCGTCCTGCAACTCGACTCGCAGCCCCCCGGCGTCACCCGTGGCAAAGTTGACCGCCAGCTGCCCGCCGGTGAACGTGATCGGCTTCGTCACGAGGGCACCCCCTTCGTCCGACCCGCGGAGCGAGACAAAACCGTCGACCCGGTACGAGAACCGGCGGATGCGGCTGTCGGGGCCGGTGTAGTAGGCCTCGGTCGCATAGACGGATAACTCTCGGTCGCTGTGCGGCAGCTGCAGCAGCCCCCACGCCATGTAGTTGCCCCGGTCGCCGTCGCGATCCTCCGGCGCGTCGGGCGGGATCACCGCCTCGAGCCAGCGGTGAAACGTGCGGCCGTCGCGGCTGGCCATGAACGTCGGCTCCACCCGCTGGTCCTCGCTGGGCAAGTACCGCGTCGGAAAACCGACCAGGATGTGCGGCGCGCGGGAGTAGCTGAGTATCGCGTTCGTGTAGAGATGCTGGGGCGGGGCGTCGCCATATTCGAGCAGCACCGGGTCGGTCCAATTTGCAAAGTTGGACGAAGTGCCGGTCATGATCGCGCGGACCCCGTTCTCGAACGTCCGATGGTACTCACGATAGAGTCCAGCGTGCGAATCCCAGAAGGCGAGGTTCTGCGAGTCGAAGGCACCCTGGGTGATGACCGGGCCGTCACCGATCTGTGTCCAGTGGACACCGTCGGGCGACTGGAAGAAAAAGAGGCCCTGCTGGCCGCGCAGGCTGCCGCGGGCCACTGCCTTGTAACGGGCGTCCGGGGCGCAGTCCGGATTCTGGTCCTTGCAGGGGGTGAAGCAATGCGTGCCGATGCCGTCCCAGACGATGTTGTTTTCCTTCGAACCATCGAACTCGTACAGGCCCAGGTTCGGCTTCGTCCAGTGGATGCCGTCTTTGCTCTCGGCCAGGCAGGTCACCTCGCGGTGCGCCAGCTTGCGGGCCTGTTCGTCCCAGTGGGCGCCACGGTAGTACATCCGGTACAGGTCGCCGTCCTGGAAAACCGTGTAATACGCACAGGTGTTCCCTTCCCAGGGCGCATCGGTCACCAGCGCCACGTCGTGCGGCTCGGGTCGATGCAGATAGAGTTGGGCATCGCCCGCAATTTCATCGACCAGGTGCCGGTCGACGAACAACTCGCGCCGCAAGCCGATCTCGATCGGTCCGTCGGCCACGGCCGACGCGAAGGCGGGCAAGATGAGCAGGCAAATCCAGCAGGCGATGCGCATGAGTGGAGTCCATTCTGGCCTTGGGCCGTCGACGCCCGATCGGCGTCGCGTGGAAAGTGCGTACATCGTACTGACCTCTGAATTCTACACACCCTGGGGCGTCGCCCAGTGGCCCTCGCGATACTCGCGCGACAACAGGCCATCGGCCTCGTCGTCGCCAACGAATCTTTCCTGGTCGGGATCGAAATGGAGCGTGCGCCGCAGCTGCGTGGCAATGTTTCCCAGGTGACAGAGCGACGTTGTCAGGTGCGCCACCTCGGCGTTGGCGTTGGACAATCTCTCGTTGCGAATCGCATCGATGAAGTCCGCAATATGGCTGTCCGTGTTCTGCGGCTCGAGCGGGACATCGACCGGATGCCGCTTGTTGGGAGCCATCAGCACTTCCAGTTTCCCTCGCCGCGACAGGAACATCTGCCCCCGCGTGCCGTAGAATTCCACGCCGCTGTCACAATTATGGGGATAGCTGGCGGACCACAACCGCTGCTCGTATGTCAACATCTTGCGGTCCTGCTTTCCCGGCACTTCGTACTCGTAGCTTACTTGCTGCGTATCGGGAAAGTGGGCCCCGTTGTGAAACACGTATCCGCCGCCGGCGGCGGAGATCAGCGAGGGATGCGTTTCGACACCCAGCCCCCAGCGGGCGTATTCGATGTCGTGCACGCCGTCGTTGCCGATCTCCCCGGTGCCGAACTCGGGCTGCCAGTTCCAACCGGAAAAAAAGTTGTCATGGAAGGGGATCGCCGGCACGGGCCCCAGCCACTTGTCGTAATCCAGCACGTCTGGCGGGCTCGATTCATGGCCGCGGGTCTGGGGCGGGCGCCGCTGGATGTTCCAGGCCTTCGCCGCGACCACGTCACCGATCAACCCGTCGCGCAACAGCTGCACACCCGCCATGATCGTCGAGGTGCTGCGGACCTGGGTGCCGTGCTGGACGACCCGGTTGTTGCGCTGCGCCGCATCGACCATCAGGCGGCCCTCACGCAGGTTGTGCGAACAAGGCTTTTCAACATAGACATGCTTGCCCGCGTCGCAGGCCGCAATGGTGCCAATGGCATGCCAGTGGACGGGCGTCGCGTTGATGACGGCGTCGATCGTCTTGTCGTCCAGGACTTCACGAAACCCGTTCACCGTCTTCGCATCGGGGAACTGCCTGGCCGCGGCGGCCAGCCGGGCGCGATCACAGTCCGCCAGGCAGGCCAGCTGGGTATCGTCGCGCCCGTGAAAGATGCCGGCCAGGGCGAGTCCGCGGCCGCCGCACCCGACCAGCGCGACACGCAAGGGCTGATTGGCCGCCGCACCTTGTGCCAGCGACGCGGAGGTGGCCAGGCCCGCGATCCCCAGCCCCGAATCCCGCAGGAAATCACGTCGATCCTGGTTTGTCGTGCGTTGCATGTCGTTACCTCGCAGGGGATGCAGGTGCTGTGGGGACCGGCTGTCGATTATATCACAGTACGTGTTTAGCGGCATGCCTACATGACTGCCGGGACGTCATTATCGGCCGAGGAGCACGCGTAACATCCGGTCCCCCTTGGCCGAGGCGAGCATTCTGTGCGCTGTTCGATCCTCTGTCCACTACGGCGGGGACAGGTTACATTCAAACCGCCGCGAGACAGGTCGGGCAGCCAAACTGGCTTTCAGCGGCACATCCAGCATCCAGCATCCAGCATCCAGCATCCAGCATCCAGCATCCAGCATCCAGCATCCAGCATCCGGCATCCGGCATTTCACTTTCAATTCGCACAGCGCGGAATGACGCAGCTTTCATGTCCCGCGAACCGACGACCATCCCCGTCCCCACGACCTTCTGGCAGTACCTGCGTTCCCTCGGTCCGGGAATCGTCGTCGCCTTGACCTGGCTGGGCGCGGGGGACCTGGTCGACACGGCTGTGGCCGGGGGCAGCTACGGGTACGCGCTGATGTGGGCCATGGCGATCGCGCTGTTCGTCCGCTTCGTGTTCGTGTCGATCATCGCCAAGTACCAGCTGTGCAACCAGCACGGCGAGACCGTGCTGGCCGGACTGAAACGGATCCATTTCGCGATGCCCGTCCTGGTGGGCGGCATCGCGCTGTTCTTCGGGCATTTCTACGGCTCGTTTCTGGTCAAGGGATTGGGCGAAACGACCAGCAAACTGCTGGGGTCCGCGCTGCCGGACCTCGGCGCTGAGTGGATCTGGCCGCTGGTCTGGTCGGCCGTGTGGGTTACCGTCGCCGCGGTGTTCATCTTTCGCGGCCAGTTCCGCTTGGTCGAGCTGGTGTTCTATGTCCTGCTGGGACTGCTCAGCGTGTCGCTGATCGGCGTCGCCCTGTGGTGCGGGCCGGACCCCGCGGCCGCGCTGCGGGGCACGTTGCTGTTCGAGCTGCCGGAGCAGACCGGTTCGTTCGGCGCGCTGCTCATCGTCACGTCGCTGATCGGCGCGGTGGGGGGCTCGATCGCCAACCTGCTGTACCCCTATTTCATCCAGCAGAAAGGGTGGCGCGGTCCGCAGTACCGCCGGCTGCAGCTGTACGATCTGGCCTTCGGCACGCTGGTTTTGATCGTCCTGGACCTGGCCGTCTGGACGGTCGGCGCCGAGCTGGTCCGGCCCCGCGGGATCGTGATCGAAAACCTGGACGATCTGGCCGGGCTGCTGACCGAAGTGCTGGGCCATCTGGGCGGAACGATCTTCTTCCTGGGGGTCTTTGCGGCGCTGTACAGCAGCGTGATCGGGAACGCGACCGGCTACGGTTACCTGTGGGCCGACCTGGTCCAGGTCTGCCGGCGCCGCGGCGAACAGCAACGATCAACGGAGCCGGCCGGCGCTGTTAACGCTACCGACACCGGCCTGCTGACGTACCGGCTGGTCGCCTGCTGGTGCCTCTTCTCGCCGCTGGTCTGGTGCCTGCCCGGCATGCCGGGTTTCATTACGCTGACCATCATCGCCAACGCGGCGGGGGTGATCGTGCTGCCGCTGCTGTCCGCCGGGGTCTGGTACATCACGGCCCGCAGCAGTTTTATCGGCAGGGAATACCGCAACCGAATCTGGGAAAACGTGGTGATGGGCGCGCTGTTCCTGCTGGCCATCTGGGGAGCGTACCAGTCGCTGCGCGAGATCCTGAAGGTGGTTTTCTTGGGGGGGTGACGATTGGGGATTGCAAGATTCAGGATTCAAGATGCAAGATGCAGGATGCGAGATGCGAGATGCAGGATGCAAGATGCGGGTTGCAAGATGCGGGTTGCGAGATACAGGATGGTGGATATTGACCCCGGCGATTGCCGTAATCCCAGCGAGACCGATGTGATCGAGCTTACAGACGGCTCGCTCTATGCCGCGATGCGCACCGAGGGCTGCTACAGCGTGTCCCACGATTCATTTTCATCCTGCATGCCAGGACTGCGGTTCAACTTCTCTGCGTCCTCTGCGGCCTCCGTGTTCAAAAGAAAAATGAACGGTCGAGAAGTGACGGTGGCGGACGTGATTCGGGGTCATCACGATCTGTTCGTTATCCCACGTCGTTGTCAGGTCGTCCGTCTCCAACCGCCTTAACCGGCGACGGAGCGGCTTCTGGTCTCGCAGCGTCCACGAACGCGTGAACAGCACGTAACGATCGATGTGCTTGTCGCAAAAGACGAGGACCTGGAGGCTCTTGGCGCCCTTCTCGGCCGTGCGCATTTGTCTGGCGCGGCTCACCCGCTGCCGTGGGCAGCACCACTGAGGAGCCCCGGCAGGAACCTGGCAACCGATTGGGAGGCTCTCAAGCGCCACTTTCGCAAGGAGACGTCTGTGGACCTAACGCCTATCTGGATAATCCACGCCAGCCTTGTCGATTCCGAATTATTTGGTCGCGCCATGTGAATGGTTCGCGGAAGATGGGCGGCCACGCCTCCGAGAGCTACGGCACGTCTTGTCCGTCCTCTAATGACACATCCATTAGTCGACGACGCACTACTGAGATCTGACGCTGCACTTGCTCGTGTGGGCACAACCCGTGGCGATGTGATCCAGGTAGATAAACCATACCGCCGTTCTGGCCGTTGGTCGCTTGAAAAGGAACCCACCAGTGGATTCGACGAAACTTCACTTTAGGATCTGGAGTTTCGCCCGATTCCTCGTAGGCTTCATCCTACGGAACCAACATGGTTACGTGTAGGGACCAGACCGACGAGCTGCCCTGCAATGCAATATGGCGAAATCCCAGCCAGGATAAATTCGAGCCAGTGGATCTAACAGGCCTCGGTATAAATTCCCCTCCGCTGTCAATCACTCGAATTACGCTGAGATTCGCAGTGTTATCGCAAAAAGTAAAAATGCCGTCGGCTGCCTTCACATGCACGAAGTCCTCGAAGACGAGGTGAAAGTCCACGTTGTCGTGAGTCAATGATGCGATCCAATATCCGGCCAGCACTACTGCCAGTAGGGCAGCCGATATGCCAGTCCATTTGTAACATGCAAGTTTAATGAACCTGTCCTCCAAAGTTCACACACGGTGTTGTGCGGCGGTGAGCTACCGGTCGCGCCAGTAGCCGGGCCGTCTCTTTGAATGCGCCACGGCAACGATATGTACACGATCCGCTTCATGTCGGAAGACGATCTGAAACGGGAATTTATGCACGCTGCAAGCGCGATGCCGAGCGTCAATGCGAACGAACCGTTCGGGATCGGCCAAAATGTTCGCGAGTGCAACGTCAACGGCAACGCAAAAGTTGCGCGCGGCCATGGGGCGCCGTTGCCCGTACCAGTCGGCAGATGACTCCAACTCGGCCGTTGCCTCGGGATGAAAACTAATTTGCACCGTCAACACCGTGCTTCGCGAACAATCGAGCGCGAATGTCCACCCAATCCTCGGTGACGACCGCACCGGAGTCGATCTCGCTGGAGCGCCGATCGATTTCACGATGCCAGGCATCCGAAAGCTGTGGCGGTTGGTCGTCTGGCACAGATGATGCGAGGTCATCGATAAGTCGAAGTCGATCGCCGACTGGCAACTGCGAAGCTGCTGAGAGAATTGATTCGTAATCGGACATGGATATTTACCTCGCACACGGTTTTCTAACCGACGTGCTGTCGGTTAGTAGGGGATAATTCCCCAGTGTAGCAACATGCCGCCGAGACTGCCGGTCTGATCCCGGAAAGCCTTCCTTTGACGGCACCGTCGCTTCGGAAGCCTAATTCCAGCAATCACTTGGGCCGAGGTGTCCTGATTCGCCAATCCATTATCGTAGTCCCGTATTGCCTGGGAGCGAAGCTCTACGGCACCCCCGCTGACGGGGGTTGGCAGGCTCGTCATTCTCGAACTTCACCTGTATCCCCCGACACATCCACCAGGCCGCCACGGCACCAATCGACATCCCAAGCGCGCCCATGAGGGCGTGACCTGAGCGCGTAAGGGTTGTCCGGGTGCGCGCAGTTGTCGACAGCACCGCTCGAATTTTGATGCGTGAGACGCGCGGAGGAGACGCTCACCCGCGCGCCGAAAACCGTTTCGCTAACTCACTTCGGCTTCATCGTCCGAGGCACTTTCGGGACTCTCCCACTTTGCTCGCTTTCGGGAAAGATGATCGCTTCAGCACTTAGCGTCGGAATGCCAATCCGTTCTTTGCCCCTCTAGTGGCCAGCAGCCCCAGCAGGCCAATGGCCAACAGGGCCAGCGATGAGGGCTCGGGAACGGGAAAATTATGCGTGTAATTCAAGTCGTCAAAGAAGATCTCGTATTGACGGGTGCTGACGTCAACGCCCGCGTTTGGTGGCGTGAACAGCCCAAAGGCGGTGAGGTCGGTGAGGTCCGACACGAAAGGAATACCACTCACGACGTGGGTACCAATCCCACCAGAAAACCCGACGGTCAGCTCTCCGGCGCCGTCGTAGGCCATAGTGAAGTCGTAATCGGTTCCGGGGACCAGGTTGTTGGTCGCGAACCCAGGAACGGAACCGGTGCCGCCAATCCTCGCCTCGGGACGCCACCTCTTACTAACACCGGAGGGAGCGATGTTTAGACCGATAAAGTCGGGATCGTTTGTTAACGGCAGCGAGGGATCAAACCAACCGAAAAAGATGCTGCCATCAGTGGCGGCGGCGGAATCCAGGGTGAACCTGCCCGATGCGCTGAGCACATCCGTATTGTCAAGTGGCCCTTTCCCGATACCACCCACGCTGGTGTCGGCATAGTAGGTGTGCTCAGCCGTACGCTCGTTCACGGTACCGCCCCCTTCACCGGCGCCGGACGATGCTGTGGCGAAGTTCGTGAGGAGGGAGAAACCATAACTGTTGCCCCCGTCCGTGTTGCCCGATCCGGACCAATCTGACGGATTGCTGTCGAAGCTCTCAGCAACGTTGACGGCAGGGGCGACGCCCGCCATGACGCCAACCAACACCACCGCCGTCAACAACCTGCCGACCGCCAGACGATTTGACCAATTCATAATCATTTGTACTCTCCTGAAAAAGTGAAAAGCTGAACCACGAAACAAAACGTACGCCAAACCATTCAAGCCCTAAAGATCTCCTGGTAACGGCTCACGCCCCAGCCGGTGCGGGACGACCGTCGTCAAACAACAAAAAAGGTGCGCGCCCACACTTTCGCCGCCGACCCGTTGATGGATGGCTGGAAAGTGCGAACGAGCACCTTTTCGGAACTCGGTCAACCGAACCGAATACGCCGCTCAGCGCGTACCGATCGCGTGTGTGTGTGTGGCATTAGCTCCCTCAGCGAACTTATCCGGGACGATTTCAGGGGCCGACTGGCTGTTAGGACCGATCGAGAAATAACTGTCGGTTTTATGATCCGAGCCGAACGCGCTAGCGTCGGGTTTCGAGTTGTCGCACGGTCACCGGCGAAACCCGCGGCTAGCGCCGTCGGCTCAATTGGCGACAGTTATTTCTGGATCGGTCCTTAGGACCCAGCCTGTATTCTAACCGACCAGGCTCAGCGACGCAAGTTTTCGTCAAAATTTTCTATTGAATATTCATCATATAATCCCATCCGGATTCCTCAACACGAAACCAGTGGTTCATGACACCTGAAAACCTTGTAGGAAATCTCGTAGAACGGGCACTCCAGCCCCCCTTTTATGAGGACGGGCAGGAGTGCCTGCCCTACATTTTTTCGAGCATGATGGCGCTGACCAGACTTGGGTTATCGGCCGGCTGAAACTCGACGCGCGCCCCGGCCAACGGCGTGCCGTCGGCCAGCGTCACGGTGCCGCCCGCCCGATAAACTCGAGGATGATCGCTGCCGCATCCGGCCAGCGGCAGGAGCAGCGAAAAAACAGCAGCTCGACGAGCGTAAAACCGGGTTGCCGATCGCGTAGCATGGCATCATTATACATGTCATCGTGGACCGGCTGCAACCAAAGCGTTCGATTTCAGTGTTCCGTATTAACGCCGATACAATCGAGTAACCGTGCAAATTCAAGCATTTGACATTTCCACACTTCCTCTCAGACGCCAGGAAACCGACTGGCTCGAAGTCGCAGCGCGGGCGGACGGCGGGGCGTGGCAGCTCCCCTTGCTGTATGTCACCGGCGCGAGGGCCGGCCCAACTTTAGTGGTCACGGCGGCCATCCACGGCAATGAGTACGAGGGCGTCGCGGCGATTCCTCGTATTTTTAAACAGGTGCAGCCTGATGATTTGCGCGGCACTCTGATCATGGTTCCGGTCTGCAATATGCCCGCCTATGAGGCCAGCCTCCGCAACAGCCCCATTGATGGTCTCAATCTGGCCCGTGTCTTTCCCGGCGAGGCCGAGGGCACGATTACCCAACGTATCGCCTATTGGATCGCCCGCACCCTGATCCAACCCGCCGATTTTTTCATCGACTTTCACAGCGGCGACGTTGACTCGGACATCCCGACCCTGGTCGGCTACCTGCACCGCGATGATAAGTTGGGCCAACAATCCCAGGCGGCAGCACAAGCCTTTGGCGCGCCGGTCTTGTGGGGACACCCACCGCCCGTGCCGCCGGGCCGCACCGTCAGTGCCGCCACCGAGCTTGGCGTTCCCTGGCTCTATACAGAGACGCCCGGCGGAGGACGCGGCACGCCCGATGACCTGGAATGTTACATCGAAGGGGTGCTCAACGTAATGAAACATTTGGAAATGGTGCCGGGCCGGCCGCAACCTCGGCCGCTGACGCATCACCTGATTGGCGATGGGGACCTCGACAGGGTTAGCTCCGCCCCGACTACTGGATTCTTTCGGCCCCGGGTCGCCTTGCTCGATGAGGTCATCGCCGGCCAACGCCTGGGGACGATTCAAGATTTCTTCGGCCAGGTGACCGCCGAGATCACGGCTGATAGGGCTGGCGTGGTCGTTTTCCTACGCCGGTTGCCCAGAGTTCATGTTGGGACCGGGTTGGTTCAGGTGACGGGACGCGTGGGCGGATAACCAAGGGACGACCGATAAATAACTTTACTAACAGTATCGACGAAATTGTCGTATTCGATTCAGGATTTGCTCCGTTCCTCGACTTCCTGACATTTTATTTCTCCACGAAAAAAGCGGCATACATCATTTCCGCATCCATGCCGCGGTATACGCCATCCACAAAATTCATAAGCATATAAAGCCGGGTAGTCATCTCCCAATCCAACTTCGCTCCGTCCGTTTTCACCGGCAACGTTTCCGTGAACCGTGCGGCCCGCTCAAGGCGATCAGCAAACAGAAGTCCGCGCTGAGCCCCCTGGCCAACGGCTTTTTTCCTCATGGCGTCCCATGCCCGCAGCCTCTCTTGCCGCCAGTCGGGAAAATCCTGCGTGATCAGCGTCCCGAAGGCAAACGGATTGTGATAATCATTCCCGGTAGCAGACCATGTCGAGTAAAAAGATTCCATATTCCGTACAACATTCAACCGCCAGTCTTCCGTTGACGTTATTTTTTCAAGTTTCAAATCAGACGCGGGTATCCTCATCTCCAGAAACCATCGGTCTTTCCCCACGCTCATAGCGTACGTCCAGTTCCCGTTCCATGAACTGTCCAACCCGACGCCGTCATACCGGTAACCGTCCAGCGAGACGACACATTGTACGTACCTGCTCTGACCGGGAGGCTGGATGAATATCTCAACGGAATGCCGGCCAGAATAGACTTCGCCAGTCTGGTCGTCGACAGTGTGGTCGTCACTGAGAGGGGTGGTTTTCAGATCGCCCGAGACCTGCTGCGCATCCGGAAGCATGATCCCGATAGCGAAGTACAGGGCTTGTTCATCGTGAAGAAGCCGAAACTGTGTCTGCTCCGGCGCAAGACACGTATTATCGCTATAAAGACGGAAGCCCGAAAACGCGACAGCCGATTTCCAGCATTCGTCGTCCGGCCTGCCGTCGATGACCGGGGCCGGCGATGCCGCGGAAGCAAACGCGACTCGTCGATCGTATTTTGTCGGGACTCTGGCGACATCCGCTGTTTCATCTTCCCTGAGCTTGCGTCCAATAAAGACGTCGTCAATCAGCATCTCCTCGGCTGCCGCCAGGCGCGGATAGATGGTTGTCGGCGCGCTGCCGCCTACCAAAACACGCTGCTCCATCAACGTCCACCGGTCGGCAATAGAGGTCCCCTTCTGTTCCAGTATGTATGCTTCTCCGTCACCATAAACGTGTATGTGCATGACCGTGTTTCCCCTGCCCTTGGCCATGTATCGAACGACGTAGATATCCCCGCTGCTGGTGTTGTACGCATCCTCAGACGCTTTCTCAAAATAAGCCGCGCCTTGAAACCGTAAAGAATGTTTGCCGGAAAAGACATCCTCGTTTTCCATCTTCAGGATGAAGTCTGTGGCCGCCAGCTGCGAAAATATCGAGGGGACAAGCAGGTTACCCTTATCTGTCGTCGACATCTGCCGGTTCGTGTCGTGCGTCAGGTGGCCATACAGGCCTGTTCCCGGACTCGCCTCGTTCCACTGTTCCATACGGCCGTCCCGGACCAGGTTGGGGGTCAGACCGGTCTCAGGATATGCCGCTGCGCCAACAGACAAACAGCCAGCGATGAAAATCGTTTTCAATAGAGTTTTCATTTACTCACTCACCGCAATCGTCATTTCCTGCTGATGCCCCGAAATCATTTCCGTCAGCCGCAGCGTGTATGCTCCTTCTTCCTGGTTTAGCGCCAGCGGGACAGGATGGCTCGCCGCGCCTTTCACGGCAAGTTTTTTCGTATAGGCGGGTATCACGCGGTTGTCATTCAACACCTCCAGGCGCACCGCCAGTGCAACATCCTGGAAAGCATCGGACATGGTCTTGATGTCAAGCATTACAACTTCTCCGGGGCGATATTCCGTCTTCCGGGATTCCAGCGCAAGCCCGTCGATCCGCGCCGGCAGCAACGCGAACAGCTTGGCCTGTGCCGGAAGAATCCCTGCCACAACGGAATCGGAAAATCCCAGATACGAATGCATCCTGACATTGTAGATGTGCATCTTCTTATCGGTCTTAAGAATGAACTCCTCTCCCGGCGGGTCGGCGATCGTCTGGTCAGGCAGTACGCCGACAAACATGGCCGGGCCGTTATCGAATACATAGGTCCGCAGGTCGGTTCTGGTGTTGCCCAGAATGTCCAGCACCTCGATATCGCCTTTGATCCCCCCATGCCGGACAAGAGTGCCGCGGATTGCGAGCCACTCGTCCTGGGCAGGCGCACCGGCAAGGAACAGACCGTAGCCCTGGCCGTACTGCTTGACTCCTTTCTCCTCAAAGTGGAACAAATCCGTGAGAGCGCTGTTCATGGCCACGGCGTCGCCTGTTACGGCCATGCCGGTCCCTCCGCACCTTGGGCAGGCGCCCAGCGGGTCGCCGGCGCCGCCCAGATGGACGATCTTTTCGCCCTTGCATCGCGGGCAGGTTTCGAACGTCGCCGCGGTGTTCGATGCTTTCGGATCATCTCCGTAAGGCCGCAGGTACTCGTCCATCACCGCCGGCTTGTAATCGGCGATAACCAGCCCGCCCGCGGATGCAAATGCCTTGATCTGTTCCACGCCCTTGCGCGATATGGACTGGCTGGCAGGCAGAATCAGGACGCGCTGCTGATCGCTGAACTGAAGTTCGTCTTCAACGAAATCCTCCCCGACACACTGGTAGTCCAGGCCGGTCCTGCGCAGCATGTTGATGAAATTGTCCCTGGCGCCAGACCAGGTTGTCCCCAGCGGATTGTAGACGCCTGCAATCTCCGAGTTCTGTGACCACAAAATTAATATCGGGTCGATCCGTTTATCGCTGGACATCAGCAGCCTGTCAAATCCGCTGTGAATCGCATGAACCTCCTCGGCGGCCTGTTTAAAACAGAGATACGGCTCAGACAAATCCTTGGTAAAGGTATTCATGGCATACCACCAGGCAAGAGCGTTGCCGCCTCGGAACAGCGACTCCCACGGCTGGGTGCGCATATGCCATTCGCTTTGTTGTCCCTGGTAAAACCCAACCCAATTTCCGGCGTTCACCCTCTCTTTGCCTTTGTCAAAATGCTCCAGATGGGACTGGATGAAGCCGTCGGTGAATTTGGCCATCCTCGGGATGTCATAAGATTCCTGGGTCAGATCCAGGCCTACCCGCCCGCCGGGTACGAGTTGTCGGACAAGATTCGCGGTGTATTCCTGAACGCTGTTGAACCGGTCCTTCTTGTAAAGGATCTGTTCCAGCCACCGCGTCGACTGCCGCCCTGTCTTGGCATCCATGAAGGAAATGAATCTGATGTCCTCCACAGAACCGAAGGCGGAACCCCATATCTTGTTGAGGTTATCGATATCGCCGTAGCGCGCTTGAAGATATATCCGGTAATCCCTGAGAGCGGTCGGGTTATCCCATAGAGCTTCGTTGGACTCGAAGTGGCTCTCGCTGTCTATCGCGTAGGCAAGCGTGCCGTAACGCTGGTAGGCCTCGATCCTGGGGAGATACCATTCCCTGACGCCTGCTTTCCAGGTTTCTTTCTGAAAATCTCCGATCCTGCTTCGTCCCGCGTATTTTTCGTCCACTATGAAACCCGCGATTTGCCCGCATAAAGCCCATGCCTTAAGGTTGTTCCTGGCCAGGAAATCCGCGGAATCTGTAACCATCTCCATGAGAGGTTTATCATTGAAGACAAGTTCTACATAACCAGTGATCCCGTACTCCTTAAACAGAGTCATGTATGTTTTGTTGATTCTTGTACTGCATCCAATCGACGACCACACCAGGAACTGGAACTCATCAAACTCGTTGGAAGGCAGACCGGTCCATGTTTGCCGCTCATCCATGACAAAATCGCCGGATTCGACTTTGCAGACAATACGGTACGCCCGCGACAGCGGATACTGGATTCTGTCAAAACCGAATTTCGTCTCGCTGCCTTGTAACGCCACCCGCTGTTCCAGACGGTCGTATGTGTCCCACAACTCGGCGACGACCTTATGACCTGGCGGAACAGGTTCATAAAGCGTTATCCTGCCTGTTATCTTTTCATCCCGGCCGAAGAATTCCTTGTCGGCAACGACAGATTTCAGATAACTTTTATCGGTAACCGTGACAGCCGCCGAAGCCCAGTCCAGAACCATCCCGCGGCGCTTAATCCATACATCCACCATGTACAAACCCCGCCTCAACATGTTGAAGTGGGGGGCAAGAGCAAGGTCGCCGTCTGCTTGTGCTATTTCCTTTTCGCCTTTGGCTGTCACATGGTTAAGCTGGTCGCGTATCTCGTAGTTGATTACTGTCCCGGGCAAAACCCGGTTCTCAAAGGTGACACGGAAGGTTACAGGAGCAGCAGGCAGCTGATCCCTGCTGATCTCTACCGTGACACTGTCAGGACGAACATTTGCACCGGATGTCCTGCCTGCTGCATGAATAAGTGCTTTGGAAAGGATGGAGAAATAGTAGTTGTAAAATAGTTGTTCGTCGTCCTCGACAAGAGGCTTGATAAAAGGGGTCAGTCCAAGCTGCCGGTTAGCGAGAACCGGGTCGTTGTATTGGAGGAAGACCACGTTTCCTTCACCCAGTTTCCCTGTCCGTATCTCCAACGGTCCGATACGTTTTGCTGGAAAGTATACGGAAGGTGTAAGGTCCCTATCCAAAGGAAGTTTAGCCAACGGCACGGTCGCACGAATACTCTCCGCCAGCGGGTTGGCGCCAGCGGCCAGCTTCATGGACTTCTGCAGATCCGCATCAACATCCCATGGTGATACGAAGATCAGCGCGGTGCCGCCCTTGACCTTTTCCAGTATCCGCCGGCGGATATCTTCCGGGATAACACTCCACTTGATCTTGCCGATAATGATGGCGTTGTGATTGTATGCCGGGCTGAGTAAAAGCCTGGCCCTCTCATTCAATGCCTGTTCAGTTGGGATATCGTCATAAAAGCCTGGCCCGCTACGCTTCCACCCCACCCACCAGTTGTCAGGAAAGCTCGTGGTGACCATGTCGATCTTGGCGTCCAGGCGGGATGCCAGTTCCACCGACTCCCTGGCCGCCCTGAGAGGAATAAAGGCAAGCAGGTTCAACCGCCCGGTGGCCAAAGGCCGCCCCCATTCTATCCTGGGGGTGAAATACGTGCCGGGGTAATTGCCGAACCGCGTATTGCTGTGCTTGTAGTCGGGCGGTGTCTGCCTGCTGGTTTCCGTCACCGTCTGAGCTGAAAGCTCGGAAACTGTGTCGGAAACTGTGATGGCCAAAATGGCCATCAAAGCAAAGACCGTTCTTTTCAGTTTTAACAGCCTTATCATTGGGCAGCACGTCTTGGGGCGCCAGCCAGATTCCATTCCGGCAGTGGGGGCCCGGCGCAGGTGACCTCTTCCACGTAACACCCTACGCAGGGCGGTCTTGGATCGGGGTCCACGCGGTCCAAGACTCGGAAAACAAAGATGTGGTGCCACTGCCCGTCGCCAAGCCGGAGGTTGGCGGAGGTCGCGTGATCCAGCTTCCAGGTAATGCCACTGGGCACGGGGCCGAACTCGGCGGGCCCATCCCGCACCATCAGCGGGGGCCCAACGTCGGAACGCTCCCTGTTTAACGGCCAGATATTGAGAACTTCGCGGGAGTACGAATGGTCCTCTTTCATCGGGTTGCAGATAACATAAACCGCGCCGTCGACTGCCCTGTTGATGGCAATCGGGTTATGCCCCACGGTGTCAGGCTTGTCGACGATCAGGTTCCAGCTCTGTCCACCATCTGTCGATCGCCGCACACGGATGGCGTACGGTGTTTCCTCTTCGCCGCGGGTACAGAACAGCAGCGAGCCGTCGGTGTCCCGGATGAGCGTGGGCTCCATGCCGGAGTCGACCACGGGCATGAACTCGACCGGCTGCCAATCGCCCTCGCGGCGCCGCCAGCGCGAGACGCCGGAGACCCCGCCGGTGCCGCTGCTGGCCAGCGCGGGATAGAGCAGGTCATCTCCGTCAGGAATTGCCATGCATAAGCCGGGCTGCGTGAGGATCCAGTCGGACCCGGGGACCTGCAAGCCGCTGGGACCCCAGGTGACAGTCGTTCGCAATATATGGAACTGCTGGCCGTCGTAGGAGTATTGCTGCAGCTGGAGTGATTCGCCCAAAACGGTCCCGGAGGGGGAACTGTCGACGTGGGTCAGCATGCCACAGACCCCGAAGCCGGTTCCGGCGTGGGGATGGGGCGACCCGTCGGCGCGCCTGGCGCCCAGCGGCACAAATCCGCCACTTGTGGGAAACTTCTGACCGACCTCGCGTTGCCCATTGGCCGGGTTGACCCGGCTCTCGTTGCGGGTCACACGAATCGCCTTCTCCGCCTTGATCGCACCAAGATTGTCAAACAGGAACAGATCGGATCCATCCTCGTGGTCCCCGGGCCCGATGCGCCGGTTGCAGAACAGACCTGCCAGGCGGGGGCCGACCTGGAATGCAAACCCAAGTCCATACCGACGATACTCTCCCGCAGGGACGTCTGGCGGGACGGTCAGGTCTGGCGGTCCCTGGGTTACGCTGACGATGCCTGGAGACTCGCCGGCGACGGAAAGATAATCCTCGTACGCCGCCGCCAGATCGAGACGCTCCTCGTTCTCGCTGGAGTGCACATACGCGGCGAACCGGATGCGAAAAGTCTCGCCTGGCTGCACCCGAATCGAGCTGGCTTGGCCCTTACCCAAATCACCGCTGGAAAACGGATTGCAGACTAACAGGCCGTAGTCGCGGGCCATCCAGTAAGGCTTACTGAAGTTCTGGGGATGGCCCATCATCAGCACGCCCACAAACCGGTCGTTGACCCAACCGGAGTAGTCGCACCACTCGACAGGTTCCTTCCTGTTGCGCGCCAGGATGAGTTCCTCGTTCCTGTCGCCACGGGCGTTGAGGATCCGGCCTTCCCGGCCAGGGCGACTGGTCCCGTTGATCGCCACGTTCATTGGCGCGTTGACCCGAATCGCCAATCCCATCTCCTCCTGGTCACCCAGTTCGAGCTCCTCCGCATCGGCTGTGAAAGTCATGTCCAACAGAATCAGCGTGCCGTAAGGGCGGACCAGAAACGTGTAGCGATCGACCGATGTGCAGTAAGCTTCGGCGTCCTGGCTCGTGCTTTTCAGAAATCGGTTTTTCACGGCAAAGCTGCCCTTGCCCGGACCGCCGGTCGGTGGTGCGACATACTCGCTGAATTGCACACGGTTCTGCAAACGCCAGGTGTCGTACTTGCCCGCGCCCATGCGGCCGAATCCCAAAAACATGCCGGCGTGGAACGTGCCGTGATCGTCCGGCTCGCCGGCTGGGGGCGGGTTGTTACGGCTCACTTGTTCACCGGTGGGTGCGTGCAAGTGCCGCAGAAACGGCCGCGTCGTGTGGTCGTCGCCGCTCTGCAGGTACTCAGCTAGAGGCCTGCCGCCCAGCGTGATGATCAGGCGGTCTTCCCGCTCCTGGAATTCGACACTGGGCAAATCTTCGGCCAGACCACGTGCGGATACCAGCGGTAGCGAGACCAGAAAAACAACTGTCAGGCATCTTGGGCGAACAGCGCGCATGTCACGAAACCTCCAAGATAAGTACTTGGACACTATCAATGTAATTCACCTGCACCTTGCATGTTACCCATGAAACAGATCACAATCTACGCCCTGCGACTTCCTTCCCATGCGCTACGAGCCGGGCATGGACTTCTTCGAATTGTGCCACGGCCACGACGAGCGGGTATCGGTCAACAACGTGGGCTTTGCCGTGCGGGTGCTGTACGACGTGGTGTGCCGGATGAACGAACTTTAGGTTCGGCCGGCGGCTTCGGTTTGATGTGGTATAATCGGGGGACTTACCAGAGCTCATCGAGCCCAAGGTGTGCGGCGGAAAGATGATGCGAACATTATTGGTCCTTTCGAGTTTCTTTGTTTGTCCCGCTACCAGGAATGGAAACCATTAAAATTCAACGGCATGAGATGCAATACCGAGCCCTCGGAAAGACGAATATCGAGATATCGGCGTTATCCTTCGGCGCGGGGCCGGTTTCCTCGTTGATGGTAGGAGACGACGGCGACCGGCAACGGGCTGTGGTCCGTAGAGCCGTTGAGTTGGGAATCAATTGGTTCGACACCGCGGCCACTTACGGAGCGGGCCAGTCGGAGCGCAACCTGGGCCGGGTCTTCGACGAACTGGGAATCGCCGCACAAGTCCACGTCGCCACGAAGGTGCGGTTGATGCCCGATGATCTCGGCGACATTCGCGGTGCGGTCCGGAGATCGTTCGAAGGGAGTTTGGAGCGGCTGCAGCTGCAGCGCGTGACGCTGCTGCAATTGCACAATTCTGTCACCAGGCAGCGCGGTGATGAGCCGACATCCGTGACTCCCCGGGACGTGCTGGGGAGCGGCGGCATCACCGAGGCATTGGAACAGCTGCGCGCCGAAGGACTCATCGGCCACCTCGGCCTGACGGGAATCGGCGATCCGACGGCACTGAAAGAAGTGGTTCGCTCCGGACAATTCGCCACGATCCAAGTCCCCTATCATCTGTTGAATCCCAGCGCCGGACGATCCATGCCCGCCGGCTTTGCCGAGACGAACTACGGCAACATCATCGCCGCGTGTTCCGAAAACCAGATGGGCGTGCTGGCGATCCGCGTGCTGGCCGGCGGCGCGCTGGCGAATCATCCTCCCGGTCCGCATACGTTGAAGACGCCCTTCTTCCCCTTGGAGCTTTATCAGCGAGACCTGCGGCGCGCGTCCTGCTTGCAAACGACTCTCGGCGCGGATCGCCAGCTTCCGCGCGAAGCGATTCGGTTTGCCTTGAGCCATCCCTCTGTGAGTTCCGCGCTGATTGGATTCGCGGAGCCGGAGCAGATCGATGAAGCCGTCGCGTCGTTGACATCTGCCGAACCATTGTTGGACTGGGACATGGAGTACGATCATGCTTGATAACACGAATCGTCGCGAGTTCATGAAGGTCACGTCGGCCGGGCTGGCGGCCGCGGCCTCTCTGCGCAACGAGACTTTGGCCGCCTTCTGGTGGTTCGCCGGCTTGATACCTTGAAACTTGAGGTGTTGCTCGAGCGGATTGCTGTGCCGCTCTGCCATCTGCTGCGGGTGCAGATGGCAGACTCAGTTGGCTGGGCGCTGGCGCGATTGTGCGAGGATGCCGGACATATCGGACCTGACTTTGACCCCACCCACAAGGCGATCGCCCGTGCACTCGGCGCTGCGGAGGAGGACGTACGAGAAGCAGTCGCGGCCCTTCAGGCTGGTGAGGCAGTACTTGCCGCCCGCGTCCTGCCGCTTCTCGTCTACCTCGGCGACAGGGCGGCAACAATCGAGAGTCTCGGAGAGCTTTCCGCCGAGCTGATTCTGCAACGTGTAACTGAGGCAATGACCACCGCCGACTTTCACGAGCCTTCGAACCTGGAGGGGCTGTTACTCGGCGCGGAAGGCTACTTGCAGGTGCGAGATCGCCTGGAGTTGGATTTCGCGGCCCCTCGGTGACAGAATGCTGCCCGATGACAACTGCTTGGTGCCCTGATCGCCATCTCCACCGGCGTCGACGATGCCGAAGCCCTTGGTGTGCCGGCCAATGTCGGATGGAAGCGTCCCTAGCTCGACTCTAGCCTGGCCGAAAGGCGATTCCGAAGTGTGCGCCAGAGACTGTGTCGGCGGAGCTTGGCGGAGCGGCTCAGCAGCGTTTCCGCGAGGTTTTCCCGGATTGCGGTGATTTATTCTAACGCCTCGGCAGCCCAGTTTTCCGGGTAGTAAGTCAGCGGCCAGTTTGACCAGTCGATTACCTCCAGTCGCTGCACCACCGGGAACTCATCCAGGCCGCGGAGTTCATCCTCTCGTTCCGCCGAACGCTTCGCGTACAACTGCGCACGCCGAATCTGGCGAAGGAGTGTCATCCACGGATCTCGGGGGTGCTCGCGACAGGTGCGATCCAAGTCGGCAACAAGTGATTCCGGCAACGAGTCCAGCTCCTTGGAGGACACGGTCAGCCACGAAGACAGGAAAAGGTCCGAAGAGGACGGCCAGTCGGCGATGATCTTCTTCAGCGCGTCGACAAGTCCGAGGGACTCGATCTCGGCGACGCGCCGTGCAGACTCCTCCTCTGCTTCACGCTGGCGCGCCCTACGTTCCTGCGCTGAGCGCTCCTCGCGCTCGCGCTCCTCGCGCATGAATCTGTTCCGCTCCTCGTCCCACTTAGGCAGCAGCTTGCTGAGTTCCTGGTAATGGTCCGCCACGGGGCGAAAGTAGCCAATCACGTTCAGGATCGCGCTTTCGGAGGGTGAGTTGCCCAGAAGGCTCGGGATCAGGGCTGGAGCCAAGGGCGGGTGCCAATGAAAAAGGTGCAAAGCCTCGTCAACACGCGGGCGCGCCCTATATTCCGGCTCCCATCGTTCCTCTCGCTCGCGCTCCTCGCGCATGAATCTGTTCCGCTCCTCGTCCCACTTAGGCAGCAGCTTGCTGAGTTCCTGGTAATGGTCCGCCTGGCGGACGTCCAGCGGGTCATGCCGCCCGTGCGACGACAAGGTGAAATCATTCGACCACGAAGCGTAAACGATCTTCCACGCATCCTCGTTCTCGAACGGACCTTGGTTGGTCACCGATTCCAGGAATTGTCGATACTCGGCGGGCGAGAGCAGCGGCAGAATGCAGGCAGAGGCACCCGCAAAACCCGCAGAAAAGTAGCCGAGGCGGGACTCGAACCCGCACGTCCGTGAGGACACAGGATTTTAAGTCCTGAGCGTCTCGGAGCGTGTCAATAACTTTGAGCCGACATTTCCCAGATGGCTTGAGCCTGGAACCGATCCAAGCTCGGAACGGACCCCATTTTAACAATGCGCCCGGGAATCGCCCCACCAGTGACGGGCTCCAGCCGATTGAGCGGAGATGACTGGGACAGATGCCGTACACGCGTGGCGCTCGTCATTGATGATTCGTCCAAAACACTACGCCGGGTCGACCCGGGAGCACCGCGGAAAAAGGTAGGTGAAACCGCGGCCGCTACCCGGGCCGCTTGGTCGCTCGCTGGCCGGCGAGGTGACCTTCCCGGAATTCTTCCCGTTACTATACAGCAGGATCAACCTGAACAAGACGGCGAGGATCCTCGAGACCATCCTGGAAAACATCTGCGATTTCATGCGAGCGATCGAGAATCGTTGGCAGGGCGGTTTGCTAATTAGGGG
>Ga0310123_10001046_pt1 | contig 23606 bp, 21 predicted proteins | sample CB6_AW_1057_MG_FD_203505 | JGI IMG/M metagenome (GOLD analysis project Ga0310123, IMG submission 203505) | Marine microbial communities from Western Arctic Ocean, Canada - CB6_AW_1057 | ecosystem: Environmental > Aquatic > Marine > Oceanic | place: Canada: Western Arctic Ocean | collected... | reverse complement strand
GGTCGGGGGGTCGGGGACGGGGGGTCGGGGACGGGGGGTCGGGGACGGGGGGTCGAGGCGAAAAACCTGCGGCATTCTAGCTGCGGCCGTATGGGTCGAGAATAGCAACCCCACAGGGCAATGTTGCGAACCGATGTTGGCCGATTCTCTCAGCCGGCTCCGGTGGCCAGTTGCAGCCCGATTCGGCATGCCTGCAGGTAGCTTTCGACATGCAACGACTCGTTGACGGTGTGGATATCCTGTTGTCCGCATCCGAGCGTGACGGTGGGGATTCCATGAGCGACCATCCAGTTGGCATCGAGGCCTCCATTGGAGATCCGCACACCGGGCTCCAGACCAACAGCTGCGACGGCCGCCAGTGCCGTTTGCACGCACGGTTCCTTGTCCGAGAGCACAAACGAGTCGTATTTCAGCTGGGCCTCGAAGCGAACACCGGCGGTTTCTCTGGCGGTGTTACGGATGCCGGCCGCGGCGCGTTGGAAGGCCTTCTTGAACTCCTCGACGATCCGTTTCCGGAACTTCGGGTCATGGCTGCGTGCCTCGGCCTTCAGCGTCAGCCGTGGGGTGACGACGTTGGTGGCGTCGCCGCCGTTGATGATGCCGACGTTGCTGGTGCCACGGTTGCGTCCTTTTTCGATCAGGCCGTGCCAGCCGTTTTCGGTCAGGTCGGCGATCGCCCGGCTCGCCACGGCGATCGCGCTGATGCCGTCCTCGGGGTGGCCTCCCGCATGGCTGGCCACGCCCTCGATCGTGACGTCGATGCTGTAGTCACCAGTGGCTCCGATGACGGCCAGGCCCGGCGGGCCCCCGTCCCAGTTGAAACCCTGGCGGGGTTTGCCGAGTCGCGAGAGGCTGACATGTCGGGCTCCGTAGAGTCCGACTTCCTCCTGGATCGGGAAGAACAGGGTCAGCGGCGGGTGGGGCAGGTCCTGCCGCAGGATTTCCAGCACCGCGTTCAGGATGACGCTGGCGCCGGCCCGGTCGTCGCCGCCCAGGGCGGTGTCGGCGTCGCGGGATTCGATCAGAGGTCCACGCCGCACCGGCCGGCAGCCGACACACAGCGGCACGGTATCGATGTGAGCCATCATCAGCCGGCGGGGGGCTCGCAGCGTGCCCGGCAGCTTGACGATCAGGTTGCCGATTTCACCTCCCAGCGGACTGCGGCAGTTGGCCGCGTCGTGACTTATCGCGGCGGCCGGGACTCCGGCATCACGCAGCCGACTGGTAATCGCCTCGGCCACCTCACCCTCCAAGCCACTCTTGCCCGGAATCGCCATCAGCCGGGTCACCAGGTCGACGGCTGCGGAGTTATTGATCGAGTATGGCTTGGACATCTCTTTGGCCCTTGTGTTGGTGGCTGTCCCGGGGGGCAGTGGGTGTTTGGGCAGGTGGGCGGCTTGAAGCCGCGCCGCTGCAAGGTCAGTATGGCGGCCTCTCAACATACCGACCGCAACCGCCAGCACAATCGACAGCATGTCCACTCAGCCCATCGATTCGCGACTCGACTGCCACATCGCCAATGACACCGAGCGTGCCGTCGCGTTCAGAAACGTATACGAGTGCTGGGGTGACGAGCGGTCTGTTGAGGAGTACGTAGCGTGGCGGCTGCAATCGGTGCAGCACGCCCGGGCCACATGGTGGGTCGGGTGTATCGATGGGACCGTGGCGACGTCGCTGGGGGCCTACCCGATCGTGCTGAAGGCCGCCGGAGCGTCGTGGCCGGGCTATGCGATCGGAGCAGTTCACACTCCACCGGAATTCCGGCGAAACGGCTACGCCAGGACGCTGCTTGATACCGTCGAGCAACAGCAACTGGCCGCCGGCACACAGTTCGGATTGCTCTACTCGGACATCAAGCCCGAATACTACGCGGCGACCGGGTACCGGTTGTGCGATTCTCACTATGCGTGGGCGGTGCCACGTGTTGGAGACCAGCCGATCGGAGGTCGGTTTGAGCGGTTTCACCCGGACGAGTCGGCCGCGGAACTGGCCGAAATGTATGTCGCGGCGCAGTCCTCGCGAAGCATTTGGATCGAACGCGACACGGTCTACTGGGATTGGGTGCGGGGGCGGTATCCCGAGCACGAGTGGTACTGGTGGATAGCCGCGGGTGCCGAGGGGCCGACGGGGTACATACAGTTGAAGCCGAGCGATACCGAGACGCGGGTCTTCGATTGGGGTGTGGTGCACTCCGGCGAGGAACGTGCGTTCTGGGAGACGCTGCTGGGCTGGTCGGCCGAACTGGGTAGGGCCCGGATCGGCGGCTGGTTGCCGAAGTCCGAGGCGATTGCGGGTTGTTTCGAGGTCACCGGGCGGTCCATAGAGATGACGATGATCTGCCCGTTGACCTCCACGGCGCCCTGGGACGACGCCTACAGCCGCGACGTGGCCTGGTTCACCGAGTGCGACCACATCTAGCAGCCCGGTGTCGCCCCGACGAGGTGCAGGGACTGGCTCGCCCGCCCGTGGCGGGGTGCCTGTCCCGGTTGCCAACAGCGAGTGAGAGAAGGGGACAGGCACCCCCCGCCACGGGCGGGTGAGCCAGTCCCTTCAACCCGCCGCAGGCGGGCTAGGCCTAGGCCGTCTTCAGCCGGTAGGTGCCGCTCTTCTTGTCGCGGTAGATGGCCTTTGCGTTGTAGACGCACTGGTAGACCACGTTGGAAAAGCTCTTGGCCTTGGTCTTGTAGCCCGAGCTGATTACCTGGGCGACGAGGTCTTCGAGGCTGAGTCCCTTGGGGGTCTCACCGAGAATTCCGTTGACGACTGAGCGGAGTGACTGAGTGTTTTTGGGCTGCTTGTCTTGCCGGCCGGCCTTTTTACGGCGCCGCGGCGCCGGGGCACTGGCTCCCTGGAGCGACTCCAGCTCCTTGTCGAGCGAGCTGAGCTGGGCCGTCAGAGTGTCCTTCTTGTGGCCGAGAGTTGTCAGCCGATTCTTCTTTTCAGCAAGCAGTGTCTCGAGCTGGGCGACCGAGAGGTCTGAGCCCTTGCGCCTTGCCATGGTGTCCCTCCTGTAAGGCTGTTCTGAGGAATGTGAAGGACACAACACTAATGGCGTCAATCAGGCGATGTCAACCGACTACTAAGAGGATGGGAGTGTGTTCAGGCAGATCACTAGTGGGTCCTAGTACGCGCGGGCGAGACGATTGAGGGAAACCGGCCGCGGCTGGTTCAGCGATGGGCCTGGGTGGGGTGGGGGTGGGGGTGGGGGTGGGTTGGTGCTGCGTGAGGGGGCTTGAAATCGTCTTGTGGCAGGCACGGGTGGCGGCTAGGATCCCGCGTCCTGTCGGGCGTGGCCTGCGCGTGGGTCGGCTCGGACGGGCAACAGGGATGGACTCCGGCGTGCGATTTCTGAAGACGATCATCGGTGCGGCTCAGCGTATCGGCCGCACGGTGCGGACCGTGCTGCAGGCGGGGGTGCTGCTGGTCGTGCTGTTGTGCGTGATCGAGGTCGGCGTACGGTTGTGCGAGCCATCGGCCGAAGCGGGGGGGGTGCCGGGAATCGACGGTGTGCTGGTTCGTCCGTCGTGGACGTCCGGCCAGACTCTGGGTCGGTTGCTGCGACATGAGACGGTGGTGGGGGAGCGGTCGGTGTCGTTGCGGACCAACAGCCTGGGGCTGCGGGGCGGTGAGCCCGCTGTGCCGAAGCCGTCGGGAGTGCTGCGAGTGGTTTGCCTGGGTGACGAGCGGGTGCTTGCCGCCGGGGTGCCTCATGACGAGACATTCTGCCACCGTCTGCAGGTCGCGTTGCAGAAGCGGTCGGCTCGTCGCATCGAGGTGATCAACGCGGGAGTGCCCGGCGATTGTCCTCTGCTGTCGCTGTTGCGAGTGCGGCACGACCTGTTGGCACTCGATGCGGACCTGTGGCTGCTGAACTTCGACATGACAGACGTCGCCGACGACTACCGCGTGCGGCCTCGGTTGATCACCGACCGCAGCGGCCGGCCCTTGGCCTGCCCTCACCCGTCGCTGGTGCTTCGGCAGCAAAATGCCTGGCAGCAACTGTGCCAGCGGTCCCGGCTGGTCGACTGGAGCAGCCGGCAGTTGGGCAGTCTCTGGACCCGGACCCTGGTCGAAGCTCCGGCCTCGGATCCCGGCAGCTCGCAAGGTCAGTACGCCTGGCTCGAGGACGCTCCGCCCGACTGGACACTTCACATCGAGCAGGCCTTGCAGCCGATCGCCCGACTGCGGGCCCTGTGCGGCGGCAAGCTGGTGGTGGCCGTCTGTCCGGCACCCTGGCAGGTGGCTCGAAACGAGACCCGCCAACCCGGTGCCCGGGCCCGGCTGGGGGTCGCCGAGGACTCGCTGTTCACCAGCGACGCACCGTTTCGGATCCTGGGCGATTTCACCCGCCGCCATGACATACCGCTGTGTGATCTGTCGGAGGGTTTTCGGACGTCCGAGGCAGGGGTCTCGTGGTTCCAGGGGGATCGAGCCGAGTTGAGTCCGGCCGGTCACGAGCTGGTGGCTCGGCTGCTGGCCGAGCGGTTGACCGGTCCACAAATGGCGTGGTGGGTGGTGCCTGAGGCGGGCGGAGAGATTGTTCCCGCGGCGCTGGAGCGGCCGGTCGGATCCCGCTGACCGGAGGGTCTTGACGGCTCGTTCGGGGTGCAGGATACTCCACGCCCCTCGCGCCCGGACGTGGCCGAATTCTGGCGGATTCGGCCACGGGTTGTGTTCTGATCCCCTTCGGCTTCGATTCTCGTGACCGACGACCTGAAGCAATACGCTCGCGAAATGGCCACTGCGGCCCGCGGGGCCGCGTTGCGTCTGGCCGAGTCGAGCGGTGAGTCTCGAAACGGCTGGTTGGAGCGAACGGCCGAGTTGTTGGGCTCTGAGCGGGCGGAGTTGACCGCGGCCAATCGCCGGGACATCGAGCGGGCTCCCGAGTTCGGGCTCAGCGACGCGGCGGTCGACCGCCTGCTGCTGAGCGACGAGCGGATCGATTCGATGGTGGCGGCTCTTTACGAAGTGGTGGCGTTGCCCGATCCGGTCGGTGAAGTGTTCGAATCGAACGAGCGTCCCAACGGCCTGCTGGTGACCCGGGTCCGGGTCCCGCTGGGCGTGGTTTTCTTCATCTACGAGTCTCGCCCCAACGTGACCGTTGACGCGGCGGCGTTGTGCGTCAAGAGCGGCAACGCGGTGATCCTGCGTGGTGGCAAGGAGGCGATCCACAGCAACCAGGCTCTGCACGCGGTGCTGGCACGGGCGGCAGAGGACTGCGGGTTGCCCCGCGAGTCGGCTCAACTGGTAGCCACGACCGATCGCGGGGTGGTGGGGGAGCTGTTGGGGATGGCGGAACTGATCGATGTGACGATTCCGCGGGGAGGCAAGTCGTTGATAAGGCGGGTCGCCGACGAAGCGACGATGCCCGTGATCAAGCACTTCGACGGGATCTGCCACGTCTATGTCGACCGGGCTGCCGACCTGGAGATGGCCGAGCGGATTGTTGTGGACAGTAAGTGCCAGAGACCGGGAGTCTGCAATGCGGCGGAGACGGTGCTGGTGGATCGGGAGGTGGCCAGAGAGTTCCTGCCGAAGGTGGCCGGGTCGTTGTTGAAGCGGGGTGTGATGCTGCGGGGTTGTGAGGAGACTCGGGAGCTGGTGCCCGAGGCCGAGGTGGCCAGCGAAGAGGACTACCGCACCGAGTACCTCGACCTGATCCTCTCGGTCCGAGTCGTCGACGGTGTCGAGAGTGCCGTGGAGCACATCCGCGAATTCGGGTCCGGCCACACCGATTCGATCGTGACCTCAGATCCCGCGACCTCACAACGATTCACTCATGCGGTCGATTCCGCGGCCGTGATGGTCAACGCCAGCACGCGGTTTCACGATGGCGGCGAGTTCGGTTTGGGAGCCGAGATCGGGATCAGCACCGACCGGTTTCACGCTCGAGGCCCCTGCGGTCTCAGGGAGTTGACCAGCTACAAGTACGTGGTGCATGGAACCGGCCAGTTGAAGTCGGATTGAGACTCATGGGGCCCGGTTCCTGGGGACTCGGTCACCGGATCAGCAGACGTCGAGGCGACGCAAAGGAGAGACTGGGGATGGGTGTTGTGTTGAGTCGAACCGAGGTCGAGGCGCTGTTGCCTGGTGGCTGCGAGGCGTCGGGCTTGTCACGGCCGGGTCACGGCGACGGGTTGCCCGGTCCGGGGGAATCGAGCCCGTGGCCGCTGGTGACGTTGCAGAGGTTGGAGTCTCGATTGCAGGCTGCGGCTGCCGAGTTGACCGAGGCGATTGGTGAGCGGATTGCGGGCGACTCGGCCAGCTCGAGCGACTCCCCTGCGGCGGTCACGATCGGGTACCTCGGCCTGGCACCCGGGGCCCGCCTGCCGGGCAGTTGCGACACGGTGGGGACCTGGGTGATCCAGGGGCCACGTCCTCGGGAAACCGGGCGGATAGCGATCGAGGCGTCTCTGGCAGTCGGGCTGGTCGGCGGGCTCCTGGGTGGTGACACCGCTTCTGCGACGGCCGAGCCCGATCGTCAGCTCAGCGGGCTCGAGCGATCGCTGCTGACCCGCTTGGTGGAGTTGATCGCGGCGGTGCTGTTGTGTGTCCGCGACGAGCGGCACAGCCGGCAGTGGGAGGCGGCTCGGGCCGAGTTGAGCGTACGGGCTGAAACGGCGTTGGCAGCAGCCGATCAACGCTCGGGCTGCGTCCTGGCAGGTTTCGGGTGGCAGCTGCGTGATTGCCAGGGTTTGGTGCACGTGGAACTGTCGACGGGTTTCATCGAACGGCTGACCGAGCCGGATGCGGCCGAAGCCCAGGCGGCTGCGGATGATGCGGTTGCGTCGAGATCGCGGTCATCGACCGGCCTGGTGGTGCAGTTGCCGGTTCGCGGTTTGAGCCGGGACGCCATCGAGGGGTTGGTTCTGGGGGACGTGATCCTGACCGGTCGGGCTGTTGATGCACAGACGGGCGAGGCGTGCTGGGACGTGCGAGTCGATGGAGTGTGTCGTTACGTCGGGCATCCGGGTATATTTGACGGGGCTCGTGCGGTTGTGCTTGAGCCATGGGAATGAGTCGAATAGTGGCTGGTTCTTGACGCCCGCTGGAGGCGTCTATACAAGATAGGATGATTGGCCCAGTCGTCTGGGCGGATGGATCAGGGGGAGACGTTGCGCCGAAGAGGATTACCACCGGTACCTGCGGAGCAGATGCACCGGATCAACGACCAGATCCGGATCACACCGATCCGCGTGGTCGACCCGGACGGCAACATGGTCGGTGTCCTTCCTACCGAGGAGGGCTTGAAACTTGCTCAGGATTCCGGCTTGGATCTTGTTGAGGTCAGCCCGAACGACCGACCGCCGGTCTGCCGGATTATGGACTACGGAAAATTCAAGTACGAGCTGAAAAAGCGAAAGACCAAGGGAGGCAGGCAGCACACCGTCCAGGTCAAGGAGATTCGGTTGCGGCCGAAGACGGGTGTGCACGACATCGAGTTCAAGATCAAGCGAGCGCGTCGGTTCCTGGAGAACCGGGACAAGGTGAAGATCAACGTGATCTTCCGTGGCCGTGAAAACGCTCACCGGGATCGTGGTCACGAAATGCTGAAACAGATCATCGAGATCCTCGAGGACATCGCCAAGGTTGAAAAGCCTCCGGGGATGGAGGGGGGACGGACGATGTCGACGGTGTTGGCTCCGAAGGGTTGAATCGCCAGGAATTGCCAGGACTTGTCGGGACTTGTCGGGACTTGTCGGGAAGACGTGAGATGCCGAAGCAGAAGACACATAAGGGAATGAAGAAGCGATTCAAGGTCTCGGCCAACGGCAAGGTCAAGCACCGTAGTGCATTTCGTGGCCATCTGTTGAGCAAAAAGTCGGGCAAGCAGAAGCGGCAGCTGCGGCAGGACGGCGGGCTGAGCGGAGCTGACGCGAAGGAAGTTCGCGACAACTTGGCTCCCGGTTCCTGATCTCCCGACCCGCCCAGCCAGCGAGCGATCCAGCGAGCCGGACCCACTAACGCAAGAGACGACCGCGGCCGATTGCGGCCGATTGAGAGGAAGAGGATGCCACGAGTTCGCAAGGGATCGGCCCGTCGCAAGGCCAAGAAGCGGTTGTTCCGCGAGGCGCGTGGCAACCGGGGTGGTCGCGGCAAGTTGTTGCGGACGGTCAAGGAGACGGTGGTCCGGTCGCGGGCGTACGCCTACCGGGACCGCCGCACTCGCAAGCGGGTCTTCCGTCGGCTGTGGATCACTCGGCTCAGTGCGGCCTGTCGCCAGCGAGGCGTCCGTTACTCGCAGTTCATCCACCAGCTGCAATCCGCCGGCATCGAACTCGATCGCAAGACTCTCAGTGAAATCGCGATCTCCCATCCTGGGGTCTTCGACGAGATCGTGTCCGCTGCGTCTTCCGCGGCCTGACCCCCGTCTGAGGCCCGCCTGACTCACCGATGACCGCCGACGCCCAGGCTGCATTTGCGAGTTACCAGGCCGAGTCGCTCGAGGCGATCGCTGCGGCATCGTCCGAGGATGCACTCGAGGCGGTCCGCGTCGAGTTCCTCGGCAAGAAGCACGGCCGGCTCAAGGATCTGCAGTCATTGCTGGGCCAGGCCGCACCCGCGCAGCGGCCGGTTCTGGGCAAGGTCTTCAACGAGGTTCGGACCCAGGTCGAGTCGGCTCTGGAGGCACGGCGGGCCGAGTTGTCTGTGCCCGAGGTCGCCGTCGCCGCGGTCGATGTCACTCTGCCGGGACCCCGGCCGGTGGTCGGTCGCCGACACCCGATCACCCGCACGATGGACGATTTCAAGGACATCGTCGGTCGCATGGGCTTCAGCGTCGCGACGGGTCCCGAGCTTGAGGACGACCACCACAACTTTGTTGCTCTGAACATTCCTCCGGTGCATCCCGCTCGAGACCCGCTCGAGAACTTCTACCTCGCCACCGCCGGCCTCGGGCGCGACGACGGCCTTGGGGCGGTGTTGATGAGGAGCCAGACGTCGACGGTGCAGATCCGGGTGATGGAGCAGACGGCTCCGCCGTTGCGGATCGTCTCCCTGGGCCGTTGCTACCGGCCGGACACGATTGACGCCACTCATCACTGCATGTTCCACCAGATGGAGGGCCTGGTGGTCGACGACGACATCACGATGGCGGATCTCAAGACGGTGCTCAAGCACTTCGCCACCGCCTACCTGGGTGACGACGTCGAGGTGCGATTCCGTCCGAGCTTCTTTCCGTTCACCGAGCCATCGGTCGAGGTCGACGTGTTGTGGCGCGACCGCTGGCTGGAACTGGGTGGTGCGGGGATGGTCGATCCCAACGTGCTGAAGGTGGTGGGCTATGACCCCGAGCAGGTGACCGGTTTTGCTTTCGGGCTGGGGATCGAGCGGTTCTGCATGATGCGGTACCAGGTCACCGACATCCGTCGCTTCTTCGAAAACGACATCCGTTTCCTCTCGCAGTTCTGAACCCCGGACCGCGAGACCCGGACCGCGAGACCCGGATCAGTTCGAGGCGACCATGGTTGAGCGTCCCGCAGCGCCCGGCGGCCGTGCGGTCGGGAGCCGGATCGGTACGAACTGGATTCGGCCTCCACAGAGCTTGCAGGCAACTCGAGACTGCCGGTACCTCCAGTCGGCTCGAAGTTCTTCCAGGCAATGCGGACACTCGGCGAAGAACCCGACGACTTGCGTGTTGGGGTGGTCGGGTTCGAGCAGGAAGCGGCCGTGGCAGAGCTTGCATTCGACGTGGGCCCCGGCGTACTTGCCGGCCACGCGGAGTTCCTGCCGGCAGTGGGGGCATTCGAGCAGGAAGCCACCGGGTTCGACCTGCGGTGTGTTGCCAGCTGGTGACATGGTGTCGCTCCTTTCGGGCCGGGCCGGGCCGGGCCGCCGCGCTGTCACTCGCCGGGGGATCGGGCTTCGAGGCACATCAGCCGATGGAATGTGCGGAAGTAGACTCGTCGGCCGGCGACCGACGGTGTCGAGTGGCAGGGATCCGAGAGTGGGACTCGTCCGAGCAGCTGAAAACGGGGGCTGGCCGCCACGATCACCACCTCGCCCCGTTCACTGACTCCGTAGATCTTGCCGTCGATGCAGATTGGTGATCCGCTGTAGTTGCCTCCGATCCGCTTGGTCCAGACATCGCGTCCGCTGGCCAGTTCGACGCAGCTGAACACACCTTCATCGTTCCATTCGTAGAGGTGGTCCTTGTAGATGATCGGTGTCGCGACGTAGGGCAGAAACCGCTCTCGTGTCCAGACCACTCGCCCGCTGGTGTCGACGGCTCGCTGCAGCACTCCGAAGCGACCCCCCTGGCCGCAGCTGGCGACGACCAGTCCGTTGCCGTAGACCGGCGAGGCGACGGTACGGAGCGGGAAGGGGTCGGTGGCCCAGTTCTGGCGACCGGTGTGGGGATCGAGGCTGCTGATGCCCGATTCGCCGCTGACGCAGATCAGCTGCGGCGGCCGGTTCTCTTCACGGATGACCAGGGGTGTGGCGTAGGAGGTGCGACCGGTCTTGAATCTCCTCAGCCGGCTCCAGACCGTCCGCCCGCTGTGCCGGTTCAGTGCCAGCACCGAGCTGGGTCCGTCCTGGTCGTTGGGAACGATCAGCAGGTCTTCGAAGATGATCGGCGAGGCTCCCAGCCCGTGCTGGCTCTGGTAGGGACCCAGCACCCGTCGCCACTGCAGCTCTCCGGCGAAGTCGTAGGCCGTGACGGTGTAGCGTTCCTTGTCGGCAAACGCGACGTAGACCCGCTGGTCGTCGATGCAGGGGGTGCTTGAGGCCCAGCTGTTCCTGAGGTGCTTGCGGCTGCGGTTCATGCCGATCCGACGCGACCAGCGGGTGTTTCCCGATTCGGCATCCAGGCACAGCAGGTGCCGGGTGGCGCCCTGGTCGACGGCGGAGGTGACAAACAGCAACTTGCCCCGGATCACCGCCGCCCCGTGTCCTTCGCCGGGCAGCTTGACGTTGAAGATGTAGTCGCCGGGGCTCCAGGTGGTGGGGATCCCCTTCAGCGGGCTGAACCCGGTCCCATTCGGGCCTCGATAGCGAGTCCAATCGGCGGAGTGTGCCGAGGGGGCCGACAGCAAGGCGAGGCACACGGCCAGGACGCAGAAAAAGATCCTCCGCGGATCTGCAAAGCGGACTCGAGGCAGTTGGCCGGTCATCAGTCGAGTGGCTCCACGAGCGGGACGAATCCGTGACGGGCCTAGGATGGCCGATGCCCGGCGGTGTTGCAAGAGCGTCCCTTGCGGCTGCTTCTGGCGGTCCAGTATCCTCAACGGGCTGCCCGCGTTTGAGCCGGCCGCAGGAGGATTCGAGACGTCGATGATGAACCAGACCGACATAACGGCCTCGTATCTCGTCGTACGTGATGGGAACCAGTGGCGGGACGTGTTTCGCCTGATGCCCGCGCAGGTCACCACCGTCGGCCGTTCGGCGACCAACCGGGTCGTGGTCCGTGACGAGGTCTGTAGCCGGAACCACTGCGAGGTCTTTCAGAGCGGCGAGAGGTGGGTGTTGCGGGACCTGGGCAGCCGCAACGGCACGCTGGTCAACGGTGTCAATGTCGAGGCGGACTGGCCGTTAGAGGAGGGCCAGATCATCCAGATCGGCGAATGCGATCTCGGCTTCACCTCCGATTTGCTGCACGCGTTCCCCGAGTCCGATTCCTTCGCCCACGTGAACACGGCCGACACGTCCGAGATGATGGTCTTTGACGATCCGTCGCCGGAGTCCGAGCCGGAGATCGTGGACCGTCGTCGGGAGAATCGTTTTCGCGGTCAGCAGGACTCCGTCGATCGGGAGGCATCGGGTCCGGATCGGATGCGTCAGGACCTGACATCCTTGTATCGCCTGGCGTTGGAGATGGGGACGGCCCGCCACGCCGAACAACTCGCCAGCGTGGTTCTCGATGGGCTGTTTTCCGGGACACGAGCCGACATCGGAGCGGTGTTGCTGCTGCCCAAGGGGCTCAGGAACCGGCCTCGTTCGAGTGAACTTCGCGTGGCCGCCTACCGGTCGCTCAAGGATCTCCCCTACCAGAAGGTCTCTAACTATCTCTCGGGGACGGTGTTAGCCGAGGCCGAGGCGGTCCTGGCGCGGGACGTGGCCGACGACAGCAAGCTGGTCGACCGCGACAGCCTGGGCCAGATCCATGCCGAGAGCGTCATCTGTGCTCCACTGATCTGCGGGGAGGTCACCTTTGGGGTGCTGCATCTGTACGCGACCGATCGCGAGAACCTGCTCGAATCGAGCGACCTGGAGTTCACCCTGGCGGTTGCCGACCAGTTGGCCGTGGCCCTGGACGGGCTGCAGGACCGTGAGTCTCTGGCCAACGGCCTGGCCCAGGCCCAGGGTGAGAACGAGTCGTTGCGGAGCCAGCTGGGGATCGACAGTGAGCTGATCGGTGACAGCGAGGCGATGGACCAGTTGCGGAGCATCATCGAGCGGATTGCCTCGACCGAAGCGACGGTGCTGGTACGTGGCGAGAGCGGTGTGGGCAAGGAGCTGGTGGCTCGAGCCATCCATTTCCGCAGCCGTCGTCGCCAGGGTCCGTTCGTCTGCCTGAACTGTGCGGCGTTGTCCGAGTCGTTGCTCGAGAGCGAGTTGTTCGGCCACGAGAAGGGTGCGTTCACCGGCGCGACGGATATGAAGCCGGGCAAGTTCGAGCAGTCCGACGGCGGCACGTTGTTTCTCGACGAGGTGGGCGAGATGCCCGCGGCGATTCAGGCCAAGTTCCTGCGGGCTCTGGAGGGGCATCCCTTCGAGCGGGTGGGGGGGCGGACGACCGTCGATGCCAACGTGCGAGTGGTGGCGGCCACCAACCGCAATCTCGAGGAAGCCATCGCCGAGGGCGCCTTCCGCAAGGATCTCTACTACCGACTGTTCGTCGTCGAGATCCAGGTGGCTCCTTTGCGAGAGCATCCCGAGGACATCTCGCAGCTGGCCCACTTCTTTCTCGAGCAGTTCGTCCGCCAGTCGGGGCGGGAGATCAACGGGTTCACCGCCGGCGCGCAGGCGGCGCTGGTGGCCTACGACTGGCCGGGGAACATCCGCGAATTGAAGAACACGGTCGAGCGAACGGCGATCCTGTGCACCGGCAACCAGGTCACCGAGGCCGACATCCAACTCTCGACACTTGTCACCGCCGGTGGCACGGCCCCGTCGGTGGGTGTTGCCAGCGGCGGCAACGTGTCGCTGGAAACTCTTGAACAGCAGCACATCGTGTCGGTGCTCGAGTCGACCGATTGGAACAAGTCGCAGGCGGCTCGGATTCTGGGCATCGAGCGATCGACTCTGGACCGCAAGCTGAAGCGATACCAGGTCGGCCGACCCTAGCATGAGGGTGCGGTTGTCCCGGCTCGATCGAATCCCCCGCCGCGCTGTCGGAATGCCTCGGAAAGTGTTTGACTTTCTCAACACGGGGCGGGACAATTGGCTCTGTTGGCACGGCAAAACTGCCTCGACACGACCTCCTTGGTTCTCCTCACCACCGCCTCTTCCCCTCTTCGCACGCGAATCTCCGACCTCTCTGTGTCGCGTGCTGCGGTTCGGTGTCAGTGGAACCCCGGTCGGGTCAGACAGTTCGAGTGGATTCGAACGAGCGGGCCACTGGCTCGGCAATGAATCAGGCGGTCGTGCTGGCTGGCGTCCGGTTTGCGGGTGTTGCGGCGTACGGCGTGAGTTTCCTGCGGGAGATCTCGCCCGCCGAAGTCACCGTGGCTGGGTGCCTGATCGATTCTGTGTTGGTTCGTAATGATCTGAGTTGATCTGCAGGATCATGGACCGGGCGGACCACGCGTCGATCGACAGCCCTGGGACGGGCTGGTTCAGGAAGGAAGAGGGCGCAGGGAGGCGATGGACGACAATGATCTGCATCAGAGAGTGGAGCGTGCCGGATGCCGACGCCTTTCAAGTTGCCCCAGGGGCTGGAGACCGAAGCCGGTCTTCCATTGAGTTATCTGTTTGCGGCCGCGGATCGGCCATTCAAGATGGAGCCGCTTGACGAGATGGGGTTCAACCCCTTCGAGAAGACCGTGGCGAAGCCGGGATCGGAGGACAAGGTCCAGGTCCTGGCCGCTCGATACGCAGCGGGTTTGCCGCTGTGGCATGAGGGAGACTGCGTCGATCACGGGCCCGCACGGGTCCTGTTCGGCGTAGACGCCTGAGAGCGGTTGCCGGGTCCCGTCAGGACAACTCAGCCGATTGCCACCACGCGAGTGTGTGGTCCGGCGGCGGTTGTATCCGTCGTGGACGCCGACTGCGCGCCGATCACTTTTCGATCCGGAACAGCCGGGTCTCGGTCCGAATGAACAGGGCGTTGTCGGCCACCGCGTAGCTGGCGAACGTGCGTCCCTGCAGCTGGTTTCGGCCCAGTTCGACGAATTCACGACCCGGCTTCAGCACGAAACCGCGTCCCGCTTCGCTCTGGATGTAGATCTTCCCGTCGGCGAACGTCGGCGAGGCCGAGTACCTGCCACCGATCCGTTTGCGGTAGTGCAGTTTGCCGGTGCGGGCATCGAGTGAGCTGGCGATGCCGGTGTCTGAGATCAGGAACAGGTCGTCCTGGATGAGCAGTATCGAGGGCGTGTGCGGCACGTTGGCCTTGGAGGTCTGTTTCCAGGCGACGTGCGTGTCGGTGACGTCTCCGGTGCCGGTCGGCCGGATGGCGAACAGTGTGGGCACTCCCCAGCCGCTGCAGACGTAGACCAGTCCGTGCCCGAAGACCGGCCGCGGGATGACCGAGTAGCCGTCTCCGTAGAGTACCCGCCAGATCTCCTTACCGGTCTTCGGCTCGTAGGCGGCGACCAGCCCGGTACCGGGGCAGACGATCTGCTTGCGACCCTTGACCTCGATCACCAGCGGAGTGGAGAAGGAGAATTTGCGAGGCAACTCGAGCGTGCGGTCGGTCTTCCAGGCGATCTTGCCGTTGCGGGTATCGAGGGCTACGACGTAGTCGACGTCCTGTCCGTCGCAGGTGACCACCAGCAGGCCATCGACCAGAGCGGGAGATCCGCCGCTGCCGTGCCGGGCCACGTAGGCCAGGTCCTGCATCTTCCAGGCGACGCGTCCGCTGGCCAGGTCCAGCGCCGCGGTGCCCTCGGTTCCGAAGTGCACGTACAGCTGCTTGCCGTCGCTGATCGGAGTCGGGCTGGCGTGGCTGTTCTTGGAGTGCAGCAGGCCCTGAGTCGAGACGTGGTTGCCGGCAAACACCTCCTGGTCCCAAACCGTCTTGCCGGTCTTGAGATCCAGGCAGAGTGCTCTCAGGGACTGGTCGTCCTGTCCGCCACCGGTCTTGGATACGGCGGTGGTCAGAAACAGCCGGTTGCCGACCACGATCGGGCTCGACCAGCCCTTGCCGGCGACCGGGACCTGCCAGGTCACGTGATCGGTCGCGTTCCAGTTGACCGGCAATCCGGCTGCCTGGGCGTGTCCGTCGCCTGCGGCGCCGCGGAACTGGGAAAAGTCGGCCGCGGTGGCGGTGAGTGTCAGGACCGCGAGAGCGGCGAGGAGTCCGGGGGCGTGGCGGCGGAGCGGCATGAGGGTCTCCAGGCGGCGGGGGTGGGGGGGAGTGCTGCCGAAGATAGTGGCAGCACGAGCATGGCGGAAGTGGGGACGGGTGGTTTCAGGAGTCTTCGAACGAGATCACTTCGTAGCGGAGGACTCCGATGGGGGCTTCATATTCGACCTGGTCGCCGACCTTCTTGCCCATCAGGGCGCTGGCCAGCGGACTGTTGGTCAGGATCTTCATCACCTCCGCTGAGTAGTCCTCGTCGCCGGGCCCGACGAACTCGTACTGTTCGACATCGCCGTCGTCGAGGTTCTTGACGGTCACGCGGCTACCGAAGGTGATGATATCCTTGGGCAACGTGCTCTTGTCGACGATTTCGCAGCCGGCGAGCTTGGATTTGACCTGGTTGAGCTTGGCCTCGAGCATCCCGAGCGTTTCTCGCTGACCGTGGTACTCGGCATTTTCCTTGAGATCCCCTTCGGCCCTCGCCTCGGCCACTTTCTCACGGACGTCCGGGATCCGCTCTTCGAGCACCCGGATTTCCTCACGCAACTTGGCGTAGCCCTCTTGGGAAATCGGCTGACGGTCCATCGTATGGGATCCTGTTGAAATGTGTCCGGGTTTCAGACGTCGGTCCACTGACCGCTCTGGGCGCTACTGAGAACCGCGTCGCAGATCTTCTGAGTTTCGAGGGCGTCGCGGAAGGTCGGTGAGGCGGGTTCACCGGTCTCTAGGCTCTCGAGAAAATCGGCGACCTGGTGGACGAAGGTGTGTTCGTAGCCGATTTGCAGTCCCGGCACCCACCACTTGTCCATATAGGGCATGTCGCCGTCGGTGACGTGAATCGATCTCCAGCCCCGCACCAGCGAGTCGTCTCGGTGATCGAAGTACGAGAGTCGGTGCAGGTCGTGAAGGTCCCAGGCGATCGAGGCATGTTCGCCGTTGATTTCGAAGGTATAGAGTGCCTTGTGTCCCCGTGCGTAGCGGGTCGATTCGAAGGTGGCCAGCGACCCGTTCTCGAACCGGGCCAGGAAGGCACAGGCGTCGTCGATTCCGACCTCCTTCAGCTCCCCGGTCAGCTGGTGCGTTCGCTCGGTGATGAAGGTTTCGGTCATGGCCGTGACGTTCGAGATGCCTCCATTGAGCCAGATGGCGGTATCGATGCAGTGGGCCAGCAGGTCACCGGTGACTCCACTGCCGGCCGCTTCGACATCCAGTCGCCACAGCCCCTCGCCTCCCTGGGGCAGCTCGGCCGAGATGGTCCAGTCCTGCAGGAAGACCGAGCGGTAGTGAAAGATCTTGCCCAGGCGTCCCTCGTCGATCAGCTGCTTGGCCAGGGAGACGGCCGGCACGCGGCGGTAGTTGTACCAGACCATGTTGGCCACACCGGCCGCCTCGACCGCCTGGCACATTTCCTCGCCCTCGGCGGCATTCATCGCCAGTGGTTTTTCGCAGAGGATCATCTTGCCGGCCTCAGCAGCGGCCAGGGCGATCTCGCTGTGCAGGTTGTTGGGCACGCAGATGTCGACCACGTCGATGTCGTCGCGTTGCAGCAGTGCCCGCCAGTCGGTCTCGATCGACTCGTACCCCCAGTTGTCGGCAAACGCCTGGATGCGGTCCTGGCTGCGGGCGCAGGCGGCCTTGAGCACGGGTTGGTACCTGGTGTCGAAGAAGTTGCCGACCTTGCGGTAGGCATTCGAGTGGGCCCGGCCCATGAAGCCGTAGCCGATCATGCCGATGTTCAGCGGGGTCTTGTCACTCATCTGGAGATCTACTTCTCGAAGGGCAGGGAGGCGAATCAGTCGGCGTTCCAGCCATGGGCGTCCCGGACATCGATCATGGCTTTCAGGATCGCGTTCCAGGTCCCGGGTGTCTCGAGCACCTCGTTGGGGAACATACAGCCATCCCAGCAGATGTGTTCGATGCCTCGAGACGGGGCGTCCCTCAGCCAGTATTCGGCGGTGCGGGTGATGTCGAGTCTTCCGTTGGGGTCATCGGCCTGGCAGTGGCGGCCGGTCTTGTCGTGTGAACCGGCTCCGTGCACGGTGCCGTCGTTCTGGGCGACGTGGAAGTCGATCGTCCAGGGCCTGAGCTGGTCGGTCATCGACTCGTAGGCCGGGTAGAACTCCTCGTCGGTGTATTCTGCTTTGACCAACGCATGTTCGGGGGCGTTGTAGCCCATCAGGTAGAGATAGGTGTGTGCCTGGTCGGCCTGGAATCCCAGGATGTCGGGGCGATCGACGGTCTCGAGCAGGTCGAGCATGTCTCGCCACGAGTGCATCCCGGCCCAGCAGATCTCTCCCTCGGCCGCCAATCTCTCGCCGTGGTCGGCTGCGATATCGGCGGCCATCCGAAAGGTCTCGGCAATCCGTGCCGTGTTGGCGGACTTGTCTTCGGCCCACTGTTCGACTCCGAACTCGGCCGAGTCGATCCTGATCACTCCGTAGTTGCGGATGCCGATGTCGTTGAAGACGCCCGCGATGCGGCAGGCCTTGCGGATGGCCTCGAGGAACTTCTCGCGGGACTCGTCGTCGCCCATGGCCGAATCGCCAACGGTGCCGGGCCAGACGGGGGCGACCAATGAGCCGACCACGAGGTCGTGGCTGGCGATCAGGTCGGCGACCCGCTTCAGTTCGTCGTCGTCGGCGTCGGGATCTGTGTGAGGATGGAACAGGAAGTAGTCGACGCCTTCGAACTTCTGCCCGTCGACTTCGGCGGCGGCAGTCCATTCGAGCATCTTCTCGAGACTGATCGGGGGTTCCTGTCCTTCGTCGTCTCCCTTGCCGATGAGACCGGGCCACATGGAGTTGTGGAGCTTGGGAAAGGCGTTCTGGCCGTTGCTGCCCTCTGACATCGTGCTGTTCCTGTGCTGGTGTGTCCGGGTGTGTCCGATTGCGAAGGTGCGGGAAGCCGATCCGTGCTGGAGTTCAGTTGGCTTTGTGGTCACCGACGCGGGGCGCATCGGGGTTGGCGTCAGGTCCGAAGTACCTCAACGAGACCAGCGGTTCGGTGCCGGTGTTGATGATCACCACACCGTCGTCGGCGGCCGCCGCCGACACAAACACCTCGTCCTCGGTCAACTCGCCAAAGCGGATCATCGCCGGGGTTTGCAGTTTCAGCGACCCGATGGTGCCCTCGCCCTGGACGGTGATCCAGCCGTAGGCACCGGTATCGGAGATGGTGCAGCTGGTGCCGGGGTCGACGGTGAGTTCCTTGGCCGAGAACAGCTGGCGTCCATCGACGGTGCCATAGACGATCCAGCGATCGACGTAGCCTTCGCTGGAGGTATCGGCCACGGGGATCGGTTCGAGGTAGTGGTTGTCCTTGAAGTTGGGGTCGACGTTCTGGTCCCAGTCGAGTGCCTCGACGAGGTATTCGATGTCGTCGTGAAATTCCTCGGGGAAGTCCTTGGTCAACAGCGATCGAGGCACCTCGCGGCCCTCGACCAGCGACTGGTACATCCCGAAGACGTCGCTGCCCCATTGCGGTTCGTATGTCACCAGGCTTCCGGGTGCGTGCAGCACACAGGGGGGGATCAGCCAGCCTGTGCCGGGCTTGAGTCGATAGGCTTTCGAGAGGTCGAGGATGCCGTTGTCGCCGTCGTCCCAGCGGGCCAGGCAGTCGATGACGTCCTGTTTCGAGGTGCCTGGTTCGAGTCCCATGAAGGTGTAGGGAAAGTTGTTGCCGATGGCGTTGAGTTGAGGCGGGAAGTAGTAGCTCTCGGGCTTGCCTTCCTGCCCGACCAGCTTAGCCTGCTCGGCGTTCTGGTGCATGTGGTGGGGGATGGGGCCCATGTTGTCGAAGAACTTCGAGTAGACCGGCCAGCGTCCGAATTCGTTCCAGATCGCGTCGCCGACCATCTCGGCCCCCAGCTCGGCCACCGCGTCCTGCATGGTGAAGCGTTGGCCGTCGTGGAGGCAGTAGCTGAGTCCCTCGTCGGGGGGAGCCCCCTCGTTGGCGGCGGGCGTGGTCGATGCGAACCAGCGTTCGTCGATACCACCGCGGTGGGCACCCAGGGCGTAGTAGTCGGAGGGGTGCAGCTTGAGCCGTCTGCCGGGCTGCAGGAAGGAACGCGGTACCCAGGTCGGCGCCAGTCTCAGGATGCCTCCGCCTGCCGCCAGTGCAGCGGCGGCCAGTTCTGCCACGTTGGCCATGCTCGCTCCTCGATCGTGCAGTTTGTCCGGCCGGAATCGTCAGTGTCCGGTTGGGAACGCGACCATTGTGATCATTTTGACGGTCAATGCAAAGCGTGTGCTGGAAGCCTCGAATCGAGCTGCCCGATGGCCCTTTTGCACACCCCCCGGGGGGCCGGGGGCCTAGAATGAGTGGCTCACCGGAACCGAGGACGTCGATCATGGTCCGTGCAGCCATCCTGGGCTCGACCGGATACACGGCGCTGGAGTTGATCAAGATCCTGCTGGGGCATCCGCAGGTCGAGATCACGGCGTTAACGACCCGCCAGGACGGCGCGCCCCATGTCAGCGGGGTCCACCCGCACCTCGCTGGGCAGCTCGACCTGGCTTGCGAGCGGTTGGATGTGGCCGAGATTGCCGAGCGGGCCGACGTGGTTTTCGGCTGTCTGCCGCACGGGGCGAGCATGGCGACGATCCCCGAACTGCTCGATGCGGGGCTGCGGGTCATCGATCTCAGTGCCGATTACCGTCTCGATGACGCCGGAACCTACCAGCAGTGGTATGGACAGGAGCACACCGACCCGCAGCGGCTGGCCGGGACTCCCTATGGTCTGCCCGAGTTGCCCGGGCATGGAGTGGACGAGACAGTCGACCTGGTCGCCAACCCCGGCTGCTACACCAGCACCTCGATCCTGGCCCTAGCTCCGCTGCTGAGCACCGGCGTGATCGAGCCGACGGGGATCATTATCGATGCCAAGAGCGGGGTGTCGGGCGCGGGCCGGTCGCCGAAGTTGAGCACACTGTATGCCGAGTGCAACGAGAGCATCTCGGCCTACGGCGTGGGGGATCACCGACACACTCCGGAGATCACCGGGGTGCTGAGCCGTTCGAGCGGACAGGATGTGCAGGTGGTCTTTACACCTCACCTGGTGCCAATGGACCGAGGGATTCTCTGTACGATCTACTGCCGTCCGCTGGGTGAGTGGTCGGTGGAGGGCGTGTTGCAGTCGATGCGTGAGTTCTACTCGGGCCATCAGTTTGTACGGATCGTCGAGTGCCTGCCGCGGACTCGCGACGTGGTGGGAACCAACTTCTGCGACATCACGGTCCGCGAGAGCGGAGGCCAGTTGCTGGTCTTCTCGGTGCTGGACAACCTGATCAAGGGAGCGGCGGGAGTGGCCGTTCAGAACTTCAACCTGATGTACGAGTTTCCCGAGACGACCGGTCTGTTGCGGGCGGCGGAGTGCGACTCGGATGAATGACAGTTTGCCGGACACCCGTGGCGGCCTGTTGCCGGTCGGTTTCAAAGCGTCGGGGGTCGCCTGCGGGATCAAGGCTGATCCGAGCACTCTCGACGTGGCGCTGTTTGTCGCCGACGCTCCGGTTGCGGCCGCCGGTGTGTTTACTCTCAACCGCGTCTGCGGTGCCCCGGTCAAGGTCTCACGCGACCGTGTGCCCTCAGAGGGCGTTCGCGCCGTGGTCATCAATTCGGGCAATGCCAACGCCTGCACCGGTGCCCGGGGCATCGAGGATGCCGAGACGATGGCGGCGTGGGTTGCCCGGCGGCTGGACTGTTCCCCCGAGTCGGTGCTGGTCTGTTCGACAGGGGTGATCGGCCATTACCTGCCGATGGATGAGATCGCCGGCGGGATCGAGACTGCGGTTGAGGTGCTGGGTGATTCTGCCGAGTCGTTCGATGCGGCGGCTCGTGCGATGATGACCACCGACACGGTGGTCAAGCAGTCGGTTCACGAGGTGAGCCTCTCCGGAGGCGTGTGTCGCGTCAGCGGTGCGGCCAAGGGTGCGGCGATGATCGGCCCGAACATGGCGACGATGCTGGCGGTGGTGATGACCGACGCGTCGTTGACCGCCGAGTGTGCCGATATGGTGCTGCGGCGTGCCGTCGATGCCAGCTTCAACAGCATCAGCGTCGAGGGTCACACCAGTACCAGCGACACGGTGTTGCTGCTGGCAGGCGGCAGCGGCAAGGCGGCCGACGGTGAGGGTGATCTCGAGGCAATCAGCGAGGCGGTGACAGCGGTGTGCCAGGAGCTGGCTCGGGCGATAGTTGCCGATGCCGAGGGAGCGGAGCACCTGGTCCAGATCGACGTTCGCGGGCTGCGGACTACTGAGGAGGCCGAGCGGATTGCCCGGACCGTGGCCGATGACGCGCTGGTCAAGACGGCGATCACCGGAAACGATCCCAACTGGGGCCGCATCGTCAGCTGCTGTGGTCGGACCGGTGTCGAGTTGGTCGAGAGTGACATTACGCTGGAGATCAACGGGACACTGATCTACCGCGAGGGGGTTGTGGTGGAGTACGACGAGCAGGCGGTCTCGAGGGCGATGCGTGACGATGAGCAGGTTGAGATCGAATTGAGTTTTCCGTTCGGGGAGTCGTCGACCAGGTTCTGGACCTGCGACTTGACGACCGAGTATGTTCGGTTGAATTCCGAGTACACGACCTGAGTCTCTCGGCCGTTTGCCTGCGCGATGGTCGGTGATGTGCTTGGGCGACGCAGGAGCAGTCGTGGTCGACCGCGGTTCACTGGAACGGGCCACGCAGCGGATCGGTCGTCAACTGCTCGAGTCGGCTCGACCCCGCCCGTGGCAGCCGCGGTGGTGGAACGAACGGCTGATGACCTGGATGATGTCGCAACCGTCGCTGCGGCTGCAGGCGTTTCGTTTTGTCGACGTGCTGCCGAGTCTTTCGAACCGGGATGCGATCGCCGGACACCTGGCGGAGTACCTGGGCGAGGTCGAGGGGTCTGGGGCCGCGGCGAGGCTGATGCGGCTGATCGGGAAAAGCGTTTCCGGCGTCCCACGTCCGATCCGCAGGCTGGTGGCCGGGATGGCCCGCTGGTCCGCCGCGAGGATGGCTCGGACGTTCATCGCCGGTGCCGATCTGGGAGGTGTACTCGCCACCACCCATCGGCTGCGTCGACTTGGCTGGGCGGTGTCGCTGGATTCCCTGGGCGAGGTTGTCGTCAGCGACGCCGAGGCCGACCGTCACCTGGCCGAGTACGAAGAGGTCATCGGTCGGCTGGCTCCCGAGATGTCCGACTGGCCCGAGCGAGGAGTGCTCGACCGGGACGCCGAGGGTCCGATACCCCGTCTGAGTCTCGCCGTGAAACTCAGTTCACTCTCGGGCCGCTTCCGCCCGATCGACAGCGATGGCACCACGCGAGACGTGCTGAGTCGGTTGCGGCCGCTGCTGCGGACGGCTCGCGAGGCGGGGGCACAGGTGTACGTGGACATGGAGAATCACGCGGTCAAGGACCTGGTGTTGCATATTGTCTGCAGCGTGCTGGAGGAGCCGGAGTTTGCCGATTGGCGGCACGTGGGGGTGGCGTTGCAGGCGTACCTGCCCGAGGCCGACGCGGACCTGGAACGGTTGCTCGAGTGGGCTCGTCGCCGAGGGACGTCGATCTGGGTGCGGCTGGTCAAGGGAGCCTACTGGGACTTCGAGACGATCACGGCCACCGCCAGCGGTTGGCCGGTTCCGGTTTATCCCAGCAAGTGGCAGTCCGACGCCGCGTTCGAGCGGCTCTCGGAGCGGCTGATGGAGAATTCCCAGTGGCTGCGGCCGGCGCTGGGGAGTCACAACCTCAGAAGCCTCGCGCGGGGAATCGCCTGTGCCGAGGCGTACGGGGTGCCGGAGGGTGACTGGGAGGTGCAGGTGCTTTATGGCATGGCCGATCAACTGGCGGGTCAACTGGCCGAGGCCGGCCACCGGGTCCGCGTCTATGCACCCTATGGCGATTGGCTGCCGGGCATGGCCTACTTGGTCCGGCGGCTGCTGGAGAACACGTCCAACGAGTCGTTCCTGCGGGCGGGAGCCGCGATCGGGGTCGACTCGACCCAGCTGCTTGAGGTGCCCACCGCAGCCACCGCAGCCACCGCAGCCACCGCAGCCACCGCAGCCACCGCAGCCACCGCGCCCGCGGCAGCCGCGGGGGAGGGTGGTGCCATGAGTGCAGATTGTGGAGACAACCAACACGACGGTGATCGGT
>Ga0310123_10001045_pt1 | contig 23611 bp, 11 predicted proteins | sample CB6_AW_1057_MG_FD_203505 | JGI IMG/M metagenome (GOLD analysis project Ga0310123, IMG submission 203505) | Marine microbial communities from Western Arctic Ocean, Canada - CB6_AW_1057 | ecosystem: Environmental > Aquatic > Marine > Oceanic | place: Canada: Western Arctic Ocean | collected... | reverse complement strand
ACTGATTGTTGCGCGGCCCGTGACCAATCGGGGGAAAATTCGAGCGGTCGATCTCCCGAACGGTCGTGTTAAGGTTTCCATCGAAGAGGGGGCTCGCCGCGAAGTTCTGACCCTCAACGTGCCGCAGTGGCTGCAGCCGATACTGAACGGTCAAGACAAACCTCTACGCGATCTTCAAGAGGGCGACCGCGTCACGTTTTCGCACCTGGCCGAACTGGGTGGCCGGGGGAGTCGGGTTGTCACCGATTTGCAGGCTACCCGCCAGATGCAAAAGGTCGGTTTCGTGGCGGGCGTCGATCTGGACCGGGGCGAGATGACCGTCAAGTTTGGCAAAGGGAACAACTCCAGCACGCAGACGCTCCCTTTCGCAAAGGAGTGCAAGATTACCCTGAAAGTCGACCGTGCTGCCAATCATCCGATCGAGCTCCGTCCCGCCGATCTTCGCCAGGATGATCGCGTCCGTTACCGGTACGACGTTGCCTTTCTCGAGATCGAGGTGACGCGTGACAAGCCGAAGATGTCGGGAGTGGTCCGGGAAGTTCGTGCCGAACAGGGACATTTGGTCCTCTCGCAAGAGGGGACCGGCAAACTGATGACGTTCCAGGTCGAGCCGGACCGCGAGGTGACGCTGAGTCTTACGCCGATCACACTGGCCGACCTCAGAGAGTTCGACGAAGTCGTGATCACCTACGATCAACTGTCCGACAAACGGCTCTCGGCGGCCACAATCGACGCCACCCGACCTGTTCGAACAGACCGCTGGGCCATCGTCGTGGGAGTCCAATCGTACCGGGACACGTTTCTCTCCCCGCTACGATATTCGATCCGCAACGCAAAGCACGTCCGGCAGGCGCTCGTCAGCCGTTACGCCTTTTCGGAAGACCGCATTCTGATGCTGCTCGATGAATCGCGGGACGAAATGCGGAATAAAATCATCGAACTGCTGGCAAACGCCGCCGCCCCGACGCAGGTCCTCATGTACGTTTCCAGCCACGCTTACGTGGACACAGACGGCTCGGTTTACTTGGCCGGCTCGGACTTCAGTTTCGACGAGATGGCCGAGACCGGGCTGAGCCTCGATTGGCTCGTCGAGCAGTTGGAAGCTTGCCGATCGAAGGATAAAATCTTGCTGCTCGACTGTAGCCATCTCGGCAACCAGATGGATCTCGACAGCCAGCCTTCGACGGCCACCATGATTCGCAAGCTCAAGACAGTCCGCAAATCGACCTTCCTCATCGCCAGTTGCGACGAGGGCCAGCGCGGCATCGACTGGAAAGCGAAGCAGTTGGGTCTGTTTGCCTTCTCTATCGCCGAAGCCTTTTCCGGCCGCGCCGATCTCACTGGCCAGCACCGCTACACCGCCCAAGACGTCTTTCGATCTCTGAAGAACAGCATGTCCAGCGTGAATTTCGAAGGCCGCACACAGACCCCGGTCGATTTTTCGCCCCAGTGACGTGACCTTCGGCATGAATCGTTGTCTGCCGTTTCGATCGACGGCAAAACATTGTGCGGCACGTTGCAAGCGCATCAACGGCAGTCGGCCCGCACTCTCAACAAGGGCCACGGTCGCGTTGAGCATTGCGAACTCACGAGCACCTCGATTGGCCGAGGGTGAAGCAAGCGTGCCAACTCGAACGCACGACCGTTCGCAACGGCGAAACGACCCACGAAGTGGCCTACGCGATCACAATCGTCTCGCGTACTCAGGTCGATGCCGCCCGCCTGCTCGAATGGTGACGTGGCCACTGGGGCATTGAAAACAAAGAGCACTGGGTCCGCGATGAAACGTTCGGCGAAGACCGCAGTCGGATACGAAGCGGAGCCGCCCCGCAAATTCTGGCGGACGTGAAAAATCTGATAATGAACTGACTTCGCACCCACACAATTGGCAACATCGCCCAAACCCTACGCGAAAACGCCTGGAATCCCCAACGCCTCTTCACCATGCTAGGCAAACAAAACCAATGAGCCGCCCTGGACCGTTCGAAGCCGCTGTTGACAATTTGTGACCGGCGTGTGACAGTGAAAGGAAGTTAGGACCGCCGGATCGACTTTCACAATGACGATTAAAACGTCGTCGGATCAGATATTTCGACCGGATCAACGTGAATTGTTTCTGGCGGGGTTCGCGTTACTCAAGTCCTCTTATTCATCACAATCTCTTCCATAAAATGCGTACTTGGATCACAACGTCGCTGAAGATCGGGGCTTTGTTGCTCGTCGTGCTGATTGTCTCCGGTTGTTTGTGGGGATTGTTGCAGGCCGTCGGCGATCAGGGTGCCGCACAAGCTGTTGTGGGCGTTGCACTGGTGGCGTTGGTTTGCTGGATGCTCGATTTTGTGGTGCTTGTCGTCCTGCTGGCATTCGCGTTTTTATCTTCAACGGAAGAAGCGGGTGAATAGTCAAAGAAATAAACTGCCGGGAACCCGCCTCCATGCACCCATCTGTCAAGTCCGCGGTTTGTTGACCTCTGGTGTGTGACCTCTGTCTGTTGGACGCCGGTCGATGCCAATCAAGTTTCGCTGCGATTATTGCCGACAACTTCTGGGAATTTCCCGGTCGAAGGCGGGGCAGATTGTCGACTGTCCCACCTGCGGGCGGGTGGTTCGCGTGCCGGAACTTGATGGACGACGCGAGCCGGTTCCCGAACCGGAAATGAATCTAGCAGACTCGGAACTCACCGGCGCACTGGCTGAGCTGGCGCGGATTGGCCAACAACCGATCGACGATGCGGAACCCGATTCGTCGCCTCAATCGGCACAGGTGATTGAACCGGAGCCGCTTCCCGCCCCAGAGCCGATCGATCCGCCTGCCGCTTCTGGGCCGTTAGCTGGGTCCATTGTGCCGCCCTCCCCACCAGGTTCCGTCGAACAACGCCGACCCGGTAGAAAGCCAGTGGACCGCCGAGATCAGCGGGCGGCGGCTTACGACGACGAGTTGGCCTCATTGGCCATCAAGGACGAAGGACTACCGATCTGGCGGCGCCGCGCCATGCCAGGCCGTCGAAAATGGCGAACGCTGTTTCCGCTGCCGGTGATCTTGACGATCTGCGGCGTTGCCTTAATCGGCTTCTTGTGTGGATACCTTGTGGGAGATACGGGCAGCCATCCCGACGTCACCACCACGCAGAACCCCAGTGGCGGTCCTGCGGCAACCGAGACCACACAACCCAGCGTGAAAGGCCATATTACCTTTAAGAACGAAGAGGGCCAGAGCCGCCAAGATCGCCGCGCCCGAGTGATTGCCTTTCCGCAGCAGCGGCAGGGGCAGCGGAAACTCGGCATCACCGGCTTCCGCTCCGGCGATTCCGATTCAACGGAAGATTTTCGGTCAGCCCGGGCCGCTTTACGGGAACTCGGCGGCGCCGTAGCCGTCGCTGACGACGACGGAAATTTTGAACTTTCACTCCCGGCGACCGGGACGTATTCCATTCTCGTTCTGTCCCACTATCAGCCCCGCGACGAAGATGAACCGATCGAAGCGCCGCTGATGAAACTTCTGAATGAATACTTCGACCGCCCCGAACAGTTACTCGGCCGGGTCGCCTATCACTTCACAAAAATCCAAAACAAGGGGACCAAGTCGCAGATCTTGGACCACTTATTTTAACGTGGAGAAGCTGCAACCAAATTCGAAATACGAATCTTCAAAACGTGCCGGCGGCGGTCAATCCCACGCCAACGTTTGCTGCCAGACTCGTTTCAACTCGTCGCAGGCGGCATCGATCACGAGTGGTCCGCCGGTTCCACGGATCTGCACACGGTTGTGATTCGTCACTCGGCCGATCATTCTGGTCGGCAAATCTGTAAAGACCGATTCGAACTCCGAAACCTGGTCGGGTGGAACTTCAAGCAAAAACCGGGTGTTGCTTTCGGAAAACAGCAGGACCGCGTCAGCAGAAAGGCGTTTCGTTTCCGCCAGTGGTTGCAACTCGATTTCGATTCCCAAGCCGCCGGCGAATGCCATTTCCGCGGCAGCCACCGCCAGACCCCCTTCACTCAAATCGTGACAGCTACAGACCAGTTCCCGCTCGATCGTCGTATGGACGGCGGCGAAGATTTTCGGCGCCTGTTTCAGCTCAAGCTGGGGAACTTGGCCTCCACCCCAACCGTTGACCAGAGCATAATGACTGCCCCCCAACTCGTCGCGCGTGACACCGACCAGAAAGATCAGATTTCCCGGCTCCTTCAGATCCATGCTGACCGCTTGATAAACGTCGTCTATCTGGCCCAGCGCGCTGATCAGCAGTGACGGCGGAATGACGATGTTCCGTGAATTACCATCGGTGTCGACGTAAGAGAATTCGTTGTTAAGGCTGTCTTTGCCGCTGATAAACGGTGTCCCGAATGCGACGGCAACATCGCGACAAGCCAGCGCGGCACGGACCAGACTGCCCAGAACTTCCGGGTGGTCGGTGTTGCCCCAGCAGAAGTTATCGAGGATCGCGATTCGCTGCGGGTCGGCGCCGACGGCCACACAATTCCGCACCGCTTCGTCGATCGCCGAGGCGGCCATCCAGTACGGATCGAGGTCCCCGTATCGCGGATTCATACCGCAACTGACGACCAAACCACGCGACGAGTTGAGGTCGGGACGGACGACGGCGGCGTCGGAGGGGCCGTCGCTGCGAATTCCGACCAACGGCTTGATCACGCTGCCCGCCTGCACCTCGTGATCGTACTGTCGGATGACCCACTGTTTGCTGCAGACATTCAACGACCCGAGAATCCGTTTCAGATCATCGTCGTACGACGGCGAGCGGCCGGGGTTAGCCGGTTGGTGCGCCGCTGTCGTTTGTGCCTCAAAATCACCAGGGGGCTGACGCCCCCCGCTCGCCTTTAGTGTTCTCAACGGCAGCACAGGCGGAGGCTCGTAGACGGCCTCCCGAATCAGATGCGGACGCCCGCCGTGAAGAAACGACATCGACAGATCGGCCACCTGCCGATCGTGATATTTCAGGACCAGTCGCTCGCCGACTTTGAACTCGCCGATGACCGTTGCTTCGACCCCCTCGGCCGCGCAAACCGATTGAAACTCGGACCAATTGTTAGGCGGAACGGCCAGCACCATGCGTTCTTGAGCTTCGGAGATCCAGATCTCGGTGTACGACAAGCCGGAGTATTTCAGTGGGCATTGTTCAAGCCACACATCCGCCCCGATTTCGGCGCCCATTTCGCCCACCGCGCTGCTGAAACCGCCTGCGCCGCAATCTGTGATCGAGGAGTACAGGCCGCGATCCCGGGCCTCGAGAATCACGTCAGTCAGCATTTTTTCGGTTATGGCATTGCCGATCTGCACGGCCCCGCCGGAGAGTGTTTCACTGCGCTCGGTGAGTTCGGCCGACGAGAACGTCGCCCCGTGAATTCCGTCGCGACCGGTGCGGCCGCCGACAGCCACAATCAGGTCTCCGGCCTGCAGGTTCTTCTCGCATTTGTCGGCGGGAATCATCGCCACGTTGCCGCAATACACCAGCGGATTACCGAGATACCGCTCGTCGAAAAAGATGGCTCCGTTGACGGTGGGGATTCCCATGCGGTTTCCGTAATCGCGCACGCCGGCCACGACACCTTTGGCAACGGCTTTCGGATGCAGCGTTCCGGGCGGCAGCCGGTCGTAGGGTGTTTCGGGCGGTGCAAAACAGAAGACGTCGGTGTTGCAGATCGGCCGGGCGCCGAGCCCGGTTCCCAGCGGATCGCGAATCACTCCGCCAATGCCTGTGTTGGCCCCGCCGTACGGTTCCAAGGCCGACGGATGATTGTGCGTCTCCACCTTGAAACAGACGCACTGTTTGTCGTCGAACCGGATGATGCCGGCGTTGTCCTTAAAGACACTCACACACCAGTCGTCGCGGCCGAGCCGGCGGCGAATTTCGGTTGTGGCCGCGAATATCGTTTCCTTTAACATGTTGTCAAACTGCAGCTCGCGCTCGTGGTCCCGGTAGTGAACCGGTCCGGCCAGCGTTTTGTGCGAACAGTGTTCGCTCCAGGTCTGCGCAATCGTTTCCAGCTCAACGTCGGTCGGGTCGCGTCCCAACTCGGCAAACGAACGCTGAATCGTCTGCATCTCTTCGAGTTTCAAATAGAGCTGCCCCGCGCGGCTCAGCTCCATCAACTGCTGGTCGTTCATTTCGCAGATGGGAACCGTCACCAACTCGAACTCGTACCGGCTTCCCAGCGAAATGCTCTCCATTTCCAACGGGCCGTAGACAACCTGCTCAATGGCGTCGTTGGAGAGGATCTTCAAGGCCAGGCGGGCAAGATCGTCTTCGGCCGCGTCCGCGTTCACCCAATATTTTCGACAGGTGACAACCGCTTCTGCTTGCAGCCCGAGATCTTTCAGTGCGGCTTTTGTGCTAGCCGCGACGTTGTCGGTGACCCCGGGCTTGTAGAGGACGTTCAGCAGTTTCAAGTCGCTGCAATCCGACGAACCTTGAGCGATGGCTGCCTCAGCAGCAGACAGCGTGCGGAGTACATACACCTCAACAACCGGATCGGTCAACAAATCTACCGCGACCTGTTCCATCTCGGCGCGTTCGGCGCTGGTTTGAATCAGAAACGACCGAGCGGAACGCACCTCACGGATCGAATCGGCCCCAAGAGCATGGCACTCGGCATGAACCCGCAAGGCTTCACGGTCGATTTGATCGGCCGCCGATCGGATTTCTACTTCCCAAAGCATATGATTTGCCGAAGCTGGTGACTGCCAAGCGACAATAAACTCAAACTTTGAACTTCAACAAGGCGATTTCAAATCATCGAAATGTGATTCGTCAGGGAGGACGAGGCATTCACGGAAATACCGTCTTCGCCGGCGCGGGGGATGCCCTTGTCGCCGTGCTCGCTATCGCCGAGTTGCTTCCCATCCATCGCGTTTGGTTTTCGCGAGCTGGAGCAGTTTTTTCAAGGCCGTCGCGTCACGATTTGCGATCGATTCGCGAAATTCGTCGAGCGTCTGGCAATGCGCCTCGATCCCGCGGACGACCTCGTCGGCGTTGGCCAGCAAAATGGCCACCCAGAGATCGGGGTCGCCGGAAGCGATGCGGGTCGTGTCGGCAAATCCGCTGCTCGCCAGCAGACGGTTTGATTCCGAAAGACTTGAAGCCAACGCCGCGGCGACCACATGTGGCACATGGCTGGTCCTGGCCAGGGCCTTGTCGTGATCGGATGCCGACATCTCGACGACGCAGAGCCCCAGCGACTGCCAAAAAACCGTGAGCCGGCTTAGCGCGTCCGTCGATTCGTCCGGCGTAACGACGCAGACACGACCGTCAAACAGGTCGGGATCGGCATATTCAAACCCGTTCTTTTCCGAGCCGGCCAGCGGATGCGAGCCGATAAACGTAACGCCCTGCGGAAGAAAGCCACAGATTTTCTGGCAGATCGTTTGCTTGACGCTGCCGGCATCAGTCAGCAAAGTGTAGCGTCGGCAATGCGGGGCTGCCGCTTTCACGCCCTCGGCAATCAAGTCCACCGGGGTGCAAAAGATCATCAAATCGGCTTGTTGAGCCGCGTCGGCAAGGTGAGTGGTGACCTGATCAATCAGTCCGGTGTTCCGTGCCGTTTCCAGCCGAGCCCGGTTTCTGCCGACACCGATGATCCGCCCGCCGAATCCCCGCTTTTTTCGCGCCGCCGCAATCGATCCGCCGATTAAGCCAACGCCGACGATGACAATTGTCTCGTCCCGGTGTGACTCAGCAGAATGCACATCGCCCATGGTGCCCGCATTCTATGCGGCCGGAGAGCGCAATTCTAGCAGCGACTGGCCCGCTGCTTTCATCCGAGCCGTTTCGCAATCGGGGTGCCTTCGCTGAATTTCGTGGGGCGGCCGATGGGAGTGGCCAAAGTTCCTGTTCGTCATTGACGTCTGCTCTCCATCTGTTACCCCAGAATGAAAAGCTGACCAAGCCTGAATTGTTTCCCAAACCGGTAGCCAACCCGGTTTCGATTCCTTAAAATCCACGATTCCGAAAGATCCTTCCGAACCACTGTGACGGGGGCACAGAGCAGCGATGGCCAAGCATCACGTCGAAGATTTGCGAAATGTTGCCCTGGTGGGTCATGGAGCGGTCGGTAAGACCACGCTGGCCGATCTGATGCTGTTCAAGTCGGGCATCGGCAGCCGCCCCGGCTCCGTCGCCGACGGGACCAGCCTGTTGGATATCGACGTCGACGAAATCGAGCGACAGCTATCGATTTCCTCGACGATGGTTCACCTGGAACATAACGGCAAACGGATCAATCTGATCGACACGCCCGGATATCCAGATTTTATCGGCCCAGCAATCGGTGCCTTGCGGGCTGTTGAGACGGCGATCATCGTCATCAGTGCCGGTGCAGGCATTGAAGTGAACACACGCCGTGTCTTCGGTTTTGCCGGAGAGGCCGGCGTGGGACGGATCATCCTGCTCAACAAATGCGACATGGACAATGTCGACTTCGAAGGTCTGGTCAAAACGCTGCAGGAGGCGTTCGGGCCGGCGTGTGTCCCTCTCAACGTGCCGGTCGGCATTGGGGCCGACTTCAGCGGCGTCGTCAGCACGTTGAACGTCCCCGAAAGCATTCCGGATGGTGTTGGGGCCGACCCGGTCCAGATCAACCAAACGGTGATGGACGCCATCGTCGAGGCGGACGAAGAACTGATGGAGCGATACCTCGAGGGTGAAGAGCTGTCGGTCGACGAAGTGGCTGGCGGAATCTCCAAAGCGATTGCATCGGGGACGCTGATCCCGATTCTGTGCTCCAGTTCGAAGGGCGACGTCGGAGTCGCAGAATTCATGGATGTGATCGCTTCGTTTGCTTTGTCGCCCGCCGAGCTGCCGCGAACGGCAGGAAACGCCGAGGGCGAGGACGTCACGCTCCAAGCATCGGCCGAGGGACCGCTGATCGCGCAGGTCTTTAAGACACGGATCGATCCATTCGTGGCACGGCTGAGCTATCTGCGGATCTTTTCCGGACAGCTCAATAAGGACGAGAGCATCGAGAATTCACGGTCCGGCAAGAGCGTGAAAATCGGCCAGTTGCTCGACGTTCAGGGCGGAAAGCAGGACCCGATCGAGCAAGCCGGTCCGGGCGACATTGTGGCGGTTGTGAAGCTCGAGGATCTCAAGGTCGGCGACACGTTGAGAAAAAACGGCGGTCGACTCCAAATGCCGGCCATCTCCTTTCCGCCGCCGATGATCGGTCTGGCCGTCGAACCGAAAAGTCAAGCTGATCAGCAGAAGATTTCCGGGGCGCTGCAGAAGATCGTCGACGAAGACCAGACCTTCAAATTAAACCGCGACGCGCAGACGAAGGAAATGGTAATGCAGGGGATGAGCGAGCTGCATCTGCAAGTCGTACAGGAGCGGCTGCTGAAGCGCGACAAAGTGGGCGTCACCACCCACCAGCCAAAAATCCCCTACCGAGAAACTGTCACTGCCTCGGCAAAAGACTTTTATCGGCACAAGAAGCAAACGGGCGGAGCCGGACAGTTTGGCGAGGTGCACTTTCGAATCTCTGCCTGCCCTCGCGACGTTGATCCGGAAGAGTACTTCACGAAAGCCCACTTCGAGAACTTGCGCAAATATGACTACGACCCGGGGCTGAACTCTTGCTTCCTGGACCGGGTCACCGGCGGCTCGGTACCGAACAATTTCATTCCCGCCATTGCCAAGGGCATCAAAGAGCGCATGGAACAAGGGGTGCTTGCCGGCTATCAGGTGCAGGATGTAGTCTGTGAGCTGTTTTTCGGAAAGGACCATCCGGTCGACAGCAACGAAACGGCCTTCAAAACGGCAGCCAGCATGTGTTTCCGGAAGGTTTTCGAGCAGGCCAAGCCAGTGCTGCTGGAACCGATTGTTTCCGTGGAGATCACCGTTCCCAGCGATAAGCTGGGAGACATCACCAGCGACCTCAACAGCCGCCGCGGCCGCATGGAGGGCATGGATGGCGCATCGGGCGGTTTTCAAATCCTTCGCGCCAAAGTACCGCTTGCCGAAGTCATGACCTACGCCCGTTCGCTGTCGAGTATGACCGGCGGACAGGGATCGTTCACCATAGAACTAAGCCATTACGAGGTTGTGCCGCCCAACGAGCAGTCGAAAATCGTCGCCGCCGCGCAGAAGGCCAAGGAAGAGGGAAGCTGACGGTAGCCCGAAAGATGAATCGCTCCGTTGACGAGTGGCGCGGTCTTTGACGCGTCTTTTGTGGTTGTCGGTGAGAGGGAGACAGCGAGCAAAAGAGGTTCTCATTTGCAGCGGATTCTCCGCACCCGAGAACCACACTCCCCCTTTAGCTGGATTATTCATGAGGTGTTCGCTCGACTAATACAAGCACGAAGCGCAAGCAAGTGTGCATGGTATGGACTCACTCGCTTGCGCTTCGTGCTTGTATGCGCGGTGTTTTGGGCAAGATAGTTGCAGCGTCTTTTCACCACTTTGCTTGCGCGAGTTGAGTCTCGCCTCATGAATAATCCGGGTTAGTCATTTTTCGGCGGTTGCTCAGCTTCGGGTGGTTCTCGGAGCGGCTTGTCGGTAAACCGCAGCGCGATGCTGCCCCTGTTGAAGCTCACGTCCAAGCGTTTGTCCGCGGGACTGTTCTTGATTGTGAACGGCCAATGAGGCCGTTTACTACGGTTTTCGTGGACAATTTTGCCGTTCCGCTTGTCTAATATGAGGACGGCGTACTGGTTTCTGCTGAGGATCTGCCCTTTCTGAAACGGACGAAGCGTGCGCGCGGTCAAGACTAAAATGGGCAGTTCGGCCGGCTGGTTGAGTTCAACAGCCTGTTGCTGAATTTTGATGGTCCACTGCTTGTGGCCGGTGCGCCGATCAAAGGAGTATGCATAGCCATTGATCAGCGGATTGGTGCTGGTGCCACGCTTTTTGCCGGGCTGGTCAAACTTGTGGGTCAGCAGCACGTAGCGGTCACGGGAACGCTGTACGACGATGGAGTCGACCCCCTCGTCGCGCTCGATCTTTTCGTCGATCCGAAACCGGCCATCCTCGATCTTTACGACCGCAAAGCGGCCGGTTGGGTCGTGGACGGCCACCTCGTCTCCGTGGATCAACCCCATCTGAGAGCTTTCGGAAAACACCAGCCGCCAGAGAGTTTTTGCCGTCCAAATATCGGTAAGAGCCAACACACCCCGACCGGCTTCGATGTTCCAGTTGAGGATGTGTCGGCCCTGCACCGTCAACCGGCTACCGCTGACCGGAACCGGCCGCGTTGCCACCTGCTGGCCATCAGCGGCTCTGAACACGAAGGCCTGCTGAGAGCCGGGCGGCACGGCGAACACAAATTTCCGATCGCCGAAGATGTCGCTGCCACGGGCCACCGACCGCCTCTCCCAGAGTGTCTCTCCAGTGAGTGGATCGGCGGCGAACAACCGCGTGCCGACCTGATAGCAAATCAGTTGATCTTCGATCGGAACGACCGTGCCGATCGGCCGCCCGTAGCGGTCCTGAACCACCACCTGCCTGCGCCCGCCCGGCAGCCGCATGGCACGTAAAAAAGGTCTCGATCTGCTCGGCCCCGTCATCACTTCGTTCAGGCTTCGTCTCCAGAGGACCCTTGGAACGCCGTGGGCTTTAAGCGTGTCAAGCACGATGAAGCGATTTCCGAGCACGACGATCATCAAATGACCGTTGAAACGAACAGAGTTGCCGAAAGTACTGGGGCGTCCTCCGCCGCTATCGGCCATCGGAAGCCGCCAGCGTTCGGTGCCCTGGCCGTCACGAGCGATCAAATACGTTCTCCGTTGATCCAAAACGAACGTCCAGTTTTCAACGAGCGGACCGCTCGGCCCGATGATATTGAGCGGAAAGAATCGTGGGATAGCCACCTGCGACTCCGACGGTTCCGCCTGAATTGTGTTCGCGGGCCACGTCGGCTTGGGACTCAAGATTTCAGCGACTTTCGGCTCCGATCGCCATTGTTCGACGAGCTGCCGGCCTGTCTTTTCGTCGAGGCAGACCATGTCGTTGTATTGCGTCGCCAGCTCATCCAGCAGCGGAACAACCCCGGCTGTGCGTTCTCGCTGCAGGTATAGCGAGACAAGCCGGGCCGTCGCGAATCCGGCGGATTCGCGGTCGCCGGAACGCCGCAAGAACCGTAACAGCAACTCCAGTTCGAGCACCTGATCATTTTCGTTCAACCGCTGAGCGAAAAGCCGACCGGCGAGGTTGGCCGCCGGCAATTCGGCAAACGAATTCAGAAAATTCCGTAACAGTTCCGGTGCCTGTTCCGCGCCGACGGCCCGCTCGAGCTGTTCATCCAAAGCACGGTCCATCTCTTGACGTTCGGCCGAGGAAGCCTGCGAGTAAATGGCGGCAATTCGAGGACGGACCCAACGATCGCTGCGGACCGAAAGCGTCGCGTTCATCCGTTCCAACTGAGGTTTTCCGGTGCCGGCGCCGGTAAGCTTGATATATTGCTGGAATGCGGCCTGGTTCTCGCCGACATTGTGCAGTCCGTCGGCATACAAGCGCAAAAACTCGCTGCGCTGTTCGGGATCCTCGACCTGTTTTTCGATTTCCACTGTAACCGTCCGATATTTCGAAAAATCCGTCCGCAGTTGATCGAGCAGCGTGGCAACGATCAACTGCCGCGGTCTCGGTGCCGGCGTCTGCTCGATTGAGCGGCGCAGGTCCGCCAACGCGAGATCACGCTCTCCGCGGTGCAGTCTCATTTCGCCCCGCAGGGCGAGCGCCTCGGCGTCGTCGGGATTCTTCGCCAAAGCTCGGCTGACTTGGTCGTTCAATTCTTTCAGTGACCGAAAACCGACTATCTTGTCGTGCGACTGCGAAACGATCGTTCCTTCACCGGCGACCAGATTGCCGAAGACCTCGCCAGTCCGGGACTTCGAGCGGGCGATGAGATGCCCCGTCTGCAGATCGATGGTGGCGATTTCACCGGTCGAGAGCGGCAGATGGTAGAACCGGGTGGTTTGAAATCCGCGACCGCTCGGCATCTCGATGAACGTTGGCGTCTTCCAGGCCGGCTGACCGTCGGAGAGACGAACGGCCTCGACCTTTGTGCGACCGACGAGAATCACCTTCTGTTCGTGGACGCCCGCCAAGTACAACGCCTCTCCTCGCGGTCGTTTCCAAAGCAGAAAGCCGTCGACACTGTTCATGCAGAGTAATTCCCCGGAATCGAGCGGCGTGAGCAGAATACGTCCGTCTACGATTGTCGGCACCGAATCGAGCCAGCGGTCTTCATTGTCTCGTCTGCTGACAATGTCAATGTTGTTTCCTAAGGCTCGAGCTATCCTTGCCGCACGCCAACCGCCTTGGATATGCAAGCCGTTTTGGGGATAACGGTGCCCCCACAACAACACACGCCGATCAAGATCGACAGCCACAACAGCTCCGGCAACGGTAGGACAAATCAGCACACCGTTACTGTAGGAGGGGCTAATACCCGCTATCCGTCTGAGCGGGTGATTCAGCAAACTGGCTTCCGGCAAGACGAGCGTCTGAGACCAGACGAGCTCGGGCTGAAGTCTTTGATACGGCCGGGTTTGGACAGTCTCGACCTGCAGAACGAGGAGCCGAATCTCTCCGCTCGTCTCGGCCAGACAGTACAACCGACCGTCCAAGGGGAGCGGCGGCCCGAGGAAAAACGTTCCGGCCAACGGTAATGCGTGACGGTCACGCGGACCGCCGAGTTCCCACATCGGCTCGCCGCTCGCCAAATCGTAGGCCATCAGTTTGTTGTGATCTTTTGGTGCCAGCGGACGCTGCGGCCGGCGAAAATACGGTCGAGAGGGACTCAGAAAACCGAACTCTTCGACGGCGAACAGGTAGCGACCGTCGCTGCTGAGCGTACCGGCGGTTGTGTCCCGCCACGACCGTTGCTTGAGCAGGAGTTCCAGCGGCGTTGTTCGACGGTTCGGCGAACCGCCGTCGTTGCCGTGAATGAGTTCATCGTAATCCGATGCGACATCGATCATTTCCCAGACGAATTCGCCTGTCGATAGCTTCACGGCGCGTAAGTTTCTCATCGTCCGAAAAACAACGAGATCGTCGATCACCAAGGGATGCGCCGAGGGAAGCGTCAGAAAGCCGTTCTCACGGTTTTCGGTTGCGAGCTGTTTGAGCTGCTCTTCGACCTCCGCCAGCCGTTGGGCGTTGTCGGCTTGTTCGTCGCGGACGGTGAAAAATTTCCATTTCGAGTCCCAAATCGGACTGGCCGGGGCGCTGACCGCGTTTCGGGCCGGGTTGCCCCTGAACATCGTCCACTTTTCCTCGGCGAGCTTAGAGAATTCGACCTGACGGCCGAGGACCTTCACCAACCAGTTGAGGGCTTCGCCGTTGTCGGTAAACAAGGGCACCTGCCTACCACCGAGCGTGATTCGACCATCTAGGGAGGCCTCTTTGAGCGCGACCAGCGTCTTGACGCTTCGCTGGGGCTGACCGGCGCGGCCCCACGCCACGGCCGTTTTCAGTGAGAGCATCGGCTCCCAGCGCCGCACCACCTGCGGAAACCGCCTCAGCCGCTCAAAGTGCAGGGCGGCGGACAAGGGCGCGGAATGATCCAGCTTGTGCGTGCCAATCAGGTAGGTCGACTCGTAACCGGCTTCGGTATGGAAATAACGACGGGCGACCTCTTGCAGCAACGACACGTTTCGCGTTCGGACCGCCTCGTCGTGCATCTGCCGGGCCGTGATGCCGAATTTTAACTCATACAGGCGGCGGCCTTCCTGCGGCAAACGGGCAATCAGCTTTAGTGCCTCGCGTTTCAGGCTCGTCTTCATCTTCTGATCGGCGAAGTAATCTTCGGAAAGATCGAAGCTTCTGTCACGCTTCTGTTGCGGGTCGATGATCTTCCGCTGCACGATTTCGATCACGCTGTCGAAATCGTCTTTTTCCAGGAATTCTTCTGCCCTGCGCAGGGATTTCACGAGTCCCTTGTCGATGTCGGCCCGCGGCTGCTGACCGTTCTGCTCAACGCCGGGAATGCGGATGAACTGCCCGTTAGGGTTGATTCGAATTTGAATCTGTCCGAGCAGCAACGAATTGGTGAACAAATTCGCAAAAACAAGAAGCACAGCGGCCTTTCCAAGGGGCCCCGCTACTTCAACCACGTAACGCCTCCTTTTTCTCCGCGAGCCGGTTGTTGCCATTACTCGGTTCCTTTTCCGTGACAGCCCGTCACCAGTCGCTAGCAGAAACGTTGTCCCACCGCGATTGATCCAAACAGACGCCGACACACGCGAACCTCGAATCCTTCGCCAGATCAAAATCGGGCGAGGATCGGCCTGACCGCCTCCGCGTCTGCGGGTTTGACCGTTACCTCATCCGCAAGCATAATCAAGCATAATCGATTTCGCCGTTGATGACACGGTCAGTCACTGACCAGCCCTGACCGACCACAGCAACAACCGGGAGCTTCCAACCATGGCCAATACCGACGAGGACGCAAAACGGCAACTTGCCGAAGCATTCGAGACCATCGACGAATACTACCGGCAGCACGGAATCTTTCAGGACCGGTTTGGTTTGGGAAAGAAGCCCGCCGTGGTGGTCGTCGATTTCGCCTATGGCTGGACCGACGACGGCTATGGGGGCGGCAGCAAACGCCTCGAGGAGCCGATCGAAAAGACCGGCATCCTGCTGGAGACGGCCCGGGCGAAAAGCGTGCCCGTAGTCTACACCACCAGCCCGTTTCGACCCAAGAGTGGGGACCAGCCGTTCAAGTCGGCTGCCGACCGTTCGTCTGGCTTTCGACCCTGGGATGCACGGGCCTGCGAAATCGACGAACGGGTTGCCCCGCAGCCGGAAGATCTCGTGATTGAGAAAGAGAACGCCAGCGCGTTTTTCGGCACGCACCTGGCTCCTTACTTGATCCAGCACGGCGTGGACACGCTGCTGATTACCGGCTGCAGCACCAGTGCCTGCATCCGCGCGACAGCAACCGACGCCAAGGGATACCGGCTGCACCCGGTGATTGTTGAAGAGTGCGTCGGCGACCGCGTGGCCGCCGCCCATGTCTTCACACTATTCGACATCCAAGCCCGCTTCGCAGACGTGATCTCGCTGAACGCCGTGACCGATTATCTGCAGTCGCTCTAGCTCTAAAACAGCAGATCGGTCGTTTAGAATCGTTCAGATCGACAGGTGAAGGTTTCGACAACGAAACATGCGGCCGTCAGATTCTCTTCCTGGACATCTTTTCCTTCCGTCGATACAAATGGCCCGTCCGTGATGCTCGACTTTTCACTCACAACTCATAGCAAGAATGTGTTCGCGTGTTGTCCTCTCAGGATTTGCAAGCGGCTCGCGAAATGTGATCATGGGTTGTGGCGGAATCATCCAGGATGATTCTCATGCCCGTTCCCCGCCGGGTGACTGCCGCCCAACATACCTTGCTGTTCGATTTGCTGGACGACGTCTTTCGTCGATCGAAGGGGGTCACCGACCAGAGCCAAGCAACCGATTTTCCCCTGGTGTTCGATCCGTCGAATTACTCGAATTGCCGAGCCATCGTGGATGACGGCCGGATTGTCAGCCATGCGGCGCTTTGGCCGAGAGAATTGGTCGTGGATGGCAAGCGGATGAAAGCGGCGGTGATTGTCTCCGTCGCCACGGACCCGGAATTCCGGCAGCGCGGTTATGCGGCAGCCTGCATGCAGAGCCTGCACGAGACGCTGCACGCCGAGCAATACGACATCGCCGTTCTCTGGACAGCGGTACCTGAATTTTACGGCAAGCTGGGTTGGGAAACGACCGTGACGGCCGGAATGATCCTCGACGTCGATGCCGGATCCTTCGACCCGCCGACTTCCAATGATCTCGAAATTCAGGCGTTCGACGCGGACGCTCACCTCGACGGTGTGATGGATCTTCACGATCGTGAGCCGGTCCGGTTTTCACGAAGCCGGGCTGCCTATCGGAAGCTGCTGAACCTGCCGAAAGTCCCCGTCTGGGTTGCCCTGGGCGATGGTCAGGTTGTGGCCTATCTAGTACACGGTCAGGCGTGCAATAAACAGGGGCTGATCGAATACGGCGGGGACCTCGAGCCGCTCATGTCGCTAGCCGCCCACGTGCTGCGCTCTCAGCCACCGGGAACGACGCTATCGTGGACAATTTTCCCTCGGCGTCCCGATCTTGCGGCTTGGGCGCAGTCGAACAATTTGCCCACCAGACCGCTGCAGTCCTCCAAGGAGGGCGGCCACGAGATGATCCGCGTTTTTCGTCCCGAACGTATCTCGCAGCATGTCCGCGAACAATTGTTCGTCTGGGGACTGGACTGGGCCTGAGCGCTCGCGATCCTGCTGCGACGTCGCCTGCCGAATCGGTCCGGTCATTGCGTCTTACGCGGCAGAGGCAGCTTGACGAGTGTCCCGGTAGCTGCCGAGTGGTATCCAGCCAGAAGGACTTCGGTGGCGGCTGCGGCGAGCGTGGCCAAAGCGTCGCTTTCACGCCCTTGCTCGATGCAGTCCAGAAAATAGGCCACATCGCTGGTGCGAGGCAGACCGGCAGGTAGCGTCCACGACTGTCTCGGTCGCGGCGTGAATTCTTCGGTCTTGGGCGTTCCCCACATGCCCATCGGATCTTCGGGATCGCGTTGGGGGGCGGTCCACGGCTCGACGTCGGCCCAAAGGGCGATCCGGGGACGATGGGCATCGAAAACGACCGTTTCTTTCGTGCCGATCAGACATGTCCGGTTTAGCCCACCGCTTCGATACGATCTCCATCCTGTCCGTCCGACCGAGATACTGGCCACCAGGCCGCCGTCGAGTTCCAACAACATTTGTCCAAAGTCTTCCATGTTGTTCTGCTGATGCTCTTTGAAGAAGTAGTTCCCCGTCGTCGCAGCCACGCGACGGACTTTCCGGCCGGTTAACCACAGCAGCGAGACCAGCGGGTAGACCCCGACGTTTGACAGCTCCCTCTTGGAGTCGGTCAGCTCGTAGCGTTGGGGGACCGGTGTTTCTTGCCGCGGCTTGTCCAGAGAAGCCGTCCCGGCCGGTCCTTTGGCGAAACACAAATCGGCATGGAAGGCGGTAAGCTCGCCCAGTTGGCCCGACTGAACCGTCTGTCGCATCCGAAAGGCCACGTCCGAGCGCACCTGGCTCCACATATGATTGACGACACCCGCTTCTGTGACTGCGGTTTGAATGTCGTCGGCATCGCGGAGTGAACCGGCCAGCGGCTTGTCGAGATAGAGGTGTTTTCCCGCTTTCGCCGCCTGGACCACGATGCGACCCCGTCTGGCCGGTTCCGCACAGATGCTGACAATTTGCACGTCTTCGCGGTGCAGGGCCTGCTGCAAGTTCGGCAGGAAGGGAATGCCCAACCGATCGGCCAGTTGTGCATTGAGCCGTTTGCGGCGCGGCGTGACGTCGGCTTCGTCCGTCAAGCCGATCAACCTGCAACGTTTGTCGGCTGCCAGCGCGCGGGCATAGCCGGGCTGATGCGTGTGGTCGCCCGCTACCAGCAGGACACCGTAGGGAGGTGCTTGTGCTTTCGGCCGACGCGGAACAGCGCGGTCCGCACGCAGGGGCAGATGTATAGGATCAGCCGGACGCGGCACGGCATCTGCCGGTCGCTTAGCGAATTCAACCGAACCGCCTGTGGCCAGCGAACTGCGAACCTGCCGGAGAAGGTTCTGCGCGTGTTCGGAGAGCTTTGGCTCTTGCAAGCGATCGGTTGTCGGTGTGAATCGATCTCCGGCTTCCCACGACAAAATTCCCCGGTTTCCCCAAACCACAATCTCCAGCAATGGCTGGCCCATCCCGATCGTCCCCACCGACACCAACGCCGTCTGCCCACCGACGAACCGGTTCAGGGTGCTGATTTGTCCGGCTTCGACGTTTCCCATGGCCGTCAGTCGCTCTGGCCGGCTCTTCAGCCAAGTCCCGGTTGCTTCCATGATTCGCGCATTGAAGCGTTCCAACGGACCGTGGTCGGCCGTCAGGTGGGCCACGACTCGCACAGCCACCGCCGTTCCGATTTGACCCGTCTGCAGCGCGTCGAGCACTGTTCGTGAAGCGATGTCGAAACGATGCATGACTCTCTCCCTGAACAAACTCCAGGTGAAGCCGTCGATCCGCCCTAACAGCTGATCTCCGGAACCGGTCGCCTAGTTTCAGGATATCGCGTCATCCCGATGCGGCAAGTCAACGTTGAATTCCTTGTTTGTTTCCGGCTGTGCCGGGTTAGGTGGACAAATTAGAGTCCTGACAGTATTTCACCTCGTTTTCCGCTTTCCATGCGGCTGACTGGACGATAGAATTTACTAACGATCTTCGCCTGTCTGAAACGCCCTCAACGACACCTGATCCCCGCCGAAGCCAAATCACAATTGCCAGTTAGGGCAAGCCGGCCCCCCGGTTCCATGAATCGGCTGTTTGCCGAGGTGTCTTCCCGAATCGTTGCGTCGGTCAGAGTACCGATACGAAGCGGGTCAATTGAGACAAGAGAAGATCGAGACAACTGATAAAGAGACGATCGGCACGTGACGACTTCCATGAAACAGGTTGAACGACATCGCAACATCGGCATCTCCGCTCACATCGACTCGGGCAAAACAACCCTCACCGAGCGGATGCTGTTCTATTCCGGACGCATTCACCGCATGTATGAGGTGAAGGGCGGCGATCGTGGCGCCACAATGGATTTCATGGAACTGGAGCGGGAACGGGGGATCACCATCACCTCTGCGGCGGCGCAGGTCGAGTGGCGGGATCATGCCATCAACCTCATCGACACGCCGGGACACGTCGACTTTACCGTCGAAGTGGAACGCAGCCTGCGTGTGCTCGACGGCGCTGTACTGGTGCTGTGCGCCGTGGGCGGCGTGCAAAGCCAGTCGCTCACCGTCGATCGACAAATGAAACGCTACCACGTGCCGCGGGTCGCCTTCATCAACAAGATGGACCGCACCGGGGCCGATCCGGACAGAGTTATCCAACAAATCCGCGAACAACTCGGTGTCACTCCGCTGCTGCTACAACTGCCGATCGGAAAAGAAGCCGATTTCCAGGGAGTCGTGGATCTGGTGACGATGCAGGCTGTCTATTTCGACGGCCAGCAGGGCGAACATGTCCGTCGCGAGGCGATTCCCGCCGAGCATGCCGAACAGGCAGCGTTCGCGCGAAACGAAATGCTGGAAACACTTTCGCTGTTCAGCGACAAGTTGATGATTACGCTTTTGGAGGAGGGTGAGGTCTGCGAGCCGGATGTGCGGCAGGTCATTCGTGACGCCACGTTGTCACAGGAGGTCACGCCGGTGCTGATCGGCTCGGCGTTTAAGAACAAAGGCGTGCAGGAAGTGCTCAACGCCGTCGTTCACTATCTGCCGAGTCCTTTGGACCGCACGGTGACCGCAATTAATCTCGACGCTGCCAAGACAACCGTCGGGGAAGACCGCAACGCGGAATCCGCGGACGTCACACTCTCCCATTCCACTGCCGATCCGTTGGTGGCGATGGCGTATAAGACCGTCGTCGAGTCATTCGGGCAACTGACGTACGTCCGCATCTATCAAGGGACGCTTGAGAAAGGCGGGACCTACACCAATACACGGACCGCTCGCAAAGTGCGGTTCGGTCGGCTTGTTCGGATGCACGCCGATCAGCGCCAAGACCTCGATCAGGCTCAGGCGGGAGATATTGTGGCTGTGGTCGGGGTCGACTGCGCTTCAGGCGACACATTTTGTGGCAAGCCTTTGAACTACGTGCTGGAGAAAATCTTCGTCCCCGAACCGGTCGTCCGGCTCTCGATCGAACCGCTTCGGCGGGATGGGGCTGATCAATTGGGCAAGGCGCTGGAGCGATTCCGTCGCGAGGATCCCACGTTTCATGTCAGAACCGACCCGGAAACGAGCGAGACGATTATCGCCGGCATGGGTCAGTTGCACCTGGAAGTCTACATCGAGCGCATCCGCCGCGAGTACGGGGTCGGCTGCCTCGTCGGCAAGCCGAAGGTCGCCTATCGCGAACGGCCGACACGCGAAATTCCATTCAATTTTAAGCACAAGAAGCAAACCGGCGGTTCCGGGCAGTATGCGCATGTTGTGGGTCGGCTTCTGCCGTTGGCCGAAGACGCCGAGACGACCTATGAATTCATCGACAATATCACCGGCGGCAGGATTCCCAAAGAGTACATCCCCGCGGTCGATAAAGGGTTCCGCCGCGCGCTGCAAGTCGGAACTCTGTGCGGCTGTGAAGTAGTTGGTGTACAAATGATTATAGAAGATGGCAGCTTTCACGACGTCGACTCGTCGGAGATGGCGTTTAACGTCTGCGCCTTCAACTGCATGCGAGACACACTGAAGAAGGCCCAAGTCGCCCTGCAGGAACCGATCATGCAGATCGAGGTTGAAGTTCCCGAGGAAATGCAAGGACCGATTTGCGGTCACCTGTCGAGCAAGCGCGGTCGGATTATTTCGAGCGAAGTCCGGCAGGGCAACACGGTCATTCTGGCGGGAGTCCCGCTGGCGACGATGTTCGACTACGCCAACGAACTGCGCTCGATGACGCAGGGCCAAGGGACCTTCAGCATGGAATTTGCCCGCTATCAGCAGGTGCCGGCCAACCTGCAGGACGAACTGATCGCCCGCCGCCGCGCCAAAAAAGAAGAACGCCTCGCCATCGTACACTAACCCGGATTATTCATAAGGTGTTCGCTCGACTAATACAAGCACGAAGCGCAAGCGAGTGTGTACGGCATGGACTCACTCGCTTGCGCTTCGTACTTGTATGCGCGGCGTTTTGGGCAAGATAGTCGCAACGACTTTTTACCACTTTGCTTGCGTGAGTTGAGGTTCGCCTCGTGAATAATCCGGGCTAACAGTCTGTTGAAAACTGCATCGTCGACGACGGCAAACCGATCCGCGAATTGCTCTGACCTTGGCGGTCAACCGGCGACAACCGCAATCGAGCCCCCACTTGCACACGGCGGGACAGCCGATTTACCGCTTGCGGCATTGTGGTCCCCCTCGGCCCGAGCAACCTATCTGTTTGACTTCCAGCCGGGAAATCTGCGACGGCTCACATCGGACGTTTCGCGAAATCGTCTCCCGATTTCAAATCAGGGTGACAGACTTGTGCCACACCCGTTGCGTATAAGCGAAACCGTCAATCGCAATCCGTCGAGAACCACCGTGGGTCAATGACTCCGTGGGCGATTTCTGTTCGATGTCTTTGGTCGTGACTTTACGGCCGTAACTGGGCCTGGGCCGTTGTGTTCATTTCGAAAAGATTGACCCGGGCCTTTTGAATATGGCCGACGCTCGTGCTAGGTCAATCTAAGAACTCGTGGAATATATTCATATATATATTGAAAAAACATTCAGGGGACAGGCCTTTATGTCGTAGTACACTTGGACTATCATTTTTCACGCATTAAACGCGTTTCCATTGGCTTGTGACGCGTTGAAACCACTCGCAGAAAAACACATCTCCAAGTCATTTCTGTGCGTGTCAATGGTGGGTCAGGGATCTTTTCTGGTGTCGGTTTGCGCCTCTTGTGGCCAGGCATAATCATTCGCACATCGGAAACACTGTAAAAACAGGGGTTTATGGGGAAACGCGGTTGAATTCGTGATGCCACCCACCTCTTTCGTGGGCCAATCGGTCCATGATGGTCCAGTGATAGCTCACAGTCGTGGGTGGGATGGCAGAATTCGGTCTCGACTATTCACCATGAATTCGTGTTCTATGCTATGCACCCCCCTGTGATCGATGATGCACGAGTCCACAATTAGACACGATCTGCATAAATAGGCAACATTGCTGACGGTTGAAACGTCATGGCAGCCTTGTCTGAGACGGTGAAAAATCGCGATGTCTCGTCCTCTGCGTCTGTTGCTGATCGACGACGACCCTGATGATCGTGGACACGTTCTGCAGGATCTTCACGGCGAATTTCCCGATGTTGTGGTCGAGAAAATTAGCGACGCGCCGGACTTGGCGTCGGCCTTGAACCGTGAAGCGTTCGACCTGGCGATGATCGATTACAAGTTGCGATGGTTCAACGGCATTGCCGTTTTGAAGACCGTCAAGACCCGCCGTCCCGACTGCCCCGTCATCCTGTTGACAGAAGCGGGCCGCCAGGAAGTCGCCGTGGAGGCGATGAAGCTCGGCTTGGATGATTACATCGTCAAGGAAGGGTGGCATTTTGTCCGCATTCGCGCAGCGGTCCACTCGGTGCTGGAAAAAACGTGAACCAGTCGTCGAGTTGCGGAGTTGGAGTCACGGATGAAATTTCTGTTAAACCGATTGACGATCGGCGCGTTCCAGTGCAGTCCCGATGGAGAATTGCTGAATGCCAACGAGTCGTTTCATCGCCTGCTGGGACTCGATTCTCCAGAAAAAAACGCCGATCGTCGAATCGCCGAAAGCGCTGCTCGAACTAAAAGCATGCCTTCAGCTCTTGAAGCGGCTGTTGAAAACGGGACGGTCTCAGGAGGCGGAACTCCACTTTCCGGCAGCGGGACAATCGGTCTGGCTGCGCTTGACCCTGACGCCAACCAAGACGCCGGACGGCGGAATCGTCGTCGACGGGTTGTTGGAAGACATCACCGCTCAGAAACGCGGCGACGAGGATTTGTGCGAACGCACTGCATCCACTTCCCGCATAGGGTTGCTATCACTCCGCGAGCAGGATGTGATGAAGCTGGTC
>Ga0310123_10001043_pt1 | contig 23659 bp, 13 predicted proteins | sample CB6_AW_1057_MG_FD_203505 | JGI IMG/M metagenome (GOLD analysis project Ga0310123, IMG submission 203505) | Marine microbial communities from Western Arctic Ocean, Canada - CB6_AW_1057 | ecosystem: Environmental > Aquatic > Marine > Oceanic | place: Canada: Western Arctic Ocean | collected... | reverse complement strand
GTGCGGTTGAAGACGACCTGGGAGCGTGAGTACTGTTTTGCCATGAACCCTGACGAGGAGTTCCATCATCTGCTGATGGCTGGCGAGTTGTACGTCGAGTTTGACGAGGAGAAGTTCTGCCTCGAGTGTGCTCGTCGTCGCGGAGTGATCAGCGACGACCGGCTGTACTGGAAGCGCTTCGGCGGCTAGCTGTCGCTTCGGCGGGCGCGTCTCCGCTTGGACTTCGATCCGCGGACCTGCCCGATCAACCGTTCGTAGTCCTCGAGCGTCGTTTCGATCTGCTCCCGCAGTTCCCGCATCTCGCCCTGCTGAGCCTGGCTGCTCTTGAGCAGCGGCTCCATCCAGCCTTCCATCAGCCGGAACTGCTGCCTGAGCACCTTGAGCAGGCTGGGAGGGATCTTGTTCACGACGGTGATCGTGTTGGCGGCTCCGATCCGATCGAGTTCTTCTTCGCCGTCTTCGTCATCGGGATCATCGGGTTCGACAATCTTGACCCCTACGGCGTCTGCCGCGGGTTGCTCGTCCTGGGGTTTCGCAGTCGCTGCGGCGACGGCCAGCGGCCGGGCGACGACCTCCTCGAGCGCATCGCGGATCGCATCGAGGCTCTCGCGGAGCCCTGCGACGTGGCCGGCGATGGCGGGGTCGGGTTGGGCGGGGGCGGGGGTGGGGTCGGATGCGTCGGTGGAGACGAGCCGCTCGAGGCCTTCGGACATCGCCTGGCGGATCTGGTCGAGTCCGGAGGTGACTCCATCGAGCTGCGTGGCGAGTTGTTCGACGGCATCGGGCTCCGTCTCGGGAGCCTCGCTGTCGGGCTCGTCCACAGTCCCGGTGTCGTTCCCGGCGGCGAGTTGTTCGAGTCCCTCGGCCATGGCGTCGCGGATCGACTCGAGCCCCTCGCTGAAGCTGCTCAGTTGCAGCACGACCTGTCCGACCCTGTCGTCGGAACCGACCCCTCGCAACTTGACGTTCTGCTGGAAGGTCTTCTTGATCGCGTCCCAGCGTTGTTGTTCTTCGTCGCTGAGGTTGCCGATCAGCTCCTTGAACTTCAGCAGGTTGGCTTCGGTATCGGAGGTCAGTGTCTGGGCGTCGTTTTCGTAGTTCGAGACGATCAGCGACTCCAGTTCGTCGTCGTTCATGATCGGGACCACCTTCTCGGCGATCCGGTTCATATTGCGGTAGGACCCCTGCAGCTTGAAGGCGGGTTCGGTGCGGTAGTCATCTGAGGTGGCCGCCGAGCGGATGTACTCGCGGTTGACCGCCAGGATCACGTCTCGGACCCTCATCAGTTTCTTCATGACCGCGACGGACTCGGCGAGTTCTTCGGCCGAGTAGTTTCCTTCGAGCTCGATGCCGTCGGCAGTCTCGCCCTGGGCCATGCGGATCACGGCGTAGACGTCATCCTGGCTGCGGGTGGCGAGCTGGTTGAGTGCCGAGTTGGACGTGAGGCAGTTCTCGAGGTAGCTCATCTCGAACGCCTCGGCACTCTCACCGATCATTTCACCGAGGTTGTAGATGTCGGCCCGGTTGGTGAGCATGTCGGGGATCTGGAACTTTGCGCCACTCTCGGGGTAGGGGTTGCCGGCCATCACGACGCAGACCTTGCGTCCTCTGAGGTCATAGGTCCGGGTGCGTCCCTTGTAGACTCCTTCGATTTTGCGTTGTGCGTCGCACAGCGAGATGAATTTCTGGAGGAACTCGGGGTTGGTGTGCTGGATGTCATCGACGTAGATCATCACGTTGTCGCCCATTTCCAGGGCGAGGTTCAGCTTCTCGACTTCCTCGCGGGCCGCGGCGTTGGGTGCTTCGGCGGGGTCCAGCGACGTGACATGGTGACCGATGGCCGGGCCATTGATCTTCATGAAGATGATGCCCAGCCGATTGGCGATGTACTCCATCAGCGTGGTCTTGCCGTAGCCCGGCGGCGAGACCAACAGCAACAGCCCCATCAGGTCGGTCCGTTTCGCTTCGCCGACGACGCCCATCTGCTTGGCGAGGTTGTCGCCGACGACGGGCAGGTAGACCTGGTCGATCAGCTTGTTGCGGACGAAGGAGGTGAGCACCCTGGGGCGGAACTCCTCGAGCCGCATCGAATCCCGAGCCGTCTCGACCAATTCCTTCTTCCGGGCCTGGTAGGCCAGGAACCTGGGGACTCGATCCTGCTCGAAGCGGTCGAGTTTCTGCATGAAGCGGTTGTAGTGCAGGTGGTAGTTGCTGCCATCGATGACGGCGTGATCGCCTGCGAGGCCGTCGATTTCGGCGACGGCACTGGCGTCGACGACGGCCTGGGCGTTGAACGACCCGGCCAGCAGCAGGTTGGCCACTTCGTCAATGTAGTCGTCCGCCTCGACATCGTCGCGGCTTTCCAGAAATGCTTCGACCCAGTCACGGGCCACGTGCAGACCACCGGCGGCGTCCTTGTTGACCGCCGCGAGACTCTGGGTGAAGCGGTTGGCGTGCCCCGAGCTCTTCAGGTGGTTGCTGAAGGCTTCGTGATACTCGGCCGCAGTGCGGCTGATCACGAACTCGCTGCCCGGGTCGGCCAGTTCCGCGAAGAGGTACTCGGCGGCTTCGCCGATGAGGTCGGAATCGAAGAGGCCCTCGGAGCTGACGAATTCATCGAGCATGCCTCTGAGGGTCGCCACGTAGGCGGCCTGGGCGCTGGTGCCGGGGAAGGCCTGGTTGACGTTGCCGAAACCGGTCAACTGTGCGGCGATGCGGTCCTTGGCCTGAGGGTCTCCGAAGCGATTCCAGAAGACCGCCGCCATCGCCCGAGCCCCGGCGTGGTAACGCAGCAGCCCGATTTTCGAGTTCATCTGCAGCAGTGCGAAGAGGATCTGTTCTGCATCGCGGTCGTGGACGCCCTTGACATAACTCTCGGCATACCGCGGACCCATGAACTCCTGCACCACCGCGAGTCGGGGTTTCGGTTCCATCGCCAGCAGCTGGGCCCTCGAAGGTCCCTCGGGCCAATCCTCGCTGCCGAGCGATTCGAAGAGCCTGTATGCGAGATACTCGCCGCGGTAGACTTCGGAGGTCTCGCTGACGATATCCTGGTTCCACATCTCGCGGGTGGCCAGAAAACTGTCGTCGCCGATCGGTTCGAAGAAGTCGGTTCCGGTCAGGTGCAGCGCCATCTCCCCGTCTCGGAAGACGGTGGTCAGGTCGAGTTGCTGGACGTTGACCGAGAAGTGATGGTTGCCCAACTTGATGACGTTTTCGCCCTCGACGAAGAGGTCCTGTCGGTCCTTGAGCTGTCGGACGGCGTCCTCGCGGATCGTCTTCAGCCGGCTCTGGATGTCGTCGACCTTGACGTTGTCCTCGAGTTCTCCGAGCTGGTCGACGATGTCGCGGACCTTGTCGATCATCAGGTCTGCGGCGAAATAGCCGTTGATGTCGTTGACGCTTTCCAGGGATCCGACTCGACTCTGGATCCCGGCCAGGATCCGTTCGGCGGCGGCCATCAGTGCGGTGGCTCGCTTGTTGCGGGCCTCGACCAGCTGCAACTTGCGCGTCTCGAACGCGTTGTAGACCTCGTCGCGTTTCTCGGAGAGTTGCACGACGAATTCGTCGAACTCGGCGAACCGTCCCTCGAGCTCCTCGATGCTGATCATGACCTTGGTGAGGTACTCGTCGCATTTTTCGGGCGAGTCGCAGACATCGAGGTAGTTGACGATCGACTGGTCGAGGAGTTTCAGTTGCGAGTTGAACTCGGCGACGCCTTCGACGGACATCAGGTCGCGGGACTTCTTCTTGAGTGCGGCTCGGGCCTGGTTGACCGTCGAGAAGATGTCGGAGATGTTGTCGATGATCTCGGTGCGTTGGGTGGCGTCGTCGATTTCGAGGTTACTGACGATATCGATGAGCATTTCGAGGTCGGCGGCACTCTGATCGATCGCCTCCTGCAGCGCCCTGGCGTGACTGACCTTGGTCAGCTCCTCGATTCCGGCCAGTTCCTCGACGACCTTCTGTTCGTAAGGTGCCAACGCCTCGGGTCTCAGCAGGAACTCGACGCAGCGATGCGAGAGCTTATCGTTTTGCTCGACGACTTCCCCTTCGAGCTGTTCGACCAGGTCGGTGTCGATGTAGCGCAGATCCCCCAGCGTGATGATGTCGCCGCGGATGCGTCGGAGTGCGGCGAGCGAGTCGACGAAGTCCTGGATCGACTCGAACCTCCGCCGTCCCACGTCGGCGATGATCGTCCGCGTCTCGCCTTCGACCCGGGCGGTTTCTCCGGCGGTGTTCCGCTTGACCCTGACGACTTTTTCGAATTCGTCGATCGCCGAGGCGGCGGCGTTGCGGATTTCGCCCAGTGGTGTCGCCAGATCGCCGGTTTCCTCGTTGGTGATCCAGAAGAAGCTGTCGAGGATATCGGTCGACTGCTTGACGATGTCGACGTAGAGGTTGGCGTAGGTGTCTTCCTTGCTGATCAGCCCCAGCACCTCGTGGCACTCGGCCATCCCGCGGACGATGTCCTTGTTGCCGACCTTGTGCAGGAAGGTCTCTTCCTGCCCGGTCGGCTCGAAGCCCGCGCCGGTGTAGGGAGTCTGCCAGACCTGGATCGCGTGGTGCTTGGAGGCGGTGTCCTGCGAGCGGAAGCAGACCAGTTCGCCACCTTCGAACAGCGAGAACCCGTGGCAGATCAGCGGGGTCTCGACCTTCTGCTCGATCAGGTTGTAGTTGAGCAGGATGTAGATGCCGGTATCGCGGTTGTGGAAGACATAGAGGAAGTCCTCGCCGTTGGGCGAATCGACCCGGACGGCGAACTGCATGTCCTGCAGGTCATTCTCGAACGTCTTGTTCTCGCCGGTCTGCAGGTAGTAACCATTCGAGAAGATCAGGCCGTGGTCATCGGGCAGCAGCACGCAGGAGTGCTCGATCGCATCGAGCCTGACGACCTGTTCGACCTTCTCGTTGTAGACCAGGTAGCGGTCGATCCGTTCCTGGTAGGGCCTCACCTTCATCAGGATGATGTTGCCCAGCACGCTGTATTCGATGCGTGCGTCGTCGAGCGTCTGGTCGGCGTGGTCGACCGGTTCGGAGTAGATCCCCGCTCCGCTGGCGGTATTGTTTTCGATCTTGACGGTCAGGTCGCCGCCAACGGTTTCGACGAACACGCGGTCATCGATCGAGATGTGCGGGTGAATGCCCGCCTGGTGCATGTCGCGGGTGGCCAGGTTCCACTCGAACCCGTGCTGCGGCGGGAAGACCACTTCGTGGTCCGAGCGGTTGTCGACGTAGACCAGCCCGTCGTCAGTGATCGCCCACTTGAACGACTTGATGTCGTTGACCGAGACCCCGACGCGGAAGACCATGAACAGGTACACGCCGGTCTGGAAGAACCGTGCGAAGGTGGCGTGCTTGTAGTACTTGTAGACGTCCTCGAAGTCCTTGCGGAAACGGCTGTCGGAGAGCAGGTCGAGCGGGGCGGGGGCCAGCTTGCCCTCGGCGAAGCTGTAGGCGGAAAAGACGTCCTCGACCCCGATCTCGGACTTCAACCCGAAGGTGACGTTGTAGCCAAACAGCAGTTGCGAGCCGACGGAGACCATGTCGCGAGGCACGCAGTTGTGCTCGGTCGTGATCCGCTCGGTCCCCAGCAACGCCGTCTCGATCGACCCGAAGGCGTCCTTGCGGGCGTCGTTGAGGGTGCCGAGTCTTTTGCGGAGTTCCTGGCCGTGCGAGACCAGCCGACCGCGGATGATCTCGTACGTCCCGCTCTCCAACCGCATCCCACCGCCCTCACCCGCTGATTCCGGCGAGGCGGAGGCTGCGGGGGCTGCGGTGTCGGCCGAGGCCTCAGCCGCGGCGCCCTGGGGACGTTCTTCGTCGGCCATCGCGGGGATTCCTGGCGAGTGGTAGCCGGGGTAGGGCCGGTTACTTGGCCTTCTTCGCGGCGTCGGCGCTGTTGGTCAGCCCCAGTGCCGCGACCTTCTGGCCGGCCACTCCGGTGCCCCGGAAGACTCTCAACAGGTCCTCCAGCCGCGACTTGTCGTCGTCGCTGTCGGCCATGCCGATCATCCGCCCGATCAGAGCGGCGACCGAGAGGTCCTTGACGTCTTCGAAGCTGACTCCGAACTGCCCGGCAAACTGTTTCAGTTGGGCCCCGAAGTACTCACCGTCTCCGTTGAAGAACGTATTCTTGATGTCGGTGACCACGTCGCTGTTGTCGACAAAGCGATCGACGATCTTTCCTCCCTTGATCGAGTTGACGATCTGGTCGAAGAAGGTCGACTCGCCACCGACGATATCGATGGTGGAGTTCTTGAGTGCTTCGCCGACGATCGTGGCCTGGGCCTCGGCGATTTCCGTCTGGGCACCGATCGCGGCGATCTCGATGTCCTTGTCCTTGTTGAGCTGCAACTTGAATTCTTCGTGCTCTTTCCCGGCGTCGTGGAAGAGCTTCATCGATTCGGCCTTCTCCTTGATCCCGTTGGCCTCGGCACCGAACTTCAGTTCCATCACGGTGGCTTCTGCGGTCCCGAGCTTCTCGGTCGCCACCGCCTTGGCCTCGTCGCCCTTGGCCACGGCCACGGCCTTTCTCTGGACGATGGTCGCTTCGGCGGTCCCGGTCTGGTCGATCACGACCGCCTGGGCCTCGCCCTTCTTCTGGATCACGGTCGCTTCGGCGGTGCCTTCCTTCTGCAAGGCATCGGCCTTGGCCAGGGTGACCTGGGCCTCGGCGAGTCCTTCAGCGGCCTGGTCCGCGATCTTGGCCTCGGCCAGCATCTTGGTGGCCTGCATCTCGCGTTCGGCCGCATCGCGGAGGGCGTCGGCTTCGATGACGACCTGCTGAGCTTCGAACTCGGCCGACTGCTTCTCGGCCTCGGCCGCGGTGACCTGCAAGACCAGTGCCTCCTGGGCGTCCTTCTCGGCCAACGTCACCGCGACGGTCTTGGAGCGGTCGGCGGTCATGATCTCGTGCGTGTTCTTGATGTTTTCCTGTTCTTCGACGACGCCGCGTTCGACCATCACCCGCTCGCGGATCACTTCCTGGATGTTCCGCTTCTCGATCTCGATCGCCTTGTCCTTCTCGATGTCGGCGAGTCCGACCAGGCGTTCCCGCTCGGTCACCTCGAGCATCCGGTCCTTCTCGACCCGCTCGATCTCGACAAAGTCGGTCCGCTCCTTGTTGCGGAGCGCGACGATGATCTGGCGATCCTTGTTCTGCTCGGCCACCTGGATCTGTTCCTCGGCGATGATCCGGGCATTCTCGGCCCGCTGACGTTCCTCTTCCTGGACCTGGGCTGCGGCGGCCTGGTTCCTGGCGGTGATCTCGGCGATCTCACGCTTCTGCTTCTCCTCGGCGTCGACCCGTTGACGCTCGAGCTCGTACAGCGCCTCGTCACGCTCGACGTTTTGCCGCTTGATGATCTTGGCCTGCTCGACCTCGAAGTGGTTCCGTTTGATGTTCTCCTGGGTCGTCAACTCGGTGATCTTCTTGATCCCCTCGGCGTCGAGGATGTTGGTCGGGTTGAGGCTCTCCAGGGGGGTTTGCTCGAGGTAGTCGATGTGGCAGTTGTCGAGCCGGTAGCCGTTGAGTTCTGTGCCGATTGCCCCGAGGATCTGATCACGGAAATTGTCGCGATCGGTGTAGAGGCTCACGAACTCGAACTGCTTGCCGACGGTCTTGAGTGCTTCGGAGAACTTGGCTTCGAAGAGTGTTCGCAGCTGTTCAATATCGGAGGCCCGCTCGGGATTGAGGATCTCGGCAACCTGCTTGATATCGACCGCTTCGTTGTTGACCCGGACAAAAAACGCGACGCGGATGTCAGCGCGGATGTTGTCCTGGCAGATCAAACCGTCTTCGCCTTCCCGAGCGATCTCGATCCGCTTGACCGAGAGGTCCATCCTGCTGGCGCGATGGGCCACGGGAATGATGATCATGCCCTTGCCGGTCTGGACCCTCAGTCCGCCAATACCGGTGCAAATAATCGCTTCCTCAGGACCTGGCTTACGGTAGAAGGTGCTGAGGGTGAAGAAGAATACTGCGGCGATGGCGACAAGGACGATGATAGCGTAGAGCGCGATTTCCCAGATTTCCATTACTCGTCTCCCTCGTTGTCATCGCTCACGATGTACGTGTTGTCAGGCTGGCTGTAGTCGACGATGGTAGCTGTCTGCCCCTTGGACAGTGCGGCACCGGTGGTGCGAATCGAGAGGATCAACGGGGCCGCCCCGGTGGCGAAACTTGCCTCGCCTCGCTGATCGGTTGCCGTCAGCGAGGAGATCACGCAGGGTCGACCGATCAGTGTCTCGGGGAGATTCGGCTCGGAAACCTCGAAAATCGGACGCAGCGGATTGGTGGCCAGCTTGGTGAACACCACCGCCAGGCCAAACGCCTCGGCAATCACCGCCCCGTCGGATTGATCCGGAGCCCAGATGTAGTGGATCAGCAGCGAAAGCAGCCATGCTGCGAATGAGAAGACGGTTGCCCACAGCATGATCGGTATCTTGCCGAGGTTGAGAAAGCGGAAGGGGACCAGGCCGAAGTCCAATGCGCCCCCGTCGCCGCCCAGACTGAGATCGAAGTCCCAGTTGAGGAACTCGATGTCCACCGCACCAAACATCACCAGCGACCAGTAGACAGCCAGAACGGCGATCAGCAGGCCAGAGGGCTGCAGTGCTGGTTCGGCAAAACATCGGAGGTAGATTCCGGTGAGGTCGAAACTCATCAGTTTCTCCAGGCAGACCGTCTCACGCTCGAGATGCGGTCTCGCTAACTACTATGTGTTAAGAGAGGCAAGCCTGCGAAGCTAAAACGAAGAAAAAAGGTCTCCGGACCAGTGAATCAGGGTAGATTGTCCAGTTTTTTCCGGTTTTTCCGGTTCTATCAGCCGAGCGGCGATGCTGCTGCCAGCACGAAGCCCGCCGGCATCACCTGTGTGTTGTTCGCCGCGGCTGCCGAAATCTTGGTCGCCCGGGTGATGAGGAGTTGGGTCGTCGCAGCCTGTCATCCTGAGCAAAGCGAAGGATCTCAACCGTCTGAATCAGATACGCCCTGAGATTCCGCACTTGGTTCGGGCTGACACCCGCGCGAACCGGCCCGGGGCAAGCACTTGGGGCTCGATCGTCGGCGTTTCAGGCGATCACGCCGTTGACGACATCACCGTAGACGTCGGTGAGTCGGAAATCGCGGCCTGCGTATCGGTGCGTGAGCTGCAGGTGGTCGAGCCCGAGCAGGTGCAGGATGGTGGCGTGCAGGTCGTGGATGTGGACCTTATCCTGAGCGGCGTAGTAGCCGAACTCATCGGTCGCCCCGTATCGGATTCCCGGCTTGGCTCCTCCGCCGGCCAGCCACATGGTGAATCCATCGGGGTTGTGGTCACGGCCGTTTGAGCCCTGCACGCAGGGGGTCCGTCCGAATTCGCCGCCCCACCACACGAGGGTATCTTCGAGCAGTCCGCGGGCCTTGAGATCGGTGAGCAATCCGCCGATCGGCCGGTCGACTTCCCTGGCGTTCTTGGTGTGGCCTTTGAGCAGGTCGGAGTGCTGGTCCCACTGGACCTTGGTGTCACTGTGGGTGACCTGTACGAAGCGGACGCCGCGTTCGAGGAATCTGCGGGCCAGCAGGCACTGCCGTCCGAAGTCCTCGGTGATCTTTTCATCGAGCCCGTAGAGCCGGTGTGTTTCGGCGGACTCTTGTGTGAGGTCCTGGATATCGGGGATCTCGGTCTGCATGCGGAAGGCGAGTTCGAAGGAGTTGATCCGCGCCTCGAGCCCCGAGTCGTCGCCGAAGCTCTCGAGGTGGCGGCGGTTGAATTGTCCGAGCAGGTCGAGCTTGAGTCGTTGGAGTTTTCGGGAGTCCCTGGAGTTCTCGAGGTAGGGGACCCGGGCGTCGGCCGAGGAGAGGCTGGCGTTGCCGATGGGTGTGCCCTGGAAGGGAGCCGGCAAGAACGCGCTGCCCCAGTTCTTGACCCCGCCGTGTGCCAGTGTCGGGCAGATGGTGACGAACGCCGGCAGGTTGCCGTTCTCGGTCCCCAGCCCGTAGCTGACCCAGCTGCCGATGCTGGGCCGGACAAAGTTGTCGCTGCCGGTGTGCAGCTTGAGCAACGCACCGCCGTGTGCAGCGTTGGTGCCATGGACGGAGTTGATCACGCAGAGGTCATCGGCGTGCCGGGCGGTGTGCGGGAACAGCTCGCTGACGTGCAGTCCGCATTCGCCATGCTGGCTGAAGCTCCAGGGCGAACCCAGCAGCTTGCCGGTCGCCGCGAATTGCACCCGCGGCTTGTCAAACGGCAGCGGTTGGCCGTGGTCCTTCTGCAGCCGGGGCTTGTAGTCGAAGGTGTCGACCTGCGAGGGGCCTCCCTTCATGAACAGGAACAGGATCCGCTTGGCCCGCGGCGGGTGGTGGGCCACTTGAGGTGTCAGCGGGTTGCGGACCGCGGCGGCGGACTCCGAATCGAGCAGCCCGCGCAGCGCGAGCATCGGGAAACCGACGGCGGTGGACTGCAGCAGGTGACGGCGGGTGAGCATGGAGTTTTTGGGAATGAGGCGTGTTGGGGGCTTACTTCAGGTAGATGAACTCGTTGCTGGCCAGCAGGACGTGGCAGAGTGCCGAGAAGGCATCGACGGGTCCGGACCCCGGTGGCAGGATTCCGCGGACCCGTTTCAGGAAGCTGGCACATCGATTGAGGTCGTCGGTGGAGGCGGGTCGGCCGAGGATGCGTTCGTAGATCCGGTCGATCCTCTCGGCATCGTCGGCGGCGTCGGCGGCCAGTGTGGAGCTGGCCAGGCTGCGGCTGACCCGTTCGACGAGATCGCTGTTGAGCAGAAACAGGGCCTGGGGGGCGACGGTGGTCGTGGCCCGGTCGCCGGTCATCACGCTGGCGTCGGTGTAGTCGAACAGGGTGAAGACGTCGTAGAGGTGGTTGCGGACGACCGGCAGGTAGACGCTGCGCCGCGGCACGTTGTAGCGGGTCTCGTCCTTGGAGGTGTGGTCGAAGAAGTAGCCTCGGTTCGTGACGTGCAACAGCGAGCCGTTCATTTGCGGATCGAGTTCCCCGGCGACGGCGAGCATCGCATCCCGCAGCGCCTCGGCCTCGAGTCGCCTCAGCGGGCTCCGCCACCAGAGCCGATTCTCGGGGTCGACGGCCATCGCGTCGGCCCGAGGGGTACTCTGCATGCGGTAGGTGGCCGAGCAGAGGATCAGGCGGTGCATGCGTTTGATCGACCAGCGGCCGCGGATCAGTTCGGTGGCAAGAAAGTCGAGCAGGCGAGGGTGGGTGGGTCGGCTGCCGAGTTGGCCGAAGTTGTCGGTCGAGGCGACCAGTCCGCGGCCGAAGTGCCATCTCCAGATGCGGTTGACGAAGACTCGAGCGGTCAGCGGGTTGTCGGGTCGAGTCATCCAGTTGGCCAGCTCGAGTCGTCCGCTGTGCTGTGACCCGAACGGTTTCGAGTCGGGACCGGCGATCACCTCGGGCACCCGCCGCGGTACCGTCTTGCCCAGTTCCAGGTGGCTGCCCCGGATGTGCACGGCCATGTCGGCGACGGTGCCGTCGACGACACCCATCGCGGTGGGCAGTTGGGGAGTCGCGTTGCGGAGCGTTTCGAGTTCGCTGCGGAGTCGCAGAAGTGCCTCGCGGGTCTCGGCGGGGAACTGCTTCTCGATCTCATCCGGTTTCTTGGTGTTCGAGTCCGAGCCGGGTGCCTTGAGGCTGAGCACCTTGCGAGCCGCCTCGACAAGTTCTTCGATCTCGGACTTCTTGCCGGCCACCTGCTTCTTGTGGGTCTCGACCCGCTGCTTGTCGGCGTCGGTGGCGATGGAGTTCTCGTACCAGCGGGCGACCTTCGTGAAGTTCTCCATCGTGCGGGTGCTCTGGAAGACACCGGCCAGGGCGTAGTAGTCACGAGTCGAGACCGGGTCGAACTTGTGGTCGTGGCACCGAGCACAACCCAGGGTGAGTCCCAGGAAGGCGCGGCCGACGGTGTCGACCTGTTCGTCGACGATGTCCATTTCCATCTTCTTGGCATCGACTTCGGCGAGCACCTTGGGGCCCAGCGAGAGGAAGCCGGTGGCGATCAGCCGAGCGTGTCGCCGCTGGGGTGATTCGCCCCGGGTGGCCTGCTGCAGGTCTCCGGCGACCTGGTCTCTCAGAAACGCGTCGAAGGGGCGATCGGCGTTCAGCGAGTCGATGACCCAGTCGCGGTACCTCCAGGCGTTGCCGTAGGCGACGTTTTCGTCGAGTCCATTCGAGTCGGCGTAGCGGGCGACATCGAGCCAGTGTCGGCCCCAGCGTTGGCCGTAGTGCGGGCTGGAAAGCAGTCTCTGGACCAGCCGTTCCCAGGCACCGGGCCGTTTGTCGGCCAGGAACCCGGCGAGCTGTTGGGGTGTTGGTGGCAGTCCGGTGAGGTCAAACGCGAGCCGTCGGATCAGCACTCGGCGATCGGCGGCCCTGGAGGGTGTCAGTCCCGCGTCGGTGAGCCGGGCCAGCATGAATCGATCAACCGGCGTGCGGCTCCAGTGCGAGCCCTCCTCGGCGGGAATCGGTCCCGGCGTGATCGGCAGGAAGGCCCAGTGGTCTTTCGTGCCACGTCGCCGCCCGGCCGTGGGGTCGTTGGTTCGAGGGTCTGCGGCTCCGGAGGCGACCCAGCGTTCCAGGATGCGGATCTCAGGGTCGCTGAGTTTCTTCTTGGGCGGCATCTGCAGCGCGTCGTCGCGGTAGCGGACGGCCTGGATCAGCAGGCTGTCGTCGGGCCGTCCCGGCCGGATCGCCGTGCCGCTTTCGCCACCGCTCTGCCAACCGCGACGGGTATCCAGCCGCAGTCCGCCCTTGGGGGGCTTGGCCTGGAGTGAGTGGCACGAGTAGCAGCGGCGGATCAGCAGCGGCCGCACGTGCTTTTCGAAGTAGGCGATTCTTGAGGGTGTGTCGGCTGCGGTGTCGGCCGCGGTGTCGGCTGCTTTTTTTGCTGGGGTGTCGGCTGGGGGTGCGGAATGGGCTGTGGTGGTAAGCAGGAGAATCGGGACGGTGAGAATGAGTCGGTTCATGCGGCGATTTTTTTACGATTCCACGATTCCACGATTCCACGATTCCACGATTCCACGATTCCACGATTCCACGATTCTACGGGTACGGTGTCGGGGTGAGTAGCCGTGTCGGGTGTCTCAGGCGAGAGTTCCGGGTGAGGGGATCGGGTTGTGCGGCCCGCGGATCTGGAGTGCGAGTTGATCGAGGGCCTTGCGATCGAGGGTTCCGGTGTAGAGGGCGACGGCGAAGTGTCGGTACCAGCGGGCCGCGTCGTGGGTCCCGATCCGGTTGGCGAACTGGTGCAGGGTTTCGTCGGGGGCTCGTACCAGTGCGTGTCTGGCCAGTCTGTGGTCCATCCGTGCCAGCAGCCGTGCCCGACGTCGCGCGAGGGGATCGAGTCGGAGTCGTCTGCGTCGCGGCCTTTGCCTGAGTCGTCTCCAGCAGAACCGTCCGGCCAGCACGCTGCCGCCGACGATCACGAGCATACCGGGAATGGTGGCGAGCCATTCGAGGCTCATGGTCAGCACGGCGAGCCAGCCCCCCGATTCGAATTCCACCCTCCGTCTCTGCACATCGCCTCTGAGCGATTCCCACCACGGGTTGGTCTCGGAGGAACTCGCCGGCCGTGGCAGGCCGTCGCCGGGGGTTGCTTCGACCGTTGTCCAGCCTCGCTGTGCGTCGTAGGCTTCGACCCAGGCGTGAGCGTCCTTGCCGCGGGCGACCCAGTGGTCTCCGAACTCGTTGTACTCGGTGACCACGAACCCGGTGACGTAGCGACATGGCACACCGCCCAATCTCAACAGCACCGCCGCCGCGGTGGCAAAGTATTCGCAGTGGGCCTCGGGCTGTTCCTCGAGGAACCATTCCAGCGGGTCGCGGCCCGTCGGCACCGAGACTCCGAAGCGGTACCCGTAGGATTCAGAGAAGTGCCGCCTGACGGCGGAGATCTTCTCGGCATCGCTGCGGCATTCCTGGAACAGCCTCGTGGCCAGTCTCTGGGCCACGCCGGGGAGTTGTTCGGGCAGCTGCAGCAATCGGGATCCCGAGGGGGCCGCGGCGGTCTGGCTTTGACGCTCGGAGGCGACGAGCAGTCGACAGGGGTGACCCGGCGGCAATTCGTCGGCGACCAGCATCCCGTCGGCGGTCGCAGACACCTCGCTCGCCAGGACCTGCACTCCCAGCACACCCTCGGGGACGGGGATGCGTGAGGCGAGTTGGCTGGAGGGCCAGAGTGTGATGACCCGGGCGGAGTCGACTTCGCGTTGTCGATCCCGGGTCAGCGGCACGGCCCTGGTGCGGAAGACGGGCCAGGGGGAGGTGTTCTCAACGAGAGGTTTGGGGGGTGAGTCGAAGCGACCGAGCCGAACGGCGGACGCCGAGGCGTTCCAGGTCGAGCGGTCGAAGCGGTCGAAGGCGTGGATCTTGAGATACCCCGGCGACGCGGCGGCGTAGACGCGGAGCGAGATCGAGAGGTCACCGGGTTGTCGGCCGAAGGGGACGCTGCCCAGTCGGCGTTGAGTGGTCTGGGTATGCCAGCGCATTCCCGGCGGCGGTGTGTCTTCGAGTCGCAGCAGTCCTTCGAAGTTGCGGGTCACGTGAAACAGGGCTCGGCCGCCGGCGATCGCCAGTCCTCCGGCGATCAGCAGCACCAGCGTACAGGCCATCAGTCGTGAGGCTCGCCCCTGCGGCAGCGAGTGGGCTCGGGCCTGGCCACTGCCCACGCACACCGCCGCGGTCATCGCCCAGGCCGCGGTCATCCATTCGAAAGTGTCCCGTTGCCCTGCGGTGATCTGCACGTCGGCGACGCAGATCATCACCACGCCTCCCATCGCCACGAACCAGCTGGGCAACCTCACCTGAACCGGCCGCCGCCACAACTCCAGCAGCTGCCAGGTGAGCAGGAACTGGGCGAGAGCGTGGGCCAGCGACGAGAACAGGAACAGTGCGAAGAAGCGGTACTGGTGGGGAGCCAGCAGGTACTTGGTGCCCCAGGCCACTGCCAGCAGAGCGAGTGTGCGTCGGACGGTGGTCTGGGAGGGGTTCCAGGCGGGCCATCTGAGTGCGGCGGCGACGGCCAGGCCCGAGACGGCAATCGGCACCACCAGCGTGTCCCACCAGGCCCCGGCTGCTGTCTCGGGCATGTTCGACAGCAACGCCATCGCGGCGGCTTCGAGCACAATCAACACGGCGGCCCAGACCCTGTGGCTCATCTAGATCATCTCCACCACGCCCTGGCGGATGTCCTCGGGCGTCCAGCAGGTCACGTCGGGCAACCCGTCCTCGTCGAACGGTTCGCTGGTCGGGGTGTCGCGGACGATGAGCACCTTGAGACTGCAGCCGGCCTCGATCACGGCTCGAGCCAGCCGGCGTCTCGAGTCGTCCCAGTCGAGCAGCACGAGAACGGCCGAGGAGAGGCTGGCGAGTTCATCGAGAATGGCGGGGGCCAGCTGCTCGAAGGGGTCGCGTCGGCAGGGATCGAGGCAGGCGAGGATTTCGAGCACGTTGTCGAAGTGGGCGGTGTGTCGGCCCGAGCGGAAGACGTAGAGTTCCGGGCCGGCGGCGAAGAGGTCGATCACGTGTTCGCCTCCACACAACGCGTCGGCGGCTGCGGCGGTCAGGCTGATGGCCGCCTCGAGTTGCGGGTGACCCTCCGCGGCGGTCGTCTCGAGGAATCTCCGCCCGTCCTCGCGGCGGCCCCACGACAGGCTCTGGCCCGGCCGCCGCCGAGCCAGCTCGGAAATGCGAGGCACGCGGACGTGGGTGTCGAGCACCAGGGCCACTCGCCCGAAGTACTCCTCCTGGAACTCGCGGACCACCGGCCGGCCGAGCCGTGCCCACGAGCGGAAGTCGAGCCGGCGGGCCGGTTCCCCCGGCAGGTACTCGCGGTTGCCGATGTACTCGGGTGATTCGCCCACCCGCGATGTCATCGCGATGCCGCCGGGCTGATAGCGTTGGGCCACCGGCAGGTGGATCGAGGTCAGGGGGTGGAACGAGGGAACCACCAGCAGGCGACCCAGTTCGACGCTGGTGATCGTGGTGCGGACCAAGTTGAACGGGAAGGTGGTCTCGACCTGCAGCGGCGGCACGGCGTAGAGGCCCCGGCGCTGGGGATACAGCGAAAACGGCAGCCCGATCGATTCACCCGGCGGAAGCGTTGCCAGCGACGTTCCGTCCTGGCCCGGCTGGTCTGAGGCGGGAGTCACCTTGAGTCCGCTGGGGAGATGCAGCAGGCGGGCGGTGATGTCCCAGGCGGTGCGGCGGGACCGGTTGCTGAGAGTCACTTCGCCGGTGACTTCCTGCCCGAGACTGGTGCGGTCGGGGAAGCTGGCCGAGGCGACCAGTCGAGGGCGACAGAGGACGCCGACGATCTCGACGACCGCCAGCACCGCCGCCAGGGCACAGAAGATCTGGTAGAAGGGGATCAGCACGCTGACGGTGGTCCCCGCGCCGGCCAGGGCCGCGGCGGCGACCAGCCAGCGGCCGCCAGGAGTGATCCGGTGCCGCCAGCCGGAGATCGGGGCCGTGATCAAACGGGACAAGCGGGACAAGCGGGACAAGCGGGACAAGCGGGTCACGCGGGTCACGCGGGTCACGCGGGTCACGCCCGAGGACTTGCGGCGGGATGAGGCAGCGGGCGCGTTCACGTCGGCACGGGGACCTGGTGCAGGATGTCGTCGAGCACCTCGGCCTGGGTCTGGTTGCCGTAGCGGGCCTTGCTGGTGAGTACGACTCGGTGAGCGAGCACGTGAGGAGCCAGCCGCTGGATGTCGTCGGGCAGGACGAACTCGCGGCCGTCGACAAACGCCGCGGCCTGAGCCGATCGGAACAGCATCAGACTGCCCCGCGGGCTGACCCCCAGCTTCAACCGGCTGTCCCGCCGAGTCCGGTCGACCAGGTCGACCAGGTAGCGGGCCACCGACTGGTCGACCCAGACCCGTCGGACCGACTGCTGCATGCCGACGACGTCATCCTGGGAGAGCACCGGGCGGATGTCGTCGAGTGGATCGGAATCGGCTCGTTTGAGCAGCATATCGAGCTCGGTCTCGACGTCGGGATAGCCCAGCCTCAGTTGAAGCAGGAAGCGGTCGAGCTGGGCTTCGGGCAGAGGGTAGGTGCCGTGGAACTCGATCGGGTTCTGCGTGGCCAGCACCACGAACGGGGCCGCCAGTTCGTGTCGAGTCGTCTCGATGGTCACCTGCTGCTCGTTCATCGCCTCGAGCAACGCCGACTGGGTCCGCGGAGAGGCCCGGTTGATCTCGTCGGCCAGCAGCACGTTGCAGAAGATCGGACCGCGACGAAAGGTGAAGGTGCCCTCGACCGGGTGGTAGATCGACGAACCGAGGATGTCGCTGGGGAGCAGGTCGGGGGTGAACTGGATCCGCTGGTAGGCGACGTCGATCGAACGGGCCAACGCCTTGGCCAGGGTCGTCTTGCCAACTCCCGGGACATCCTCAAGCAGTACGCTGCCGCCGGAGAGCAGCGCGAGGATCAGCATGTCGATGCAGTCGGACTTGCCCTGGATGACCTGGGAGAGGTTGTGGGCCAGGGCCGCGAGCTTCGACTGCGGGTCACTCGCTGAGGCCCGATCGGTCGAGTCGTTCGGCAGCGAGGGATCGGGAGTTGAAGTCATCTGCTTCAGGATACCAACCCCGGTGAGCGGTCAAGTAGAGGGAACCGGTCGCGAGCGAGGATGTCGCCGGATTCGCGAGAGGAGGGGGCCGGTGCTGAGGAGATCTGCTGGTTGTAGCGAATCCAGTTACGTGGTGTGGGTCGGTTCGGGTTGCTAGGCTGGCGGCTCGAGTGGGAAACAGCCCAGGAGGCGGTTGAGATGGACAGTGAGTTGATCCAGGTGATTTTGCGGATCGTGCATGTGGCCACGGCGATCGTGCTGGTGGGGGGCAGCGTCTTCATGCGGTTCGCCCTGATGCCGGCGGCAGCGGGTTTGGGCGATGCCGAGCACGAGGCTTTGCGCGAGCGGTTGATGGGTCGCTGGCGGCGTTTTGTCCACGGCGGCATCGCGTTGTTGCTGGCCAGCGGCTTGTACAACTACGTGGTCGTCATGGTGCCCCTTCACAAGGGTGACGGCCGCTACCACATGTTGGTCGGGATCAAGATGCTGCTGGCTCTGGTCCTGTTTTTCCTCGCCGCGGCCCTCGTCGGCCGTTCGAGTGCCCTGCAGGGGTTGCGTGATAAGGCTCGCACGACGCTGACTGTGATGATCCTGCTCGCGGCGTCGATCGTGGCAATTTCGGGGTTCCTGAAAATCCGCGGGGTCCCCGACGGGTCGGAACCTGCTGAAACCGCGGTTTCGGCCGCCCGATTGTCCTCGGCCGCATAACTCGGGAACTTTTTCCCCCCGCAAATCGTCTCAGATCGCGTAGAATGTGCAGTACAAGGCACACCCATTTCATTCAGTGCTTCTGCGCCCCGTTATTCATCCGGTTCATTTGAGTCCATTCCCCGGCAGCGACTAAGAAAGGAAGCGAGAACCAAGGCGATTCCCCAGGGCGGGCAGAAAGGCAGGACGCAACGGATGGCACGATTCCGCAACCCGGCGTTGGCCCAGTTGAGTCGCCAGCAGGTGCAGTATGCTCCGCGGAGCGTACGTTTGAGCCAGGTCGAGCGAGCCGAGCGGTTCGTGGACCGATTGCATCCGGAACGGTTCTACGCATACGGGGATGTTTGCGAGGAAGTGACCGGTTACCGGTCCGAGCAGTACCCGGACCTGAGGTTGACCGGCCGCGAGACGATTCGCGACCTGAGGTGCCTGGTCGAGGATCTTTCGGACAGTCTGGACCTGGCCCCTGCCGACGTGGGCGAGCCGGTGTTGAGTGTCGCCGAGGTGGCCTCGACCTACGGGGTTTCGACCAAGACGGTGGACCGCTGGCGTGACCGCGGGCTGGTCTCTCGGAGGTTCGTGGTTGAGGGTCGCAAGCGGATCGGGTTCCTGCAGTCGGCCGTCGATCGGTTCGCTCGACGTCATGCCGCGGAGATCGACCGCGGGACGCGGTTTTCGAAAGTGGGCGAGCGTGAGCGTGAGGAGATCGTGCAGTCGGCCCGGCGGTTGGCTCGGGACGGAGAATCCTCGACCGCGATCTGCCGCCTGCTGTCGAGTCGGATGGGTCGATCGGCCGAGACGATCCGCACGACGCTGCGGGACCACGATCGCCTGCATCCCACCGCGGCGGTCTTTCCGAGTACGGGGGGCGTGTTGCAGCAGGAGGACCGGCGTGAGATCTACCGGCTGGTCCGCCAGGGCGGCTCGGTCGATGCACTCGCTCGCCGATTCGGCCGTTCGCGGAACTCGATCTACCGCATCGCCGCCGAGACGCGTGCCGAGATCCTGCTCGAACAGCCGATCGACTTCATGGACAGCGACGAGTTTTCCGAGCCCGGTGCCGAGCAACGGATCCTGGTCGAGCCTCCCGAGAACCCCAAGGCGCGGTTGACCAGGCCACCGCCGGACTTGCCGGCCTACCTCGCTGCGCTGTACCAGCTGCCGATCCTGACCCGTGAGCAGGAACAGCATCACTTCCGGAAGATGAACTTCCTGAGCTGGCAGGCGGTCGAGGCGCGGCAGGAGTTGCTCGAGGCACGGCCCACCGGCCGCCGCGGCCGGGCGGCGATGGAGCGGGTCGAGGCGTTGCTCGAAGAGAGCGGGGGGGAGAAAAACTTCCTGATCCGCAGCAACCTGAGACTGGTGGTCTCGATCGCCAAGAAACACCTGCGGCCGGGGATGAACTTCTTCGAGATGGTCAGCGACGGAAACCTGTCGCTGATCCGGGCGATCGAGAAGTTCGACTACACCCGTGGCAACAAGTTCTCGACCTATGCCACCTGGGCGATCATGAGAAACTTTGCCAGGTCGGTGCCTCGTGAGCACCGGCAGCAGGACCGCTTCCGAACCGGTCTCGACGAGTTGTTCCCGGGCCGGTCCGACGAGCGGAGCAACCCGTTTCTGGCTCAGCGACATCGCCGCCAGCACCAGTTGGTGATCCAGGAGATCCTGGAACACCTCGACCCTCGCGAACGCGAGGTGATCACACGGCGGTACGGTCTGACCGAGGGGTCCGAACCCCAGACACTCGAGCAGGTCGGCCGTCGCTTCGGGGTGACCAAGGAGCGGATCCGGCAATTGGAGAGCCGTGCGCTGAAGAAGCTGCAGCGAGTGGCCAGTGTCGAGAGTCTCGAGATCCCCGGCCTGGACTGAGCCGGTGGTCGTAGCTGGTCTGTTGTGGGGCGGGTCGGTGGTGGTGTTCGAGGCGACCTCGTGGCGGACTCGAAACGGCCGATTCTGCCTTGCAAGGCCTCATCGGGTTGCTATATTGACCAACCTGTTGTCCCACGAGGATTACTGGGCTAGCGTAGCTCAATCGGCAGAGCCCCGGTTTTGTAAACCGGAGGTTGTGGGTTCGAGTCCCACCGCTAGCTTCCCGCGCCGCAAGGGGTGGCCCACAGGGGGGACGCAAGGGCGTTGCTTGAAAGGCCTCTGCCGGTCAACTCGCCAGCAACACGAGGTTGATTGAGGGGGAATTCCCGAGCGGCCAAAGGGGCCAGACTGTAAATCTGGTGGCTCAGCCTTCGCAGGTTCGAATCCTGCTTCCCCCATTTCTCATCTCATGCTGTTCCCCACCATCTTCCGCACCAGGATACTGGTCACAAGACCCCACAGCACACTCATCCCAGGAGACCTCGAACTCGCCGGAGTCGGCAATGTGCAATGCGAGCGGCGGGCCGAACTTGGTCCAGACGCGGGCGTAGCTCAATGGTAGAGCTCCAGCCTTCCAAGCTGGTGGTGTGGGTTCGATTCCCATCGCCCGCTCTTGTCCCGGCCCCACCGCTTTGCCAGTCGGCTCAAGACGACACTCCGCTGCTGTAGCTCAGTTGGTAGAGCGCGTCCTTGGTAAGGACGAGGTCATGGGTTCGAGTCCCATCAGCAGCTCCTTTGCACGAGTTCTGAAACGGCAGTTTCACGGTCGCAATTTCCCAATCGAACTTTCACAATTGCTGAGCAGCTCAGCACAATAACTCATCACACACGCATCCTCAAACAGAAGCAGGATCAGGAGAAACCGGAACGATGGCCAAGGAAAATTTCGAACGCACGAAGCCGCATGTCAACGTGGGGACGATTGGTCACATCGACCATGGCAAGACGACCTTGACGGCGGCGATCCTGGCGGTGCAGCAGACCAAGGGACTGGCGGTATTCAAGAGTTACGCCGACATCGCCAAGGGCGGAACGGTTCGTGACGAGAACAAGACGGTGACGATCGCGGTGAGTCATGTCGAGTACGAGTCGGATGCCCGGCACTATGCTCACATCGATTGCCCCGGCCACGCCGACTACATCAAGAACATGATCACCGGTGCGGCTCAGATGGACGGCGCGATCCTGGTGGTCGAGGCCGGTACCGGCCCGATGCCTCAGACCCGCGAGCACATCCTGTTGGCCCGCCAGGTCAACGTGCCCGCCCTGGTCGTGTTCCTCAACAAGGTCGATCTCGTCGACGACGAGGAACTGGTGATGCTGGTCGAGGAGGAGATCCGGGACCTGCTCAACAAGTACGACTTCCCCGGCGACGAGATTCCGATCATCCAAGGGGCCAGCAAGCCGGCTCTGGATAATCCCGAGGACGAGGCGGCCGCCGCCTGCATCGGTGAGTTGATGGAGGCACTGGACAGCTACATCCCCGAACCGATCCGCGACAACGAGAAGCCGTTCCTGATGGCCATCGAGGACGTGTTTTCGATCGAGGGTCGTGGCACGGTTGCCACCGGCCGCATCGAACAGGGCGTGGTCAACATGGGTGAGAAGGTCGAGATCATCGGGCTGGAGGAGACGTCCGAGACGACCTGCACGGGTGTCGAGATGTTCAACAAGACGTTGGCGAGCGGCGAGGCCGGAGACAACGTGGGGATCCTGTTACGGGGCATCAAGAAGGACGAGATCCAGCGGGGCCAGGTGCTCGCCGCGCCCGGGTCGATCAACCCGCACACCAAGTTCAAGGGTGAAGTCTACGTGCTTTCCAAGGATGAGGGTGGACGGCACACTCCGTTCTTTACCGGCTACCGGCCCCAGTTCTACTTCCGCACCACAGACGTCACCGGTGCCGCTCATCTGCCCGAGGGCGTGGAGATGTGCATGCCCGGCGACAACGTCACGATGGAAATCGAGCTGGGTAAGCCGATCGCCATGGACTCGGGAAGCCGGTTTGCCATCCGCGAGGGCGGCAAGACCGTCGGGTCGGGTCGCGTCATTGAGATCATCGAGTAACCGACGGCCACAGCCCGGCACCCCAGGACTCGATTCGGTGCCCCTCACCAGGGAGACGCGAGATGCCCAGAGAATACGTCTGGCTGGAATGCACCGATTGTGGATCGAGGAATTACCGGGTCCAGAAGGAGACCCGGGGGACCGAGCGGCTGGAGTTGAAGAAATACTGTCGCAAGACTCGTCAGCATACGCTGCACAAGGAGTCGCGTAAGAAGTAGGATCACCGGGTGCGGCGCTGGGCCGGATCCTCGGTGCTCTGGACGGGTGTAGCTCAATTGGCAGAGCACCGGATTCCAAATCCGGCGGTTGGGGGTTCAAGTCCCTCCGCCCGTGCTTTGTTCACGATCGCAGAATAGAAATGGCCAAGCAGAAGACCACCGCAGCCAAGTCCGCAGGCCTCCGCAGCGCGTTGGCCAATACGTTTGCCGTGCGTCGGTACAAGCGGACCCAGGGACGGGTCACCCGCCAGCTGACCGCTGCCGCCGTGTCCCTGATCGTCTTCTTCGGATCCTACACCCTCTACCAGAAACTGCTCACCGAACTGTCGGCCACCCGGGGCATGGAGTGGCTTCCCGTCTGGTCGGCCATGGCGGTCACCTTCGTGGGACTGTGGTCCACGTACCGGATCATTCACTGGCCCCGGTTTGCCGATTTCCTGATTTCGGTCGAGGCCGAAATGGACAAGGTCACCTGGAGCGATTGGGGCGAGTTGAAACGGTCCACCGCCGTGGTGCTGATCACCATGGTCGTGCTCACGCTGGTGCTGTTCCTCTTTGATGTCTTCTGGCAGAAGATCTTTACCAGTACCGGAGTCCTGTTCTGAGAATTCCGTGCCGGGTGACCTCGACGTGGGTCCTCCCGGAAACCTTTCGGCGGAGGTTGGCCGCCCGAGAGCGAATTGCACATACTAGAGAGTTTTGAAACGAGGGAGTTGGGGGGGCGTTGCCGATCGCGGCCGAACGTGACCAGGAAACGACGTGGACGTCGTGGGGCACGGGAGGGTGCAGGGAGAGCCGATCGTGGGCTGGCGGCGCGTTGGGAACAATAAGCCAGGCGGTGAAACGCGATGTCGATGTTCGACGATGCCACGATTGAGAAAGACGACGCGGACCAGCAGTCGGTTGATGACCAGCTGAACGCGTCGGACGACTCCACCGAGGAGCCCGTGGCTGAGGAAGCGGAGGCTGAAGAAGCTGAGGCTGAAGAAGCTGAGGCTGGAGAAGCTGAGGCTGGAGAAGCTGAGGCTGGAGAAGCGGAGGCTGAAGAAGCTGAGGCTGAAGAAGCTGAGGCTGGAGAAGCTGAGGCTGGAGAAGCTGAGGCTGGAGAAGCTGAGGCTGGAGAAGCTGAGGCTGGAGAAGCTGAGGCTGGAGAAGCTGAGGCTGGAGAAGCTGAGGCTGGAGAAGCTGAGGCTGGAGAAGCT